>WBZQ01002553.1_pt1 | contig 11635 bp, 6 predicted proteins | sample 5204251 | NCBI WGS metagenome assembly WBZQ01 (sample SAMN12412402, study PRJNA552823) | activated sludge metagenome | isolation source: activated sludge from nitrification reactor of wastewater treatment plant... | place: USA: Virginia | collected 2017-09 | reverse complement strand
GACAGATAATCCGAACATTTTTCCGGACGACGATTTGATTGTTTCCGGCGGCAATTTTCATGCACAACCGCTGGCTTTGCCGCTCGATTATCTGGCTATTGCACTGTCGGAACTGGGCAGTATTTCGGAGCGGCGGGTGTACCAACTGATCGGCGGCCAGCGCGACCTGCCGCCTTTCCTGACCGACAACCCGGGCCTGCACTCCGGCATGATGATCGCCCAGTACACCGCAGCGGCCATTGTCAGCCAGAACAAGGGGCTGTGTACGCCGGCCTCGGTGGACAGTATCGTGAGTTGCAATGGCCAGGAGGACCACGTGAGCATGGCCGCCAACGCCGCCACCAAGGCCCGCCGGGTGGTGCTCAACCTCGAACGGTTGCTGGCCATCGAATTCATGGTGGTCATGCAGGCGCTGGAATACCGGCGGCCGCTGCGTTCGGCGCCGCGCATCGAAGCCATTTTCGAAGCCTACCGGCAAACGGTGCCACGGCTGGACGGCGACCGGGTGCTGCATGAGGATATGGAGAAGACGCTGGGGTTTTTGCGGTCGGTTGAGTCATTGATGCATTGAATCATTGCTACATTGTTTCATTGCTACATTGCTACATTGCTGCATTGTTTCATTGTCGTCGTATCAGCATGTAAAACCACCCCAACTTTAAATCCACCGAATCCATATAATAGTTGGAGAGCAGGTGCCGGGTGCCGCGCAGGGTATCGGGGCCCATGCGGCTCAGCGAGTCGAGCCACGTGTACTCGGCTACAATGGTGCTGTCCAGCACAGCGGCATCGAGGGAGGCTTTGGCCAGTATGGCGTTGCTCAGGGTGGCGCCGCTCAGGTTGGCGCCGGTGAAATGGGCGCCCTGCAGATCGGCCAGGGCCAGGTTGGCGTGGCGGAGGTCGGCTCCGGACAGGTTGGCGCGAACCAGCCGGGCGGATTCGAGGTAAGCGTTGGTCAGGCGGGTATTGCGCAGCCGGCTTTCATTCAGATTGGAGCGGACCAGAATGGCGTTCTGCATTTCCGCCTCGCTCAGGTTGGCGCCGCGGAGATCGGTTTCGTCCAGCAGGGCTCCGCTGAGGTCGGCTCCGGACAGGTTGGTGCCGGCCAGGAATTCTCCGGACAACACGGCTTTTTTCAGGTCGGCAAAGGAAAAATCCGCAGACTTGTAAATACGCTGCAGGCTGCTTTTGTCGATTTCACTGCTGACAATGGCCAGCAGCAGGTAGCCTCTTTCCGGGCTGAGTTCCCGGCCTACCAGCGAGTCGCTGCCCAGGTACCGGTAGGGCCGCAGCGAATTGCTCAGGGCGATGACGCGGCCGACAAGCTGCGGGGAAATATCGCGCACGCCTTTTACGCCGACGTCTTCTTTTAGTTCCTCGTTGATGCCGTCGAGGATGTCACCCATCAGAAACACCAGCGAACTGCGGCGTTCGGCTTCCTGCAGGTAGGTCTGCTGGTCGAGGCGGACGTTTTGCTGGTTGAGCAACTGGTTCTGCTGGATCAGCAATTTATTTTGGTTGTACAGCAGCAAAGTGCCCAGCAACCCACCGAAACCGACCAGCAGCGACTGGAAAACGATGAGGATCCAGCGGCGGAAATTCATCCAGGAATACCAGGCGGAGGCGCGTTTGAACAACAGGGTCAGGTCGCGTTTGGCCTCGTCAAATTCCTTTTCCACCACGTGGAACAGGAGCGATTGGGCCGTCTGGTTGATCTCGGTCAGGTCAGCCCTGGTGACCCCGAAAATCCGTTTCAGGATCCGGGTCTTGTTCTTGACCACCCAGAAGGCCAACAGTCCGGTGATGACTACCAGCCAGATGAAAACAAAAACGATGTTCTGGATCTGGCCGCGCAGCGTCTCCAGGCCCAGTTCCGAAAAAGCCGCGCCCAGCAGGATACCGATCACCAGGGAAATGATGATCCGCGACAGCATGTCAATTCTTTCGGAAGGCGACTCGTCCGTATTTTTTCTTTCCGGTGCCATCGGCAAAGCGATTTCGCAGCAAACCTACAGAAGTTCGGGCGTTGGCGCGGTCGAAATTTCAGGAATTACGCCAATTACTGCCCTTACCTTTTCCCTGCTTTCCGTTAAATTTACAATAACTTCGCCCCCTTAATCGGAATTTGCCCATGGCAGATCTTTCGGACCACATAAAAGGCTGCATTTTTAATCTGGACGGGGTCATCGTTGACACGGCAAAACACCACTACACTGCCTGGCGGCGGCTTGCCAATCAACTGGATTTTGATTTTTCCATACAACAGCACGAAGCGCTGCGCGGCCTGAGCCGGATGGCCAGTCTCGAAAAAATACTGGAGTGGGGCGACGTGTACATGACCGAAGCGGAGAAACTGCACTGGTCCGACGTCAAGAACAACTGGTATGTGGAGCTCATCTCCGACCTCAAGCCGGCCGACGTGTTGCCGGGCGCACTGCTGTTTTTGCGGCAGGTCAAGGAAGCAGGTTTGAAAATCGCCCTGTCTTCAGCTTCCCGCAGCGCCCGGTCGGTGCTGCGCAATATTCGTCTGGAATCTTACTTCGACGTCATCATTGACGGGTACAATATCCGGAAGGTTAAGCCCGATCCCGAGTCTTTTTTGCTGGCCGCCCAGGCCCTGGGCCTGAAACCGGCCGAATGCCTGATCTTCGAAGATGCCGCGCTCGGCGTATGGGCCGGCCTGGCCGGCGGATTTACCGTGGTAGGTATCGGTAATCCGGAATATCTTCCGAAAGCCCATCTCGTCATCCCCGGTTTTGAAGATCTAACACTAAACGATTTGTTACTCCGGCTCTCCGATGTGGCTTCGGTCCATTGATTGCTGTGGATACCTACAGCCCCATCGACCCATTAACTTTCATCAACATGAAATTCAACATCCTGCTCGCCATTCTCGTTGTTGCTGTCGGCTACCTCACCTGTAAGAACCTCAAAAAAACTGTTCCCGAACCAGCGGCCGAGCCGGCCCCCGCGGCTGCTCCGGCTCCCGATCCCGGCAGCGGCTATAACTGGAAAGCCTCGCGCGTCGTGCAGGGCGACAACCCCGACGCCGCCTATACCCGCCAGGTCCAGGAGCCGCCCCGCATGGTCAACGTACCCATCGACGCCCTGCCGCCGGCCTCTACCAGCCGCCGGGCCTACCTGAGTACCGGCTGGTGGCACATGAATATGGCCTATCAACCCACCGATACGCTGGTACACGTCAACTATCAACCCAAATGGCTGCACTTCCGGGAAGACCAAACCTTCGATATCCTGGTCAAAAACCAGGTCGTAGATACCGGCCGGTGGAACTGGGATGAGAACAAGAACGAAATCTACCTGTCGTGCAAAGACCCCTACATCAACAACACCTGGTTCGTAACGGACAAAGGTTTTGTCATGATCTGGAAGGGAAATACCGATCTGAACGTCACCGGCATCCAGGTCCGGGTAGTCGGATCCCGAACTCCGCCGCCTGCAAATTGACGCTGGAGTGACGTTAGGTTGACGTTGTTGACGTTAGGTGGACGTTAGGTGGACTTTATGTCAACAGTTGAATCCTGGGCAACGTCCACAACGTCTACAACGTCCACCTAACGTCCACAACGTCCACCTAACGTCCACAACGTCCACAATACATGATATGAGGAATTCAATCGTTGCCCTGATCCTGACCGCTTGTCTGTTTTCCTGCGACAACCAACCACCCGCCAGCACTGTGCAACCAGCCGCCCCCGCACCCAAGAACGACCGGCCTGCCGAACCCGAATGGGTCCGCCAGGCCGTGTTGTATGAATGCAACACCCGCCAGTTCTCGCCGGAAGGCAATTTCGCCGGCGTACGCCAACAATTGCCCCGGTTGAAAGAACTCGGGATCAACGTGCTCTGGCTCATGCCCATCCACCCCATCGGCCAGGTGAACCGCAAGGCCAAACCCTCCGATCTGGGCAGTCCGTATTCGGTACGCGACTACTACGGCGTAAACCCCGACTTCGGCACCGTGGACGATTTGAAAAGCCTGATCGGTGAAGCCCATGCCCTCGGCCTGAAAGTCATACTGGACTGGGTGCCGAACCACACCGCCTGGGACGCCGTCTGGATGCAGGAACATCCTGAATACTACACCAAGGTCAACGGCCAGTTCACCGCTCCGCTCAACGAACGGGGCGAATCCACCGGCTGGGATGATTGCGTCGATCTGGACTATTCCAATCCGGCGCTGCGCCGGGCCATGATCGACGCCATGCAGTACTGGATCCGTACGGCCGACATCGACGGCTACCGGGTCGATATGGCCGGCCTGGTGCCCAACGATTTCTGGGCCGAGGCGCGTCCGGCGCTGGATTCCGTCAAGCCGGTCTTTATGCTCTCGGAATGGCAGGACGAAGCCGGGCATTTCAAAACCTGCTTCAACGCCAACTACGGCTGGAAGTGGAAAGACGTGACCAGAGACATCGCGGCAGGAAAACAAACTGCCCATGCCCTCGATACACTGCTGGAATACCTGAACGATTTTTACCCGGAAGGTTATTATCAACTCTATTTTACCCAGAATCACGATGAAAACTCCTGGAGCGGCACGGAAACCGAACTATACGGCGCCGCTGCCGACGCTTTCAACGTGCTGATGTTTACCTGGCAGGGGATGCCGATGTTGTACAACGGCCAGGAAGACGGCCTGGCCAAACGGCTGAAATTCTTTGAAAAAGACCCGATCCGCTGGAAAAACAAGGGAAAGACGGAGTTCTTTCAAAAACTTTGCAGCCTTCGCCGGGCAAACCGGGCGCTGGGGCCGGGCCGCAACGGCGGGGAATTGAAGAAAATATCCACCAGTGCCGATGAACAGGTCTACGCTTTCACCCGTGAAAAGGAGGGTGACCGCGTGATCATTGTGCTCAACCTCAGCAAACAAAACCGGACTTTTTCTCTCAACCCCGGAAGCGAGGCTTACGGAGCGTACATGAACCTGTTCGGAGCCAGTACTGTTCAGGTAACACGGGAAATGACGCTGACGTTAAAACCCTGGGAGTATCTGGTGCTAACGAACAAATAAATGAGTGGTGAAAAGCATAACAGTACACACCGGCTTACCCTGGCTGGATTGATCATTACTCTGGGGATCATCTACGGTGATATCGGCACCTCGCCGCTGTACGTTATGCGGGCCATTGTCGGTACGACGGCCGTCGACCGCGAAACCATCCTCGGCGCTGTTTCACTTGTTTTCTGGACGCTGACCATACAAACCAGCCTGAAGTACGTAACCCTGGTGCTTCGCGCCGACAATAACGGCGAAGGCGGCATTTTTTCCCTGTATACGCTGGTGCGGCGCCGGCGGCGCTGGCTGCTGTTTCCGGCCATGATCGGCGGCAGCGCGGTGCTTTCCGAAGGCATGATCACCCCACCCATCTCGGTGTCTTCAGCCATCGAAGGACTGGAAGCGGTGGAAAGCCTGCATGTCATTCACATTCCTACGGTGCAGATCACCATCGGCATCATATCCGCCCTGTTTATTTTTCAGCAGTTCGGCACGGCCACGGTGGGCCGCTTTTTCGGGCCGGTCATGCTGCTGTGGTTCACCATGCTCGGCTTCCTGGGATTGCGGGAAGTGAGTGGACACCTGTCGATTTTGCAGGCGCTCAGTCCGGTTTTTGCCGTAAAAATGCTCATGCATCACCCGAATGCCCTTGTTCTGATGGGCGCCGTATTCCTTTGTACCACCGGCGCGGAGGCCTTGTACGCCGATCTCGGGCATTGCGGCAAGCAGAACATCCGCGTCAGCTGGGTTTTCGTAAAAACCTGCCTGGTGCTCAATTACCTGGGCCAGGCTGCCTGGTGCCTGCAGTACGAAGGCCAGCCCCTGCCCATTGTCGGCGGCGAACCGATGAACCCGTTTTACGGCGTCATGCCGACCTGGTTTTTACCCGTCGGCATCACGGTAGCGACCATGGCCGCCATCATCGCCAGCCAGGCCATGATCTCGGGGTCGTTCACGCTGGTCAGCGAAGCCATCCGGCTGGGGCTGCTGCCCAAACTCACGGTTATTTTCCCCACCCACCTGAAAGGACAACTCTATGTGCCGGCGGTCAATACTTTGCTGTGGGCCGGTTGCGTGTTCGTGACCATCCATTTCCGGGAAAGCCAGGCCATGGAAGCCGCCTACGGGCTTTCGGTGACCATCACCATGCTGATGTCCACCCTCCTGCTGTCCAATTACTTCGTGATGCACCGGACGCCGCCACTGCTGATCTGGGTGTTCCTCTGCTGGTATATCTGCTTCGAGGGCGCGTTCCTGGTGGCAAACCTGCTGAAATTCAAGGACGGCGGCTTCATTACCATAGTCATCGCTTCCGTTCTGTTCCTGCTGATGTACGTGTGGGTGCAGGCCAAAAAGATCAAGGACCGCTTCATCCAAAATGTGAAGGTCAACGACTACATCGACCAGCTTATCACCCTGAGCAACGACCATGACGTGCCGAAATACGCCACCAACCTCGTGTTCCTCAGCAGCGCCAAGTCGCTGAAAAAGGTGGAAGAGAAAATCCTGTACTCCATCCTGCAAACCCAGCCCAAACGCGCCGACATCTACTGGTTCGTACACATCGAGGTAACCGACGAGCCTTATACGATGGAATATAAAGTGAATGTGCTGGCGCCCGACGATGTATACAAGGTCACCTTCCGGCTCGGCTTCCGGGTGGAACAGCGCATGAACCTGTTCCTGAAGAAGGTGGTGGAAGACCTGATGGAAAACGACGAGGTGAACATCCAGTCACGCTACCACATCACCCACGGCGAACTGGCCACCGGCGATTTCAAATTCGTGATCGTGCAGGAATTTCTGTCGCACGAAAATGACCTGCCGGTGATCGAACAGATCATCATGAGCATTTACCTCGCTGTAAAGAGTATCACCGCTTCACCGCAGAACTGGTTCGGCCTCGACAGCGATTCGGTGGACATCGAGAAGGTGCCGCTGGTGCTGCGGCCGGTGAAGGACTTCCGGCTGAAGCGGATCCAATAAAGCCGTTTTTCGGTAAATCGGCGGCGAATGTCGAAATTGTACCCCCGGCCGGACGCAGTGCGTAGTTTTGACGGTTTTTTGCCAGAAAGCCGGGGTTGCCAAACTTCAACCGCATTATCAACGTTACTTCGGCGCCCGGTATTCCCGGATGCTCACAACGGAATAAAATATGAGACCGAATATTTTCACCCCCTTAGTTTCCCTGTTCCTGCTCTTCACTTTGTCGCTTTCCGCCCAGAACACCCTCATCGGAAAGAACGTCAAAGTCCCCGAAGCCGAAGCCGACCGGCAAAGCGATTTCGTCAATGCCGAGCGGGAACGCCTGCTGGGCCACTACGACAAGGCTGTCGAACTGTATAAAAAGTTCACCTACGACAACGCCGACAACGGCGCAGCCTGGTACGGCCTGTCGCGCACCTACCTGGCTAAAGACGACCTGGCCAACGCCCTCGACGCCATCGGCAAAGCCGTGGAAAAGGAGCCGGCCAACCAGTGGTATCTGATCTTCCAGGCCGACATTTATGAGAAGGCCGGGCGGACCAAAGACGCCGTCAAAGTGTACGAAAACCTGCTGAAACGCCAGCCTCAACAGGTCGAATTCTGGGAGCACCTGGCCTACCTGGCCGTACTCTCCGGCGACCCCCAGGGCGGCCTGCGCGCCCTGGAAAAAGTGGAGAAGATCCGCGGTGTGGAACCCGAAACCTCGGTGGAAAAGCACATGATCTACGTTGGCCTGGGCGACAACAAAAAAGCCGCCGCCGAACTGGAAAAACTGGCCGATGCCTATCCCGGCCGTCCTGAATTCCGGCACCGCCTGGCCGAGTACTACACCGCCATGGGCGACAAAACCAGCGCCCGCCGCGTCTACGAAGACATCCTGCGCCGCAACCCCAGCGATCCGGTGGCCAAACTGGCCGCGGTCGAAAAGGCCAGGAACAGCAGCGACGCCGACTACCTGGCTTCGCTCCGGCCGCTGTTCGCCGACCCGAAGGTGTCCATCGACGCCAAGGTGAAGGAAATACTGCCCTTCTTCCCCAAACTCGACGCCGGTACCGACGCTGCGCTCGTGCAGAACCTGCTCGACCTCGGCGCGCTGCTCGAAAAAGCGCATCCCGCCGACGCCAAGGCCTGGAGCCTCTCCGGCGACCTGCTCTATCACGCCAACCGCCCCGCCGAAGCCCTGGAACGCTACCGCCAGTGCCTCCAACTCAGCCCCTCGGTGTTCTCCGTATGGGACAACACCCTGGCCATCCTCCACGAGCAGAAAAACTACGACGACCTGCTGCGCCTCGCCGAACAGGCCATGGATGCGTTCCCCAACCAGCCCCGGGCCTACTACTACTACGGCGTAGCCGCCAACGAAAAAGGCAAATACGACGACGCCCTTTCCCAACTCGAACAGGCCACCCTCATGACCGGCAATAACCTGGCCCTGCGCCTCGACATCACCGACCAGGCCGGCCTGGCCCTGCTGGGCAAAAAAGACGCCGCCGCCGCCGCCGCCCGCTACGAAGCCAGCCTGGCCAAAGGCGGCGACAGGCACCCCGGCATCCTGGAGCACTACGGCGATGCGCTGTTCAAAAGCGGCGACAAGGAAAAAGCGGTGGAGTACTGGAAAAAGGCGAATGCGATCCGGAAATCGGCGGAGTTGGAGCAAAAAATTGCCGGAGGGAAGATGTGAGGGCCTACCCCGCCTCAAACACCATCGCCTCATGCCCCAACTTCCTAAAATCCACCGGCGTCACCGCGCTCACACCCTGTTCGGGCATGTACACCCCATAGATGGTATCCACGGCGGCCATGGTGGCCTTGTTGTGGGTGACCACGATGAACTGCGACTCCTGCGAGAATTGCCGGATGATGCGGTTGAACTTCTCGATGTTGGCGTCGTCGAGCGGGGCGTCCACCTCGTCGAAGATACAGAAGGGGGCGGGCTTGAGCAGGTATAACGCGAAGAGCAGTGCCGTGGCGGTCAGGGTTTTTTCGCCGCCGGAGAGTTGGGCGATGGTCTGCGGGCGTTTGCCCTTGGGCTTGGCGATGATGTTGATGTCCGACTCCAGCGGCGAATCGGGGTTGGTGAGCAGCAGGTCGGCGGTGTCCTCTTCGGTGAAGAGCGTGCGGAACACGTTGATGAAATTCTCGCGTACCTGGGCGAACGACTCCAGGAAACGCGCGGTGGCTGTCTCCTCGATCTCTTTCATGGTTTCGATGAGGGTGTCCTTGGCGGCCAGGATGTCGTCGCGCTGGCCGGCGATGGTGTCGTGGCGTTCCTTGATCTCGTTGTAGGCCTCGATGGCCATGGGGTTGACCTCGCCGTAGGTGTCGAGCCGGCGCTTGAGGTTGTTCACCTCGCGTTCCAGGGCTTCGCGCTGGTAGGCCGGGTCGGGCTCCTGGTTGATGACGTCGTTCACGCCCAACCCGAACTCGGCGCGCAGGCGCTCGCCGATGGCGGTGATCTCGAATTTGACGTCGGAAAATTTGTCCTTCAGGCGGTTGACCGAGCCTTGCAGATCCTGCTGCTGGCGGAAATTCTCGCGCTGTTTGTTCTCCAGTTCGTGGATCTCGTTGCGGGCCCGGAAGTAGGTCTGTTCCACGGCGCTCAGCGTGGCTTCCTTTTCCTTTTTCTCCACGTAGGCCGCTGCCAGTTCGGCATCGAGCCGTTCGATGTCGGCCACGATCAGGTTGATCTCGTCGGTGTTGCGGGCCAGGGTGGTCTGGGCGGTGGCCAGGTTCTGGCGCAGTTCCTCGCGGCGGCGTTCGCGGAAGGTGAGTTCCTGGCGGAAGGCGTTCACCTTGTTCTGTTGCCGGATGAACTCGATGTTCTGCTGGTTGTAGGCGGCACTGGCCTGACTGAGTTGTTCGGCTACGTCGCGGAAGGAACCGTCGGCGTTGGCGAGGCGTTCGCGTACGGCGGTGGCGGCGGCGCCTTTTTCCTCCAGTTGTTTTTCGATGGCGGCATTGCTCGCGGTGAGGCGGTCGATGCGCTCGTTGGCGTCGCCGGCCTGGGCGTCGAAGTTGGCCACGAAAGCGGCGATGTTGTCCAGTTTGGCCTGCATCCCGGCTCTTTCCTGGTGCAGGCGGTTGAGCGCTTCGCCTTCGCGCTGGAGCAGGGTGGTCTGGTCGGCGTTGCGCAGGCTGAGCAGGTGGGCGCGCAGGGTGGCCAGTTGGGTATTGAGTTGGTTCTCGGTGGCTTCCAGTTTTTTGATCTCGCTCTCCAGGATCTCCAGGTTCTTCTTGCGGCCGATCTTTTTGCCTTCGAACAGGCCGACCGAGCCCCCGGAAATGGAGAATTTTTTCCGGATCACTGTCCCCGAACTGGATAATACGGCCCCTCCTGCATCGCCCGGTGGAGGTGTTAGAGCAACGCCGCTCTCCCCCCCACCGGGGGGGCTGGGGGGGGCTATCACTACGTTTTCCAACAGAAACTCCACCAGCGGCCGGTACTGCGCCTCCACTTCCACCAGTTCCACGGCGCGCAGGCCGCCGGGCAGCAGGGCCAGCGGTGCCTGGTAGTCGCGGAAAGCGTCGAGCAGGAAAAAATTGGCGCGGCCTTTCTGGCTCTGGCCGAGCAGGGCAATGGCTTTCACGGCTTCGTCGGCGTTGGGCACGACGTAGTAGTTGAGGTACTGCTCCAGGTAGTTCTCGATGACCACGCGGTATTCTTCACGCACGTAGATCAGGTCGGACAGCAGCGGGCAGTTTTTGGCCCAGTCCTTTTGCTGGCTGAGGAATTTGATGCTCTCGGGGAAACCTTCGAGCGACTCCACCATGCTTTTGGTGAGTTTGTATTCGTTGCGCCGGGCGTCGAGTTGACGGTTGTGGGCGGCCAGTTTTTTCACCAGTTCGTCCTGCTGGGTTTCGGTGGCGGCGATGTCGGCGCGGCGTTTGGTCTCGGCGGCGTCGAGGTCGCCGATCTTTTGGCTTTGGGTGGCTTCGGCCCTGGCTTTTTCGGCCAGGCCCTGTTCCAGCACCTTCATTTCATCGCGGCGGGTGGCGATGTCGGCGAGGGTGCGTTCCACGTCGCGGCGCAGGTTTTCGACCTGGTTGTGCTGGATGGCTTTGGTTTTTTCCAGTTCCACGATCTCGCGTTCGAGGCTTTGTTGCTCCTTCACGAACTCGTCGAGGTTGCCCTTGAGCAGGTTGTGGCTGGAACGCACGTTTTCCAGAGTTTTCTGGGCTGCGGCCAGCGCGTTTTCCAGGTCGGCTTCCAGGTTGCGTTCGTAGTTGAGGTCGGTCTGGTAGCCTTCAATCTCGCCGTCGAGCACAGCCGACTGGCGGGTACTGGCGGCAATCTGGTCTTCCAGCCGGCGGATGTCGTTGGTGACGAAGGAGCGTTTTTGCTCCAGCATGGCCTTTTCGTTCTCCCGGGACCGGATGCGGCCGGTGAGGCGGTTCACGTCCTGCTGCTGTTCGCTGAGACTGGTTTCCTTGTCGGTATGTGTTTTTCGTTTCGCCTCGATGTCGGCTTCCAGCAGGCGGGCCATGGCCTCGGTGGAGCGGTAGTTGTCTTCTTCGCGGGCGATCTGCGTTTCGAGATCCTTGTAGGTTTTTTTGTGCCGGGCCAGGTTGTGCACGGCCAGTTCGATGCTGAGTTTTTTGTATTCGTCCTTGAGTTCGTAGTATTTGCGG
>WBZQ01001879.1_pt2 | contig 11643 bp, 10 predicted proteins | sample 5204251 | NCBI WGS metagenome assembly WBZQ01 (sample SAMN12412402, study PRJNA552823) | activated sludge metagenome | isolation source: activated sludge from nitrification reactor of wastewater treatment plant... | place: USA: Virginia | collected 2017-09 | reverse complement strand
ACAGTGTGTAGTTGCTTCATATGCTTAATTTGTTTAGAAAAAATAACCGGCGTGAAGGTCGTTCTTCACGCCGGTGAGTTCCAAAAAAATGCTATCAACGCATCTTGTTTATCCCTGTCAGTACAGATTTAACGTCTGAACGACGTTTTTAAACCCCTCAAAGAATGGATGGCGCCTGCCACTTTATTTCGTGCCTTTCTGCACTTCTTTGGCCCAGGCGTCCTTCAGGGTCACCGTCCGGTTAAAAACCGGCTTTCCGGGGGTGGAGTCCGGGTCGGCGCAGAAATAACCCAGCCGGGTGAACTGGAATTTATCGCCCGCTTGCGCGTTGGCCAGCGCCGGCTCCACCAGGGCATGTTCCACCACCCGAAGCGATCCGGGGTTCAGGGTGCTTTTGAAATCTTCTTCGGCCGCCGGGTCTTCCACCTGGAACAGGCGGTCGTAGAGCCGCACCTCGGCGCGCTGCGCATCGGCGGCCGACAGCCAGTGGATCACGCCCTGCACCTTCAGGCCCGAAGTATCCTGCCCGGAGCGGCTTTCCGGAATGTAGGCACAGTGCAGTTCGCTCACCTCGCCGGAAGCGGCTTTCACCACTTCTTCGCAGCGGATGATAAAGCCCGATTTGAGACGCACCATGCCGCCCGGCGACAGGCGGAAGTACTTGGGCGGCGGGTTTTCCATGAAGTCGTCGCGCTCGATGTACAGTTCGCGGGTGAAGGCGATGCTGCGCTTGCCGGCCTCGGGGTCTTCCGGGTTGTTCTCCGTTTCCATCCACTCCGTCTGGCCGGCGGGCAGGTTGGTGATGACCACTTTCAGCGGGTCGAGCACGGCAAAGCGGCGCAGGGCGCGCTTGTTGAGGTCTTCGCGGATAAAAAACTCGAGCAGCGACATATCGGCTACCATCTCCCGCTTGCCCACCCCGATGCGGTCGCAGAAGTTGCGGATGCTTTCCGGGGTGTACCCGCGGCGGCGGAACCCGCTGATCGTGGGCATCCGCGGGTCGTCCCAGCCGCGTACGAAGCGTTCTTCCACCAGTTGTTTCAGTTTGCGTTTGCTGGTGACGGAATAAGAGACGTTGCGGCGGGCGAACTCGTACTGGCGGGAGGGGAAAATACCCAGTTGAGCGATGCACCAGTCGTACAGTTCGCGGTGCGGGGCGAATTCCAGGGTGCAGATCGAATGGGTGATGTTTTCGATGCTGTCGCTCTGGCCGTGCGCCCAGTCGTACATGGGGTAGATGCACCAGGCGTCGCCCGTACGGTGGTGGTGGGCGTGTTTGATCCGGTAGAGCAGCGGATCGCGCATGATCATGTTCGGCGAAGCCATATCGATTTTGGCCCGCAGCACGCAGTGGCCGTCGGGAAATTCGCCGGCTTTCATTTTTTCAAACAGGGCCAGGTTTTCCGCCGGCGGCGTGTTGCGGTAGGGGCTGTCCTGGCCCGGCTCGGTTGGAGTGCCTTTCAGCGCGGCGATCTCCTCCGGGGTGGAAAAATCGACGTAGGCTTTGCCTTCGAGGATCAGTTTTTTGGCCCACTCGTAGAGTTGCGGGAAGTAGTCGGAGGCGTAAAAAATATGGGCCGGTTCGAAGCCCAGCCAGCGTACGTCGTTGATGATGCTCTCCACGTATTCGGTGTCTTCGGTCACCGGGTTGGTATCGTCGAAACGCAGGTTGGTTTTGCCGCCGTATTTCAGGGCCAGTCCGAAGTTCAGGCAGATGCTGGTGGCATGGCCGACGTGCAGGTAGCCGTTCGGCTCCGGCGGAAAGCGGGTCAGAATGGATTGGTGTCGGCCGGAAGCGAGATCGGCTTCGACGATCTCCTCCAGGAAATTGAGCGGTTCGGCCGCGTTGGCGCTACTTGCTTTTTCTCTGTTCATAAAAATTTGTCTGGCGTGTATGATTCGGCCATGCGTTGCGCTACGGATCGTTCCACAATAGCCTGAATGGTGGGGTTCATATTCTTCAATCGTACAATCTGGTTGAATCCAAAAAAACCAAAATGAACCAAAAGTTTCCCTACCAGTTCATCTGCAAACGAAGAGGATATGATCTGCACATCCTCAAAGTCAATTATAATTCCTTTTTTCGAATCATTGTACATGTTAATGAGGTCATTACGAATTTTTTCTCCGGATTTACGCGTCCCTATACCGGTTGCTGCATCTGCTAACCGGTATATTACCGTCCCTCCGGCATCTTCAAAACTTTCAGTTCTGTAGTTAACCGGCTTGTGGCCTTTCAATGCATCAGCAAGAGATACTTTTTTGTCATAGTTCAGTTGAAAATCAACAGAACAAGCACTGTACTCCGGAGAGAGATAAGTCAGATCATTCCTTAATTCCAGGTGACCGTTCGATCTGAAATACAAACCCGAACCAGATGAAATGGAAAGTCTGCCGGAATTGTTTTTTACAATTTCCGACAGTCCCCACATACCATTTCCCTGCCCGATGGCTTTATCGCGGGTCACTCTTTCCTGAATCGCTAACTGGATGGCTTCAATGGCATTTTTAGGAGCGTGGCGGCTGTTTTTCAATGAATTGAAAATGCCCTGGCCATTATCATAAATACAAAATGAAATATGTTTCGTGCGTTTATGAATTTGTCCCATAATTAGTCCGTAATCTTTACCCGAATGTTGCAATACATTGTCCATAATCTCATTGAGGCTCCACATAATCGAATCAATAACGCCTTCTTCACAAACAATTTCCTGTGAAACAGACTCTATAAATTCGTTGCATAATAAATTAACCTCCTGATCGGATCCAAAACGCCAAACGACATTCATTGCATTAGCAGCCAAAAGAGCACGGTTTCCTCCTATGGTTTGCGGTTCAGTAATATGTGCCGACCCCAGGATTTTGGGCAAATTTTCGAAGCTGAACAGCACATCCTTGTTTTCACGGTAATAATCTATAATTCCAGCCACCGGTACTATAACATTCGGAAAAGCCCGTTCCACTTTACTGCAATCCACTGTTATGTCTGCATATCCCCGCTTTGAAGTCGCTTCAAAAAGGCAATGCAAAAAAAGACTCACCGCCAAGGGGTGATCCATACTGGCGAAAAAAATTGTGTTACCAGATCTGGCAACTGGATTTTTCATAACAGGACAAAATGAGCCGGGCCGCAAAGAAACTACCTTTCCGCCAAACAACCGGCCTCCCGCCAAAGTTTCCGTTTATTTTTGCGGCCTCATCCGAATTGGACCGGGGGTTTTCAGCCGCCGTTTCAGCACTACTTTTACGGCGACAAAACCTGCCGGCCATGCCCATGAATTTTTGGCAAAAACCCGTCGAAACCCTCCAGGAACTGCTGCATCGCCATAGCCCGCACCTGCGGGAAGTCCGGGATTTTCATTCTTCCGCCCTCGAACGCGACGTCTGGCTGGACGTTTATCTGCCGCCCGATTACCACCTTGCTTCCGGACGCTATTACCCGCTCGTTTTGTTCAACGACGGGCAGGACCTGCCGCGCCTGGATTTTGCCCGGATCCTCGCAGCGCTGTACCGGGAAAAACAGATCCCCGGCCTGCTGGCGGTGGGCATTCACGCCTCGGCGGAGCGCACCCGCGAATACGGCACCGTCGGCCGGTCCGACTACAAGGGCCGCGGCGACAAAGCCCTGCGCTACCGCAACTTCATCGTGGAGGAACTGCTGCCCTGGCTGCACCGGCAGTTCCGGCTGTCGGGCACCCGGCCGGAGACGGCTTTTGCCGGTTTTTCGCTCGGCGCTTTGTCGGCCCTGGACATCGCCTGGGCCTACCCGCAGCTGTTCGGCACGGCCGGCGTCTTTTCCGGTTCCCTGTGGTGGCGCGCTTCGCCCGTCGACCCCCGCGCCCCCGACGCCGACCGCATCATGCACGACATCGTCGGTTCGGCCACCCGCTGGGATCCGGACCAGCGGTTCTGGTTCCAGTGCGGCACCCTCGACGAAGAAGAAGACCGTAATGGCAACGGCGTGATCGATTCGATCGACGATACGCTCCACCTGCTGGAGGAACTGAAGAAAAAGGGCTACCCGGAAGCGAACCTCCGGTACCTGGAAGTGGAAGGCGGCCGCCACGAGCCGGCGACCTGGGGCGGGGTAATGCCGGATTTTTTGCGCTGGGCGTTTCCGCAAGACCAGGAAAGCCCGGCAAGAAAAAACCCCGCTGACGTCGATCGACATCCAACGGGGTGAACAAAAACCTCAAGCTTGAGTATCACGATGCCATATCATTATCGGAATGTAACACCAGTACGGGCAGACCGGCGCCCAGCACGGCTTCGCGGGTGATGCTTTTGTGCAGCAGGTTTTCCCAGAAACCGCGGTGGTGGGTGACGAAAACCATCAGGTCGACCCGGTTATTAAAGGCGTATTCGTTCAGCTGCTCCACCACGTCCTCGCCGACGATGTTGGCGAACAGGAAGGGATGATCGGGAGCGGAATGTTCGTAGTTGATCTCAAAAAGTTTGTTCTCCAGTTCCATACCCCGCTCGCCGGCCGGGCCGACGTGTACGAAATGCACGCAGCCGCCGAAGCGCTGGGCGAAAGTGACTGCCTGTTTGATGCGCAGGGTATCGAGCGAATCGAAGTTGCTGGCGTACACTACGTTGTTGAACCCGTTAAAAATGGCGTTCGGCGGCACAAAAAGGACCGCGCAATGCGCGTTGTACGACACTTCCGTGCTGGTGGAGCCGAACAGGTTGCGCGTGACGCCGCCGCGACCGGAGGTGCCCATGACGATCAGGTCCGTTTTGCGCGAACAATTCTGGATCACCTCTTCCGGAAATCCGTACTGCACGGAAGAGTGAATGGCGGGAACCGGCACGCTGCCCCCGGCTCCGGGCGCGGAGGGCATTTGGGCCGGCGACCGATACTCGACGCCGATCTTTTTGAGGGCCTCGCGGATAAAATCGTCCAGTTCGGTCTGCACTGTTTTTTTGTAGCCGGACAAAAAACCGCTGGACGAGGGCACCGTTCCTTCGAAGATACTGTCCATGGCGTACACCACTTCCAGTTTGGCGTCGAATTTACGGGCCAGTTGCCAGGCATACAACAGCGCGTTTTCGGAGGGCTGGCTGATGTCGACCGGAACGGTAATGGACCGCAGGCGGAACAGTTTGCTTTTGAACAGTTGCCGGTTCTGGAACAGGTCGGTCAGTTCCTTTACGCTGGGAACGGCTCCCTGGGCGACCACCTCGCCGTCCATCATCAGGGCGGGCATCGCCTGGATGCCGCCGGCAGAAATCAGATTGGGCTCCGAAATTTCCACCACCTTGCTGTGAGTCGGGTAGGCCGACAAGGCCAGGTTCAGGTTATCGAGCAGCCGCCGGGTATTGGCGTCGTGTTCTCCGAAAACTTTTATGGTCGTCATGGCAAAACCGGTTTAATTGACGGTTGATAAGGATTGATAAGGGTTGATAAAAGTTGATAAAAGTTGATACCACAGGCAGAAAGAGCACACCGCAATTGTATCAACCCATCAACCCGCATCAACCGGTATCATCCTGTAAAAAACGCCGCGGGCTTGTGCGAATTGAAACCGCTCAGGGCTGTTGCGTTTCGTACACCATGTGCGGTTGAGCGGGTTTTTCTTCAGCGAGGGCCCGAAGAATGTCGAAGGGTGTTATGATGCCGACCAGGTCGCCGTTTTCCACTACGGGCAGGGCGTGGAAACGATTCAGAATAAAGATGTCCACCACCACGTTGAGCCGGTCGTCGGGATCCACTTTGCCGAGGCGTTTGATCATAATGTCTTTCACCAGAGCCTGGTTCAGGCGGGCTTCGCCGCCGTCGCCGCCGACAAAGTGTTCGAAGTCGGTTTTGCTGACGATACCGACGATTTCCCGGAAATTGACCACGGGAATATGGTGGAAAGTATGGTTGTCAAAAATTTCCCGGACTTTGCTCAGGTGATCTTCCGGACCGACCGTCACCAAGTGTTTGTAGTCGGTCATCAGGCTGGAAACAGGTGCGAATAAGTTCATATTGCTGAGATTTTTGCTGCCGTCCATTCGGGCAGAAGTGATTGGATGCGGCAAAGGTGCGTGGCCCCGGTTCTACCCGAAATGATGTGCATTACTTATCTTGTTGATAGAAGTCAGCAAATGCCCCGCGCGTTTATTATTTTTGCCGAACCATGAAAAAAATTCTTATTATTGAAGACAACTCCGACGTCCGGGAGAACCTCGCCGAAATTTTAACGCTTGGCGGTTACGAAGTCTTTACGGCCGAAAACGGAAAAAGCGGCGTCGAAAAAGCCATGGAAGCGCTGCCCGACCTGATCCTGTGCGACATCATGATGCCGGAACTGGACGGTTACGGAGTGCTGCATATTTTGAGCCGCCAGGCCAAAACGGCCGGCATCCCGTTTATTTTCCTGACGGCGAAGGCTGAAAAAGACGATTTCCGCCGCGGCATGTCGCTGGGCGCCGACGACTACATTACCAAACCCTTCGACGACGTGGCCCTGCTGCAGACCATTGAAGCCCGGCTCCAGAAAAGCGAACGCCTGCAGACGGCGTCTTCCCAAAACCGGGGGTCGCTCGACCACTTTATCGACGAAGCCCGGGCGCTGGAAGCCATCAAGCACCTTTCCGACAACCGCGAGGTACGCCATTACAAGAAAAAAGACATCGTTTTCCGGGAAGGCGAAAACCCGCGCTGGCTGTTTTTCCTGGAAAGCGGACGCATCAAACTGTACAAGACCAGCGACGACGGTCGCGAATTGATCGTAAAAGTTGCCCAGCCCGGCGATTTCCTGGGTTTTCTGGCCCTGTTCAAAGAAGATACCTATCCGGAAAGCGCCGCCGCCCTGGAGGATTGTTCGGTAAAAATGATCCCGAAATCGGATTTCGCCGCCCTGGTGTTCGGCAACCGCGACGTCAATGCCCGGTTTATCCGGATGCTGGCAGGCCACGTCGCCGAACGTGAACAACAACTCATCGAACTGGCCTACAACTCCGTACGCAAACGGGTCGCCACCGCCTTGGTCCAACTCCACGACCAGAGCGGCCCCACCATCAACCTGCTCCGCGAAGACCTGGCCGCCCTGGCCGGAACGGCCAAGGAAACCCTGATCCGCACCCTGACGGATTTTAAGAACGAAGGCATGCTGGACATCAAGGAAGGCACCATTGCCGTGCTGAAGGTGGAAAAATTGCGGCATTTGCCGAATTGAGGTTGAAGGTTGAAGGTTGAAGGTTGAAGGTTGAAGGTTGAAGGTTGAAGGTTGAAGGTTGAAGGTTGAAGGTTGAAGGTTGAAGGTTGAAGGTTGAAAAAAATGCCCTGCCCGGGAATTTGCCGGACAGAGCATTTTTTTATTCCTCCCTGCATCCAACCACAGCCCGATGGCGCCCCAACTGTCAACCTTCAACTTTCAACTCTTTAAACTCCCGGTTCGGCAGCCAATGCTGCCGGTTCGGTCGCCCGGATATGTCGGTATCCTGGGCAGGAGCCGTTTTTTGAGGGAAAATTTCATTATTCCTTCCTAACAAACTGCTTCTATGACGAATTTCAAATTTGCCCGCACCCTGATCGCCTGCCTGATGCTCGGCGCTTTCGTTTCCTGCCAGAAAAACGACGACGATAATTCTTCCTCCGGAAATGGCAACGGCAGCACGCCCGCGGCCGGCCAGTGGAAAATCACCTATTTCTTCGACAAAAAAGACGAGACCGGCAACTACGCCGGCTATACGTTCGAGTTCGGCAGCGACGGCTCCCTGAGCGCTGCCAACGGCAGCCAGACCTGGACCGGCTCCTGGCAGAGCGGCGTCGACGACAGCACCGACAAATTCGTGATCGATTTCAGCGGCACCGTGCCCGGCGCCCTGTCCGAGTTGGAGGAAGACTGGCGCATCATCACTATGAACGACAGTTTGATGCACTTCGAACACACCAGCGGCGGCAACGGCGACACGGACGTGGTCAAGTTCAGTAAAAACTAAAGGCGTTTGTAATTTTGGGGCCGGAAACCGGGAATGCACATGCGCTGCATTTCCGGTTTCTTTTTGCAATTTTGCGGTAACGCTTTCAACCTCCCAACCCGCAACCCTTATGTCACCACGCTCAATCACCAAAGGTCTTCTTTTCCTGCTCCTGCTCTTTTGCAGCGTCTCCTCTCCGGCCCAATCCTCCGGCCGCCTCCACACCATTTCCCGCTTTTCCTCGACCTACGTGGATGCCCGCCGCATCGACGTCTGGCTGCCGGCCGGCTACGATTCCCTCTCCTCCAAACGCTACGATGTGTTGTATATGCACGACGGGCAAAACCTGTTTAGCCGCGAAACGGCCTTCGGCGGCGAAGAATGGGGCGTCGACGAGGCGGTGACCCGCCTGACCGCCGGAGGGAAAATGCGCGACTGCATCGTCGTGGGCATCTGGAACACCCCGAAACGCTTCATGGAATATGCGCCGGCCAAACCCTACCACCTGCTGCCCGCCGCCAAAAAGACCGCGTTGAAACAGGAACGGCTGGCCGACACCGTTTTGTCGGACAATTACGTGCTCTTCCTTACCCGGGAGTTAAAACCCTTTATAGATCAGACCTTTAAAACCAAACCGGGCCAAAAGAACACCTTCATCATGGGCTCCAGCATGGGCGGCCTGATCTCCCTCTACGCCGCCCTCGAACGGCCCGACGTGTTCGGCGGCGCCGGGTGCCTGTCCACCCACTGGCCCATGTCCCTCAAGGAGAATGACACCGAATTTGTACAGGCGTTCATCCGGTATTTCGAGCAAAAGTACCCGGGAAAAGAAAAACCCCGGCTCTACTTCGACTACGGCACCACTACCCTGGACGCCTGGTACGAACCGCACCAAAAGGCCATGGACGAATTCCTGACCCGAAAGAAATACGGAAAAAAACGTTGGGTGTCCCGGAAGTTTGAAGGGGCTGCCCACAATGAAAAAGCGTGGCGGGAACGTTTGGATTTTCCGCTCCTCTTTTTACTCGGAAAATGAGAACCATCGCTCTATTCAGTTGCTGCCTGACCCTCTTTTTAGGATGTACATCCAAGCCTGAAACCGGGCTGCTGGCCAACGAGTGCGTGTGGCCGGGGCCGCAGTCCGACAGTGCGTTGGTGGATGAATTTCGGAATTTTTTGAAAATCCGCCATGCACCTCCACCCTTTATCCCGCAGTCGGATACCGTTTACCGCCTTCACGGCCGCGGCGGCTGGGGAGGTTTCGACTATTTGTGCTCCGTCTACTATGATACCGGCGGATACAAAGTTTCGGTAACCAACCTTATCTGTCCCAAACTGGACGGTCGTTGCAATTTTGAAGAAAGGGTTCGTTCCATCGGGTTCTTTGAATGGCAGCAAATCCGCTCCGAATTTCAAAAATGTAATTTTTGGTGCGACTCGCTGGCTTACGATGACTTCATCTGCACAGATGCCAGCGAATACGCACTTGTTGCCCGGGAAGGAAGCAAATTTCGGACGGTGGAATGGGATGATTGCGAAACCGGGATTAAACCGGTGAGGATACTGGCCAAAAAAATCCGGGATTTATGTGGGTTCCCACTTGCCCCCGGCTTTGCATCTTATTCCTTAAAGGGAGACAGTGTTTATGCTGATATTTACATCGGAGGTCTGCTGGAATCCTTTACTGAAAGAATTGATTTTCAGTACCACGAGGTACCTTTGCCAACTAAAGATGGGCTTGGAAAGGTTGCCTGGCATAAACGCGACCTCGACAGCCTTCGAAAGGTACTCATCACGGAATACGGCATCGACGGCTCCCGGCGCAGTGTGAATGTCACCCGAATAGCCCCGGAAGGCTATTCGCCTAGATGAAACCGCTAACTATCCGGTCTAAGAAACCCCAAAGAGACAACGACATGGAAATCCTCGGCTACCTCCTTTCCATCCTCATCGGCCTCTCGCTCGGCCTCATCGGCAGCGGCGGCTCCATCCTGACCGTGCCGGTGCTGGTCTACGTCATGGGCGTGGAGCCGGTGTTGTCCACGGCCTACTCGCTGTTCGTGGTGGGCCTGACGGCCCTGGTAGGTGCCCTGACCTACGCGCGCAAGGGCTTGCTCGACTACAAGACCGCCCTGATCTTTGGTATCCCGAGCATCGTCACTGTTTACGCCACCCGCAAATGGCTGGTGCCGGCCATCCCGGACCCGGTGCTGGAACTGGGCGGCCTGGCCGTTTCCAAAAACCATTTCGTGATGCTGTTGTTTGCCGTGCTGATGGTGGCGGCTTCGTTTTCCATGATCCGGAATAAAAAGAACGGGCAGGGCCCTGAAACTCCGGCAAGGCGCTACAATTACCCCGTGATCGGCGTGGAAGGCGTCGTAGTGGGTATGCTCACCGGACTGGTGGGTGCCGGCGGCGGTTTTCTCATCATCCCCGCGCTGGTGCTGCTGGCCGGGCTGCCCATGAAACAGGCCGTAGGCACTTCCCTGCTGATCATCGCCGGCAAGTCGCTGCTCGGTTTTCTCGGCGACATCGGCAACCAGGTCATCGACTGGGATTTTTTGCTCTGGTTTTCGACCTTTGCCGTGGCCGGCATTTTTATCGGTACCGCCCTGGCCCGGCGCATCAGCGGCGACAAACTAAAACCCGCCTTCGGCTGGTTCGTGCTGGCCATGGGGTTTTATATCATTGGCAAAGAAGTGTTTTTTCATGGTTGATAAGGTTGATAAGGTTGATACGGTTGATAAGGGTTGATGAAAAGGTTGATGACGCGGCATACTCTACGTTATCAACCCTCATCAACCTCATCAACCTCATCAACCTCATCAACCTCATCAACCTCATCAACCCTTATCAACCCAACCTTCCTTCATCAACCCTTATCAAAAAATGATACTTGAACAGATCTATACCGGTTGCCTGGCTCAGGGCGCCTACTACATCGAAAGCGAAGGTGAAGCCGCGGTGATAGACCCGCTGCGCGAAGTACAACCCTATCTGGAACGCGCCGCCAAAAGCGGGGCGAAGATCCGGTACGTCTTCGAAACGCACTTCCACGCCGACTTTGTCAGCGGCCACCTCGACCTGTCGCGGAAAACCGGCGCGCCCATCGTGTACGGCCCCAACGCCAATCCCGATTTCGGAGCCCACGTGGCCGGCGACGGCGAGGTCTTTCAATTGGGCAAGGTCAAAATAAAGGTGCTGCACACACCCGGACATACCATGGAAAGCACCTGCTACCTGCTGCTCGACGAAGACGGCCGGGAAAAAGCGCTGTTTTCCGGCGACACCCTGTTCATCGGCGACGTCGGCCGGCCCGACCTGGCCCAGAAAGCCGCCGATATGACCCAGGAGCAACTGGCCGCCACCCTCTACCGCTCGCTGCGCGAAAAGGTGATGCCGTTGCCCGACGACGTAGTTGTCTACCCGGCCCACGGCGCCGGCTCAGCCTGCGGCAAAAACATGAGCAAGGAAACTTTCGACACCCTCGGCCACCAGAAGCAGACCAACTACGCCCTGCGGGCCGACATGAGCGAGGCGGAATTCGTGCGGGAAGTTACCGACGGCCTTACCCCGCCGCCGGCCTATTTCCCGCTGAACGTCATGCTCAATAAAAAAGGCTACGACAGCATCGACGCGGTGCTGGAACGCGGCTCCCGGGCCCTCAGCCCCCGGGCCTTCGAGGCGGCCGCCAACGAGACCGGCGCCCTGGTGCTCGATACCCGCCATGCC
>WBZQ01002551.1_pt1 | contig 11644 bp, 14 predicted proteins | sample 5204251 | NCBI WGS metagenome assembly WBZQ01 (sample SAMN12412402, study PRJNA552823) | activated sludge metagenome | isolation source: activated sludge from nitrification reactor of wastewater treatment plant... | place: USA: Virginia | collected 2017-09 | reverse complement strand
GGTCTTTCGATGACTTTGCCCAGGGCGCGTAATACGGGCGGTCCGGCTCGGGCAGCCGGGGGAGGGTAAAGAACTGCCGCAGGAGCTCCGATTCCTCGGTGGACCCGAACGGCACGGCCGTCGCGGATCAGTCGATCCCGGTGCGCCAGTATCGCGACTTCGACGTCAACCTCCGCCAGGGCCAGGACAACTTCCTGCGCCTGCAGGCGGTCGGCGGTGGTCGAGGCGAGCTGGAGATCCGCGGCGACGAGATCCTCCAGGTCAAGCAGGTCTGAGCCCTGCGGCTCAGATTGACACTGCGTCACTTCCACGAGGACGGACATGCAGCTCAACTACACTTCGATGCCCGCGGTCGTGCAGGTTGCGGTCGGCCGGCATCCCGAGATCGCAAGCACGACGCTCAACATCGACGTTCTGCGCCGCACCGGCGTGATCGGCGATGTCCTTGGGCTCGTGGTGAACGAGAGTGCAACCGAGAACCTCGTGGTCGCGCTGCAGACGAGCGACCTGAACACCGACGCGGACTATGCCACCCGGCAGATCCGCGTCGATGGTTCGCTCGTCAACAGCCTGACGGTGCCGCCGCGCGGCCGTGCGACCTTCACGGTCGACGGCCCGAACGCCAACGAGGCCAACAGCCTCTACTGGCGTCTCGCGCTGACGGACCAGACGAAGGCGTTCGGCGTCGTGACCCTGGTGACCGGAAACGGCTCGCTGGAGTTGCTCCGCAAGTTCGGATGAGATAGAACGCGCGCGAGGACTCGCGCTACCAATGGATCGCTTTCGCATCGACGAAGCTCGCAAGGTGCCGCCAGGAATGGCCAAGGCACTGTCGCGCAGCCCCATGAAGGACCCGTGCCGCGAGTGCGGGTTCCCGATGCCGGTCTACCCAGGTCGATACCCCAAGAGCTGCCCGGGTTGCGGAACGCCTCGCGAGGGCACGACCCCGGTCAGCGAGCATCTGGTCGATGGCGCGCGCGCCCTTACCTGATCGCATCTCGATCGGGACGTTCTTCGTCCTGCGCTGGGATGTCGACGCGGAACGCATGTTCCTCTGGGTAGACGACGCCGCGCACAGCAGCTACGATATGGGCTGTCATCTGAGCGCGGTCGTCGACCAGCTCGTTCTTTGGGGTGTGCCGAAGCTGTTCGCTGCTCGCGCGGTCGATGCCGCTCGCGAGTTCCGCGCAGTCCAGGTCATCCCGACGCAGGACCGGGTCATCAACTTGCTGCCCCGGACGTCTCAGGCGAACCCCGTGGCGGAGCAACTGGCCGCCATGGACGAACTGAACCTCAACACCTATGTCCACCCCTAGCACGACCACCCGGATGCTCCTCTGCGAGGGACAGGACGGCGCGTTCATTCCGCACACCGCCTACTGCCGGCAGGACCAGAAGGTCTGGTTTGCCTACGGCCGCCCGGCGTCGCTGAGCGAGTCCATGCAGGGTCTGACGGTCGTGGAGTCGATCGACCAGCTCGAACTGGTGGAGCGCACGCTCCCCGGCGGACAGAAGACCAAGCTGCCGCGCGACGGTGTCTGGGTCGTCGAGGGGCCGGCCCAGCGCAGTGACGAGCGCAACGCGAACAACCGCTTCTACCCGCGCGCCATCTGGGAGAAGTGGATCAAGGACCAGAACTCGCCGGCTCAGGTCGCCATTCGCGAGCGCGCCATGCTCGGCCATCTGGAGCACCCGAAGGACGGGCGCACGGACGGCAACGAGGGCGCGCTGTTGGTCGTCGGCGCGACGCTGGAGAGCAACGGATTGGTCAACGGGAAGTTCGAGCTACTCGACACCCCGAAGGGGCTGATCCTGCAGGAATACACGCGCAAGGGCGTCAAGTGGGGCGTCAGCTCGCGCGGCAATGGATCGGTGGACGAGAAGGGCCGGGTCAGCCCGGACGACTACGTCCTCGAAACGTGGGATGCAGTGATGCGTCCCTCGGTCTCGGGCGCGCACCCGAAGGTGCGTGAGTCCGAGGAAACGGAGGCGGTCGCAACGCCTCCGGCACGCGAAGCAGCTTCCAATGCGGACACGGGTCCGTCGACGCTGCGTCTGCCCGAGAGCATTCGGGTCGCTGCCGAAACCGTGGAGTCCCTCTGCGATGCCGCAATCGACGAGATGAGCGTCGACGATCGCCAGGAGCTTCGCACGAAGATCGTCGAGGCCGTGAAGGGCTTCCGGTCCGCACCGACGAGCGCGCGCGTTCAAGCCGCGATCAGCCGGGCGTTCTGGAAGTGCGCGGCCATCGAGGCATCGTGCGACGCCCGCCTGGACGGTCTGATCGACGAGGCTTGTCGAGACGCGACGCGCAGCACGGGAACCGGGGACGGTGCCGACTACGCGGAGGCCCTCAGCGACGCACTCGATCGGGCAACCCGGTCGGCGGAGGAGGCTGAGGATCTGCGTGCGAAACTGGAAGTCGCTGAGTCCCAGGTCGTGCAGCTCCAATGGCGAGCGAGCGAACTGACGGAACAGCTCGCCCAAGCCGAACGCGGCAGCAGCGCCATCGAGCGCCGCGCCACGCTGGCCGAGGCGCTTCTGGTCGAGAAGCCCGCACGGGAGGCGAGCGGGCAGGTTCAGGAGGCGGTCGCCGATGCGATCGCGCAGGTTCCGGGTCTCCGGCGTCACGAGCACTTGCTGCTCGGCTGTCGCACGGGCGAAGGGGTCTACGCGCTGGCCGAGGCACTACTTCCGCTGGCGGTTCCGAGGTCGGCTCCTGTGCAGGAGTCGGAGGAAGACACCGTCACGAACTCCCGACCGATTTCGCCGCGCGGTGCGGTGAAGTCCGAAGCGGACACCCTGGTGGAATCCAGGCGGAGCGCAGCTCCGACCAGCCGCGGGGCGCGGCTGGCGGCAGCGGCGTTGGCAGTGTCCAAGAGCTGAACGTCAGACGAAGAGGAAACAGAACATGATCCTGGCACAGAATGGCATCTACGAGGCCCAGCTCGAAGCTGGCCTGCGTCTCGCGGAGACGCCGGAGTCGGAGGGCGGCTGGAAGGAATACTTCAGCGAGTCCGACAGCGGCGACCTGCGCATCAAGGACGACCTGCTGCGCGCGCAGACCGCGCTCATGCTGGAGAACGCGAAGCGTTGGATGGCGACGCAGTGTCGTCGTCGGCTGGACGGCAAGGGCCGCTTCGTCATCGACGAGGCCACCCGGTCGGCCACGGTCGGCGGCTTCGCCGACTACATCTTCCCGATCATCCGCGCGGCGTTCCCGTCGAACGTCCTGAACGATCTGGTCTCGGTCCAGCCGACGACGCGCCGCGTGGCGACGATCGTCTACTGGAACTGGATCGTCGGCAAGACCAAGGGCTCCTACTACCAGGGTCAGCGTCTGTTCGACGCCAACACCGGCTGGCAGGACGGCGGTCAGAACTACTCGAACGAGGTCATCTCGGGTGAGGGCATCACGGCCCTGGGCAGCGCGGGTGCGACCCTGACGGGCACGCTCGGCTATGCCGACGGCGGTGGCGTGCGTCCGGGCACGGTCCGTCTGTCGCTGGCGACCACCGGCTCCGGCACGGTCGTCCTGGCGGACAGCGGCAAGGGCACGTTCGTCCAGGCCAGCGGCACGACCGTGACGATCTCGGCCAGCTCGATCAACTACGCGACCGGCGCGTGGTCGGTCACGTTGGGCGGTCTGGAGACCTTCACGACGGCGTCGACCAACACGTCGACCTACCGTTGGAACTCGGAAGGTTCGGCCAGTCTGCCGGAGATCGACGTCCAGATCACGACCAGCACGGCCGAGACCGAGCGTCGTGCGCTGAAGCTGAACTACAGCCAGGAGTCCATGCAGGACATCATGGCGGAGTTCGGCGCGTCGCTGGAGCCGTCGCTCGTGCAGGGCGCTGCCGAGCAGATCAACACCGAGACCGCTCGTCAGGTGATCTCGGAGCTGTGGTCGTCCACCCCGGCGACCGCGCCCTACTCGTTCGCCCTGGCGACGCCCTCGGGCATCAGCCAGCAGGAGCACTTCCGCGACATCATCTACACCCTCAATCAGGCCAGCAACGGCATCTGGGGTGCGACGCAGAAGGGCTACGGCAACTGGCTCGTGGTGGACACGGGCGCGTCGAACATCATCGAGTCGCTGCCGAGCACGCTGTTCGAGCGCGCGCCGGCTCCGGCGAGCCTCCAGGGCGTGCACTTCATCGGCACGCTGGCTGGCCAGTATCGGGTCTACAAGGACCTGCACCTGGACAAGCAGCCGGGTTCGGCCGCGAACGGCAACCTGCTGATGGGCTACAAGGGCCAGCAGTTCTACGAGGCGGGCTTCGTCTACGCCCCGTATCAGCTCCTCTACAGCACGCCGTCGACCACGCTGTCGGACTTCGTGACGCAGAAGGGCGTGGCGTCGCGCTACGCGACCAAGATGGTGAACCCCGCGATGTTCACCCGCATCTCGATCTCGTGATCGAGGGGCCCCTCGGGGCTTGCGTTTGACGCAGTGCCAAGAGCCGTCGTGGTGAAAGCCACGACGGCTCTTTGCCTATCTGGACTTCGCGGGGGTAGAATCGCCGCCGCTGCGCAGCATCGCGCGCACCTCAAACCATGAAGTTCATCAATCAGAATCCCCACCCCGTCAACGTCACGCGCCCGGACGGTTCGCCCAGAGTCGTCAGGCCCTTCCGAGAACTCCAAGCATTCGGCTGGCGCACCGCCGAGGACTGCATCTGCGAAGGTCCGCACTACGCTCGGTTCCCCGGTCTCCTGGAGCCTTTTCGTGAGCCCGACGATGCCAATCCGCAGGCAAGCCCTGCTGCGCCTGCGGTCACTGCGGTTGCTGGCGACGCGGTGGTTGGCTCGCCTGCCCTCTCGGGTAGGTTCCGCGCTTCGGGGGACGTGGTCCGTCCGGACGGCTCGGTGCGGAAGGATGCTCCGGAAGGCAACGTGGCGACTCCTGGCCCGGACGCCGACGCCGATGGAGATGGCCAGGACGACGACTTCGACGCACCTCTGGAAAACGTGCGTGGAGTCGGGCCGAAGGTCGCCGACGCCCTGAGGGCCAACGGCTACAAGACCGCACGGGACCTCGCGCGCGTGGAGGGCGACGACGCCATGGCTGCGCTTGCCGCTGTCCCGTTCGTGCGCAACTGTCGCCTGTTGGTCGAGAGCGCACGCCAGCTTCTGCAAGACGGGTGATCCGATGCCGAACACGATTCTGACCACCGCAGCAATCCGCGAGGAGATCGAGACCCGCCTGGGAGGCAGTCAGATCGACGTCGAACTGGACGCCGACGACTACATCAAGGCGACTCGGGAGGCGTTGCAGCGATACAGTCGCTATCGCCCGCGGATGCTCTGGAGCGCGCTCGCTGCGACGCCCGGTCAGAAGCGTTATGTCCTGAGCGTCCTCGCTCACCCCGGGCTGCACGGCGTCTTCGACGTGCAGTTCATCACGCGCCTGTCGAACCCTTCGTCGTTCGATCCCTTCAACCCGTTCGACAGCGCGCTCTCGACCTGGATGATCGGGGACTCGACCTACGGAGACCTCGCGCAGCAGATCATCGCGGCGAAGGACATCCGGCGGGTCGTGTCCGCGGAGCCCGAATGGAACGGCGTCTGGGAGGGCGCGGAATACGCGCTCTATGTGGACATCACTTCGTCCACGACCGAGGTCGCGTATCGGTGGTCCGGCGCATACACCCCGGACGCCGCGGTCGCGACCGGCATGCAGTTGGTTCCGGAACCCGACACCGACTGGATTCTGGACTACGTCGAAGCGCGCTGCATGGTCACGGTCGGTCGCGTGCGCAGGAAGTTCGGCGGCGTGCCGAACCCTGACGGCGGCGTCGACGAGGTCGACGGCAGCGCCATGGCCGATGAGGGCAAGGTCAAGATGGACGAGCTGCTCGCCGAGTTGAAGGCCCGCACGTTCCCGATCCCACCGGCGATCGAGTAATGGGCTACCGCAAGTCGCACGTCCCGAGCCTGCGGAACGTCCTGCGCGTTGTCGAGCGTCTGGCTCCGCAGCTTGCTGAGGATGCTGTCGCCGAGCACGCCCAGCAGGAGCGCGATCGCTTCGCCAGCCGCATCGAGGACCAGAGCTTCGCGTCCTTTCGGGTCGTCTTCTATCCGGAGTCCGGGACGAACCTGTCGCCTCGCTGGCTGGCTCGCAAGGCGCAGGCCGGTGCGGACGATCGGACCGCCATTGCGACCGGGCACTACCTTGCGTCCATCAAGGTCATCAAGAAGACGCGCAAGCGCCGGCCGACCGAGTTCATCATCGGCTTCGACCCGAGGACCCGGGCGCGCAGTCTCGACGGCGAGACGCAGGACATCCCGTTGAACAAGGTCGCGCGGTTCCTGGAGCACGGAACGCAGCACATGCCTGCGCGCCCGCACTGGGGTCCACACCTCCGGCTGATGCAGCGCGAAGCACCGAAGGTCAGGAAGTTCATCTCCAACAAGGTGACGAAGGCACTGCGCAAGGCGCTGCCGGCGTTCATCGTCCCTGCGAAGTGATCCAATGGGCCACTACATCCCCGACGACCATCTCCTGGAGACGACGTTCCCGCAGAAGTATGGGAAGGACATCCTCACGGGCATCCGCATCGTCGAGGAGCGTTGGGAGCGGTTCTACCCGCAGATCAAATACCACTGCCTGAACTTCGTCCCGACCGCGCTGCCCAAGACCGCCGCGGGCGATTCGGACGTGAGCGTCGCGACGGGCGAGTCCGGCGGCACGTCGTTCGATGCGCTCTGGGGCGAGGCAATCGACCCGGTGGCGCTGACGGAAGCCTGGAAGCAGCCGCATGTGTCCGGGACGAACGTGGCGGCCGAGCCGGAGAAGTTCATGGCTCCGGTGCTACTGCACGCGCAGGTTCGTCGCGAGGCCAAGGAGAAGGAGCTGAAGAAGCTGGGCTTCGACGAGGTTCGCGACCTCCTGGTCACGATCCCGCTGTCCCTGCTGGACCGCGCCGGTGTGGTCATCAAGATCGGGGACCGCTTCGTCTGGGACAACGACGTGTTCGACGTCGACCAGTTCGAGCTGACCGGCTACTGGAAGAACACGGAGCTTCGCGTGTTCGCTGTCATCAACGCCAAGCACCATCACTTCGGATCGTGAGCTTCTTCGCTGACAAGCTGCTGCCCGCCAGGACGGTGCGCATCCACAACCTGTCCCGCGTGGAACTCGACGTTGAGCTTCCATTCGGAGCACACCTGCACCGCACGTTTACCGTGACGGACATGCAGAAGGTGCCCGAGGCGCTACGAACGCGCGCCACACACGCTCTGGTGGTCCTGATCGGTGGGAAGCGCATGCTGATCCAGCCCGAGCACACGCGCGAAGATGCGCGCTCGGCGCGCCTGTTCCTGAACGAGCGTGTGCACGGGACACCGATTGGTATCGTGCAGCACGTTGAGCGACTCGTGCGTCCGATCCTGGACGTCGCGATGTTCATGAGCTGGCTGGCCGACCGAGACTTCGACATCCGCATCGTGCGCGAGGTCGTGAACGGCAACCGGGTGTCTGTCGAAACCGAGGGCTGACGCTGTGTCACTTCCGCATTCCTACGAAGACATGGTTCGCCGGCACGATCAGGCGTTCTTCAACTGGCTCGGCGGACTGCACGTCGATTACGGGACGCCCGCGACTCTCGACCCGAACTTCCCCGTGTCGGGCGTCTGGCCCACCCGGTTGAACTTCCCGATCCTGCGCGTGATGGCGTCCCCGTCGCGCGCCTTCGCCCCGCTGGTGAACCTGCTGGTTTCGCAGGGCTGGATCTCCGGAGCCGATGCCGCGACGCTCGCGAACGACATCGCGGTCCTGCCCTTGCCGGTCGCGACGATCGAGCGTGGTGACCCGGAGATCGACCCGACCTCAACGTCCGTGCCGAAGGCGTTCCGGCGGTCGCGGTTCAACCAGGAGACGCAGCTCTGGGAGAGCCATCGCTGGCCCGGCGTCTACTACACGCCCTATCGGGTGACGTTCTGGTGCGCGAAGCGATACACCGAAGCGTTCCTGCGCGAGTGGATCATGTCGCAGCTCGGACGCCTGGGCGTCGCGGACAGCGAGGTGCTGATCCAGGTCGATCATCGCGACCCGTGGAACAAGCAGTGGCAGAACCTGCGCTTCGAAGGTCTGTCCGACTTGTCCGACCTGGAAGGGGACGCGCAGCGCATGCTTCGGTTCGAGGCATCGTTCCGGCTGCGCACCCTGCACATGCGTCCGGATGTTGCCACCTCGGACTACCTCAACGCCGTGCAGGCACCGCAGACGTTCCTGCAGTCCGGCGACGGCTCGGACACCGACGCTTTCGATCGGGACGCGGACCTGTCCAACGCGCCGAGTATCTCGGACAACCTGTTCACTCCCTACTACACGACCGCGCAGGACATCGCCGCGAAGTGGCCTCGCACGGGCGGTGCGACCGTCAGGCGTTCGCCGATCGCGCCTGCTGACGGGAAGGTCGAGGACACGCTGGAGCTGTCCGTCAGGGCCGTCACGGACGGAGTGGGCATCGTGAACAAGCCCGTGTTCCTCACGGCTGCCTCTCCGGACAACTACGCTCTGCTGTCGGTGGCGATGCGCTATCGCGCGACCGCTGAGGTGAGCTTGCGGATCGAGGAGCGCACGGGCGTCACACCGGCTGTGTGGACGCCTGTCAGGTCGGTCGTGCTGGCCGAGCGCACCGCCTGGACGGACTTCCAGTTCTTCACGTTGCTCGACCAGCCGATCTTCGGTCTGGATCTGCTCGGGCAGGCGATCGCTTCGACGGTGCATCTGACCGATGTGAGCGTTCGGCACGTCTATGCACAGCCGCGCATCTCGGCGACGGGGTCGAGCCTGGGCTACAACGGCGGCACGCTGTTCACCTGGAACGGTCTTCCGACGCATCAGTCCTATCTGCTCGTCGTGGTTCCGAGCGCGTTCTCGGGAACGTGGTCGGTGCGCATCGAGGACGACGAGTCATCGCCGAACAACGTCATCACGCGCCTATTCAACGCTGCGGCCGAGCGCGGGCTCGTCGAGTTGATTCAGCCGAAGGCATCGTCGATCGGCGTGACGCTTCCGTCGGGATTCACCGCTGCGGACCTCTATCTGCAACCCTACTACGCCGGCACGCGAGCACGTCTGCAATGAACATCGAGCGCCTGGACCCGGACATGTGCGCGTGCGCGCGCAAGCCTCTGCAGACGCTGGTCGCTGAGTGGTCTGCTCGCGCGCGAGCGCGTGTGGCCGAGATCATCCGGCAGGGCAAGGTCGTGAACATGGACGCCATGAAGCACGAAGCCAAGATGCTCGCCAGTCTGGGCCGCTCAGGTCCTGCCGCCTTCGCGGAGACAAACCGCGAGTTCGGGCACTTCTGCGACGAGTGCCCATACCGCAAGAAGGTTCCGCACAGGGAAGCCCTGGCCTCGGACCCACGCAAGCGATAGACTCGGGACCTTCTCAGAGGTCCCAACCATGTCCAGGAAAGATCACCGTCGCAGCTACGGCCAGCCCCGCCAACAGGCTCCGGCTTCGCCCGCTGTCGTCGAACCTCCTCGGAATCGGTCGGATGGCCCAAGTCGCCAGCGGTTCATGGTGCGCGTGGAGAACATGCGCGCACAGACGCTGGTCGTTTCCATTCTCGACGAGAGTGGGGCTGTGCAGGGCGTCACTTTGACCCCGCGTGGCAAGTCTCATCCGATCGAGCACGATCGGATCGGCACCTACACTCTTGGTCTGGAGCGTCAGGGCCACGTTCGAATCGTTCCCGAAAGCTGAGTCGGCTGAGGTTCAAAGATGGCACAGCGCGTTTCCCCCGGCATCTACACGAGCGAACTCCAGTTCACGGAAGTCGCCGTCGAGATCAGCCGGACCACTCCATGCATCCTCGGTGGTGCGACCAAGGGGGCGGTCAACACGCCCACCCGCATCACGTCGGAGCAGGAGTTGATCCGGACGTTCGGTCTTCCGGTCGAAGGTGACTACGGTCTCCTGGCCGCGATCGAGTATCTGAAGCGAGGCGACAGCCTCGTCTACCTGCGCGTCGCGGACGCGGCCGTTGCTTCGGCCGTCAGCTCCGTGCTGGGCAAGCCCATCGCGACGCCCGGTGTCAAGGCCACCGGCTCGGTGACGCTCCTGGCGCAGCCGAACGACGCCGACACGGTTGTCATCTCGGACGGCACGACGTCCAAGACCTTCGAGTTCGACAAGGCAGTCGCGGCGACCGGCACGGTCGTGTTCACGGGCCTTCCGTCGGACGGCGAGACCGTCATCATCTCGGACGGCTTCGTCGCGCGCACCTTCGAGTTCGACACCGCTACGGCCGCAACGGGTTCCGTGACGGTTGGCGCTGGCAACGCGGCGGATGGCGACAAGATCAGCTTGACCGACGCGGCGGGTCGCACGGTCGTGTTCGAGTTCGACTCGAACGCTGCGCTGACGGGTGACGTGGCAGTCGCGATCGGTGCTACGCCCGCCTTGAGTGCTGCTGCGCTCGTGTCCGCGATCAACTTGCATCCGACGTTGGCCATCACGGCCGCGGACGGCGGTTCCGGCGTGGTCAACCTGACGCAAGACATCGTCGGCACGGCCGGCAACACGACCATCACGATCACCGAGGTCTCGGGAACCGACCTGAGCAAGACCAACTTCTCGGGCGGCGAGAATCTGACGGCCGGAACGGCCGGCAACGTCGCGGTGCTGATCGGTGCGGACGGCACGGCCTGTGCGGCGAACCTTGCGGCAGCGATCGAAGCGCAGACCGGCTTCCGCGTCTCCGCTACGGCGGCGACCGGCACGGTCACGCTGACGAACGACGTGCCCGGAACGCAGGGCAACGTCGCGATCATCGAGGGCTTGACGAACGCGACCGCGACGGGCATGTCGGGTGGCACGAACAACGCCATCACGGCAGGCCGAGTTGCCGTGGCGATCGGCGCGACCAAGCAGGCGACCGCGACGAACCTGCGGGCCGCGATCAACGCGATCGCCGGCTACAACATCTCCGCGCAGGAGAACACCGCGACGAACCCGGTGGTCAGTCTCACGAACGAGGTCGAGACCGCGACCGGCAACGTAACGGTGACGGAGTCGACCTCGGGCGCTCGTTTGTCGGTCTCGGGCATGAGCGGCGGCGTGACGCCGGCCTTCGGCTCGGAGATCGCCGTGCTGACCGTGACGGCCGCGACCCCGGGAAGCTGGGGCAACGCCGTGCGGGTGCGCACGCAGGCCACGACCGTCATGGGCGCGCCGGCTGGCCGCTACGACCTGTTGGTCGAAGCTCCGGTCGACAACGAGGGCACCCTGCAGGTCGTCGAGCGGTTCACCAACCTGACTTCGACGGATGCGGCGTCGTCGCGGTATGTCGAAACCGTGGTGAACGAGGGCGTGCGTGGCGAAGTCCGCGCCAGCTCCTACATCACCGTCGCGGTTGCGCAGCCGTATGAACCCACCGCGGGCCAGACCGTCACGCTGGGTGCTGTCACGTCCGGCGCGGACGGCATCACCGCCCTGGCGTCGACCGACTACATCGGCTCGTCCTCGGGCCTCACGCCGACCGGCCTGAAGGCCGCGGAGAACGCCGAGCGCGTCGACTTCAACGTGCTGATGATTCCGGGCAACAGTCACAAGGACGTCATCGCCGCGATGATCGCGACCGCGCAGTTCCGTGACGACTGCGTTGTCCTGGTCGACCCGCCG
>WBZQ01002549.1_pt1 | contig 11651 bp, 13 predicted proteins | sample 5204251 | NCBI WGS metagenome assembly WBZQ01 (sample SAMN12412402, study PRJNA552823) | activated sludge metagenome | isolation source: activated sludge from nitrification reactor of wastewater treatment plant... | place: USA: Virginia | collected 2017-09 | reverse complement strand
ACGTGCTCCTGGAGCGCGTCGGGCAGGGCGGCATGGGCATCGTCTATCGCGCCCGGCACACGCTGCTGCGCCGTGCGACGGCCGTCAAGCTGCTGCCGCCGGAGGCCGCGGGCGACGAGAGCGTGCGACGCTTCGAGCGCGAGGTGCGCGTCACCGCGCTTCTGACGCACCCCAACACCGTCGCGATCTACGACTACGGGCGCACGCCGGAGGGCGTCTTCTACTACGCCATGGAGTACCTCGAGGGGCCGAACCTGGAGCAGCTCGTGCGCCAGGCCGGGCCGCAGCCCGCGGCGCGCGTGGTGCACGTGCTGCGCCAGGTCTGCGCGTCGTTGCACGAAGCGCACGCGCTGGGTCTCGTGCACCGCGACGTCAAGCCCGCCAACGTCATGCTGTGCCAACGCTGGGGCGAATGGGACGTGGTCAAGGTGGTCGACTTCGGTCTGGTGCGCGAGCTGCGCCCGCAGCTCGCGCCCGAGGCCGCTTCACTCGAACAGGTGGGACGCGGCGTGGCCGGCACGCCGCACTACATGTCGCCCGAGTCGATCCGCACGCCGGACACGGTCGGCCCCGGGAGCGACGTGTACGCGGTCGGCGCGACGGCCTATTTCCTGCTCACCGGCACGCGCGTCTTCGAAGGCGAGAGCGTCTTCGACGTGCTCAGCCAGCACCTGACCAGCGCGCCGGAGCCGCCCTCGCGCCGCCTGGGCCGAGCGCTGCCGGCGCAGCTCGAAGCGCTCGTGCTGGCCTGTCTCGACAAGCGTCTCGCAGGTCGGCCGGAAAGCGCCGCCGAACTCGGCGCTCGCCTGCAGGCCTGCAACGACGTGGGCGCCTGGACTCAGGACGACGCCCGCGCGGCCTGGGAGCGCGAGAGTCCTCGCCTCGTGCGGGCCGTGCCCGTGGCCGCGCCGCAGGCCTTGACGATCGATCTCGCCCAGCGCGGGCAGGATGACGTCCCGACCCTGGTCCAGCGCTGACGCGCTCCAGCCGGCCCGCCAGTTGCGCCGCGCGGCGGCTTGCCTGAGGATGGGCGCTCGCGTCCCGTCGAAGGAGCCGCCATGCCCGAGCCGTTGCACATCGCCTTCGCCGCCTCCGAGATGGTGCCCTACATGAAGACCGGCGGCCTGGCCGACGTGGCCGGGGCGCTGCCCAAGGCACTGGCACGGCTGGGGCACCGCGTGACCGCCTTCCTGCCGCGCTACGGCCCGATCGCCTTTCCGCCCGGCGACTTCGCGGGCTCGGTGCACGTGCCGCTCGATGCGCCCCCGCGCAGCGCGGGCTACTACGTGGCCGAGCCGCACGAGGGACTGCGCTTGGTGTTCGTCGAGCATCCGCCTTTCTTCGATCGCGCCACGCCCTACGGCTCCGGCAACCGCGACTGGGACGACAACCGGCTGCGCTTCGCCTTCTTCTCGCGCGCCGTGCTGGAGTTCTTCCGCGCGCGCGGCGAGCGGCCCGACGTGTTCCACGTCCACGACTGGCAGACCGGCCTGCTGCCGGTCTACCTGAAGGCCTTCTACTGGGACGATCCCACGCTGCACCGCGTGCCGAGCGTCTTCACCATCCACAACCTGGCCTACCAGGGCAACTACGCCTTCGACACGCTCGAGCTGCTGGGCCTGCCCTGGAATCTGGGCACCTCGCACGGCCTCGAGTACCACGGCGGCGTCAGCTTCATGAAGGGTGGGCTGCTGTTCTCGGAGAAGCTCACCACGGTGTCGCCACAGTACGCCCGCGAGATCCAGGGCCAGGAGAAGGGCCACGGGCTCGACGGCGTGCTGCGCGAGCGCGCCCGCGACCTGTCCGGCATCCTGAACGGGGTGGACTACGACGAGTGGGACCCGCGCCACGACGAGCTGCTGCCCGCGCGCTACACGCCCGACGATCTGGCCGGCAAGGCGCGCTGCAAGTCGGAGCTGTTGCGCGCCTTCGGGCTGCCCGAGTATCCCGACCTGCCGCTGGTCGGCATCACGTCGCGGCTCGTGCCGCAGAAGGGCTTCGACGTGGTCACGACGGCCTGGCACGACGTGCTGCAGCGCCCGCTGCGGCTGGTCGTGCTCGGCACCGGCGAGGAGCGCATCAGGGACGGCTTCCGCCACATGGCGCAGCGCGCGCCGGAGCGCATCGGCCTGCGCTTCGAGTACGACGCGCGCCTGGCGCACCTCATCCAGGCCGGCTGCGACATGTTCCTGATGCCCTCGCGCGACGAGCCCTGTGGTCTGTCGCAGATGTACGCGCTGCGCTACGGGACGGTGCCGATCGTGCACTCGGCGGGCGGCCTGGTGGATTCGATCGAGCCCTGGGACGCCGCGACCGGCAGCGGCGCCGGCGTGCGTTTCGACACGCCCGACGGCACCGGGTTGATGTGGGCGATCGACCAGGCGCTGTCCGTCTGGCGCGAGCCCGAGGCCTGGCGGCGCCTGCAGCGCAACGGCATGCAGCGCGACTTCTCCTGGGAGCGCTCGGCCCGCGCCTACGAAGAGGTCTACCGCGCGGCGGGCGCAGTCTGAGGGCGTAGCGCGCGGGCTATTCGCCCTTGAGGTCGAGGTCGAGGTGCAGCAGCAGGCGCTCCAGGCGCTTGCCTCCCGCCAGGTTGACGCGCAGCACGTCGCGGGCGCTGAAACGCTCGGCGCCCTCCTGCTCGATCTCGACGTGCACGGTCAGGCGCGACGCGCCTTTCAGGAGGCGCGCCGGCACGCCCAGCGCGGCCTTGCGCTTCAGCTCCTCGCGCGAGGCGCGTCCCGGCACGAGCATGTCCTGCAGGCGCTGATCGACGTTGGGGCTGCTGACCGCTGGTCCGCGCGCCGTGCCGCCCGTCGCCAGCGTGCGCAGCTTCTCGAGCTCTTCGTGGATGTCGACGCCGGCCTTGGTGGGCACCACGCGCACGTGCTTGTCGGTGTCTTCCTCGGCGAACTCGACGCGGATCTCGCCCGCGGGAGCGGGCGCGTCGCCCAGCAACGCGGCCAGCGGGTCGGCAGCCACGGGCGCGGCCTCGACCGGCGGCGGCAACACGAGCGGCGGCTCGGCCGCCGCCGCGATGGGCTCGGCGCCGGGGCTCTCGGCGGGTGCCGCGACGCGCTGTCGCCCGTCGTCCGACGCGAGCCGTTGGCGCACGCTGCTGAGCGCCAGCCGCGAGACGGCCTTGAGCGTCTCGAACACGCCCAGGCCGTGCACGGCCGCCGCCTCGAAATAGGGCGCGCCGCCGGGATTGAGGGTCGCGTTGAGTTGTTCGATGGTCAGGATGCTGCGCAGATCGCGTTTGTTGTACTGCAGGACGAGCGGCACACGCTCGAAGTCGAGGCGCAGCTCGGCCAGGTTGGCCTCCAGATTGCGCAACGATTCCGCGTTGGCATCCTGCATCGCCGTCTGACTGTCGGCCACGAAGACCACGCCGTCGACGCCTTTCAGCACCAGCTTGCGCGTGGCGTTGTAGAAGACCTGGCCGGGAACGGTGTAGAGCTGCAGGCGCACTTTCATGCCGCCGATCACGCCCACGTCGATCGGCAGCAGGTCGAAGAACAGCGTGCGGTCGGCTTCGGTCTCGAGGCTCACCATCTCGCCCCGCGACTTGGGCGCCGTCTTGTGATGGATGTACTGGAGGTTCGTCGTCTTGCCGCCCAGGCCAGGACCGTAATACACGATCTTGGCCGTCACCTGCATCGTGGTGTAGTTGAAGAGAACCACGGGAAGGGGAGTCTAGCCCAGATCACCGGGCAATGCATCTACGCACGCGCGGCTCGCGCGGGCCGGCGCGAGGCGACGCAACGCGCGCGACGACGCGGCTCGGGCCGGCGCGACGGCGCTCAGAAAGCGATGCCGACGCCCAGCGAAAGACGCCGGTCGATCGGCAGCAGCGGATCGCCCGAGAGGTCGATGCGGCGGTACTCGCCGCGCAGCAGCAACAATCCGATTTCGAGCTTGGCGCCCAACATGAAGGCGCTCAGCGTGCCGGTGTCGCTGCTGCCGCCCACGCTCTGTCGGAACAGGCCCACGCCCACGCCGGCGTACGGGCGCAACAGGCCCACGCGCGGCGCGAGCAGGGCGCCGGCCGTGAACGAGGTCATGGCGCCGTCGCCGAACTCGTGCGGTTGGCGGGCCAACTCGGCCTCCAGATTGACCAGCCGGAACCAGGTGGTCGAAAGCGTGAGGCCGCTGCCGCGCCGCCACGTCTCGGCGGGGGAGGCGCTGGAGGCAAACAGCGACAGCTCGGTGGCGCGTGCGAGTGGCGCGCCGCAGGCGAGCGCCAGGACGAGCGGAAACAGACGGCCCGACAGGGCAGGTTTCATGGCGCAAGTGTCGAGGGAGCAAGGGCTTTCGTCAAGCGAGCCGGCTCACTCGGCCGGTCGCGGGGCAGGCCGCCCTGTTTGACAGCGACGCGCCCGGCTCTCTAAGATAGCCCTTCGTCGTTTCCGCCGCGGGGTTCCACGCGCGATGACCGCCTACATTTCGCAGAACGCGTTCTGGGGCTTGTTGATCTCTGCCGTCGAGGTCTACAAGCGCGAGTGCTTCGGACTGCTGCTCGGGCATCGCGACCTGCAGGCTGGGCGCTCGAGCTTCATCATCGAGCACGCCATCCCCTTCCAGACGGCCGGCCGCCGCCACCGCGGCGTGGTCGCCAACCCGCGCGCGCACCGGCGCATCGAGCGCTTCGTGGCCAACATCCCGCAGACCTCGGTGATCGGCGACTTCCACTCGCACACGATGTGGGGCTATTCGCGCGCCCCCAGCCATCCCAGCGCGACCGACCTGGAAGGCATGCGGGCCAAGCAGGTGTACGTGATCGTGAGCATCAACGACCGCCTGCGCGAAGTGCCCTGGAACTACAACGACGACGACTCGCTCTCGGGCACGACGGACGACCACTACCTGCGCCTCACGGCCTACACCGTGAGCGACGCGGGCGACACGCGCCGCTTGCCGATCGTCTGCCCCTACGCGCTCGGCTTCGACCGCCGGCCGTTGCGCGCGGCGCTCTAGAGGACGCGCGACAGCGCATGGCTACGTCGCCGCTCTCCAAGCGCTTCGAGGCCTTCGTCGTGCCCGGCGGTTTCAAGGGCCGGCTGAGCGAGCTGCCCCTGCCCGACGTGCTCCAGCAACTGCGCGCGCTGGAGGTGACCGGCATCCTGACGCTGGTCGCGGGCGGCGCCCGCAAGGCCATCTACGTGAAGCGCGGCCACGTCGTCTTCGCCACCTCGAACCTGCCGAACGACCGGCTGGGCGAGATCCTGCTGCGCGAGGGCAAGATCACGGTCGAGGAGTACGACGCCTCGATACGCGCCATTTCCAAGGGCAAGCGCCAGGGCAAGGTGCTGGTCGAGATGGGTGCGCTCTCGCCCAAGGACCTGTGGGAGGGCGTGCAGTTCCAGGTGCGCGAGATCGTGTACAGCGTCTTCCAGTGGGAAGACGGCCAGTTCCACTTCGAGGAATCGTCGCTGCCCGAGAAGGAGCGCATCACGCTCGACCTCGACGTGCATGAGCTGGTGCGCGCCGGCATCCGCCGGGTCGACGCCGCCGGGCCGATCGCAGCGCGCTATCCGGAAGGCGCTCTCGTCGTCGAGCGCGTGGCGCTGGGCGAGGCCGAGCCGCACCTCGAGCCCTACGAACGTCACGTGCTGGGCCTGGTCGACGGCGAGCGCAGCGTGCTCGACATCAGCCGCGAGAGCGAGATCGGCGACGCCGAGACCCTCAAGGTGCTCTACTCGCTGCTCTCGACGCACCTGATCCGCGTCAAGGGCAAGAAGGTGCGCGCCCTCGACCAGGACTTCGTGCCCGAGGAGCCGCTCCTGGCGCTGCTCGACTCCTTCAACCAGATGTACGGCTACGTCTTCCGCTACATGGTGCGCGAGGTCGGGCCGATCGCCGAGAACGTGCTCGAGAAGTACCTGAACGGCCTGCGCGACGGACGGCCCGAGGTCTTCGCCGGGGTCAAGCTGCACAAGGACGGCACGCTCGACGCGGCGGCGCTCGAGCGCAACCTGCATCGCCAACCCGAGAGCGAACGCCGCGGCACGTTGGTCGACGCGCTCAACGAGCTGCTCTACGCCGAGCTGCTGGCCGTCAAGCGCACGTTGGGCGCCGAGCACGAGGCCAACATCGTGCGCGCGCTGCGCGACCGCTGAGCCGACGATGGACGGCCTGACGCGCGCCCAGGCGCGCGGCGCGGCGCTGGTCCTGTTCGTCATCCTCGTCTACGTGGCCCTGAGGCTGTGGCGCGCGAGCTGAGCGTCGCGGACGAGCGCGCGCCGCTGGTGTGCCTGGTCGGCCCGACGGCGTCGGGCAAGTCGGCCCTGGCGCTCGAGTTGGCCCTCGAGACGCAGGCCGAGATCGTGTCCTGCGACAGCCTGCAGGTGTACCGCGGGTTCGACGTCGGCTCGGCCAAGCCCACGCCGGCCGAGCGCGCGCGCGTGCCGCATCACCTGATCGACGTGGCCGATCCGAGCGAGGCCTTCTCGGCCGCGCGCTACGCCCAACTGGCGCGCGCGGCGCTCGCGGAACTGCGCTCGCGCTCGCGCCTCGCGCTCGTCGTGGGGGGCACGGGCCTCTACCTGCGCGCGCTGGTGCAGGGCCTGTTCGAGGGCCCCGGCCGCGACGCGCGGCTGCGCGCACGGCTCGAGCGCTGCGCGGCGCGGCGCGGCGACCAGGCCCTGCACGCCCTGCTCCAGCGCGTCGACCCCGCCAGCGCCGCGCGCCTGGCGCCGCGCGACCGCGTGCGGGTGGTGCGGGCGCTGGAGGTCTGGCGGGCCACGCGCCGCACGCTGGGCGAGCATTTCCGCGCCCAGGCCAACGCGCTGCAGGGTTACGACGTCCTGATCCTGGCGCTCGACCCGCCGCGCGAGGAACTGCGCCAGCGCATCGAGACGCGCATCGACGCCATGCTGGCCGGCGGCCTGATCGACGAGACCCGCGCGCTGCTGGCGAGCGGCCTGCCGCCCGACGCGCGGCCCTTGCAGGCCATCGGCTACCGCCAGGCCTGCGACGTGCTCGCCGGCCGTCTGTCGGTGTCCGAGGCGCGCCGTGCTATCGTCCAGGCGACCCTGCGCTACGCCAAGCGACAGCGCACGTGGTTCCGCCATCAGGCCGCCGCGCGCTGGCATGCCCGCGCCGCCGACGCCGCGCAGGCCGCCCGGGTCTTCTGGGAGGGGCGGGGAGGAGCAGCTTGAGCACAGCCATTGCGAAGGTGTTTCGGCGCGCGATCGTCGTAGTCTGCGACGGCCTGGGGGTCGGGGCCAGCGCCGACGCGGCCTCGTTCGGCGACGAGCACAGCGACACGTTGGGTCACGTGCTGGCCGCGCGCCAGGTGCGCATTCCGCACCTGACCGCGCTGGGCCTCGGCAACCTGACGCCGACCTTCGCCGGCGCGCGCTGCGCGCAGACCGACGGCGCCTACGGCAAGCTGGCCGAGATCAGCGCCGGCAAGGACACGGCCACAGGCCACTGGGAACTGGCCGGCGTGGTCACGCCCGCGCCGTTCCGCACGTTCCCCGACGGTTTCCCCGAGGCCTTGGTGGGCGCTTTCGAGGAGCGCATCGGCCGGCGCGTGCTCGGCAACCGGGCCGCCTCGGGCACGGAGATCCTGAAGGAGCTCGGCGAAGAGCACATACGCAGCGGGCGTCCCATTCTCTACACCTCCGGCGACAGCGTCTTCCAGGTGGCCGCTCACGAGGACGTGATCCCGCTCGACGAGCTCTACGCCATCTGCCGCGCGGGCTACGAGTTGGCCTGCCTCCAGTACGGCGTGTGCCGGGTCATCGCGCGGCCGTTCGTGGGCCAATCCGCAGCGACCTTCAAGCGCACGCCCAACCGGCGCGATTTCGCCGTGGCGCCCACGGGCGAGACGCTGCTCGATCGACTGGCGGCGGCGGGCTGGCCGGTCTTCGGGGTCGGCAAGATCGAAGACATCTTCAGCGGCCGCGGGCTGAGCGGAGCGGTGCACACGCGCTCGGACGGCGACGGCCTCGACCAGACGTTGGCGGCCATGGCGCGCCAGGACAGAGGCTTGATCTTCACCAACCTGGTCGACTTCGACACCCTGTACGGCCACCGCAACGACGTCGCAGGCTACGCGCGCAACCTGGAGTTGCTCGACGAACGCCTGCCCGAGGTCTTCGACGCGATGCGTGCCGACGACGTCTTCATGCTGACCGCCGACCACGGCTGCGACCCGTCCGACGTGTCGACCGACCACACCCGCGAGCACGTGCCGTTCCTGGCGCGCGGCGCGCGCGTGCGGCCCGCCTGCGATCTGGGCCTCCGGCCGACCTTCGCCGACCTGGGCGCGACGCTCGCGGAGAACTTCGGCGTCGGACCCCTGGCCGCGGGCACGTCGCTGCTCGGACGGCTCTCGGCCTGAAGGCCTTGCGGCTGCCCGGCGGGTTGACCAAGTTCATGTGGGCGAATAGAATCGCGCCTTTGAGCGCACGATGCTGCTGATCGAAGTCGCCAAGATCCCGAGCGAAGGCATGGCCGTGGCGACGAGCCTCGAGCCAGGCGACGTCCACGTCGACGGCGAGCGCGCGTTCGTGCTCAAGCCCGGCGGCGAGCTGGACGGCCGCATCGAGCGCGGCGACGACCGCAGCGTGCACGTGCGCGGGCACCTGCGCGCGACCCTCGGTCTCGACTGCGGGCGCTGCCTCGAGCCGTTCGACCTGCCTCTCGATCAGGAATTGGACCTCTTCTATCTCCCGCATCGTGAGCAAGATCAGGACGAAGCCGAGGACGAAGTGGAACTGAGCGACCGCGACGTCGTGGTGGCGTACTACCAGGGCGAGCGGCTCGATCTCGGGGAAGTGCTGCGCGAGCAGTTCTTCCTGGCCCTGCCGATGCGGCCGCTATGCCGCGCGGAGTGCCAGGGCCTGTGTCCGAGCTGCGGGCGCAACCGCAATCTGGTCGCCTGCGCCTGCGGCCCGGCCGACGATGCGGACCCACGTCTCAGCGTGCTCGGACACTGGCTGGAGAAGGGGTCCGCCTAGGGCGAGCGACGTGCGTACCGCGACCGAGCGTGCCGGGCGCGACCGCCCGCCGCATGAGCCTGTGCAAGGAGCTTTCGAATGCCGAATCCCAAGCGACGTCACTCCAAGGCCCGCCGCGACAGCCGCCGGGCCCACGACCACCTGGTGGCGCCGAGCCTGAGCCTGTGCCCCAACTGCCATGAGCCCAAGCTGCCGCACCGCGTCTGCCCCTTGTGCGGCTTCTACAAGGGCAAGCCGGTCGTGGCCGTCGAGGAAGCCTGAGACTCGGTCGCGCGCGGCCCTGATGCCTCGCAACTCAACCCGCAAGCCCCGCGTCGCCGTCGACGTGATGGGAGGGGATCGCGCGCCCGGCGTGGTCCTCGAGGGCGTCGTGCGCGCCGCACGGGCGCTCGAGGTCGAGTTGCAGCTCGTCGGCCCCTACGACACGGTCGGGGCGGGGCTGGCGCTGGCTGGCGGCACGGGCCTGAAAGTCGAGCTGATCGACGCGCCGGACGTGGTCGGCATGGGCGAGAAGGTCAGCCGTGCGACGCTCAAGAAGCGCTCGTCCATCCAGGTCGGCCTGGAGCGCGTGCGCGACGGTCAGGCCGACGCGTTCTTCTCGGCCGGCAACACCGCCGCCTGCTGGACGATCGCGAAGCTGGTGCTGGGCACGCTGGAAGAGGTCGATCGGCCGGCCCTGGCCGCGGTCGTGCCCAACCGCGTGGCCCACACCGTGCTGATCGACGTGGGCGCCAACGCCAACTGCAAGGCGCGCCAGCTCGAGGAGTTCGCGGTCATGGGCACGCTCTACAGCCGCTCCGTGCTGCACGCCCAGAACCCGCGCGTCGGGCTCATGAGCATGGGCGAGGAAGAGTCCAAGGGCAACGACCTGACGCGCGAAGTCCATGAGGCCCTGAAGGGCTCTTCGTTGAACTTCGTCGGCAACGTCGAAGGGCGCGACGTGTTCAGCGGCAAGGTCGACGTGGTCGTCATGGACGGCTTCACCGGCAACGTCGTGCTCAAGGCCAGCGAAGCCCTGGCCGAGTCGCTCATCCACCTGCTGCGCGAGGAGCTGACGCGCTCGCCGCTCACCAAGCTCGGCGCCTGGCTGTCGCGCCCGGCCTTCCGGCGCGTCAACAAGCGCGTCAACGCCGCCGAGTACGGCGGCGCGCCGCTGCTGGGCGTGCGTGGCTGCTGCGTCATCGGCCACGGCAGCTCGAGCGCCTACGCGATCCAGCAGGGCATCCGCACGGCGGCCGAGTTCTATTCGAGCGGCGTCAACGCCCAGGTCGAAGCGGAGTTGCGCGGCCTGAAGGCGCGGGCGACGACGGCGGAGAGCGCATGAGCCTGGCGTTCGTGTTCCCCGGGCAGGGTTCGCAGGCCGTGGGCATGGGACGCGACTTGGCCGCGGGCTCGGCCGCGGCGCGCGCCGTCTTCGACGAGGCCGACGCGGCGCTCGGCGAGGGGCTCTCGAAGCTGTGCTTCGAAGGCCCCGAAGACGCGCTGCAACTGACGGCCAACACGCAGCCGGCCATCCTCGCGGCGAGCGTGGCGGCGCTGCGCGCGCTCGAAGAGGCCGGCGTGCACCCCGACTGGGTCGCGGGCCACAGTCTCGGCGAATACTCCGCGCTGGTGGCTGCCGGGGGACTGTCCCTGGCCGACGCCGTCGTGGCCGTGCGCCGTCGCGGTCAGTACATGCAGGCGGCCGTGCCGGTCGGCGAGGGCGCCATGGCCGCCATCATGATGCTCGACGGCCCGCTGATCGAGGAAGCCTGCCGCGAGGCCGCGCAGGACCAGGTGGTGGCGCCGGCGAACTTCAACGCGCCTGGCCAGGTCGTGATCGCAGGTCACGCGGCCGCCGTCGAGCGCGCCATCGCCGCCTGCGAGGCGCGCGGCGCGCGGCGGTCCAAGCTGCTGGCCGTTTCCGCCCCCTTCCACTGCGCCTTGATGCTGCCCGCCCAGGAGCGCCTGGCGCGCGACCTGGCGGCGCTCCCGTTCGCCGACCTGCGCGTGCCGCTGGTCAACGACGTCGACGCCGAGCCCGTGCGCGCGGCGGCCGACGTGCGCGACGGGCTGGTGCGCCAGGTCTCGGGCGCAGTGCGCTGGCAGCAGGTCGTCGAGCGCCTGCGCGCGGAGGGCGTCGACACCTTCGTCGAGGTCGGACCCGGCAAGGTCCTGTCAGGGCTCGTCAACAAGATCACGGCACGCGGCGCGCGCGTGCTGAACGTGCAGGACCAAGCCTCGCTGGCCGCCACGCTCGCCGCCCTGCAGGGCGGCGAGCCCGGGCCAGCGCATGTAGAATGACCGTCGCCGCCGTCGTGCGGAAGCGGCCGTCTTGCGGTCTCGCCCCGGCGGGACATGAAGGAGCGTCAATGGAGCCTGTTGCCGATCGCGTGAAGAAGATCATCGTGGACCAGCTCGGCGTCGAAGAGGAGCTGGTGACGGCCGAAGCCTCGTTCGTCGACGACCTGGGCGCGGACAGCCTGGACACGGTCGAGCTGGTCATGGCGCTCGAGGAGGAGTTCGGCCTCGAGATCCCCGACGAGGACGCCGAGAAGATCACGCGCGTGAGGGAAGCCGTCGCGTACATCGAGACCCACAAGAAGTAAGGCGTGGGGGGGGAGACACGCCGCGTCGCGGTCACGGGCGTGGGGCTCGTGACAGCTCTCGGGATCGGCACCCGGCCGACCTGGGAGGCGCTCG
>WBZQ01002548.1_pt1 | contig 11651 bp, 9 predicted proteins | sample 5204251 | NCBI WGS metagenome assembly WBZQ01 (sample SAMN12412402, study PRJNA552823) | activated sludge metagenome | isolation source: activated sludge from nitrification reactor of wastewater treatment plant... | place: USA: Virginia | collected 2017-09 | reverse complement strand
TCGCCAGAAAATCATCGATTTCCCCTTTCATTCCAACAATCATTATTCAACATTCATTTAGGGAATAGTTTACAAGAAATAAGTGGCGAGCAAGCTCCAAAAAATAGTCTGCAACGCAACTAATCGATTCATTTTCGATTCGTGACTACCCTCAAGCGCGTTTGAATAATCTTGCAGCTTGTGAAATACTTCCTAGCTAACTGAGTCGATATACTCAACTTAGCTAAATCCGGCCGTTTTTTTGAAAATCTTTGGTCAGAATGAAATCGCTGAAATTGATTTACCCATTACACGCATGAAAAAAAATTTCACCCCTACCTCAATATCAGTCGATCTAAAAAATGAAGATTTGCACACCTATTTCATTGCCTGGTTCCGTTCAGTAGCACCTTACATCCACACTTTCCGCGGTAAAATTTTTGTGGTTGCCTTCGGCGGAGAAGTGGTTGCTGATGGAAAATTTGTTGAGTTAGTTCACGATTTAAATCTGTTAGCAAGCCTAGGGATTCAGCTTGTTCTTATCCATGGCGCACGACCTCAGATCGAATCAAGATTACAACAAGATAATCTTGATATTACCTATGTTAATGGTATCCGCGTCACCGATGCCGCCACCCTTGAACGTGTTATTGAATCAGTAGGACGTGTGCGCATGGAAATTGAAGCTTTAATGTCCATGGGTCTCCCTAATTCTCCCATGGCAAACGCTTCTATCCGAGTTACCAGCGGTAATTTTGTAATTGCTCGACCGATTGGCGTGATGAATGGGACTGACTTGATGTATACCGGCGAAGTCCGGAAAATAAATTTAACCGCTATCCATTCTCACCTAACTCAAGGGGAAATTGTTTTAATTTCACCACTCGGTTATTCATCTACCGGAGAAATTTTTAATCTAACGCTTGAAAATGTTGCGGCAGAAGTCGCCATCACGCTAAAAGCAGAGAAATTGATTTTTTTGATGAATACGCCAGGCATTATGGATCAAGTCACAAAGCAGCCAGATAATCTATTACGCGAGCTAACGGTAGCAGAAAGCAAATCCTATCTGACCCAATTGACTGACCTTTCCACCCATATTCCGGATGATACCCAGTTCTATTTACCGCAAGCGATTCATGCGTGTGAAAATGGCGTTGGACGCGCTCACCTCATCAGCCGCCATATTGACGGTGCACTGCTTCAAGAGTTATTCAGTCATGATGGCATCGGCACCATGATTACCCGTGATTCCCTACAGAGCATTCGAAAAGCAAAAATCGAGGATGTCGCAAGTATTATCCAGCTTATCGAACCTCTCGAGATGGAAGGCATTCTCGTGCGAAGAAACCGAGAATTACTGGAAATGGAAATCGATCGTTTTACGGTATTAGAGCACGATAATATTATCATCGCCTGTGCTGCGCTTTACCCCTTCCCTGAAGAACAAGCCTATGAGCTTGCTTGCTTGGCTGTCCATGCTCGCTATCGGAAAACGGGCTGTGGAAGCGCTTTGTTAAAGCATCTAGAAAATCAGATCAAATCAAAAAAACCACAAAAACTTTTTGTACTCACCACACGGACTGCACATTGGTTTGTGGAACGAGGATTTGTCGAAACATCCTTGGAAGCTTTGCCAAAAAGAAAAAAGCAACTTTACAATTACCAAAGGCGTTCCAAAGTCTTCACGAAAATTATTTAGTAAGGCATATATGCAATTTCTCTTTTTTTCATTTTAACTATTAAAACTATGGCAAGAATCGTTAAATGCATCAAACTAGGACATGAAGCAGAAGGGCTCGATGCTCCTACTTACCCCGGAGAACTGGGAAAGCGTATTTTTGAAAATGTGTCAAAACAAGCTTGGGGTCAATGGATCAAGCACCAAACTTTGCTAGTCAATGAATATCGCTTGAACTTGGCTGATATCAAAGCACGAAAATATCTAGCGGGACAAATGGAAGCTTATTTTTTTGGTGAAGGTGAAGGCGTAGACAAGCCCACTGGCTATGTTGCACCCAATGACAATACATAAAAACATCACAATCATCCGGTAATCTACTTTATTTTTCTAGGCACCAACCCATGCTGTGGATACCGTTGAAAAAGCAGTGCACCCATAATGAATGATCTATCTAATTCAGTTCAGTTTTTAAATCGAGAGCTCAGTCAGACCGAGTTTAATCGTCGCGTTCTTGCCCAGGCAGAGAATAAGGAGATGCCATTACTCGAACGACTACGTTTTTTGTGCATTGTCAGTAGTAATCTCGATGAATTCTTTGAGGTCCGTGTCGCTGGACTCAAGGAGCAGATTAAATTAGATGCGCCCGGTTTTGGTCTAGATGGAATGATGCCACGACAAGCCTTTAAACGAGTTTCAGAGCAGATTCATCAACTCGTGGCGCAACAGTATCAATTGCTCAATGAAAGTATCCTACCTGAGCTAGAGCAGCAGGGCATTCGTTTTATCCGCAGAGCAAGCTGGAACGACGCACAGCGGGACTGGATTAAAGCATATTTCTTCCGTGAATTAATACCGATGTTAACGCCCATTGGTCTTGATCCCTCTCATCCCTTTCCACGCGTATTGAACAAAAGCCTAAACTTTATCGTGGAGCTGGAAGGTAAAGATGCGTTTGGCCGTAATTCGGGTATCGCGATTGTTCAAGCCCCCCGCATTCTGCCTCGCATCATTAGGCTACCCAGTGATGTCAGCACAGAAGAGTATAGTTTTATATTTCTATCATCGATTTTGCATGCTCATGTGGGTGAGCTTTTCTCAGGTATGCAGGCGATAGGTTGTTTTCAATTTCGTGCAACTCGTAACAGTGATCTTTTCGTTGATGAAGAAGAAATCAAGAATCTGCGTATTGCACTTCAGGGCGAGCTTCCTCAGCGACATTTAGGCGATGCGGTTAGACTGGAAGTGGCCGACAGTTGTCCGCCCCATATGATTACCTTCCTACTCGATCAATTAAGCCTCACACAAGATGATCTGTACCAAGTGAGTGGGCCGGTTAATCTCGTAAGGCTAATGCGCGTTCCCGATCAAATTGACCGCCCCCAACTTAAATTTCCATTGTTCATACCTGGCCTACCCTTTTCGTCACAGAAGAAAAAAAATAACGATATTTTCCATCAAATCCGCAAAAACGATATCTTGTTGCATCACCCTTATCAGTCTTTTCAACCGGTTATTCATTTCATACAGCAAGCTTCAAGCGATCCCGACGTCGTTGCAATCAAGCAAACTGTCTACCGGACTGGCTCTGATTCAACCATTATGGAAGCACTGATTCATGCTGCAAGCAAAGGCAAAGAAGTTACTGTCGTCGTGGAACTCTTAGCACGATTTGATGAGGAAGCCAATATCAATTGGGCCGGCCGCCTTGAAGAAGTCGGTGCTCATGTGGTTTATGGTGTAGTTGGCCATAAAACCCATTCTAAAATGGCAATGATCGTACGTCGTGAGGAAGGCAGATTGCGACGCTATGTTCACTTAAGTACGGGCAACTATCATACCGGCACCGCAAAGCTTTATACCGACTTTGGTTTAATTACCTGTCACGAAGAGATTTGTGCTGATGTTAACGAAGTGTTCTTTCAGCTCACGAGCCTTGGTAAAGCCAGCAAGTTAAAACACTTATGGCAATCACCATTTAGTCTGCATCATCAAATCATGGATGCGATTAACCGAGAAGCTGAAAATGCAAAAGCAGGTAAACCGGCTCATATCATTGCCAAAATGAATGCATTACTGGAACCTGGAATTATTCGAGCGCTTTATGCAGCCTCTAATGCAGGCGTAATTATCCACTTAATCGTAAGGGGGGCTTGTGCGCTCCGCCCTGGTGTACCTGGCTTATCCACAAATATCAAGGTATGTTCAGTGATTGGTCGCTTCCTCGAGCATTCCCGTATTTTTTATTTTCGTGATAATAACCAGCATCATGTTTATCTATCGAGCGCAGATTGGATGGATCGAAATTTTTTCAGGCGAATCGAAATTTGCTTCCCGGTTCTGGATTCACGTCTCAAGAAGCGCATTATCACTGAGGGATTAAAGCCTTATTTAAAAGATAATGTTCAAGCTTGGGAAATGGATTGCAATGGCTATTACAAGCGAAAAGCTTCACATCGCGGCAAACAATTCTGTGCTCAAGAAGCATTGCTCGCGAAGCTCGTGGCGGCTCAACAAACTTAAGCTCCAAAGCCTGCTATGACACGAGAAATCGAACTCAAACTCACCATTCCTCCGGGTCATATCAAAGCGATAACACAATTACCTATCCTGAGTTCATTATCAATCGCTCCCCCGAAAAAGCAGAAACTTTATAGCATTTATTACGATACGCCAGATTTGCTGCTAAGAAATCAGCGCTGCTCGTTGCGCATACGCCGCATTGGCAAACAATGGATTCAAACCATTAAATCAGGTGGAAATATTACAGCAGGTCTACATCAACACAATGAATCTGAGGTTCCCTTAAATAAGGCTCAGCCTGATTTAGATCACTTACAACAGACGGGTGTTATCACCCTTGCTCAGCAGCGCAAAATCATTAGAACATTAAAGCCAATCTTTATTACACAATTTACGCGTGATACCCATACCTTACAAACAAAAGATGGCAGTATTATTGAATTTTGCTTAGACCATGGAAAAATTACTGCGGATCATCTCAATGATTCCATCCATGAAATCGAGCTCGAACTAAAATCGGGCAATTCTGCCCAGCTGTTCCAGCTCGCCTTAGACATCGCACAGCTCACCGATTTTCCAATCCGGCTTGAAAATGTGAATAAAGCAGAAAGGGGTTATAAACTGTTTACAGGCGATCGTACGCCCCCTACTAAAGCAGCGTCCATTGAAATAAATACCAAGACCCCATTCTTAGATGCCTTACGTAAGACTCTTTCGAGTTGCCTCTTGCAGTTAACTAAAAATGAGAATGGCGTCTTATTTAGCGAAGATCCTGAGTACCTCCACCAAATGCGTGTTGCGATTCGCCGACTTCGCTCCGCTTTCATTATTTTTAAGCCACTACTTTCCGAACAGCATCAATCGATCACCTTTTTTGAACATGAGCTTAAATGGTTAATGCACTTGCTAAATCCAGCTAGAAATTGGTATGTTTTTGCCAATGAAATCCTACCGCCAATCATCTCTAGTTGCCCTGATGTTGAGCCAATTAAAGTTATTCAAAAGCTGGGACAAAAGCAACGCAGTAGATATACCCAGCAAGTGCAAACAAATCTCCAATCTAAGCGCTACCTAGCGTTTATTTTAAAACTCAATTTATGGATTTATGACTTGCATCACGACATCAAGCTAGAATCGAGTATATCGATTGGATCGTTTTCCCGATCCTACTTACTTGACCAGCATTCTGTCATCACCAAAAATAAAGAGAAGCTGGAGAAAATGAAACCTGCCGCCTTACATGCTTTACGAATCCAAATCAAGAAACAGCGCTATGCAGCAGAATTTTTTTACTCACTCTATGCGAAGCAGGAATGCTTCAAATGCTACGTTCAATTACTCGCTATACTCCAAGGTGCGCTGGGATCAATCAATGATAACTATATGATTGATCAGCAACTTGAATCCATTCTCTCATCACAAAAGCAAAAAAAGCTAGCACGACCAATAGGCGTTATTCACGGATGGAAAGCGTATATAACTACGCAAATGAAAGCAGACTTAAAAAACAACTGGAAGGAATTTCTTACTATGTCACCATTTCAGCGAAATGGTCAATAATTGAGGGCAGGGGTTAGTATGTGGTTGATTAAAAATTGCTCAGTAATCAACCACATTTATATCTTCTTTTGATTATTTAATAATCGCTTTTAGTTCACCTTTTGCATATTTCGTTGCCATGTTGTCAAGCATGATAGGTTTGATTTTACTTGCTTGACCGGCACATCCAAATGCTTCAAAACGTGCCTTACATATATCTTTAGCCGCAGCCGTCGCATCTTTTAGGAATTTGCGTGGATCAAACTCGCTCTTGTTTTTAGCAAGATGGCGGCGAATAGCACCTGTCATCGCCAAACGAATATCAGTATCGATATTGACTTTTCTGACTCCATATTTAATCCCTTCTTGAATTTCTTCAACTGGTACGCCATAGGTCTCTTTCATTTCTCCACCATACTCACGAATGATTTCAAGCCATTCTTGAGGAACAGAGCTCGATCCATGCATTACCAAATGCGTATTTGGTATCCGTTTATGGATCTCTTTAATCCGTTCAATCGCAAGAATATCGCCAGTTGGCTTACGTGTAAATTTATAAGCACCATGTGAGGTTCCAATTGCAATAGCGAGTGCGTCTACGCCAGTCTTCTTAACAAAATCAGCTGCTTGCTCTGGATCAGTTAATAATTGATCATGAGTTAACACCCCTTCTGCACCGTGGCCATCCTCCGCTTCACCCATTCCTGATTCGAGTGAACCGAGGCAACCCAGTTCCCCTTCAACTGATACACCAACTGCATGGGCGATCGCTACGACTCGAGAAGTAACATCAACATTATATTCATAAGAAGAGGGTGTTTTAGCATCTTCTTCTAATGATCCGTCCATCATCACGCTGGAAAAACCACTGCGAATTGCATTGACACATACCGCTGAAGAAGCGCCATGGTCTTGATGCATCACGATAGGAATATGAGGATAAGCTTCTACAGCCGCTGCAATCAAATGACGCAGAAAAGCTTCGCCTGCATATTTTCTTGCGCCAGCAGAACCTTGCATAATTACAGGGCTATTACATTCGTCAGCAGCCTGCATAATCGCTTGAATTTGTTCTAAATTATTTACATTAAACGCTGGTAAACCATAGCCATTTTCTGCAGCATGATCCAACAATTGACGCAATGAAACAAGTGCCATTTATATTCTCCTTCCTAAATATTACCTAATTAAAAAAATATCAAAATAAAATCTTAAATGAGTCTTCTCGGTGATTAAATCGCTATTGATTGATCAGATATTAGCCTCAAAATTATCGATATTCAGCGGCTTCCTACAATCGCCCACTCGAACAATTTTCATCGTATTGGTGCCCCCAGCTTTACCAACAGGTTCTCCAATCGTCATGATAATTACATCTCCATCACGAACGGCACCACGCTTAAATAACTCATCTTCTGCCAGATCAAGGATCACTTCTGGATCATATAATCCTTCACCAAATTCGACAGGATAGACCCCTCTAAAAAGCGTCATTTTACCCAGCGTATCTTTCTGGGGACTCAACGCAAATATCGGGACCTTCGAGCTTCTCCGCGACATAAACAATGCTGTTTTTCCACTTTGTGTTAACGCAGCAATCGCTCTAATTTTGAGATTACCCGCTGTATACATCGTTGCACGCGCTATTGCCTCTTCTATACTCACAGGAGGCGTATCGGGCGAGCGTCGTAAACTTTGATTTACCGTATATTCTTTCTCTGCTTCGAGACAAACTCTGGCCATTGCTTCTACTGATTCTACAGGAAACTGGCCTGCAGCAGACTCAGCGGATAGCATTACTGCATCAGTTCCGTCAAGAACGGCATTGGCTACATCAGACACTTCCGCCCTGGTTGGAATCGGATTTGTAATCATCGATTCCATCATTTGTGTCGCAGTAACAACCAATCGATTATTTGCACGCGCCGAACGGATCATGCGCTTCTGCAGTGCGGGTACTGCTGCATCCCCTACTTCTACGGCTAGATCACCACGAGCAACCATTAATGCATCCGATGCTTCCATGATGTCATCCAATGCAAGAATAGCTTCAGTTCGTTCAATCTTTGCCATGATTAAGCTATTTCCACCTGCTTCCTGCATCAACGAACGTGCTAGGCGAATATCTTCTCCAGAACGGGGAAAGGATACGGCTAAATAATCGGCTTTAAGATCTGCTGCAATCTTAATATCTTCAATATCTTTACTCGTTAGCGCAGGTGCGCTAAGCCCCCCGCCTTTGCGATTGATACCTTTATTGTTCGAAAGTGGCCCGCCTTGTACGACTTCACAGAATATTTCACTTCCTTTGACTCTGTTTACGCTCAAAACAATGCGCCCATCGTCCAATAATAGAATCGCACCTTCTTCAACGTCATTGGGTAATTCTTTATAGTCGAGACCGATTCTCTCTTTATTTCCTAACTGACAGTTAGCATCCAAGATAAACTCATCGCCCACATTAAGCCAGATTTTACCTTGTTCAAATTTTCCTATTCGAATTTTAGGACCCTGTAAGTCAGCTAAAACCCCGACAGTACAACCCACAGAATGCGCTAAGGAACGTGTCAATTCAGCAAAAGCGATATGTTGCTCTCTCGTCCCATGGGAGAAATTGATTCTTACAACATCAACTCCTGCCACAATCATGCGTTTGAGTACAGCTGGATCGCTACAAGCTGGACCCAGTGTAGCAACTATTTTGGTTCTTCTAAACATGACCGAGGCAGCCTAAGTAAACTATTGCTTTGCTCTTGACTCCAGAATTTCTACGGCTGGAAGTTTTTTCCCTTCTAGAAACTCTAGGAAAGCGCCCCCGGCTGTTGAAATATATGAAACCTTATCGTAAATATCGTATTTTTGAATTGCAGCAATCGTGTCACCGCCACCAGCCAGCGTAAATGCTTGTGTTTCTGCAATGGCTTGCGCAATTCGTCGCGTACCGCCGCCAAATTGATCAAACTCAAATACACCAACTGGCCCATTCCAAACAACTGTACCCGCTTTCATAATGATATCAACCAGTTCTTGCGCACTATTAGGGCCAATATCAAAAATCATGTCATCATCTGCGACGGTATCAGCCGATTTAGTGATTGCAGGCTCATTTGCATCAAATTTTTTACCAACCACGACATCGACCGCAATGGGAATCGTTGCATTCCGTTGCTGCATTTTATCCATCAACACTTTAGCTGTAGGAACCAAGTCGGCTTCACACAATGATTTACCGATATTCTTACCAGCCGCCTTCAAAAAGGTATTTGCAATCCCCCCCCCAACGACGAGTTGATCAACTTTTTCCGAGAGTGATTCCAGTACAGTAAGTTTTGTTGAAACTTTTGAACCACCAACAATAGCCACCATCGGCCTTGCTGGTTTATCCAATGCTTTGGTTAACGCATCAAGCTCTTCCGTTAATAAAATTCCAGCACATGCAACCGGTGCATATTTAGCAACGCCATGTGTTGATGCTTCAGCCCGGTGTGCAGTACCAAACGCATCCATTACGAAAATATCGCACAAACTAGCATATTTTTGCGCCGTTTCATCGACATTCTTTTTTTCACCCTTATTGATCCGGCAATTTTCTAATACGACTAGTTCGCCCTCAGCCACATCAAACCCGCCATTCACCCAGTCTTTAATAAGTCGAACTGGTTTGTTAAGGCGTGCAGCGATATTGTCTGCAACTGGTTTTAGTGAATTTTCTTCACTCCATACCCCCTCTTCTGGCCTCCCTAGATGAGAGGTAACCATTACTTTCCCTCCCCGCTCTAGGCAGTGTTTGATAGTCGCCATGGATGCCGTAATTCTGGCATCCGATGTTACCTTTCCATCCGCGATGGGAACGTTTAGATCAGCACGGATAAAAATCCGTTTACCTTTCAAATCAAGATCGACGAGTTTAATGACTGACACGTTAACTCCATTAATATTTCACAAAACATGATTAGATTAAGAAAAACAACTTAGAGTAAAACCCAAGACTCTACTCATAAAAAATAAGCAGAAAAGATTTTAACATCTCGCTTACTCATTATCTCTGTAATTATTATTTTTTTATTCACATTCCTTTCTATAACTCACATCTTAGAATAAAAAAAGAGTATAGGCCTTCACATCAACTGCCATTTTAGATAAAATCTATCCCTAATCTTGATAGTTAATTCTCCATCTTGATAGCTAAGCTTAACTGACGCCTCTTTAGAATTAGAACTAGACAGAGGCGGTTTTTTTCGCAATAATCGTCGCGAGTGCGAGTTCGGGATTGCTCTGTGATTCTTATCATTATCATCATCCATTCCTAGACTCTCCTTACATTATTTAGCTGCTACTAAATGATGTATATCAGAAAAACGTAGGGTCATTCTGACCCTACGTTTTTTTATATCAAACTAACATACGCATTAACATAAACTCTTCCTAGCTTAGTTACTGTTATTACAGTGCACCTGGACTATTTACTAGCAATGACTTTAACCATCTCTAACACTTTGCAAGAATAACCCCATTCGTTATCGTACCAAGCGACTACTTTCACGAAGTTTTTATCTAGAGAAATACCTGCTTCAGCATCAAAAACAGAAGTGCAGCTTTCACCACGAAAATCAGTTGAAACAACTTTTTGATCGGTATATCCCAGTACACCTTTCATGGTCCCCTGAGAAGTAGATTTCATTACACTACAAATCTCGTCATAAGTTGCTTCTTTATTGAGCTCAACCGTCAAATCGACAACCGATACATCAGATGTCGGTACGCGAAATGCCATACCGGTTAATTTTTTATTTAATTCTGGAATAACGACACCTACCGCTTTTGCAGCACCTGTTGAAGATGGAATGATATTCTCAAGAATACCACGGCCACCACGCCAGTCTTTGTTAGATGGGCCATCAACTGTTTTCTGGGTAGCAGTAGCAGCATGCACCGTTGTCATCAAGCCACGTTTAATGCCCCATGTATCATTTAATACTTTAGCAATTGGTGCTAAGCAATTTGTCGTACAAGATGCATTTGAAACAATGGTTTGACCCGTATAGGCTTTATCGTTAACCCCATAAACAAACATCGGCGTATCATCTTTAGAAGGCGCTGTCATAATTACTTTTTTTGCTCCAGCTGTCAGATGTTTCTCACAGGTTTCTTTTGTTAAGAACAAACCGGTTGCTTCCACAACGATATCTGCACCCACTTCGTTCCATTTAAGTTCAGCCGGATCTTTAATGGCTGTGAGACGTATGCGCTTTCCATTGACGACCAATGTATTGCCTTCAATTGCAACGGTGCCGCTGAATCGACCATGAACAGAATCATGCGTAAGCATATAAGCCAAATAATCTGGCTCCAGCAAATCATTAATTGCAACTACATCAATATCGCTAAATTTTTCTATCGATGCTCTAAAAACCATACGACCGATACGACCAAAACCATTGATTCCAACTTTAATTGCCATAATTTTCCTACTCCTCAAATCAATTACTAAAATAAAACTAGTGCAGCATCTTGAGAAAACTCATCGTGCTTAAATTATTCTTTTTATTGCATTTACAACATTCTCTGTCGTAACACCGAAATGCTTAAACAAAACTTCAGCGGGTGCAGATTCACCAAACGTATCAATGCCGATAATTTCACCTTCAAGGCCTACATATTTACGCCAATAATCAGTTACACCTGCCTCGACCGCAACACGCTTAATTCCTTTAGGCAAGACCGCCTCTTGATACGCCTTGTCTTGTCGATCAAATAAATTAGTACACGGCATCGAAATCACTCGTACATGAATTCCTTCATCAGCAAGCGTTTTTTGTGCTGCCATTGCAAGCCCCACTTCAGATCCAGTCGCAATTATTATTGCTCGTGGCTTGCCATCCGCTGCTTCAGATAAAATATAACCACCCTTGTCAATTAGCTTGATAAC
>WBZQ01001121.1_pt2 | contig 11660 bp, 8 predicted proteins | sample 5204251 | NCBI WGS metagenome assembly WBZQ01 (sample SAMN12412402, study PRJNA552823) | activated sludge metagenome | isolation source: activated sludge from nitrification reactor of wastewater treatment plant... | place: USA: Virginia | collected 2017-09 | reverse complement strand
AACCCAGGGCCGCGCGCGTGAAGCCGGTGGCATAGGCGACGCGCCAGCGCAGCCCGATCAGCCAAGGGGAGCGACGCGGCACCAGCGCCGTGACGCCGAACAGGGCCAGGACCGCCAGCCGCCGCGGCAGCTCCCACCAGACGGTCGCGGCTGTGTTGGTCTGTCGTCGTGTCGTGACCGTCGACGCGCCCTGCCAGTAAAGGCGCCGCAGCAGCCAGGCGGGATTGAGCCGGCTGGCCTGGATCTGGTGATGCACCACGATTCGGCTGTCATAGACGATGGTGTGGCCAGCATCCTGCAATGCCCAGGCGAGGCGCACTTCCTCATCGGACAGCAAGACCGTACCGATGCGCCCGAGATCGCCGCCGAAGCCGCCGACCGCGTGCAGGGCGGCAACGTCGACGGCCATGTTCGCGGCATAGGGTTCCAGGCCGGCGGGCAATTGCGGCGTGCGGTAGGTGCCCTGGCCTTCCACGTTGATGATCGACAACACGCCGACCAGTGATGGCGGCCACCAGTCGGGCAGGGGGGCTTCCCACAAAGGCAGAATGCGCCCGCCGATCAGGGCCGAACCGGTTTCACGATGCACCTGCAACAGGGCTACCAGCCAGTCGGGCGCCGGGATGGCATCGTCGTCGATATAGGCAATCAGCCCCGCCCGCGCATGCGTCGCCCCGGCGTTGCGGGCCAGGCTGATGCCGGGCTGATCCAGGCGAACCAGCCGTGCATCATGGGCCAGTGCGAGTTCGACCAGGCGGCCCGCCGCCTGGGGGTTGGAGGCACTGTCGATCAGCAGAATCTCGAACCGATCTCGCGACAGGGTCTGACGTTCCAGACCGTCCAGGCAGGCACGGACATAGGCCGGGCGGTCATGGGTGCAGATGCAAACGGTGACGTCCATGCCGGCAGGTTAGACCTGTCGGGTTGACGAACACTTAATTTCGGATCGGTTATTATCGGGCCGCGATTGTTCCGACCACGACGGCATGCGACGGTCGCGCCACGGACAATCCTCTCGGGAGGGGACCGCGCATGACCGCCTCGCGTCAGCCCAACATCGTGTTCATCCTGGCCGACGACATGGGCTATGCCGATATCGGCTGCTACGGCCGGCCGGAGGTGTCGACCCCCAACCTGGACCGGGTGGCCGAACGGGGCGTGCGGCTGACGCAGGGCTATGCCAACTCGGCCGTCTGTTCGGCCACGCGGGTCGCGCTGATCACAGGGCGCTACCAGTATCGCCTGCCCCTGGGGTTGGAGGAGCCGTTGGCGGGCAAGACCCATCTGGGCCTGCCGCCCGAGCATCCGACGCTGCCCTCGATCCTGCGCCAGGCCGGGTATGCGACCGCCCTGGTGGGCAAATGGCATCTGGGGGTGCCGCCGGCCTTCGGCCCGACATTGAGCGGGTACGACCGGTTCTTCGGCATCCGTTCCGGCGCGATCGACTACTACACGCACCTGAATTCGCGGGGCGTTCCCGATCTGTGGGATGGTGACTCGTTGACCGAGCGGGACGGATACCTGACCGAAATCCTGGGCGACAAGGCGGTCGAGGCGGTGAACGACTTCGCCACCCAGGGTCGCCCGTTCCTGCTGAGCCTGCATTTCAACGCCCCGCACTGGCCGTGGGAGGTGCCGGGCGACCGGGCGGAGGCCGAGCGGCTGCGGGGAAGCAACCTGCGCCATTACGACGGCGGAACGCAGCGCACCTATTACCGGATGATCGAGGCGATGGACGCCCAGATCGGCCGCGTCCTGGCCGCGATCGAGGCGGCTGGCCAGACCGAGAACACGATTGTCATCTTCACCAGCGACAATGGCGGGGAACGGTTTTCCGCCACCTGGCCGTTCACCGGCATGAAAACCGAGCTGCTGGAGGGTGGGTTGCGGGTGCCGACCCTGATGTGCTGGCCGGCACGGATCCCGGGCGGCCAGGTCAGCGATCAGGTTGCGATCACGATGGACTGGATGCCCACGCTGCTCGCGGCGGCGGGGGCCGTGCCGGACCCGGCCTATCCGCCGGATGGCATGAACCTGCTGCCGATCCTGGAACAACCGGGGACGACCGTCGGCCGCCGCCTGTTCTGGCGCTACCGCCACAACCAGCAGCGGGCCTGCCGCGACGGCGACTACAAGTTCCTGAAGATTCGCGACAACACGTTCCTGTTCAACGTGGTAGAGGACCCGCGCGAGCGAGCCAATCTGAAGGAGCGCAAGCCGGACGTGTATGCGCGCCTGGTCGCGGCGTGGGAGGATTGGAACCGGACGATCCTGCCCGAGGACCCTGAGAGTTTCGCGGAATCGTTCACCGCCGCGCAACTCGCTGACAAGATCGGGATGTAGCGGCGCCGGAACCGACCCGCCGCCGCATCACGAACCCCTGGGACTAGGCGCCTGACGCAATACCCTGAGATCGGTGAGGTCGCGCTGGCGTTCGGCCACTCGCCGATCGTAGCTCGTCTGGTTCTTGGTGCAGATCAGGCTATAGGGGCGGCCCTTCGTCTCCGTCCGCGTGTCGAGGTCGGGTTTGCGATTCCTGATCTCATCCTCGACATGGCCGCGAGTGTCCTGCACCGCGCGCAGCGTCCAGACATTGCGTTCGGTATCGCCCAGGAAGGCGCCCAGATCACGACAATGCGCGCAGCGGCACGTCATCGGATTGGCTCGTCCCCAGTCGCGCGGGGGTTCCAGCGTCAGCGCGATCCGGTCCTCGAGATGGGCGATCGCCGCCTGATGCAGCGCCGGGAAGGCGGTTCCGGTCGAGCGATCACCGCGGCGCAGCGATTTCATCGCCGGCACCAGGACCGTGTCCGGATCGAAATGCCGTGACCAGAGCAGCACGTGGTCGGCGAAATGTTTCGCCAGTGTGGCGTCGATGCGATCCACCAGGGTGATCATGTCGGCCACCTGTTCGGCGTCGGGCATGGTCCACAAGGTTCTGCCCCAGTCGTCCTTGGGGGCGGTGGCCGGATCGCCGGGCAGCGTGTCGACCAGCGCCTTCGCCGCCGGCAGCAACAAGGCGGGCTTGGCCTTGAACGGCCGGTCCAACGCCGCCGCCAGCAACGCCGCGCAAGACCCCGGCGCTCGGCGCGCGTTGGTGGCCACCAGCTTTCTCAGATGCTCCGCCGCCTGCTCGTCTGGGAAGACCTTCAATGCCGCCAGGATCGCGGGGTTGTCCGACTTGTCGTGCCCGTAACGCCCCCGGATGATCGCCAGCGTGGTCTCGATCAGGGGCGCGATGCCCAGGCGCGCCAACAGGGCCAGCATGCGGCCGATACCAGTGGACTCCTCACGGAACCGGCTGTGCCAGCCATACTCGGCCCACGTCGAAAGCATATGACGCGCGAGTTCCTCCGCCTGGCGACGCAGGGGGGAGGCCGGGTCGGCGCCCTCTTTGGTCCATCGCGTGATCAGATCGTCGAGATAGGGCAGTGTTACCCTGGTCCCCGCCTGGTTCAGCACCGCCAGGACGTTCGCCGATGGCCACAACACCAGGGCCGCACGGGAATAGGTGCGCTCGAACGATGCGCCCTCATTGCCCGTGGCTTCCTGGAAATGTTCCTCGTCCGGCTCCATGTCCTTCAGCGCGTCGGGCGGAGAGACTTCGTTTTCGTCGAATGGGATCTCGCCGAGCGCGCCTGACGTGCCGTCGGGCCTGCGCCATTCGGATAGCGTTCGTGTGTCGTCGGTCACTTCGACGATTTCATATTCGTCGGAATCGTCATCATCGTCGTCGGAGTAGCGGGAGGCGCGACGGGACTTCCAGCTCCGGCCGCCGACATATTCAGCGGGACCGGATTCCCATATTTTCAACAGCGCGAGTTGGATATCGACACCAGCCCGTGGCGCGGCGGCAAGCACCACCTGAGCGATGGCGGAGTCGGTGCCTTTCAGCGCGCCGAACCGCAGTTCGGCCGGGGTGTAGGCGTGTTCCAGCGGGAAGACGAGTTTCACCGGCGCGCCGCTCGGGGTGGAGGCCAGCGCGGTTCCCCATTTCTTCAACACTGTGGCGACCCGATCGGCCTGCGGCGCATAATCCGGCGGTTGCGGCGCCTTACCGCGCGCCTTGCGCACCAGGTTGAACACCAGGGTTACGCGGCATCCTTGCGTCACCGGCAGCACTTCGTGGACGCAATCGGCATAGAACGCGGCGAAAGTGGCTTCCGATGGTTCGTCGTTTGCCAGGTCGAGCCGCACGTCCCGGTCCTTGTGGCGGACGACCAGTTCCCCGCCTTCGGACGATGACGGCAAGGCCACCACCAGGGTGGCGAACATGCCGGGCGATTTCTCGGTGTCGCGATGACCGACGAAGAAGCTGCCCTTCTCGTAGATCAGCAGCTTGTAGAGTTCGGCGGTCACGGGTTCGGACACGCCCAGCCCCTGGGCCGATCGGCTGACGATGTCGGTGAGCGTATCGGCCCAATGCTTGCCGCTGATTTTGACCTGGCTCGCCTCGATCTGCCAGGTGCGGCGGACAGAAGTATCGACGATGGTTTCCGTGCCGCGGCCATAAGGTGCGCGGGTGGCCACCTTGATGAGCGCCTCGGCCTGGGTGGGCAGTACGGGCAGGGCGAGCGGGCCGACACCCATGACGTCGATCCGTGGGGTGGGAAGCGCGACGCGGCCGGAGACGTGGAAGTCGCCTGGTCGATCCACGTCCCGCAGAATGTTGGCAAACTGGTCGGTAACGGACATCGTGGCCCCCCGCTGCACGTGGGGCCATTCTGGCACGACAGTGGCGTCGTTCAAATCCGGGGTCGTCCGCGGGGGGCGGATTGCGAACGAGGGGAGCGATCAAGGGGAAACTGGCGCGCCCGAGAAGATTCGAACTCCTAACCCCCAGATCCGTAGTCTGGTGCTCTATCCAATTGAGCTACGGGCGCCGGCCAGGGGCGGGGATGTAGCCGAACGTCCGGACGACCGCAAGAGGCTTGCGGATTTCGACGACCATTTGGCTAACCGCGCCGGCACGGGGTGTCCCCGGCGGTCCGCCGGGGCAGGCTGGGTCGCGCGACCGTGTTCGATGGCCGCGTCAGGCGTTCACCAGCACATTCTCCGGCCGCTGCGGGATTTCCCCCCGTTCCACGCGCAGGACCTGCCGCGTCAGCATCTCATGCGTTGGCGCGGGCACACCGGCTCGGGCGCCTTCGCTGGCGATGAAGCCATTCATGAACTCGATTTCGGTGCGTCGTCCCTTTTCCATGTCCTGTGCCATGGACGGGCGCTGATAGTCGCTGCGTTCGGCCTGCCCGGCGCCGCCATCGACCAGCAGCTTTTCGATCTCGGCATAGGACGCCTTGTCGCCTTCCATCGCGCGGGCCAGGGTCTCGGGCGGCAGGGCGCCGACCTTGCCCAGCTTGTAGCCGAGCTTCTGGCCGACGCGGACGGACTCGCCGCCGAGTTGGATGCAGATGCGGCGCACCGCGTCATGCCCGTCGCGTGCGTTGCCGCCCATGCCGGTGGCGGCCGAGACGCCATTGCGCATGCCGTTCACGCACAGCTTGGTCCAGCGCTCGCCCCACAGATTATCGGTCGCCTTGGATGCGTCGACGCAGCTCATGATATCCGCGATCTCCTCGGACCGCTTCGTCACGATGCCTGAGGGTTCGCCGATATAGAATGACGTGATGTCGGCCCGCTTGGCATAGCCGCGGCGGATATGGCCTGGCTCGTACAGGTCGACGCCGACGCCGCCCGTCACGATGCAGCCCAGCGTGCGGCCCCAGCCGACCACGCCCGCCACGCGTTCTTCGTTGATGCAATTCTGCATCGAGACGACGCAGCCTGACGACGACAGATATTGCGCGATCATCTGCGTCGCCCAGACCGTGTCGTAGGACTTCACGGAGATGAAGGCGATATCGACCGGCGCCTGCTTGGCCAGGTTCTGCACCTCGGTCAGGTGCATGGCCTTCATCGGCACGGTCATGCGTTCCTCGGGCGTCATCCCGAAGATTTCGAAGCCGTTCTTCTTCAGCGCCTCGACGTGCTCGGGCCAGGGGTCGATCATGGTCACGTCATGGCCGCCCGCGGTCAGATGCGCGCCCACATACCCGCCGACGGCGCCCGCGCCGACAATGACAATCCGCTTCCCCATGACCTACGCTACCCTCGTTGCCTATGCCCGCCAGTCTAGACGCTGCGCGTCACTTGGCAAATCGGTCCTCACTGGCCAGACGCGCGGGCGCGGTCACAGTCGCGTCTCAACAATACATAACCGAGTCATTTGTATCAAAATACAAAACAAGTCCCATCGTCATAAAGCCAACCAAACCCGGTGGCAGGGTATCAGCAAAAACAATCGTATCGCGGGCAGGGGCAGGGGCAGCGGGGCCTTACCGGCATCGGCCGGAAACGGAGGGTATCACCGACAATGATCATCCCCACTGGCAAGGGCAGACCCGATCCTTCACACCAATTCCCTTACTGTGGTGTGACGCCGGGTCGCCTCAACCCACCTCTGCGATCGCGTTCTCGATAATGTTCACCATACGTTCCTACCCTAACGGAATGAATGGCACCGAGGCAAGGAAAAAATGCCGCGACCTTGGTCGATCGCCGGCCAACGTCCCGGCGCGCTCAAAGCGCCCGCACCCGCGCCAGCAGCGACAGACGAGCGGCCCGGGCGTCACCGGCCAGCCGCAGCAGTGCCGGCACCTGGCCAGGATGGCGCAAGACGGACAGCATGACCCGCCCGAGCCCGATGGCACCCGTCCGGCCCAACGCCACCAGCGCGGCCGGCGGCAGGTCCCGATCCGCCGGGTCGCAGATGACACGTAGCGCGGCAAAGGGAACCCCGGCCGACAAGGCCACAAGGGCAACGGCACCACTTTCCAGATCCGCCGCCACGGCGCCGGTCGTCCGCCACAGCCGCTCCTTTTCCGCGCCCGTCGCGACCACCGCCGTCGTCCCCAGGATCGCGCGCCCATCCGCGCCGCCCAGCCGGTCGGCCAGCGCCGGGTCAACCGCGTGGCGGACGCCGTCCACGATCACGGCCGATGGCACCACCACATCGCCAGGCGCCAATGCCGGGTTCAGCCCGCCAGCCAAGCCCAGGCTGATCAGCCCGTCCGCCCCGGCACGCAGCATCGCCTGTGCCGCCGCCTTGGCCCCCGCCGGGTCTCCACCGCCCACGCCGACCAGCCAGCCGGACCGGCGGGCCACCCGCGCTTCCGCCGTCATGCCGACGATCAGGGCCGAGCGATGGGCGCGCATGGGGGGGCTTTGGGGGCGGTGCCGGAGGCCGCCGATGCGGGTCACCGCGTGTTGTACTGCCAGTAACGGCCGTCCGGAGCACCATCCGGCCTGGGAGACTCGTCCGTCATGCCGCTGCTGCCGGCGGCGCTGCCACCGCCGGTCGCCGCGCTCTGGACCGGCGCGGTGATGGTCGTGCCAGGCCCGGTGATACCAAAGGCGGCCGGATTGTCGCCGCAACCCGCCAGGGCCAGCGGCAGGCCAACAACGGCCAGGTATCCCACCCGGATCATCCGCCGACCTTTTCGTCGGAGTTCACGCCCAGTTGCTTCAGCTTCCGATGCAGGGCCGACCGCTCCATGCCCACGAACTGCGCGGTGCGGGAGATATTGCCGGCGAAGCGCAGAAGCTGCGCTTGCAGATACTGGGTCTCGAACAAGTCCCGCGCCTCGCGCAGCGGCAGGCCCATGATATCGGCCGACGGGTCGAGGTTCAGCAGCGCTGGCGCGCGGGAGCCGATTTCCGGCGGCAGCATGTCGGCACGGATCAGGTCCCCGACGCCGCCAGGGGCCATGATCAGCAGCCAATCGACCAGATTGCGCAACTGCCGGACATTGCCCGGCCAGTCATAGGTCTGCATCGCCGCCAGCGCGTCTGCGGAAAACTCCCGCCCCGCCATCCCCGCCGTCTCGGCTGATCGGGTCATGAACGCTTCCGCCAGTTGCGGAACGTCTTCCCGGTGTTCCTTCAGAGCGGGGACCTTCAGTGGCACCACCGCCAGCCGGTAATACAGGTCCTCCCGGAACCGGCCGGCCGCGATCTCGTTTTGCAGGTCCTTGTTGGTCGTGGACAGCACGCGGACATCCACCTTGACGCGGGCAGACCCGCCCAGCCGCTCGAAGGTCTGGTCCTGCAAGGCGCGGACGATCTTACCCTGGGTTTCCAGAGGCATGTCGGACACTTCGTCGAGCAGCAGCGTGCCGCCATGCGCGCGTTCCAGCACCCCGGCTCGGCGCGGCTGCGCGACCGGATCTGCGCCCGCTTCCAGGCCGAACAGCTCCTCCTCGAACCGTGCCGGGTTCAGCGTGGCGCAGTTCATCACGATGAACGGGCCGTCCGCCCGCCGCGACCGCGCATGGATCATCCGGGCCACCACTTCCTTGCCCGACCCGGCCGGCCCCGTGATCATCACCCGCGATCCGGTGGGTGCCGCCCGCTCGATCTGGCCGCGGATCGCAACGATCGGGGCCGAGTTGCCCAGCAGCGTCGTTTCCGGCCCGGCGCGCAGCCGCAATTCGGCGTTTTCCCGCGCCAGCGCGGCGGCTTCCAGCGCGCGCCGGACGATCAGCAGCAGCCGGTCGGACTGGAACGGCTTTTCGATGAAGTCATAGGCGCCCTGCTGGATCGCCCCCACCGCCATCTCGATCGTGCCGTGGCCCGAGATCATGATGACCGGGACCTGCGGCTCCTCGGAATGGAAGGCACGCAGCAGCCCCAGCCCGTCCATGCGGGACCCTTGCAGCCATACGTCGAGAACAACGAGCGACGGGCGTCGCAGATGAAACGCGGCCAGTGCCGAGTCGGCGTCACCGGCCTCCCGCGTCTGGTAGCCCTCATCTTCCAAGATGCCGTTGATCAGCATCCTGATGTCGGGTTCGTCATCGACGATCAGGATTTCATGCGCCATGCATCACCCGGGTTTGTTCGGCGGGCATCACGCTGCCGCCCTGGTCTTGGGTGGTCCGATTGGGCAGGATCAGGCTGGCCGTGGCGCCAGGCCCCTCGGGCCGATCATCCAGCACCAGCCGCCCGCCGTGATCCTCCATGATCTTCTTCACGATCGCGAGGCCGAGGCCCGTGCCCTTGGGCTTATGTGTGACATAGGGTTCGGCGAGTCGCCCGCGATCCTCGGTCGGCAGCCCGACCCCGTCATCGGCGACGGTGATCTTGGTCTCATTCGCGTCCGTGGCGAGCGTCAGGCTGATCCGCCCCGCGCCTTCCCGCATCGCCACCGCGTCGGCGGCGTTCTGCAACAGGTTGGTCAGCGCCTGACGCAGCATGCGCCGGTCGCACGGCACCACCGGCCCGCGCGGCGGCAGGTCGGTTTCCCACGTGATGCCGGGGCGCGCGGTCTTTTGCAGGATCAGCGCTTCCCGGGCGACCTGGCCCAGATCCTCGGGCTTGATCACCGGTTGCGGCATGCGCGCGAAGGCCGAGAATTCGTCGACCATGCGCCCGATATCGCCGACATGGCGGATGATCGTGTCGGCGCATAGCGCGAACGTGTCCGGATCGGACTGGATTTCCTTGGCAAACCGCCGCTTCAGCCGTTCCGCCGACAACTGGATCGGGGTGAGCGGGTTCTTGATTTCATGCGCGATGCGGCGCGCGACATCGGCCCAGGCCGCCTTGCGCTGCGCCGACTGCAACTCGGTTATGTCGTCGAACGTCACCACGAACCCGTCGGTCCGCCCGGCCGACAGTTCCGCCCCGATCCGCACCAGCAGGGTGCGCCGCTGCGATGGTGGGCCGATCTGCACTTCCGCGGTCTTCGGCCGATCCGGCTGCGCTTCCACCTGGCGCAGCAGGTCGGCGAATTCCGGCACCACCTGTGCCAGCGGCCGCCCGATCGTGGCCAGCATGTCCAGGCCCAGGAATTCCCCCGCCGCGCGGTTCGGCAATTCGATCCGGCCGCGCGAATCGAGGCCGATCACCCCGGCCGACACCCCCAGCAGCACGGTTTCCGTGAAGCGGCGGCGTTCGTCTATCTGACTATAGGCGTCCATCAGCTCGGTGCGCTGCGCGCCCAACTGCCCGGTCATGCGGTTGAACGCGCGTGACAGGCCGGCCAACTCGTCGCCGGTGGTTTCCTCGGTCACCCGAACCGTCAGGTCACCGCCGCGCACCCGCTCCGCCGCCTGGATCAGCCCCCCGATCGGCCGCGCGATCTGGTTGGCGATCATCAGTCCGATCAGCACCGCGGCCAGCAGCACCAGCAAGGCCACGATCGCGAAAATCCAGGCGAAGGCGATCTGCAGCCAGGACCGGTTCTGGTCCAGCCGCTGATAGGTCGCGACCGCAAGCTCGGTGCGCTGCATATAGTCCAGGATCTGCGGGTCGATCGGCCGCCCGACCAGCAATGTCAGTGGCGGAGTCGCGTCCAGCCGCACCACCGCGCGCACCCGGGTGCTGTCATCGGTGTTCAGGATCGCGACATCGCCCGCCAGCGCCTGGCGCGTCGCCGATTGCGGCGGCTGTTCCACGCCCATGCCTACGAAAATGCCCGCCGCCGCGACGATTTGTCCGGTTTCGGGTTCGTAGATCACCGCTTCGGTCAGGCCGCGCAGCGTCGTCTGCGCGTCGAGCACCTGGATGAACCCGGCGGGATCAGCCGAAAAGAACTGCCCGGCGCGTGACAGGTCGTTCGCCATTTCCAGCGCCACGGCGCGGATATTGTTGCGGTGTTCCTCCAGATAGCCCTGCGCGACCAGCAGCGACTCGGATAGCGACGACCGCACCGGATCGCTGAACCAGGCCTGGATGCCCAGATGGAAGAAGGCGACCGCGAAGCAGGCGACCAGGATCGTTGGCGCCACCGCCACGCCGCCGAACAGCATCACCAGCCGCGTATGCAGGCGCGAGCCAGCTGATCCGCGGCGGCGCTCCACCCACATCCGGGTCAGCCGTCCAGCCAGCACCGCGCCCAGCACCAGCAGGACCGACAGGTTCACCAACACCAGGGTCACGCCGACACCCGGGTTCAACACGCCCATCGGCGCACCGCGGGCGAGGATCACGAACGTCGCCAGCCCCACCACCAGCGCCATCCCCGTCAGTACAATCGTAGCCGCTCGGCTTAACGCAAACCGGCCGATCGCGGCCAGGATCGCGCGACCGCGAGTCGGCGCGGGTTCGGGCAGGGAGTCCGGGATGACCGAACTGGTCATCGCGGCGCAGGAGCGGGACGACTCGGCATCACATCAGGCCTCGGACGACCGGGATTTCCAGGTCACGAATTTTCTTGCGTAGCGTGTTCCGGTTCAAGCCCAGCATCGCCGCCGCCTTGATCTGGTTGCCACGGGTGGTGCTGAGCGTGAGGCGGATCAGCGGCCGTTCAATCTCGGCCAACACCTTGTCGTACAGATCCGTGACCCCGACCCCCTCATTATGGGAGGCGAAGAACTCCTTGATATGTCGCTCCACCGCCCGGGCCAGCGTATCGGGCGTCATTCCAGCGGATGCCTTGTGCGGGTCGAGGTCGACCGGCGGCGCGGCATCGACCAGTTCCACGGCCACGGCGTCGGCGGTGATCATCTCCTCGGGGTACAGCGCGGCGAGCCGCCGCATCAGGTTTTCCAGCTCCCGCACATTTCCGGGCCAGGAATACTGGCGCAGTCGCTCCACCGCGCCCTGATCGAGCGTCTTCGACGGCAGGCCATCCTCTCGCGCGCGATCCAGGAAGTGGC
>WBZQ01000324.1_pt1 | contig 11661 bp, 13 predicted proteins | sample 5204251 | NCBI WGS metagenome assembly WBZQ01 (sample SAMN12412402, study PRJNA552823) | activated sludge metagenome | isolation source: activated sludge from nitrification reactor of wastewater treatment plant... | place: USA: Virginia | collected 2017-09 | reverse complement strand
TGGCCGCCACCGAGAACAGGCCCAGGACCGAGAAGGACAGGAAGTGCGTGGAAATGCCCAGTTGCTGGAAGGCGAAGGCCAGCGGAATGCTGCTCACCGCGGCGATGAACACCCACAGGAACACCCCGTAAGCCAGCAGTTGGCTGATGGCGTGCATTTTCTGTACTCCGCTGAGTTTGTCGGTATTCCAGACCAGTTTCAGCAGTTTGCGGACGTTCTGGGCGCCGCCTTTGTTCCAGCGGAATTGCTGGCCTTTCAGCGCGTTCATGTCTTCCGGCAGTTCGGCCGGGCTGCCGAGTTTTTCCAGGTACTGGATCTTGTAGCCCATGATCTGGGCGCGGAAACTCAGGTCGAGGTCTTCGGTGAGCGTATCGCTCTGCCAGCCGCCGGCTTCGTTGATGACGCTCTTGCGCCAGACGCCGGCCGTGCCGTTGAACTGGAGCAGCAGGTTGCCGTAGGAGCGGCCGGCCTGTTCCACGGTGAAGTGGACGTTCAGTTGCAGGGCCTGCAGTTTGGTCAACATGCTGTGGTCGGCATTGATGTGCTCCCAGCGCGTCTGCACAATGCCTACTTTGGGATCTTCGAAGTAGGCTATGGTGGTACGCAGGAAGTTGGGCCGCGGCGTGAAGTCGGCGTCGAAGATCGCCACATAGTCGCCCTTCACCTTCGGCATGGCCTCCTGCAGGGCGCCGGCTTTGTAGCCCTGGCGGTTCACCCGGTGGATGTGCTCGATGTTAAAGCCCTTGGCCTTGTACTCGGCCACCTTGGCGGCGACGATGCCGACTGTTTCGTCGGTGGAGTCGTCAAGCACCTGGATCTCGAATTTGTCTTTCGGATATTCCTGGGCGGCTACGTAGTCGATGATGCGTTCGGCCACGTACATTTCGTTGTACATGGGCAGTTGCACGGTCACAAAGGGCACGTCCTGCTCATCGGCGCCGTACTGCTTGTACTGGATTCCCGGATTTTCCTTGTGGTACCGCTTGTACAGGTACAGCAGGTGGAATTGGAGGAGCGCGTAAATGGTCACCCCACTCATGGAAAGAAAATACACCAGCAGCATCAGGTAGCCGAAATCGACGAAAGCCTGATATTTAAAAGCCTCAAAAAGCGAATGAAGACCGTACATATTGAATGGTTGAGTTGTTCCTTGTTGTTGATTTGATGATTTGGAGATTTGATGATTTGGAGATTTGGTTATTTGTTTAATTGTTGATTTGGTTATTCGGACACCCGGGGCTGCGCACTCAAATCACCATATCCTCAAATCCCCATATCCTCAAATCACCAAATCACCATATCCTCAAATCCCCACCTCCTTAAGAATGGTTCCAATGATCTTCCACCCGGCCAGAACGGTACCGCGCACGGTGCCGGAAACTTTGCTTTTTCCGGCGGCTCTTTTGCGGTAGCGCACCGGCACCTCGGTACACCGGAGCCGCTGCTTGGCGGCCTTGACCTGCATTTCCACCGTCCAGCCGAAGTTGCGATCGCGCATATCCAGAGCCAGCAGTTTGTCCCAGCGGATGGCCCGGAACGGCCCCAGGTCGCTGAACCGGTATCCGAAAAACCAGCGGATGAGCGCCGGCGCCAGCCAGTTGCCAAACCGCTGCGGGAGCGTCATCGCTCCCGGTTCCATACCGCCCAGCAAGCGCGAGCCGATCACCATATCCATATTTTCTTTCAAAATCGGAGCCACCACTTTCGGCAGTTCCTCCGGATGATCCGAGTAATCGCCGTCCAGAAAAACCACAATGTGGGGTTGATCGGACGCTGGCATTTTTTTAAGGTAGTCCATGCCGGCCAGACAGGCATTTCCGTATCCGCGTTCCGGCTGACTGACGACCACGGCGCCGGCGGCCTTCGCCACTTCAGCCGTACCGTCGGTGGACCCGTTGTTGCAGACGATCACTTGTCGCACCCACGCTTCCGGAATACCAGCCAGCACCAGGGGCAGGGATTTTTCTTCGTTCCAGGCCGGTATCAGCACATCAATGGTCGTCGTTTCGGTCATTTTCGTACTGATCGGCCGATTCTTTTCCTGCGGACCGTTCCTTGAAGAAGCGGTCGTGTATCCCAGGTTAATGGCGATGCAAAAGTAACCACGGGCGTTAAGATTACGTTAAAACGCTTTAAGATTCTGACGTTAAAGTTTTGCAAACGATACGCGCCGGCGCAAAGGGTTAACAAAGAATTTGCAAAGTGTTTTTGGGACACGGTGCCCAAATCATGTTTCGGAGGAAAACCGATTCCGGGAAATCAATTTTACAAAATCGTTAAAATTTCTTTGCTGTCCAAACGATGTTTTTCGCAATTGCACTTCCATAAAATTCGGGCTGGACAAGCCCCCCGGCCGAAGAACTATTGTTTCGGGCGGAAATCCGGGGCCGGGCACTTCCTGAAGTGTTAAAAATTTAACACTTCGCGCCGTGTTCCCGCCAGGGCTGCCGAAAACCGGGATACATCATCTCGCGACCGCTCTTTCTTTCAATGAGCAACCAAACCGCTACTTTTGCCGCCCTACGCAAACAACACTTCCGATCATGCGCTTCCGCCATTGTCTGCTGCTTCTGCTGCTGTCGCTTTTCCTGGCCTTTTGTCAGAAAGAAAAATTCACCACCGATACGGCGGACAAACTGGAATTCAGTACCGATACGCTGCGCTTCGATACCACCTTTACCGAACTCGGTTCGGCCACCCGCATCCTGAAGATTTATAACCGGCACGACCAAAGCATCCGCGTGTCGAAGATATATCTGGAAAAAGGGGCGGACTCGCGCTTCAACCTGAACGTGGACGGGAATGCCGGCGACAGCCATGAAAACCTGGAAATTGCGCCCCACGACAGCCTGTATGTATTTGCGGAAGTGACCATCAACCCCGACCAGCCGCCCGGCGCCAGCCCCTTCGTGCTGGACGAAAACGTGGTCTTCGAAACGAACGGCAACGTGCAAACGGTGGTACTGGAAGCCTGGGGACAAAACGCCGTGTACCTGCCCTCCCGCTTCGGCGCCGGCGGCGTGGTCGGCTACGGCTGCGACGGCGGCGAATGGGTGTGGGACGACCCGCGCCCCTATGTGATCTACGGCATCCTGGTCATCGACGACTGCACGGTGCGCATCCCCGCCGGCGCGCGCATACACGTACACGGCGGCCTGGCCAAGGAGGTGACCGACACGGCGGTGTACCGCTACAACGACGGCTTTATCGCCTTTACCGGCAAGGGCCGCCTGATCGTGGAAGGCACGCTGGAAAAACCGGTCATCTTTGAAAGCGACCGCCTGGAACCCGAGTTCGACGATGAACCGGGCCAATGGACGGGCATCTGGCTCCAGTCCGGCACCACCGGACACCGCCTGGAACACTGCATCGTCCGCAACTCCATCATCGGTGTGCGGGTGGATTCGGCCACGGACCTGACCCTGCGCAACAGCCAGATCTACAACACCGCCGCGAGCGGGCTGATCGGCATTCACGCTAAAATCGACGCGGAAAACTGCCTGTTCTACGGCAACACCGGCTTTTCCATCCAACTGGAATACGGCGGTGAATACAACTTTACCTACTGCACAGCAGCCAGTTACGGGGTCGACGGCGAAGCCCTGCGCATGGGCAACGCCCTCTGCCTCGACGAGTTCTGCAGCAACTTCGTGTCCTACCCGCTCAAAGCCCGCTTCCGGAACTGCATCTTCACCGGCGGCCGGGCCGACCAGATCACGCTGTTCGACCGGGTCGACGATCCCGCCCAGTTCGATTACCTGTTCCAGAACTGTATCGTGCGCGTACGCGACCTGCTGGAGCCCAACGCTTACCCGGATTTCCTCAACTACTGCCAGCCCTGCCTCAACGCCGAAAGCCAGGACACGATCTTTATTGACCCGAATAAAGATATGTACCGCCTGGATACGCTGCACTCCATCGCCAACCGCTACGCGGTGCCGGTGCCGGGCCTCGACAAGGACCTGGACGGGAAACTGCGGGATGCGCTGAAGCCGGACGCGGGGGCGTACGAGATCGAGTTTTAAAGTCCGGGAACGCTAGAACTGAATGGTGTAACTATACGTCGTTACCGGCTTTTTTTCAATCTCCTCCACTGGCATCGTCGTGGTAATGGTATAAGTCACCTGCATGGGCGCCTGTTGCGCTGCCACCGGCTGCTCGGCCGGCTTTTTAAACTGAATGCGGGCTTTCTTGTGGAACAGCACTTTCATGCCGCGGTTTTTCGGCACATCGAACTTGAGCAGGCGCAGCACCCGGCAGGCCTCTTCGTCGCACCCGTGGCCGATGCCCTGCAGCACGCGCGTGGCCGTTACATTCCCTTGGTGGTCGATGTCGTAGTCGATCACCACCACACCTTCGACACCCGCCGACAGCGCTTCGGCCGGATAGCGCAGCTCTTCGTAGATGAACTTGGTCAGGGCCTTCGGCCCGCCGGGATATTCCGGCTGGTGAATAAACAGGGTCTTCTTTTTGTCTTTTTCCATGAGCGGGAATAATGGAGGGAATGGGGGAATGGGATAATGGGGTAATGGGATAATGGGAGGGCAAAAATGCAAAAAATCCTGGCTTCCGGACGAAGACAGGATTTTTGAAAAACAAACCGTGATGCCGGTCAGGAACGTTTCAACTGGTCGAGCACCCGGCGTTGGTGCAGGTAGCGTTCCACCAGTTTCAACAGGGCCAGGGTCAGCACGAGGTACACGCCGTATTGCAACGCCGGGTTGCCGGTGATCACGCTCCATTCATAGGCCGGCACCTGCGGCACCTGCAGCACCTGCGGAAGTTCCACCGGCAGATCGGAAGGGGCCGCCTGCATGCCGGCGATCAGGAAAGCCGCGCAGATGAACAGGCCCAGCACCGAAGAGATCAGGTAGACGATCCAGTCTTTTCCCGGATTTTTGGCCGAGTAGGCAGCGTGCGTTTCGGTGGCCCAGGCTGCCATGACCCGGTCGGCAAAGCCGGGGTTGGGTTTTTGCAGGGGCATGGCCGCGAAAGCGCGTTTTTCGGCCCGGATGGCATTCAGCCGCTCCTGCCACTCGGGATATTGCCGCAGGTAGGCTTCCACGTGCAGTTTTTCTTCTGCCGACAGAAAACCGTCGGCATAGTCCCACAACAGGTCATCGGAAAGCGAAAAGTTATTTTCCATATAATTTTATTGAGGACGTTGGACTATTTGACGTTGGACGTTTGACAGCAGCATACTCCCCGCGGCCCGACGGCAAACAGTCAAATGTCCAACGTCATATAGTCCAATGTCCAACGTCCAACGTCAAATAGTCCAATGTCCAACAGTCCAACGTCTTTCACGCAAATTCTCCGGCAAATTTATCCTCCAGAACGGTTTTTAAACGTTGCCGGGCGCGACAAAGTTTTGTTTTGGCATTGGTCATCGTGAGGTCCATGATCGTACATATTTCTTCGAGGCTGTGTTCGTACAGGTAGAACAGCGTAATGATGCCCGCATCGTCGGGCAACAACTGCCCGATGGCTTTTTGCAGGGCGGCGTTGCGGTCGTGTCGTTCGAGGTGAACCGACGCATCCGGCACGCCTTCGTCTTTCAGGCGGACAGGGCGGTTTTCATCGTCCAGCGATTGGATATCGGGGTTCTGCTTGCGCAAAAAGTTGAGCGAGGTCGAATAAACGATCTTATACAACCAGGTACTGAACTTCGCTTCGCCCCGGAAATCGGGCAGGTAGCGAAAGGCCCGCAGGAAACTGTCCTGGGCGATCTCGTGCGCGTCCTCCCGGTTTTTGACGAAACGCAGCGCCAGCGTGAACGCGTATTGCTCGTAGCGTTTCACCAGCATCGCGAAGGCGCTCTGCCGTCCGGCTTGCGCCTGCTGGATCAGGGTTTCGTCTGATAAGGTTGCGGACATAGTTCACCGGCGGACTCCGGCCGCCAACCTGCTTTCATGTTTTGTTGTTGCACTGGACAGCATACCGGCGTTTCGGGTTACACCTCAGCGGAAAAATTCGCGCAACCGCTCCGCCAAAAGTACAAAATCCACCTGTTCGATGGGATGTTTGAAGCCGGAGAATATTTCCAGCCGTCCTTCGGGCAAAGCTTCCGCCGCGGCCCGGCTTTCTTCGAGTAAAACGACATTGTCCAGTTCACCCCAGCCGACAGTGACCGGACAGCCAATCCGGGCAAAGGCTCCGGCCGGAAGCCCCTTTCCTTCGCCCAGATCGTGCAGGAATCCGGCGGTATTCCGGCAGACGCTCTCCCAGTCCAGCGGCGCATGGGTTTTGGCCAGCAAGCCGGCGAAGTGCGGTACTTTGGCCTTGATCTTCTCCGGGTCGAACATTCGGTTCATACCGGCCGCAATGTCGGGCGACCAGTCCATTTTGGTTCCGAGCGTCATGATGCGCCCCACCCGGCCGGGATGTTTCCAGGCCGTATACAGGGCAACATACCCGCCCATGCTGTAGCCAAAAATATCGGCCTGCGGATGGCCTGTCTCGTCCAGAAAACGCAGTATGGCGCTGGAAAAATACTCCATCGAAAACGGCTCGTCGGTCGGTACGCCGCCGTGACCCGGAAAATTCAGGGCGTAGACCGGCCGGCCGGCCGGGAGCAGCGGTACGAGGGCTTCGAACTGGCCGGCGCTGCCCAGAGCGCCATGCAGCAACAGTAGTGGCGTCATCGGCACGGTCGCTTATTGTTTTTGCAGTTCGTCCCAGTACTCCACGGCCCGGCGCGTGTGCGGAATGCAGATGGAGCCGCCAACCATATTGGCTACGGCAAAAATTTCGAAGATCTGATCGGTGTTCACGCCAAGTTCATGACATTTGCCGAGGTGGTATTTGATGCAGTCGTCGCAGCGCAGCACCATGGATGCTACGAGTCCGAGCATTTCCTTGGTACGCAGGTCCAGCGCGCCTTCCTGGTAAGTCTGGTTGTCGAGGCTCCAGAAGCGTTTGATCACTTTGTTGTCGTGCGCCAGAATGCGCTCGTTCATACGGGTACGGTAGTCGTTGAATTCCTGAACCATTTTTTTAATGTGATAATGAGTGAATTTGATAATGGGATAATGGGATAATGGGATAATGGGATAATCGGGGAATGGGATAATGGGTTAATGGGGTGGGGACAGGCAGGGCCTTATGAGGATAAGTCTGGGCTTTGACGCAAAAATCCGTTAATTCCACTTTCTTTTCCTAATGCCCTGTCGGGCTGTTCAACCTGGTGCGGGGTTTCACTCCTGATCTCCCTGCCCCATTATCAAATTACCTCATTACCAAATTACCCCATTATCCCATTCCCCCATTATCCCATTATCCCATTATCCCATTATCCCATTATCAAATTATCCCATTAAAAAAATGCGTGTCGTCATACAAAGAGTATCGCAGGCCTCCGTCGTCATCGAAGGCCGGGAAAAATCCCGCATCGGCTGGGGACTGCTGATCCTGCTGGGTATCGAACAGGAAGATACCCCGGAAGACATCGAATGGCTGAGCAAAAAGATTTCCGCACTGCGCATTTTTTCCGACGAAGCCGGACTGATGAACCGCTCGGTCGGAGAGATCGGGGGCAGTATGCTGGTGGTCAGTCAGTTCACCCTGCACGCCAGCACCAGGAAGGGTAACCGGCCATCCTTTATCCGGGCGGCGCGGCCAGAGACGGCCATTCCAATGTACGAGCAGTTCGTGGCCCGGCTGGAGCAGGAATCCGGCCGGCCGGTACTGACCGGCGAATTCGGTGCCGACATGAAAGTATCGCTGCTGAACGACGGGCCGGTCACCATCCTGATGGATTCCAAAAACCGGGAGTAGGCGCTGGCCACGGGTTGCTATGGTTTGCCACAGATTGCTATGGTTTGCCACAGATTGACACAGATTTGCACAGAGGCCGGCAATGATCTTTTTTCTGTGTGAATCTGTGTAAATCTGTGGCCTGAAAAAGTAGCCCAAAAAGAAAAAGCCACCGGACTTTCGTCCGATGGCTAAAACCCCAAAAAACCAAATGAAAACAATCTTATATATCTTGAAGGGATAACCTGTTTTTTAAACAGCCCTTATTGTGCGTTGTACACCATTTGAACGCAAAGATGTGGAATGGTCACGTTTCAAGATTAATTTTTTTCCAAAAAATTTTTTCCGGGCGCTTCGACCATAAAGTGCGCTGCACCTTTTTCCTTTGTTCCTTCTTCATTTTCAACCGTTTCGATCATGAGCGTTTTTTTTAACCATCTTCATTCCTACAACCGTTACCTCGTCCTGCTGGCCCTGGTCTTTGTATTGTTCCGGGCGTTCAGCGGGTGGCTGGGCCGAAAGCCCTACGAAAAAGCCGACAACATCGGAGCGGCCGCCCTGCTCGGGCTTACCCACCTGCAAGTACTGATAGGCCTGATCCAGTACTTTGCCTTCAGTGCCTATACCACCACGCCCGGCCTTTCAATGAAAGACCCCTGGGTGCGCTACTTCAAGGCGGAGCACATCGCTGCGATGCTGATCGCCGCCGCGCTGATCCAGATCGGCCGTATCGTTTCCAAAAAAGCCGCCGCGGACGTGGACAAGCACCGCAAAATGGCCACTTATACCGCCATCGCCGCGCTGCTCATCATCGGCACCCTGGCTATGAAGGGCCTGCTCTTCGGCTCGCTCGCTGCGGTGACCTCGGGGCAGTAAAGTTTTGCCGATATTTGCCCCCGGGCGGATGTAGCCTAACCGCAGAAACGCGGAGACGCAGTGTTTTTTATTGGCCCGCAAGGGAACCAACGCTGCGCCTCCGCGTTTCTGCGGTTTGTTCTTATTCAATTACTTACCATGCAAAAACCTTCCATACCCGAAGGCACCCGCGATTTCGGGCCCGAGCAGGTGCGCAAGCGGACCTATATTTTCGATACCATCCGCACGGTGTTCCGGACCTACGGCTTCCAGCCCCTGGAGACGCCGGCCATGGAAAACCTGTCCACGCTGACCGGCAAATACGGCGAAGAGGGGGATAAACTGCTGTTCAAGATCCTCAACAACGGCGACTACCTGAAAGACGCCAACCCGGAGGCCCTGGCCGGCCGCGACTCGGCGAAGCTCACCGCCAGCATTGCCAAACGGGGCCTGCGCTACGACCTGACCGTGCCCTTCGCCCGGTACGTGGTCATGAACCGGGGCACGCTGGCCTTCCCCTTCAAACGCTATCAGATCCAGCCGGTGTGGAGAGCCGACCGGCCGCAACGGGGTCGCTACCGCGAGTTTTTCCAGTGCGACGCCGACGTGATCGGCTCCGACAGCCTGCTGTACGAGGCGGAACTGACCCAGATCTACGACGAGGCTTTCGCCCGGCTGGGCGTGCCGGTAGTGATCAAACTGAACAACCGCAAGATCCTGTTCGGCATCGCCGAAGCCGCCGGCATTACCGACAAGTTTATGGACATGACCGTGGCCATCGACAAACTGGACAAGGTGGGCATCGATGGCGTGCGGCAGGAACTTGCCGACCGCGACGTGCAGCCCGCCGCCATCGCCACGATCGAAAAAATACTCGGCATAAGCGACCTGGAGGAGTTAAAATCGGTTTTTTCCGCCAGTGAAACCGGACAAAAAGGCGTGGATGAACTACAAAGCGTCTTTTATCTGCTGGGCAAACAGAGCCTGACCAACGAGGTCCGGTTCGACATTACCCTGGCCCGCGGCCTTACCTACTACACCGGCTGCATTTTCGAGGTAGCCGCCAAAAACTACCGGATGGGCAGTATCGGCGGGGGCGGCCGGTACGCCGACCTGACCGGCGTTTTCGGCGTTCCCGGACTCTCGGGCGTGGGCATTTCCTTTGGCGCCGACCGGATCTACGACGTTATGGAAGGGCTGGGCCTTTTCCCCGAAAACCTGACCGAAAGCGTGCAGGTGATGCTGGCCTCCTTCGATCAGCCGACCTTCGAATATGCTTTCCAGTGCATTTCCCGGCTCCGTAAAGCCGGAATAGCCGCCGAATTGTACCCGGAACCGGGTAAACTGAAAAAACAGTTCGAGTACGCCGCCAAACGCAACATTCCCTTCGTAGCCATTGCCGGCGAAACCGAAATGGCCAGCCAAACGCTGATGGTAAAAGACCAGAAAACCGGGGAACAAGAAGCGATGACGGTAGAAGGACTGATCGAGAGGTTTCGGGTTAACGGGTTGTAGGTGCTCCCGGTATCCAGTATTTGCCCGGTTTGGTGTTTGCACAACCCGCTAACCCTTATTTCTTCATTTTGGCCAGCGCCGAATCACCCAGCGACCGCAGGGTAGTCGGATTGGCCATGCCGGTGTAGCGCTCCAGCACCACGCCCTGCGGATCGAGGAACAGAACGGTCGGCAGTACTTTGACTTCGTAAAGCGACGCGATCGTTTGCCCGGCCGGCGCGTCGAAATCGGCGCGAAAATTCAGGAAGTTCAGGTTCAGGTAGCGGAAAGTGGCCACCTGGGTGAATATCTCCTCCTCCATGACCTTGCAGGGCGCGCACCAGGTAGCATAGAAATCCACGAATACCGGTTTTTTCTCCCGCTGGGCCTGTTCGAGCACCGGCATCAGCCGCTCGCTGTCAAGCCAGGCAATATTGGCACTTTCCGGGGCTGCGGCGATGGATGCCGGGGCCGGCCGGGGTGCGGGCCGGGGTGCGGGAGGCGGAGGCGGCGCAGGTGCGGCTTGCCGGGCAGGACTACAGGCAAACAGGAACGACAACAAGAGCAAAGTCAAAGGACGCATCATGACGGCGGAACGGATTGGTAAACGGAATGCGCCTAAGAACGCAGCCGGCGCAAAGTCCGGTATTTCCAATACGTCTCCCAGGCGGCAATTCTGCAAATAGTCCAGCCGGCGCGCCCGTCGAGGAACCCGCGCTTGAGCAGGTAGTTCCGGATGAATTTGAAGACCGGGCTGGCCATGACCTTCAGCCAGGAGACGGTTTTCCCCTTTTCATACCAGGTCTGCGCGGCCATTTCCGCGTATTTGAGGGACCGGGTGCGGTGCTCCTCCACAGTATAGTAACTGTAGTGCAGCAGGTCGCCCTCCAGCCTGCCGACGGTACTGCCGGGCGCTACGGCCACATACTCATGGGGGTGTACTGGCGCCCAGCGGGCCTTGCGGCGGTCGAAAAGGCGCACTTTGCGGTCGGGGTACCAGCCGCTGTGCCGGATCCATTGCCCGCAGTAATTCGTCAGCCGGCTCATCTCCCAGGCATCGTACGGGAAATCCCCTTTTGCCGACAAAACCGATTGCCGCAGCGGCTCGCTCAGAGCCTCGTCGGCGTCGAGCGAAAGCACCAGGTCGTGGCTGGCCAGGCCGATCGCCCGGTTTTTCTGGGCAAAAAAGGTATCGAACGGGTGCTGCTCGAAGCGGGCGCCTTTGCCCCGGCAAATGCTTTCCGTCGCGTCGGTGGAAAAGGAATCCAGCACCACCACCTCGTCGGCCACGCCGGCCAGCGAGTCGAGGCAACGCCCGATGTTGCGGGCTTCGTTGTAGGTGATGATGACGGCGGAGAGACGCATAATAAAGGCAAAAGGCAAAGGGCAAAGGGCAAAGGGCAAGGGGCAAGGGGCAAGGGGCAAGGGGCAAGGGGCAAGGGGCAATGGGCAAAGGGCAAAGGGCAAAGGGCAAAGGGCAAAGGGCAAGGGGCAAAGGGCAAAGGGCAAGGGGCAAGGGGCAAGGGGCAAGGGGCAAGGGGCAAGGGGCAAGGGGCA
>WBZQ01001706.1_pt2 | contig 11662 bp, 9 predicted proteins | sample 5204251 | NCBI WGS metagenome assembly WBZQ01 (sample SAMN12412402, study PRJNA552823) | activated sludge metagenome | isolation source: activated sludge from nitrification reactor of wastewater treatment plant... | place: USA: Virginia | collected 2017-09 | reverse complement strand
ATCGACGGCTTCTTTGACGGTATTGAATACCGGCAATCCCAGATGCGTTTGTCCGCCTTTGCCCGGCGTGACACCGCCGACGACATTCGAACCGTAGTCGATCATTTCCTGTGCGTGAAACGTACCGATTCTTCCTGTAAAACCCTGAACAATGATGCGTGTTTTTTCGTCAATTAATATAGCCACTTCAAACTCCTAGGCGTTTTGTGCAACAACTTCGTTACGGGCGCGGACGACTTTTTCCGCGGCTTCCGCCAACGTATCGGCGGTAATGATCGGCAGGCCGCTGTCGGCAATGATGCGGCGGCCTTCTTCCACGTTGGTACCGGACAATCTAACAACCAGTGGCACCTTCATGTCGATATTACGCACTGCTTGCACCACGCCCTCGGCGATCCAGTCACAGCGATTGATCCCGGCAAAAATATTCACCAGCATGGCCTTCACGTTACTATCAGCCAGCACCAATCGGAACGCCTTCTCAGTACGCTCGGCGGATGCGCCACCGCCCACATCGAGGAAGTTGGCCGGTTCGCCCCCAGCCAGCTTAATCATGTCCATCGTGGCCATCGCCAGACCCGCGCCGTTGATCATGCAACCAATGTCGCCATCCAGACCGACGTAGCTCAAACCGGCTTCGGCAGCCGCGACTTCACGATTGTCGACTTGTGTGTTGTCGCGCAATTCGGCAATTTTCTGGCGACGGAATAGCGCATTTTCATCGAATACCATTTTCGCATCGAGCGCCACGAGTTCGTGATTAGCCGTAATGACCAGTGGATTGATTTCCAGAATGTTGGCGTCCAGATCGCGCAAGGCACGATAACAACCCTTGATGGTTTTCACGGCATGATTCAGCTGCGCCGGATCGATTCCCAGGCCGAACGCCATTTTGCGCGCCTGAAAATCCTGCAATCCGACAGCGGGTTCGATATAAATTTTGATGATGGCTTCCGGCCGGGTCACCGCGAGCTTTTCAATTTCCATGCCGCCTTCGGCAGAACCGATCATGATCACCCGTTCGCTACCCCGATCGATCATGAACGACAGGTACATTTCCTTGGCAATATTCGTACCAGCTTCGACGTATAGTCGCGTACAGAGCTTGCCCGCCGGACCGGTCTGATGCGTCACCAGTTTTTTCCCGATCAGCGCTTCGGCAGCCTGTTCTACTTCGGTGTGGGTCCGGCATACCTTGATACCGCCTGCTTTACCACGTGCTCCCGAGTGAATCTGTGCCTTGACGACCCACACGTCTCCCTCTATTTCTCTGGCGCGCTGCACGGCTTCGTCAACGGTGTAGGCCAACCCGCCCTCGGCGATCTTGACACCGTAACCCGCCAGAATTTCCTTTGCTTGATATTCGTGAATATTCAATTCATTTTCCCCATTAGTCGGATTAAATCAATTCATTACTTGTAATTATTATTTCAAGGCCCTTGAAGACAAAGGCTGCTAAGTGCGGCCCTCATCATTGATTATTTTTTAGCTGCAATGGCTTCGGCGATTTTCACCACATTATTGGCCATTCTTTCGGAAGCCGCGTCGATCAGGCGACCATCCAGCGCTGCTGCACCTTTACCGTGTGCGGCAGCTTCCTTGAGCGCTGCGAGAATGCGTTTGGCTTTCTCGATTTCACGCTCGGGCGGTGTAAACACCTCGTTGGCCAATGGAATCTGCGTAGGGTGAATGGCCCATTTGCCTTCGCAACCCAGTGCTGCTGCCCGCTTGGCAGCCAGCACATAACCATCCGGATCCTTGATATCGCCGAATGGGCCGTCGATCGGGCGCAAACCGTAAGCTCGGCAAGCCACGATCATGCGACTGATGGCAAAATGCCATTGATCGCCAGGATAATCCGGATTCAGTCCACCGATGTTGGTGGTCCGAGCACGGTTGCTGGCGGCATAATCGGCGACGCCGAAGTGCAACGCCTCCAGACGCCCCAGCGCTCCGTGGCGAGCAATATCTTCGACATTGGCCATACCCAGCGCGGTTTCGATCAATGCCTCGAGACCGATGCGATTTTTCAGTCCTTGTTGTTTTTCCAGCTGTGTCACCATGGCCTCGACCATGTACACATCCGCATATACACCAGCCTTCGGAATCAACAAGGTGTCGATCTTGCTTCCGGCTTGCTCCACCAGATCGACTACGTCACGCACCATGTATTGCGTGTCCAGTCCATTGATGCGCACCGATACGGTGATACCATGTCCCTTCCAGTCCAGATCATTCAATGCCTCGATGACATTCTTGCGCGCTTGTACCTTGTCATCAGGAGCCACCGCATCTTCCAGATCGAGAAAAACGAAATCAACACCACTGTTCAGCGCTTTCTCAAACATTCCCGGATTGGAACCGGGAACGGCTAACTCACAGCGTTGCACTCGCTGAACTTGGGTTTCGTATAGTGTGTGACTCATTTTTCCTCCAAAATTAATAAAATTTCCCGTCACCTGCGAGGTTTCATCCCCAGCAGATGAATTGCTTGTTTATAAGTATCATTTCACTTGATTTACACGTTGTAGCAGGCATGGAACTCGGAGAATCTTCGTATCGCGGACTGCAATGCAGGTAATCTTGATGAGGGTAATGAAATGAATGCTTTTTGGTGTTGTTTTAATGACTAAAGAATCAGCGGATTATATCTATTTCACGACAATTTATCCATACAGATTCAATGCCGCACACGCATCGGCCGCCGCCGTCAGCTTGCGATAACGCGCCATCCACTGGAGCGGAATGCCCGATGCTGAATTCCCGCGCTGCGCCGCTCCAGCTGCGGCGATGGCTCCCAGCATGATGGATCGACCGCAACTATCGCCCCCAGCCCGGATATTTTCCTCGATGGCCGTGGCATAATCCCCAGCATGCTGCAGGATATGCACGATGATCGGCACTCCCTGCAGCACATGGCAGGCGGAACCGAAGTGCTTGGCCACGGCAAGCGTATCGAGCGCCGTGCCCTGCAAGGCTTCCACAATCAGTGGCTGCAATGTTTCATCAGCATTCGATACGCATCGCGTCAAAGCAGTCTGCACTGATTCACCCTGACATACCGTCTGCAGCACGCTGCCCAGATAACGGGCAGCCGCAACCGCAGTGGCGTTATCATTGGTTAATCGCACAATCCTTTCCAGCTCATCCTGCAAAGCCTCAGCTGAGCCCTGATGTACAGCTATCGCGGCGGGCAAGGCCGCCAGTGCTGCAAACTGATCGTCATCGACACCGGATGTCTGCGGGAATTGTTCCGGGTTGAGCGGCAGCAGTTTCTGCAATGTCAATCTGGTCGGAGAATCGACATACCCACTGTACGACCCGCCAGGGCCGAAATGACTACGATATTCGGTCTGGTAGGCAACTCGGTCAAATTTGCCATGCTGTGCCAGATGCTTCAGCATCAGCAAACATAACTCGCCGTATGCCGATGCGTCGCCTGCAGCTTTACCACCATGTGCGAAATAGCCGCTGACGCCGGCATAATCATTGGCGTCGGGCTGCAAAAAAACCAGCCCTCGGGCTTGCGCAATCTGTGCGATCCGTTCGGGGGCATACAACCAGTGCAAACCCAGCGCTGCGCAATCGGCAATCAATGCGCCCAGAATGGCCGCCACTCGCGGCTTAGTCAATATTCCTGTATTCATACCGACTATTTGATCTCTACCGTATCCGGTATTCTCCGTGCTTCTTCGGCCAGCATGACGGGAATACCATCTTTGATGGCAAAAGCCAGTCGGTCGGGCTTGCAGATCAATTCCTTGTCATCTTTCTTGTAAATCAGCGGGCCCTTGCATAAAGGGCATACCAAAATATCCAGTAATCGTGCATCCATAATTTTCCTTTTTAATCCGAAGATTGTCCGGCGCCAGTCTATGAAACGCCAGATCTAATGCAAATGGCGTATTTTACACGCGTTCAGCAATGATTATCGCAAGGCAGAAGATTTTATAATTTAGCGAGAATATCGTCTAACTGATCCAGACTGGTGTAGTGAATCACGACATTGCCCTGTCCGTTTTTTTTCGGTTTGATAGCGACTTGCGCCCCCAACCGTTCTGAAACATCCTCCTGCAAACGCAGCAAATCGCGATCCGGTTTTTTGATCGTTTTAGGTTGCGGATTCAGTATTTGATTAACCAACCTTTCAGTCTCGCGCACGGATAGCTGCTTTTGCGCAACCCAGTGTGCAATCCTGATCTGCTCGGAAACTGGCAAAGGCAACAGGGCGCGCCCGTGCCCCATTTCGATTTCACCCAGCATCATCAGATCCTGCACCTGCGCAGCCAGATTGAGCAATCGCAGCAGATTGGAAATCGTACTGCGCGAATGCCCCAGTGCTTCACCTGCGCTTTGATGCGTCATTCCAAACTCGTTGATCAGGCGTTGAATGCCCAGGGCCTGCTCTAGAGGATTCAGATTCTCTCGCTGAATATTCTCGATCAGTGACATCGCCAATGCAGCTTCATCGGGTACGGTGCGAATCAGAACCGGCACTTCGGCGAGTCCGGCCAACTGGGCTGCACGCCATCTACGCTCGCCGGCTATAATTTCGTATTGACCGCCACCGATCGGTCGCACCAGTATGGGTTGCATGATACCCTGGGCCTTGATCGATTCTGCGAGTTCAGCCAGGGTTGATTGATCCATATTGGTTCTGGGCTGGTATTTTCCCGGCTGCAATTGCACTATCGGCATATTTTGCAGCGATTCCTCTGCTGCATCGATACCGCTATCATGCGCCAGCAATGCATCCAGCCCCCTTCCCAGTCCCTTTTGCTTCACCATCTCAAAAACCCTCAAATATGCAGAAAAATTCAATCACGCGTTCAATACTTCTTTCGCCAGTTCCAGGTATGCCTGCGCACCTTTCGATTGTTCATCATGATACAGCACCGGCAAACCGAATCCGGGCGCCTCAGCCAAGCGTACATTGCGCGGTATGACTGTGCGGTAGACCTTATCGCCGAAATGCTTTTGCAGTTGTTCGGAAACCTGTTGCGCAAGAATATTTCGCGGATCGAACATAGTGCGTAGTAATCCCTCGATTTTTAGGACGGGATTGAAATGCGCACGCACGCGCTTGATGGTGTTCACCAGATCACTCAATCCTTCCAGCGCATAGTATTCACATTGCATTGGAATCATCACGGCATGCGCCGCACACAGACCATTGAGCGTCAGCAGATTCAACGCAGGTGGGCAGTCGATCAGAATGTAATCGTATTCTCCCTCAACCTTTTCCAATGCCGTTTTTAACCGTGTTTCACGTTGCTCGAATTCGACCATTTCGACTTCCGCACCCGCTAGATCACGATTTGCAGGCACCAGATCATACTTTCCCTGCTCGCTTGTGACCCGCGCATCCTGCAATTGCGCTTGTTTCAGCAGCACATGATAAATCGTAACCTTGACGGTTTGCTTATTGATACCGCTGCCCATGGTGGCATTGGCCTGCGGATCCAGATCCACCAGCAACACCCGCTTGCCGGATGCCGCCAGACTGGCAGCCAGATTGACACTGGTGGTTGTTTTACCGACACCGCCTTTTTGATTGGTGATAGCCAGAATTTTTGTCACAGCATCGACTCCTCATTCAGTGTAACGAAACAGATCAGGATGTGTAAAACTACCGTTTCTTGATGATAATCAGTTGCCTGTCGGCATCCAGCCCAAATACCTCCAGATTCACAATCCTGTCGATAAAAAAGGGCGTGGTGATTTGATCCAGCTCTTTTTGTGTGCAATGCGCTTTCATCGCCACCCACTGACAGTTCTCTGCACCCTGCATCGCCAGATCAGTGGTCAGGGCAATGAACTGACCCAGTTCCGAGAAAGCCCGAGAGATGATGGTATCAGCACGCCAATTGGGCTGTACATCTTCACAGCGCCCGGACACGATGGAAACATGATGCAATTTCAGTTCAATTTTAACCTGCTGCAAAAAAGCCGTTTTTTTCTGATTACTCTCGATCAGCGTCACATTCCAGTCAGGTCTGGCCAAAGCCAGCGGAATACCAGGTAGCCCCGCGCCACTGCCCACATCGATTATCTGCGGGCCCTGTATGTGCGGCAATACTGCTAAACTATCCAGCACATGCTGATAAAGCATGTCGTGCAAATCACGAATAGCCGTTAAGTTATGAATCCTGTTCCAACGCTCGATCAATAACAGGTATCGCTCGATCTGTTGTGCCAGTGCTGCTGGCTGTTCCAACAATTCCACATGCTGTTTCTGCAATCCCTGTTCGATTTCTTGCAGAAAGCTCATGCACTTCGCTTATCGTCATGCGTGCCCAATCCGCGTTTAATATGCACCAGCAACAGGGAAATGGCTGCCGGTGTAATTCCCGAAATTCGGGACGCCTGACCAATCGTCTCCGGCTTGTGCTGATTCAGTTTCTGCTGCACTTCCGTAGATAATCCTCGCACAGTTGCATAATCGATCTGCATGGGAAGGCGCATGTTTTCATATTGCACATGACGCAATACTTCTTCCTGCTGCCGCTGGATATAACCATGATATTTAGTTTGAATCTCAACCTGCTCAGCCACCTGTTTGTCGTCAACCGGCACACCTGCACCAGGCAACGACATCAGCGCTGCATAACTTACATCAGGTCGGCGTAGCAATTCAGTCAGTGTATAATCGCGCTCCATGCCTTTTCCCAATACCCTGTCCACATCGGCTTCTGTCAGATTTTGTGGCCACAGGCGCACGGAATCCAGTCGCTGCAATTCCCGTTCAATCGCTTCCCGCTTGGATGAAAAAGCCCGCCAGCGCTGATCATCGATCAATCCAAGCTGCCGCCCCATTTCTGTTAACCGTAAATCGGCGTTGTCTTCGCGCAATTGCAGACGATATTCTGCGCGGCTTGTGAACATGCGATAAGGCTCCGTTACGCCAGATGTGATCAAATCATCCACCAACACGCCCAAGTAGGCTTCGTTGCGTTGAGGCAACCATGCCTCCTTTCCCTGAATTTTCAGCGCGGCATTGATACCCGCCAGCAATCCTTGTGCAGCAGCTTCTTCGTATCCTGTGGTACCGTTGATCTGACCGGCAAAGTACAAATTGTCGATGGTTTTGGTCTCCAGCGAACGTCTCAAATTGCGCGGATCAAAATAATCATACTCGATGGCATAGCCGGGACGAGTGATATGCGCATGCTCCAGTCCCGCAATGGAGTGTATCAGTTCGACCTGCACTTCATACGACAAGCTGGTTGAAATGCCATTGGGGTAAATTTCGTGCGTGAACAGGCCTTCCGGCTCCAAAAACACCTGGTGCGATGCTCTTGCTGAAAAGCGAACCACTTTGTCTTCGATCGAAGGGCAATAGCGTGGGCCCACGCCTTCAATTTTTCCGGTATACAGCGGCGAATCGACCAAGCCATTGCGAATGATGTCATGAGTTGCATCGTTTGTATGGGTTATCCAACAGGATATTTGCTGCGGATGCGGTATGTTTTGACCCATAAAGGAAAAAACTGGAACAGGCTGATCGCCAGGTTGCTCCTGCAACTTGGAAAAATCCATACTACGCCCATCGATCCGAGGCGGTGTACCGGTTTTCAATCTGCCGACCGGAAATGCCATATCGCGCAATTTCTGCGCTAGCGTCACTGCAGGTGGGTCGCCTGCTCGTCCTGCTTTGAAATTGGATTTGCCGATATGCGCCAAACCAGCCAGAAAAGTACCAACAGTCAGTATCACTGCACGAGCGTATATCCTAATGTGCAATTGCGTAACAACGCCAATGACCCGATTCTGCTCGAGAATCAGATCATCCACAGCCTGCTGCATCACTTGAAGATTTTCTTGATTCTCGATTCGGGAACGAATGGCCTGGCGATATAGCATACGATCAGCCTGAGCACGCGTCGCCCTGACTGCCGGCCCCTTACTTGAATTCAAAGTTCGAAACTGAATACCAGCTTCATCGGCAGCCAAGCCCATAGCGCCTCCCAGCGCATCGATCTCCTTGACCAAATGACTTTTTCCGATGCCACCTATGGAAGGATTGCAGGACATTTGCCCGATGGTTTCAATATTGTGTGTCAGCAACAATGTTTTATGCCCCATTCGGGCAGCCGCCAATGCTGCTTCGGTTCCAGCATGTCCACCACCGACAACAATCACTTCAAAATCAGCATGCTTATTCATTGACAGGACTCAAGGAGAAAAAAACGCAAGGATGACTAAAAAAGATCAGAACAGTTATAGCGCTGTTCCACGTGAAACCATAGTTCAAAATTGATAAGGACGCATTATAGGTTCTAGGAAAAAATGTGACAAGCTGACACCATGTTCATTCTCAAAAAAACATGATCACAGCGTTGCCAAAATCCAGTCGAATGACTGCTCAAATTGTCATTCCATCACTTGAGCAGAAACCCGGCTTTGCTACCTGTTTTTTGCTGCTCATCTTTGGATTCGTGCACGCCGACGACAAAAATTCGTTCATCCTGGATTTTTCCATTCTCAACTAGCCAGTTCCGCGCGGCATTCGCACGTCGTTCAGCCAGTGCCGTCAGATCGTTCTCGTTGATTTGCATATTTGCCATCATTAACTGTTCCATTTCTGCATTGGGCAAGCTTTTAGCCAAACCGATTGCATTCTTGGGTTTTTGAAATTCCTCTTTTTTATAAGCCATTTCGAGATAACGACCATACTCTTCCGGTGTCAGGGTCATATCCTCAATAGCACCGCTCGCCACTCCTTTCTTGGTTTGTTCGGCCAGTTTCTGCGCTTTAACTTTGTTCTGCAGCATGGCAACTTTGAGACCTTCAAAATCCTGCTCGGGATCGATGTGTCCTGAAATTTCCAGTTCCAGAGCAGGACGATCATCCAGCACTTCTGCCAAAGCTTGCAATCGCTTTTCCGCCTCAGCGTCGATCTCAGCGAAACCCGGGGCAAAAGCAATCTCGGATAATTCTTCTCCACCACCCAACACCGAGCCCAGCAATGCAAACGGTGAAGTGATGGCTTTTGTGATCAGATTGGTAAATGCAGTGAAAATAATATCACCCAGGTTAAATTGCGGATCGTCGATCGAGCCTTTGAGTGGCAAATGAATATCGATTTCACCACGACGATTTTTCAGAATCGAGATGGCCAGATTGAGCGGCAACGACACCGCTTCTTCACTCTCGATTTTCTCACCCAGCGTAAACTGATCCAGGAAGATTTTATTGTCACCACTCAAAACGCCTTTGTCGATTTGATAATTGACGTCTGCAGACAATTTTCCTTTCTCGATTTCATAACCTATGTATTTTCCCGAATAAGGACTGAAAGGGGGCAGATCGATATTCTTGACCTTGGCCATCAAGTCCAGTGACAGTTCTGAGCTAAACGGATCTGTCGTGCCACGAATTTCCAGCGGCGCAGTTTTCGCAACCATACCATGGATATCGATTTTCCCTTTCTTTCCAGGATGCAGCGGACCGATCTGTCCAGCCAAATTGGTCAGGTTGGCACGATAATTCGGTTTGATGAACTGGTCGCTAAAATACACATTACCCTGCTGCAAGATGATTCTATCGATATGTATGGGGGTATCTTTTTTTTCAGGTGCAGTAACGGTAGCACCACCGGCCGCACTGGCAACCACCACATCTGGAGAAGGAGGAGCAGTTGCAGAAGCATCCTGACGCACGATCTGTTTCAGATTTAATGTTCCATTCGGCAATATCGCCATGCGAGCAAAAAAGTCATTGAGACTGACCGTTTTGATGTCAACGCGCAACGGCTCATTCACAAAATTGAGATCGCTCAGCTCCAGTTTTTTCCATCGCAATAAATCCTGTGCGCTATTGGGATCAAAAACATTAAGATTGGCCAGTCTAGCCAAACCATTCACCTGCATTTTTAATGGCTCACCACCGGCCTTGATTTTTCCAACAAAAGAAATATCCCCGCTGGTCAGCAATGCCGTCAGTTTATCGCCTGCCCAGCCTTGTAATGACACGACATCAACCGAATCAAGATTCAGTTCCAGTTCGGTAGCCAGCGGGGACCACGCCAATGAGCCATCAATCTTGATCTTGCCGCGTTGGTTGACTTGCGCTTGCAGCAACAGATTCAGTGGCTTAGCTCCAGATAGATCGATGTGATTTAACGTCAAATCGAGAGGGTCGATAATCATGGGAGCAATCTTGGTCAACGTCAAATCTTCATAATGAACAGCCGCGGTTTTGAGCCGGATCTGCTTGATTTTTGCAATCCATGGCGCATCGGCAGCTACGGCTGCCTCCTCTTTCACGACAGACGTGTCTTTCTGAATATCATTCTGTGGTTCGGCTCGTGATCTCTCAGCAACCAAAACCGGATCAGGCTTCCTTCCCGGCACCGGAACCTTCACATTATTTTTAACCGTTGCTTGTGGCTGTTGTCTGTGTGACTTACCGTTTTCCTTCGATTCCGATCCGGATGTATTCTCGAATAAATGGGTCAGATCGATTGTGCCATTCGCATCGCGACGCAATGTCGTTTTCAATCGATCCAAAGTAATCTCATTCAACGCGATGACATGCTTCTTCGCATCGATGGTAATTTGATCGATATCCAGTTGTGCCAGGGACAGCGCAGGCTCTTTTTCGCCCTCACGCACCAGTGCAATCTGATCGATCTGCAACTTGATATCAGATGGCTTCTGTGTAGTGAGATCCACATCAGTCAGTTCGATGAGTAATTGTTTCAAATTGGCGCGATAAGGCACCTTCACCGCATTGTTTCGAATCGAAAACTGTTTCAATGCGGTGTGGCCGCTCAATATGATCTCCGGGGCCTGATTTTGAGCCTGTTTAAAGGTGATCTGCAACTCACTATCGTACAATCCGGATAACAGATTGATTCCCTTGGGTAGAGCCGCATATTGATCAAATTCGGTCAAATCGAAATCGCTCAGCTTTAATGCCAGCGTCGCTTCCTGCGTTTGTGTGAATGCTTTCAGTTTTCCATCGAGGGATAAGGCCGATCCGTTAATTTTTGCGCTGAAGTGCGGTTCGATCCAACTGGTTAGCGTACTCTCGAAATTGGCAACAATCGGTACAGCCAAATTGATGTCGGTCACCCGATGATCAGATTTCGTGAGTCGATCGTCAAATTCAAACAACCCGTTCCTGATCGAGAAATTGCTAAGTGAAAAAAGCGCCGGCTCACTCTTCTTTTCGGGTTGCGGAGATGGTTTATTGAACTGCTCCAGCAAATCGGAAATGTTCAATTGGTTTTCCGCCTCGCGAACCAGCCTGACTTTGGGTTCTTCCAGGGTAAATGCGGTAATCACTGGCGCGCGCCGGCTCACGGACTCTATACTGAGATCGATATATAATCTGGCAAAAGACAGAAAAGAAACTGGCTTTTCATTCGCCCCCACTTTCTCCCCAATTTCGAAACCCTGTACTGTCAATTCCAGCGTGTGCGGCTTGAACTCTATCGATGCAACAGTAACCGTGCGCTGCAGCAGCGCCGACAATCGTATTTCGATCTGGGATTTGGCATAGCCAGGCAGCCAGAAGTAACTCAATGCCGCAAGGATGAATAACAGTGCAACGATAATGCCAAAAGAAATGAGTGTTCGTTTGTAACGAAAGACCTTTGACTGTGTGTTCGAAGTCATGGCAGCATCCTCTCAGTCTTTGCCGATATGATATGAAA
>WBZQ01002542.1_pt1 | contig 11664 bp, 9 predicted proteins | sample 5204251 | NCBI WGS metagenome assembly WBZQ01 (sample SAMN12412402, study PRJNA552823) | activated sludge metagenome | isolation source: activated sludge from nitrification reactor of wastewater treatment plant... | place: USA: Virginia | collected 2017-09 | reverse complement strand
GTGGGCAGCGGCTTGTGCACCGACCTGGAGATCAACTGGGTGTGGATGCCGCCGTGGGGCCCGGACAAGATCACCGACGACGGCCGCGAACAGCTGCGGGCACTCGGTTTCACCGTCTGAGCAGACTCGACCAACCCAGCCGACCATCCTGTGACGGGCCGGGGCACCCAGCGTGCCCCGGCCCGCCGCCGTCGGTGGGGACGCGCTCTCGTACGGGTTCCGGGGCGGCGAACGGAGTCAAGGCGAGATAGCCTAACCTAAGTCGAGGTTCGCCTTCGGTGGTGGACGCAGCGCGGCGGGGGAGGCCACGCGGACGGCAATCGGGTCAACTCTGAGGAGCACGACGGCAAGTGAGTTCCACCGTGAAGCCGACGGCTCCTGTCGAGTCCTCGGTCACCGCCGACGCCGCCGTCGCGCAATTGACCCACGGCATAGCGCGGAGCAACCTCCTACGCACGATCGGATGGATCGTCGGTGTGGCGATCTTGCTGCTGATCTGCCTGCTGAGCCTGTCGGTGGGTGCCAAGTCGATCCCGTTCGGCACCGTGTGGGATGCGCTGTTCGCCTTTGACGGAAGCCAGGATCACCTGGTCGTCCGGGACATGCGGCTCCCCAGGACCGCCCTCGGCCTGGTCGCCGGCGCGGCCCTCGGTGTGGCCGGTGCGCTGATCCAGGCGTTGACGCGCAATCCGCTGGCCGATCCCGGAATCCTGGGTGTCAACGCGGGTGCGGCGTTCATGGTGGCGCTGGCGGTCGGGACGTTCGGGATCACCGGACTGCGAGGTTACATCTGGTTCGCCTTCGCCGGGGCGATCCTGGCCACCCTCATCGTCTACGCGATCGGTTCGTGGGGACGCGGCGGCGGCACCCCGGTGCGCCTGACGCTCGCCGGTGTTGCGATAGCGGCGGTGCTCGGCGGTGTGACGCAGGGACTCGTACTGCTCGATCCGGTCGCGTTTGACGCGATGCGCACCTGGAACGCGGGCTCGATCGCCGGCCGCGACGACGCCGTGGTCTGGGCGATCCTGCCGTTCATCGTGGCCGGTCTCATCGCGGCGCTGGCCGTGGCGCGGCCGCTCAACGCGGTGGCCCTCGGTGACGACCTGGCACGCAGCCTCGGCGCTGACGTCGGGCGTGTCCGGACTGTCGGGGTGATCGCGGTGACGTTGCTGTGCGGTGCGGCCACCGCCGGTGCCGGGCCGATCGGATTCGTCGGGCTGATGGTGCCGCATATCGCACGCTGGATCGTCGGCCCCGACCAGCGGTGGATCTTCGCGTACACCATGATCGGCGCACCGATGATGGTGCTCGTCGCCGACGTTCTCGGCCGGCTCATCGTCCGGCCCGACGAGATGCAGGTGGGCATCGTGACGGCGCTCGTGGGTGCGCCGGTGCTGATCCTGCTCGTGCGGCGCAAGAAGGCGAGCGGACTGTGAGCGGCAACCAGACCCTGCGCCGGACCGAGCGGACGATCGATTTCGGACGGCCCCTGCTCGCCGTCCGGCTGCCCGCGATCACCCGGCGCGGCAGCTCTGTCACCAGGGTGCCCGACGGGCTGTCGACTCGGATCGACCTACGCGGCGTGGTGGTCGTGATCGTGTTGATCCTGGCTGCCGCCGGCGCCGCCTTCGCCGAGTTGGCGACCGGTGACCTGCACATCCCGATCACCGAGGTGATCGAGGCGGTGTTCGGCGTCGACACCCCGAACGCCGAGATCGTCACCGAATGGCGGGCGCCCCGGGTGGTGCTCGCGGTGGTCCTCGGGACGCTGCTGGGCATCAGCGGCGCGATCTTCCAGTCCCTGACCCGCAACCCGCTCGGCAGTCCCGACATCATCGGTTTCAACACCGGCGCCTACACCGGCGCCCTGGTGGTTCTTCTCCTCCTCGACGGCGTGGCCACCAGCTATTACCCGACGGCGATCGGCGCACTGATCGGCGGTATCGTCACCGCTCTGCTGGTCTATCTGCTCGCGTTCAAGCGCGGCGTGCAGGGCTTCCGGCTGATCATCGTGGGCATCGCGATCGCCGCGGTGCTGGCGGCGGTCAACACCTGGCTGATCCTCAAAGCCGATCTGGAGGACGCCATGTCCGCCGCCGTCTGGGGAGCGGGAACCCTCAACAACAAGGAATGGGTCCACGCCCAGCCGGTGCTGATCGTGGCCGCGATCCTGGTGATCCCCGTCTTCTGGGTGGCCTACCGGATGCCGATGCTCGACATGGGCGACGACTCGGCCGCGGCACTCGGAATCCCGGTGGAACGGACCCGGCTCGCGATGATCGTCGTCGGGGTGAGCCTGACGGCGATCGCCACCGCGGCCGCCGGGCCCATCTCGTTCGTGGCGCTGGCCGCCCCTCAGCTCGCCAAACGGCTCACCCGCTCGGCGGGTGTGACCATCACCGCGTCCGCCGCCATGGGCGCCCTGCTGCTGGTGGTGAGCGACTGGATCGCGCAGTTCGCCTTCGGCGACAAGGATCTGCCGGTGGGTGTGGTGACCGTGTCGATCGGCGGGCTGTACCTGGTGTGGCTGCTGGCGATGGAAGCGCGCAGGCAGTGAGAGCGGAGAAGATGAGATGAGCGAGGTCATGGCGCCGGAGGAAACCCGCACGGGTACCCGTCTGCAGGCGAAGAACATCACGATCGGCTACGACTCGCGGATCATCAGCGACGGGTTGACTCTCGACATCCCGGACGGCAAGTTCACCGTGATCGTCGGTCCCAACGCGTGCGGCAAGTCGACCCTGCTGCGGGCGTTGTCACGGCTGCTCGCGCCGTCGTCCGGGGAGGTACTGCTCGACGGCAAGGCAATCGCCGGCTACCCGGCCAAACAGGTCGCGCGGCAGCTCGGTCTGCTACCGCAGTCCTCCATCGCCCCCGACGGTATCCGGGTGGCCGACCTCGTCGCACGCGGCCGGTTTCCGCACCAGAACCTCATCCGCCAGTGGACTCGGGAGGACGAGGCCGCGGTGGTGGAGGCGATGGCCGCGACCGGCGTCGGTGAACTGTCGGGACGACTGGTCGATGAGTTGTCCGGCGGTCAGCGGCAGCGGGTGTGGATGGCGATGCTGCTGGCCCAGCAGACCGAGCTGATGCTGCTCGATGAACCCACCACCTACCTCGACATCGCCTATCAGGTGGACCTGCTGGAACTGTGCACCGAACTCAATCGGGACGCGGGCCGCACCCTGGTCGCGGTGCTGCACGACCTCAATCACGCCTTCCGGTACGCCGACCACATCATCGCGATGAAGGCCGGCCGGGTGGTGGCGCAGGGCAGCCCCGCCGACATCGTCACCGCCGACATGGTGCACGAGGTGTTCGGGCTGCCATGCCGGATCATCGATGACCCGGAAACCGGTACGCCGCTGGTGATTCCGCTGGCACGGAAGGGTGATGCGGCGCGGTTCACCACCCACTGAGGCGCGCGAGCAGACCGGTCGTGCGCCGGTGTGCCGGGAGCCCGGCCAGTGAGGTCCTGGCGATCGTCGACTTCAGCCGAAGGGGCAACGAGGCGAAGACGCCCCACATGGCCTTACAGGTGCCCACAAGGTCGTCGCGCCCGGACAGATACCCCCGTTGCGTGGACTCCGGGAGGGCGAAGAACCGGTCAAAGAACAGGACCAGGTCGTCGGGCTCGAGGACGAGCAGTGCGGCCAGGCCCATCACCCGCAGCCGGTACACGCACCGCGCCCGCCACGGCCACAGTGCCCTGGTCACATCGGCACCCCGGCGCACCGCGTCGACCACCGTGTCGGCCATTGCCAGCGACTGGGCGAGGCTGTACCCGGTCGCCGGATGCATCAGCCCACCGGCCGCCCCGAAGCGCGGGGCACCCGCGGTGTGCCACGGCCGCGGCGTCGCGCCCACGAGTGGGAAACGTACGATCTCGGCTCCCGTGGACACCCTGCTGCGCGCACCCCGCCTACCCGGAGCCGGGATGGACACTCCCGGCACCCGGTCGCGCAGTCTGCGCGACAGTTCATCGATATCGACGGCCGGTGCGCCGGCCAGGCAGGTCTCCTCGACGAGCCGCCGCCCACCGCCGAGATCGACGGAGTAGGCGAAGGTGCCGGTGCCCGGCCGCCAGTCCATCACCACCATGCGGTCGTCGGCGGGGCGATGCTCGACCCCGGTCCCGCCATGCGCGACGACGATCCCGACGGCCGTCTGCTCCGGCGCGTTCTCGGCGGGGTCCGCGGCGGCGATCCCGCGTGCGTCGACAACAGCACGGGCGTACAGGATCGAGCCGTCGGCGACGGTGACGTAGGTGGTGTACGCGTGCGCCACCCGGGCTCGCACGATCCGCACGCCGGCCAGGTCGAGCGCCGATTGCAGCGCCGCGGTGTCGAGGATCGCGTACTCGCGGTCCAGGACCTTGCGGCCCGGGGTGTAGACGACCGCGGGGCCCGTGGCCGCGATGCAGTCACCGGGCAGCCAGCCGGGCAGTTCGTCGGCCCAGGCTCCGTAGGTGGCCTGCCAGGGACGGTCGGGGTGGGGGTCGATGAGGGTGACGTCGAGTCCGGCCGCACTGCCGCGATGAGCGATCGCTTGTCCGGCCGGGCCGGCACCGATCACCAGGAGATCCTTCACCCGCAGAAGTGTAGTGGCGCAAGGCTCCCACCGTGCCCCGAAATACCTTAGGGTAGCCTAATCAGTGTGTGGTGTGTATGCGGGGGAGCGGGGACCCGATGACGACTGTCGGGGTTGTCATCCCGGTGTACCGGTGTGCCGATTACGTCCGTGGCTGCATCGAATCGGTGCTGGCACAGACCCGTCCGGTCGATCAGATCGTGTTGGTCGACGACCGGGGTGGTGACAGGTCCATCGACATCGCCGTCGCGACGCTGCGCGAACATGGGCGCGAGCACCGGGTCATCACCCAGCCTCGTAACGGTGGCCTGGGCCGGGCCCGCAACACCGGCCTGGCCGCGCTGACCACCGACCTGGTGTGGTTCCTCGACAGCGACGACACCGCCGCGCCCGAGTTCGTCGACACCCTGGTGACGGCGATGACCGACGCGGACGCGCAGCTGTCGGTGACCCGCACCTACCGGGTCGACGAGCATGATCAGGTGCTGCAGATCGACGAGGCCCGTCCGGTGGCCGGCGTCGTGTCGGGTGCCGAGTACGCGCACGAGCTGCTTCGGGGCCGGGCAAAGGCGTACGCCTGTACCAAACTGTTCGAACGGGCGAGTCTGGGTAGCCGGCCGTGGGCCGAGGATCAGGCCTACGAGGACATCGCCACGAGTATCCGGGTCGCGCTGTCGGTGGAGCGGGTGGCGACGGTCGAGACACCGCTGTACCGGTACCTGTACCGGGAGGGTTCGCTGTCGACGGCGTTCTCGCCGACCACCTTCGACCTGTTCACCGCCGACGCCGAGGTGCGGGCACTGGTGGCGGGCCAGGGTCGTGGTTCGGACTGGGACCGGGACTACCTGGGCTACCACTACCGTGAGGTCCTCACGTCGATCGCGCACGTGGCGATGCGCGCCCAGCACGCGGCCGGGGCCGACCCGATGCTGTACCGCACCGCGATCGCCAGAGTGCGGCAGGGTATTTCGCTGTCCGATGTGCCGGTCCTGTGGGCCGGCGGGCACCGCCGGGAGATCGTGTTCGCGCTGCTGATGACGTTCTCGCCCGCGCTCTATTCCGCGATCCTGCGGTTCCGGTAGGTATCCGATGACCGCACAGCAACCGTTGGTGACCGTCCTCATGCCGGCATACAACGCGGCCGGCTACATCGCCGACGCGGCGCGATCGGTGTTCGCCCAAGGCGTCGACGACCTCGAACTGCTGGTGATCGACGACGGCTCCACCGACGGCTGTATCGATGAGTTATCGGCGCTCGGCGATCGGAGGATCCGGGTGGTGCCGCAGGCCAACGCCGGCCTCGTCGCGGCGCTCAACCGCGGTCTCGACGAGGCGCGCGGGGAATTCATCGCCCGCATGGACGCCGACGATCTGCTGCCCGAGGGCAGACTGCTCGCTCAGCTGCGCTGGATGCACGAGCATCCCCGTGGCATCGTGTGCGGCACCGACTATGAGCTGTTCGAGGCGATGACCGGCTACATCCGCACGCCCCGTTCGGACAAGGCATGCCGGCAGCGGCTGCTGTACGGCAGTTGCCACTGCGGGGCGTCGGTGCTGATCCGCCGCGAGGTCATCGAGCGCACCGGCATCCGGTTCGACCCCGAGTACGCCCACGCCGAGGACTACGAGTTCTTCACCCGCATCTGCCACTACGGCGAGATCGGGAATGTGCCGATCCTCGGCTACCGGTACCGGATCCACGCCGCGTCGGTGAGCAATCAGAACAACGACGTCCAGCGGGCGGCACATCTGCGGATCGCTGCCCGGTACGCCGACCAGACCGGTGCCAGGCCCTTTCCCGACGACGCCCTGGCCCGGTTGATGTGGCCGTCGGGATCGTCGGCGGCCGGACTGGTCATGGGTACGGCGTGGGCCGCGGCGCGGGCGTTCGTGCGCAGTCCGGGCGCGGACACGGCACAATTCGGAGCCCGCCGGGTGGTCGAGGCGGCCGCGGCTGCCCGGGCCCGGTTGCGTACCTGACGAGGGGGCATGGGGGTCACCGCGGTCAGGGCAGTGCGGGGAACCTGTCGGTGTCCAACTCCGACGGCGGTACCCGGTGAGCGCCGGTGCGGATCACCGGGATCTTGTCGGTGACCTGGGTATCGGGAATGTAGAAGTCACCGTCGACGGTGGGCGGGTAAACGTCAGAGTGCGCCTTGCCGTCGGTGTCCGCGTTCCCGTTCTGGGCGTTGCGCAGAAGCTGCGCGAGGGCGTGCAGCAGTGGTCGGATCGCGATCGCGGCGCCCACCGTGACCGCGGTGAGCGAGGCGATGCCCACACCGATCAGGCCCACCCGGGGCAGCAGCAGGTATGAGCCGCCGACGGTGATCACCATGACGATGATCTGCATCAGCACCATCAGCCGCAGCCGCCGCACGATCTGGCTGACCATGTAGAACACCACCACGACGGTCTCGACCACCGACTGGACGGCCAGCACCAACATGAGCGGTGCGGCCTCGCGGAAGTACTCGTCGCCGACCACCCACAGCACCGCGGGCCCGCCGATCGCCAGTCCTGCCGCCACGAGCAGCGTGAGCGGTAGCAGCATGCGGCGCAGCTGCCGGACGAGGTTCGCGGTGTTGGCACCCGGCTGCACGGCCTCGACGATGAACGCCGAACCCACGCTGGAGCGCACGAGACCGGCGGCGGACGTCATCGTCCAGGCCAGGTTGAAGTAGGCGTTCTGCGTGGTGCCCACCGTCTCCACGACGATCAGCGGCAGGGCAAACGGGGTCACCGAAGTGATCAGCATCATCGTGAAGAACGCGCTCTGGAACGACATCAGCTCCCGGTTGCCCGGCAGCTCGTCGGCACTCTCCAGCCGACGGGCGAGCGCCAGCCGCACGGCGTGCAGCATGAACACGACGGTGATCAGCGCGGCCAGCACCATCCACGATCCGGTGACGGCGACCGCCGTGGCCGTGCCCGACAAGAAGAACAGCGGCACGATCTTGACCACCGACAGCCCGACGTTCTTGACGGCGACGGCGGGGGATCTGCGCAGACCGATCAGGATCGGGTCGGTGATGGCGTAGATCGCCAGCACGAGCACCAGCGGCACGAACAGCACCCGGTCGGTGGTCGAGGTGAAGATCGACGAACCGAAACCCAGTGTGACGAACGCTGTTCCGAGGAGAATCGAGGTGCCGGTGATCAGTCCGTACCCGCTGAGAATCAGCCGCAAGGACCGATTCCCGGCAACAGGCAGGAATCGCTGATAGGCGCCCGCAAGCGACAGACACGCCAGCGACGAGAGGACCGTCGCGGCTGAGATCATCGCCGAGGCGCGGCCCACTTCGGAGGTCGGCAGCATCCGTTCGGCGACCATCCAGTACACGAGGCCGAGCAGGCCGGTGGCCGCGGACGAGATCATCAGCGCGCTCGCGTTGAGCGCCAGCCTGCCTTTCAGCATGTCTGCCCCGCCCGCCAGGTCCAGCCGGCACCGACCTTCCGCGCGAACATCGCCGGACTGGCCAGGGCCGTGGGGAGGTTCTGTTCGGTGAGTTCGGCGGGCCGGACGGCGTCATACACCGACCAGTCGATGAAGTGCAGCGCGTGGAGCGTCTCGTCGGGCGCTGTGCGGTCGAGATAGTTCTGGGTGATCCTCGGCGCCATATCCGAGTCCGCGAGGACCGAATGGAACACGAACTCGTCGGGGCACAGCGAGAATCGGTGACCACGCAGCCATGCCGGGTGGGCATCGAGGTAGTCGCGGACGGTCCGGATCGCGGTGCCGGTCAGCGACCACCACTGCGAACCCTCGACCAGCGGTGGTCCGGGCGGGATCCGGCGCGGCACCCGCCCGGACAGCCGGGTCCGGTCGAGCAGCGGCTGGTCGGGGAACCAGTAGCGACGTGGCTTGAGATGCCCCTGACTTTCGGCCCGGTTCAGCCGCCGGTCGATGCGCAGATGTTCGGCATCGTCCGACCACCGCTCCAGCAGCACCGGAAGCGGTCTCAGGAGCACATCGGCCCCCGACAGCAGCGTGTGCCTGTGGTAGTCGATGCCGCTTGCGGCTGCCAGATCGAGCGACGCCAAGGTGGCCCGGACCACGCTCAACCCACCCCACCGGACGTCGACCCTGGCAGCCGGCGGTACGAAGGTGACGTCGGCTCCGGCTGCCCGGACAGCCGACTCGAACAGGTCCTGAACAGACGTGGCGTCGACGTGGACATAGACGTCGATCGCTTCATGCCGCAGGGAGGCGGCCAGCGCCGCGAACAGCTGCGGCTGGTCGTGCACGAGGAGGTGGACGGCGAATCTCATCGGGCTCACGCCGGTCCGGTGAATGCGTCGGCCACCAACTGCGCCGTGCGCGCGACGTACGGCGGCCGCAGCATCGCATTGTGGTCGCCGGCGACGAAATGGATTCCCGCGCAGTGGGGTGCGTAGGCGTACCAGCAGTCGGGGTTGTCCGGATTGTCCTCGGCGAGGATCGCGGTGACCGGTCCGTACCAGGGCCGCAACCGGTGCAGCAGCGCCGAACGCCGGCCCAGATCGTGGAACAGTGACCATTGCTCTTTGGCCGGCCGGCGCCACCAGCCCGCGCTGACCAGGGCCAGCCGCCGGCGCCACAGTGCGGCGGAACCGGTGTCCTGCACCGGGTCCCCGGGTGCGGCAGCGGGAGCGGAGGCGAGGCCGACAGCCGCGGGCAGCCGTAGGCGTGCCCTCGCGGCCAGCGGACCGTCGAAGATGGTGTCCAGGCACACGATGTGCTCGACGTGATGTCCCTGGGCCGCGAGCAGTCTGGCGACCTCGACGGCGATCACACCGCCCAGCGAGTGCCCGACGAACCGGTACGGTCCGGGTGGGCAGATCTCCAGGACATGGTGGACGAAGCGGCGGGCGGCCGCACCGACCGTCCAGTCGGGGAGCCCGCGGCTCTCCAGGGCGTGCGCCTGCAGCCCGATGACGCGAAACTCGCTGAGGCACTGGGCCAGCGGACCGAACGCCAGCGCGGACTCGCCGGCGCCCGCGAACGCGAACAGCAGCGGCCGGTGGTCGTCGGCCGCCGCGACCGCGGTCAGCGGCACCACATCGCCGTCGAGCGCGGGCGGGTGATGCCGGTCGATCACCTCGGCGACCGCGCGCAGGGTCGGCGCGCCGACCAGGTCCGACGGCGTGAGTGTGGTGGCGAATGTCGCCTTGATCCGCGTGATCAACTCCACGACGGTCAGCGAATCGCCGCCGAGGGCGAGGAAGTCGTCGTCGCGTCCGACCTCGGCGACGCGCAGCAGATCCTCCCAGATGGGTGCCAGCAGGCCTTCGGTGGCGGTCGCGGGTGCGACGTATAGCGGTCGCCCGGCCGGTTCGGGGAGCCGGGTGCGGTCGACCTTGCCGCGTTCGTTGCGGGGGAGCACGGCCAGCAGAATCACGTGCGTGGGCTGCATCCAGCTCGGCAGCGACGATGCCAGCGTGGTGCGGATCTCGGCCACCGAGGGTGGCCGCGTGCCCGGAGTGGTCGCCAGGTAGGCCGCGAGTTCGGCCCCGGCCGCGCCGTACCGGGCGATGACGGTGGCCTCGGCGACCTCCGGGATGGCCTCGATCGCGCCGACCACCTCGGAGATGTCCACGCGGTAACCGCGGATCTTGACCGTATCGTCGCCGCGGCCGGCCAGATGCAGGTGATTTCCGGTGACCGAGCCACGGTCACCGAGGTTGTGCTCACGCACCTCGCCGCCGGGGAAGTCGCCGGTCAGGTATCCCTGGGCGATGAAGGGGGACCGCACGATGAGCGTGCCGATGGTGCCCTCGGGAACGGGCAGTCCGTGGTCGTCGACGACGAGGACGGTCTTACCCTCGGCGATCCGCCCGGCGGGCACCGTCCCGTCCGGAAGGCGCCGGCGTGGTCCGTAGGTGTTGAAGGCGAGGTTCCCGGTTTCCGATGAGCCGGAGCGGTTGACAAAGGTGATGCCCGCGTTGCACTCGCGCAGCGTGGCCACCTCGCCGGAGCCGATCGCCTCACCGCAGGTGCCCACGAGATCCACGGTGGCCAGCGCGTCGGCTCCGGCCGGATCGGCCAGCAGCGCGCGCAGCAGCGCGGGCGTCAGGTGCAGACCGTCCGGACGCCATTCGGCCAGCGCGGTGGCCAGCTCGGCGACGCCGTCGGTCCGCGGGTGCGACAGGCACAGAGTCGCCCCGTGACCGACCGCTGTCAGGGCGATGTCGAGTCCGCCGCCGAAGCTGACCGGCATCGCGAGCGCAACGGTATGCCCCGGTCCGATCCCGAGTTCGCGGCCGAGTTCGTCGATCTGGTGCATCCACTGCACGACGCCCTGCCGCACGGCCTTGGGTGTTCCCGTGGACCCGGAGGTGAACATCAGCACGGCGGTGCCGGGCACCTCGCGCGGCATCGTCGCGCTCGGCAGGGCATCCTCGCCCGGGTAGGCGACCGCGCCCGCGAGGTCGCGTCGGTCACCCTCGGCCTGCGCAAGGCGACCTCGCTGCGCGTCCGGCAGCCGCTGCGTTCGCTCACCGTCGTCACCGCCGACCCCGGTGCGCTGCAGCCGTTCTCGGCGGTCGTCGCGGACGAGGTCAACGTCAAGGGCGTCCGGCTGCTCGCGCTCGACGCGCCGGAGGCGCACGACGTCGGCGTCGAGCAGCGGCTCACGGTCAACGCGCGCGCCGCCGGCCCGCGCCTGGGCAAGGGCGTCCAGGACGTCATCCGGGCGAGCAAGGCCGGCGACTGGACGGCGGACGACGCCGGCCACGTCGTGTGCGGCGGCGTGCCGCTCGTCGAGGGCGAGTACACCCTGGAGACGGTCGTCGCGGACGCCGAGGCGACCCACCGCGCGGTCGCCGTCCTGCCGGGCGGCGGGTTCGTCGTCCTCGACACCGAGGTCGACGACGAGCTCGCGGCCGAGGGCTGGGCGCGCGACGTGATCCGGGAGGTGCAGGACGCCCGGAAGGCGGCCGGCCTGCACGTGTCGGACACCATCCGGCTCGCGCTGTCGGTGCCGGCGGACAGGGCCGAGTGGGCGCAGCGCCACCTCGACCTCCTCAAGGGCGAGACCCTGGCCCGCGAGGTCGAGGTCACGCCGTCGTCCGACGGGCTCGCCGTCCGGGTCGAGA
>WBZQ01002540.1_pt1 | contig 11668 bp, 9 predicted proteins | sample 5204251 | NCBI WGS metagenome assembly WBZQ01 (sample SAMN12412402, study PRJNA552823) | activated sludge metagenome | isolation source: activated sludge from nitrification reactor of wastewater treatment plant... | place: USA: Virginia | collected 2017-09 | reverse complement strand
GCGTATGCACGCCGCGCCCAAATCCAACACCAACCCTGTGGTGGCCAAACGGTGCGCAACGGTTTCAGGTGATTCATCAGACAGCATCACACACCTGCAGGCGGTGGCTGAGTGTTCACCGGGTTGATCAGCCCTAGGGACTGGAGGGCATCCAGCGTTTCCATGGCATGGGCCGATGCAAAGCGGGCCTCTTGGGCGTGCAAGCAGTGCTGTAATGCCTCGGTCACCTCGGCCAATGTGCACCCGTGATCCCTACACATCGCCAGAACTTGTGCAGCTGCAGCGTTCAGGACGTGGGTATCCCAAGTCAGCGCATTGAACACGACGCTTTCCTCGTCGTAGTCAATCACTGCGATGTTGGGGAGCGCACGATAGAGAGCAGAGTGCATGAACGTTGGGCAGCGCTGTGGCGCGTGCTGACATGAAAATCAAAGAGGAAACACCGGTAAACGGAAGTTGGCGGTGTCGGCGCGAGCCAGCGCGTTGTTGTGTTAATTAAGCCTTGGCGCGCGCCATCACAGAACTGAAGCAGCTTTTCTTGCAGTGCGTTCCACCGTTGCGCTCCCAGGCGTAGCCGACGATTTTTCCGTTTTTGTCGGCATAGGCAAGTGCAAAACGTTTTTCAATCTCGACTTTGCTCAATCTGGGCGTTGAGGCGTCAAATTTTGTAACCAAGGTGGCGGGCCTGATTTCTGACCTCGCGTCATCTAATCGAAACATCGATACCTTGTTGGGGCCGATGAAGTATTTGCCGGGCTCTGCAACGATCTTGCCGTCAAGGTCGGGAAAGCCCACCGAGTACACGCTCAAACGAACTCTTAACCATTCGTCGGGTTCCAAAAGGCCGGCGGCCATGACCCGTTTGGGCTTGGGTCGTAGGCCCGCGTTATCTAGGCAGGCACTGAACGTCGTGCGACTTTGACCCGAGGCGGCAGTAACCGTCATGACCAATGGTGCAGCCACAGATCCAGCCAACAGTCGTCGCCGTGGCGGGTGCTGTGGCGCAGTGGCCGATGGAACAGGGCCGTGACCTTCAACCTTTTGAGTTGGCATAACTATCGATCCCCTTGGGCGAGGCCGCACGCTAGCCAAGGCAACCCCTTAGGTCAACCAGAAAAATCGCATGCTTATGACGATCTGTGGGAGGGCTTTGATCCGTTTGTCGCAGCAGTGGCCACGACTTGCTGTTGTATAGCTCTGCTGTGTAAACAAAAAACAATGGGCAGCGTGCTGCTACACAGTGGGTCGTGGCCACGTAAGTCCGCATTTTTATTGAACCTAAATCCGGCAGGGTTTGGGCCTGTTGTAGTGAGCCTGTAATCCCGCAGTGCGCGACAGGCTTATGGACCTAAAAGGGGAAGCAGTGAAGACCTTAATCACATCGGTTCGTATGACCTTGCGTGATTGGCGATCAGGGCAGTTGCGCGTGCTCGCCCTGGCGCTGGTGTTGGCCGTGGCAGCAGTGACCAGTGTGGGCTTTTTGGTGGACCGCATGCGTGCCGGGTTGCAGCGCGATGCGGCGCAGTTGTTGGGGGCAGATTTAGTCGTTTCTAGCGACACGCCCATAGACGCTGGGTTGTTAGAGCAGGCTTCGGATCGTGGGTTGTCGAGTGCACAGACGGTGACCTTTCCCAGCATGGCCATCAGCGTGTCGGACCGTCAGGCCACGGCTTTGGTGGCGGTCAAGGCGGTGTCGCAGGGTTACCCCTTACGTGGTGTGTTGCAGATCAAATCGCATGTTGATGCAGCTCAAGTGCCTGCTCAGGGTGTGCCTGCACGGGGCACGGTGTGGGTGGACGCGCAACTGTTGCAGGCGCTGCACATGAAGGTAGGCGATGCGCTGCAACTGGGTGATGCGCGCTTTCAGGTAGAGCGTGTGATCAGTTTGGAGCCTGATCGGGGTATGGCGTTTATCAACTTTGCGCCGCGGGTGATGTTGTCGCAGGCTGATTTGCCCGCCACGGGTTTGATACAGCCCGCCAGCCGTGTGACGTATCGGTTGCTTGTTGCCGGTGAGCGCAGTGCGGTGCGTGCCTTCAGTGCGCAGATCGGGCCTACCTTGGTGCGTGGTCAGCGGATTGAGTCCTTGGATGCTGGGCGGCCCGAGATGCAGCGCACCCTGGAGCGTGCCGAACGTTTTCTGGCATTGGTTGCGTTGCTGGCTGCGTTGGTGGCGGCAGTGGCCGTTGCGGCTGCGGCACGTCGATTTACAGCGCGCCATTTGGACAGTTGTGCCGTGATGCGCTGCCTGGGTTTGGTGCAACGAGAAATTGCTGCGTTGTTTGTGCTCGAGTTTTTGTGGATCGGTTTGATGGCCAGTGTTCTGGGGGTGTGCGCGGGTTTCGGGTTGCACTTTGCGTTGCTCAAAGCGTTGGGCTCGCTGGTGCCTGTGGCGCTGCCGGGGCCCACGGTGTTGCCGGCGTTGCAGGGGTTGGCCACTGGACTGATTGTGTTGCTGACTTTTGCACTGCCACCGCTGGCGCAGTTGCGCCATGTGCCACCGTTGCGCGTGTTACGCAAGGATTTGGGGCCGCCGGGGCGGAGCATGGTCTTGGGTCACCTACTGGGCTTGGCAGGTTTTGTTGGATTACTGCTTTGGGCGGCGGGCGATATCAAGCTCGGACTGCTAGCCGCTGGCGGCTTTGCGGGGGGCATTGTTCTTTTTGGTGCAGCAGGCAGCTTGATGTTGTTGGCGTTACGGCCATTGCGTGCCATGACGGGGCGCTTGGGGATCACCTGGCGTTTTGCAGCGGCAGCCATGCAGCGGCGGCCCACAGCGACCGTGGTGCAGTTGGTGATGCTGGCAGTGGGGCTGATGGCCTTGTTGCTGCTTACGGTGATACGTACTGATTTGGTGAACGCATGGCGGCGTGCCACACCGGCAGACGCACCCAACCGTTTCATCATCAACATTCAACCTGATCAGCAACGGGACGTTGCGCAACGTTTGCACGAGGTTGGAGTGAGTGATGTGTCACTGCATCCCATGATTCGAGGTCGCTTGATTGCCATCAACGGCAATGCGGTGAATCCGGATCATTTCGACAATGACCGGGCGCAGCGCCTGGTGGATCGAGAATTCAATCTTTCATACGCCGCGCAGGCGCCAGCACATAACACGCTGATAGCGGGGCATTGGTTTGAACCACAAGCTCAAGAACTTTCGATTGAAGAGGGCATTGCTAAAACGCTGAATGTGAAGTTGGGTGACGAGTTGACATTTTTGATTGCGGGTGAGCGCGTCAGTGCCCGCACCACCAGTGTGCGCAAAGTGAGCTGGGATTCAATGCGGGCCAACTTCTTTGTGATCATGTCCCCTGGGTTGTTAGCGCATCAACCGCAGAGCTTCATGTCGGCATTTCATCTCCCGGCCAATGCGGTGCCCGTGCAAGCACGCCTGCTGAGTGAGTTTCCCAATCTGACTTTTATTGATACCAGCGCCGTATTTGCGCAGGTGCAGTCGGTGCTCAATCAGGTCATCGCAGCCGTGGAATTCATTTTTGTTTTTACTTTGCTGGCGGGCTTGCTAGTGCTTTATGCGGCGTTGAGTGCAACACATGATGAGCGTGTGCGTGAAGCGGCCTTGTTGCGTGCACTGGGCGCAAGCCGAGCGCAGTTGGCGCGCGTGCAGACCACTGAGATGCTGTTTTTGGGTGGCCTGGCTGGCTTGCTGGCCGCTGTGGGCGCGGGCGCGACGGGGTGGATGTTGGCGCGTGAGAGCTTTGATTTCTCTTATGTGCCCGACATGGGCATTTTTGTCGTGGCCATTGTGTCGGGCTGCATCAGTGCCTTGGCTGGCGGTTGGTGGAGCCTGCGCACGGTGCTCAATACGCCACCAATCATGGCCCTGCGTGAGGCGTAATCTCTCACCCTCATCTTTTTCGTCGTCGAAGGAGTCATCGAAATGTGGATCAAAGTCAGTCCAATGCTTTGGGCAGCCATCGGGGCAGCACTTTGGGTGGCGGGTTGTGCGACCACGCCCCAAGATCTTTCCGAAAAAAAATATGCCGACGGTGAAATGCACGTACCGGAAAACTACAAAACGTGGACCAAAAAGTTCGACGCGCTACAGCGTCCCGAAATCAAGCAGGTGCGAGAGGTTTATGTCAACAGCGTGGGTGCCCAAGCCACAGCGGGTGGTCCGTTACCCAACGGGTATGTATCGGTCATGGAGATTTGGTCTGTTCAGACCAATCAAGACACCACGTTGAAACTTGATGCCAACGGCAAACTGATCAAAGACAAATTGCAGAAAATTTTTGTCATGGCCAAAGGCGAAGGTTGGGGTGAGGGTGTCAAACCTGTCGGGTTACGCAACGGCGATTGGGTCTACAGCGCTTGGCGACCCGATGGCCACACCGCAGCGCCTGATTTGGCAGCCTCATGCCGCGGTTGCCATCTAGGTTTGGCCGACAAGGACTACATGCCGCGGTACGACGAGTACTACAAATCGGTCGTGCGCTGAGCTTGATCGGGAGTGCCTCACGCTGTGGGCGCATAAAACAGCGTGAGGTACTGCACGAGCGCAAGGTGATGTTTCTCTTCCCAACGTATGACACTTGATTCCTTGCTGGTCCTGATTTTGAGTGCCATCGTGGTGGTGCTCGCAGGTGCTCTGATTTATGTGGTTCGCAGTGGCCATGTTCGTGGGTCATTGGAGGCGCTGTCGCGCGACAACGAGCGGCTGGAGCGTGAATTGCGTCACGCTGTGGAAGCGGCTGCGGCCAGCGTGCGCAGTGAGACCGGCGCACGTCTAACTCAGTTGCAGACTGCTTTTGGCATGCAAGGTACTCAGACCCTAGAAGCCCAGGCGAGCAACCTGGCTGCGTATGGCCAAACCCTGCAGCAGCAACTGACTGAAGTGCGCAACATGCTGGAGGGGCGCCTGCGTGATCTGCAAAACGACAACAGCGCCAAGTTGGAGCAAATGCGTCTGACGGTGGATGAACGTTTGCATACCACCTTACAGGCGCGACTGGGCGAAAGTTTCAAGCTCGTATCCGAGCGCCTTGAACAGGTACACAAGGGGCTGGGCGAAATGCAGGTGCTGGCCGCCGGCGTGGGCGACCTCAAGCGCGTGCTCTCTAACGTCAAGACGCGCGGCACCTTTGGTGAAATGCAGCTCGCTGCTTTGCTCGAACAGGTGCTCTCCACTGAGCAGTACGCGGCCAACGTGGCCACGCGGCCGCAGTCCAATGACCGTGTTGAATTTGCGGTGAAGATGCCCGGCCGCGACGGTAACCAGCCAGTGTGGTTGCCCATCGATGCCAAATTTCCCAGCGAAGACTACGAACGCCTGCTGCTGGCGCACGATGCTGCGGATCGTGATGGCGTGGAAACCGCTGCCCGTGCATTGGAGGCACGCATCCGGCTTGAAGCGCGCGCCTTGCGCGAAAAGTACGTTGAGCCGCCGTACACCACTGATTTTGCGATTCTGTTTTTGCCCACCGAGGGCTTGTTTGCCGAGGTGCTGCGACGGCCGGGTTTAGCCGAGGCGCTGAACCGTGAGCTGCGCATCGTGATTGCCGGGCCCACCACGCTCTACGCCATGCTCAACTCATTGCAGATGGGCTTTCGCACGCTGGCGCTGGAACAGCGCTCGGCCGAGGTGTGGCAGATCCTGGGCGCAGTGAAAACTGAGTTCGGAAAATTTGGCGAAGTTCTAGCCAAGGTCAAGAGCCAGCTGCAAACGGCCTCAAACACCATTGAGCAGGCCGAAACCCGCACCCGCCAGATGGGACGCGCACTCAAGCAGGTGGAAGCGTTGCCGGCGCAAGCTGCGGCAAAGGTGTTGCCGGATGAAGGCAATCCACGAGACTGATCAACGCGAACCTATTGCGAACTTATTGCGAGCCTATTGCCCTCAGGCGCTCAATTCCTGCTTTCAGAGTTTCATCCTGTTTGGCAAAACAAAAGCGCACCAGGTGCTGTTCCTTGGGGGTGGCATACAGCGCTGATATCGGAATGGCCGCCACGCCTACCGTTTTGATGAGCCGCTGAACAAACTGCATTTCAGGTTCATCTGAGACCTGGCTGTAATCGGCCACAACGAAATAGGTGCCCTCACAGGGCAGTGGCCGCAGGCCTGAACCACTCAGGCCTCTGACAAAAAGGTCGCGCTTCTTTTGATAAAACTGACCGAGCGTTTGCCACGGCCTGGGGTTAGACATGTAGTGAGCCAGGGCGTGTTGTGCCGGTGTGTTGACCGCAAACACCATGAACTGATGCACCTTGCGAATTTCTGTGGTGAGGGCGGCCGAGGCACAAATAAAACCGTTTTGCCGAAACTTGAAACTACGATGCCATGTGCGTCCAACAGTGGCGAGCGTGCGAGCGACTGATGTAGACGGCCATCAAACACGATGTGCTCATACACCTCATCGGACAGCACCAAGATGCCCGTGTCGCCCACCAACGTTTCGAGTGCTCGCAAATCGCTCTCACGCAGCGTGCGGCCGGTGGGGTTGTGTGGAAAGTTCAGGATCAACATTCGTGTGCGCGGCGTGACTGCAGCGCGGATGCGGTCCCAGTCTGGCGCAAAGCCTTGTGCAGGATCCAGCGGCACAGGCACTGGGCAGCCGTGGGCCAAGGTGATGGCTGCGGCATAACTGTCATAAGCCGGTTCGAGCACGATGACCTCGTCGCCGGGGTGCACCAGCGCTAGCACTGCAGCCATCAGTGCCTCTGTGGCCCCTGCAGTAATGGTGATTTCCGTATCAGGATTCCAGGTCTTGCCGTACAGCTGCCCTTGTTGTTGCGCCACAGCTTGTCGTAGCGCAGGCAGTCCGCTCGTAGGGGCGTACTGGTTGTGGCCTTGTGCCACCGCCTCGATCAAGAGCTGGCGTAATCGCTCATCACAGTCAAAATCTGGAAACCCTTGACCCAGATTGATGGCGTTGTGCTCCGTGGCCAGTTGCGACACCACCGTAAAGATGGTGGTACCCACATGGGGCAAGCGGCTTGTGCCAAGGCGCGGGGCGCAGTAGTGCATAGCGTTGCTTTGAGCGTTGCGAGGCGGGGAGCCTAGCCCGGATCTTTCACCAGGTCGCCCCCGTTGATGAATCTTTTCCCTCTCAGAACTCGTGGTTTCATGGTGCGAGTCGGAAAACCAAGTTGGATCGTCGGGGCTACGCGGGCTTGCGCTCAAGTGCTCGCCCCTGCATCCGCGCAACGCCCGCGTCCCTGATGAAATATCCGGGCTAGATGCAGGCGTTCTTATACCGGCCCATAAAAAATTGAATCGCAATTTGTGGTGGCCTTGTTTCGGTGAAATTCTTCGGTTTTCATGGCGCATTTATGGCGCGCATGAGAGCGGGTTCCTGACAAAATTTTGGGCTGTGAATGTGGGTGGGTTTCAAAAAATTTATTTCATGACCATTGCATCGGGAAACAAAATCAGTTTGGCAAGGGCCACGCTCGCAGACCGTGAGCGCGTGTACCAATGGTTTGCGCATTCAGACCTGACCACGCGCACGATGGGGCCACCCGTGTTTACGCAGCATTCAGTGCCCAGCTATGAAACGTTCTGTGAAACTTGGTTGCCGCATTACTTTGACGGTACGCAGCCCTTTGGTGGGCGTGGGTTTTTGATTCGCGTCGATGACCAAGATGTGGGTTTTATCGGCCATGGTCCGGTGGATTTGTTTCGTGATGTGGTTGAGCTTCATCTCTGGCTTGCTTCGAGTGAATTCACCAGCAAGGGGTTGGGGTCGGATGCGTTGCATACCGCTTGCACCTGGTTGCAGTCCAACCTTGGCGTCAATCGTTTTCTTGCGCGGCCTTCAAGGCGCAACGTGCATGCTTTGCGGGCGCTGCGGCGGGCGGGTTTTAGAGAAACCGATTTGGAGCCGCGCGCGGTTCAATCCCGTCTCGAACTGAGCCCCAATACGTATGGCGATGACATGCTCATGTTCCACGTGCTGGACATGCCCCCCGCTCGGCTTGAGGTGCAGCCTGGCCATACCTACGTATTTGTGGACAGCGAGTTCACCAACCTGACGGGGCCGCACCTGATCAGCGTCGGGGCCGTGGCCACTGATGCCACGGCGTTTTATTGCGAGTTGTCGGATTTTCCCGTTTCGCATTGCAGTGCCTTTGTGCGCAACACCGTGTTGCCGCTGCTCGATGGCGATGCGGTACCCCACGCGATAGCGAGTCAGTCATTGGCTCAATGGCTGAGTGCACGGAGTGCGGCAGGGCCTGTGGTGCTGATTTCCGACTCTGGTTTTGATCGTTGGGCCGTGGCTGACTTATTGGGCTGTGAAGACTTGCCTGCTGGGGTGCGGTGGGTCCGTGTGCCAGTCAAATATGAGCTGCTCGATGACATGGCGCGCCGACTCGGACTGCGACGGCATCACGCGCTCGATGACGCGCGAGCGCTGAGGCACGCAGTGCTTAGGAACGAAAAAAATTAAGTTCTGCGGCAACGTGTTCGGGGGAAACAATGTTGAGGGCCGAGGCGCGAGCGCGCCGAGCCAGCGCCAACAAGGCATTGTCGCGGGTGATGAGCGCGCGGGCGCGTGAACTGACAGCCAGATCCAGCAGTTTTTGATCGTCCGGGTCACGGCAACGCCAAGGGGCCGGTTGGCTGACTTTGACTTTGACCGCTAAAGCGCGCCAGTGTTGCAGCGCCTTGTCACGTGAATGAATAAAGGTGCTGCGGGCCAATACATCATTGATCTCCGTATCCAGCGCATCACACGTCACCACCTGCAGCTCGCGCGCTTGAACCTGGTTGCGCAAGCGTCGCGTGCGTGGATCATCGAAGTGCCAGAAGTCGAGCACGACGTGAATGTCGAGCACGACGGCCGGTGATCGAGTCAGTTCACTCACGCCTCAATTCACGACCGCCACAAATTCAATGCGTCGGTTAGCAAAACGACCCGCTTCGGTGCCGTTCGAGGCCACTGGGCGACTGTCGCCTGCACCCGAGACTTGCAGTTGCGCGGCATCGACCCCAAGGCGAACTAGAGCATCGCGGACTGCGTGGGCGCGGTGCAATGAGAGGCCTAAGTTTTTGAGCGTGTCGCCCTGATTGTCGGTGTGCCCGATGACTTTGATACGCGTGTCGGTGGGCAGTGCCAGCAAGGCCCGTGCTGCAGCCTCTAGAACGGTGTCAGCCTCGCCGGGTATCTGCGCACTGTGGGCGGCAAAGGCAATGACCATCTGATTGAGCGCGACACTGACCTCAGTGGGGTCGGCATCTGGGGGCAGCGCCGTCAGTGCTTTGACGGCCATGCTGTTGGCATCGCGGGTGGCAGTCACTGCATCAAACCGTTGTGGCACGGCGGGTTGATCAATGCAGGATTGAATCGTCAGCGCGAACATGAGCGTCAACATGGCCAACGGCCACAGTGCGCTGCCCCAGCCCGGGGCCTCAGGCCGATTGAGCACCGGCACGGTCTGTTCGGCGATGTCGTGGCTGAGTGTGCTGCCCATCATGCCGCCAGCAGTTGCCGCAACACGTAGGGCAGGATGCCGCCGTGCCGGTAGTAGTCCACCTCAATGGGCGTGTCGATGCGCAGCTTGAGCGGGATCTGTTTTTCGCCGTCTTTGCCAAAGACGATGAGCATGACGTCCATCTGCGGCTTGAGCTCGCCTTCGATTTCAATGTCGAACATCTCATCGCCGCGGATGCCCAGCGACTGCGCGCTGTCACCCGGCATGAACTGCAAGGGCAGCACGCCCATGCCCACTAGGTTGCTGCGGTGGATGCGCTCAAAGCTGCGCGCGATCACGGCTTTGACACCCAGCAGTTGCGTGCCTTTGGCCGCCCAGTCGCGTGATGAGCCGGTGCCGTATTCCTCACCGCCGAAGATCACAGTGGGTGTGCCTTCTTTGATGTAGCGCATGGCGGCGTCGTAAATCGACATCTGTTCGCCGCTGGGTTGGTGCACGGTCAGGCCCCCTTCCACGCGTGAGCCATCCGCCTTGGGCGGCAGCATCAGGTTCTTGATGCGCACGTTGGCAAAGGTGCCGCGCATCATCACTTCGTGGTTGCCGCGGCGCGCACCGTAGGAGTTGAAGTCCACTTTGGGCACGCCGTTTTCAATGAGCCACTTGCCCGCCGGTGAGCTGTCCTTGATGGAGCCGGCCGGCGAGATGTGGTCGGTGGTGATGGAGTCGCCAAAGAGGCCCAGCGCACGCCCGCCGCTCACGCCTGCCACCTCGTGATGGGGCTGCATGTGGAAGCCTTGGAAGAAAGGCGGCTCGGCAATGTAGGTGGACTTGGGCCAGTTGTAGGCCTGACCCGACACGCCTTTGACTTGCTGCCACAACGCACCCGGATCGGACTTGACCTTGCCGTAGTTGGCGGCAAAGGTCTTGCCGTCCATGGCGAACTTGAGCAGGGCGTAGACCTCGTTACTCGTGGGCCACACGTCGCCAATCCACACGTCTTCGCCGTTGCTGCCTTTGCCCAGCGGCTCGGTCATGAGGTCTTTCATCACCGTGCCGGCAATGGCGTAGGCCACCACGAGCGGAGGCGAGGCCAGGAAGTTGGCTTTGAGGTTGGGGTGGATGCGCGCTTCAAAGTTGCGGTTGCCCGAAAGCACAGCTGCGCACACCAGATCGTTCTTGGTGATGATGTCGTTGAGTTCAGGCGTGAGGTCGCCCGCATTGCCGATACAGGTGGTGCAGCCGTAGGCCGCCACGTTGAAGCCGAGTTTTTCCAAGTAGGGCAGCAGGCCCGTCTTGGTGAGGTAATCGGTGACGATGCGCGATCCGGGCGCAAGCGACGTCTTGATGTGCTTCTTGACCGTGAGGCCGCGCTCCACCGCTTTCTTGGCAAGCAAGCCCGCCGCGAGCAACACGCCAGGGTTGGAGGTGTTGGTGCAACTGGTGATGGCGGCAATGAGCACGTCGCCGTTTTTCACTTCCAGACCATTGCTGGCGGTAAAGCTCTTTTGCAGCTTGTCTGCCGGTTGACTGAAACCACTTTCCGCGCCCGCGGCAGTCACCGGGTTGGTAAAGAGCCGCGTGAAGGTGCTCTTGACGTTGCCAATCTCAATGCGGTCTTGAGGGCGCTTGGGGCCAGCCAGCGACGGCGCCACCGTGGCCAGATCGAGCGTGACCACTTTGCTGTATTTGATGTCGCCTGCTTTGGGCACACCAAAGAGGCCCTGCGCTTTGAAGTAATTCTCAAAGGCAGCAATTTCTTCGGCGGTGCGGCCCGTGCCTTTGAAGTAGTCGATGGTTTTTTCATCGACCGGGAAAAAGCCCATGGTGGCGCCGTACTCGGGTGCCATGTTGGCGATGGTGGCGCGGTCGGGCAGCGCCAGCGAGGCGGTGCCTTCGCCAAAGAACTCCACAAACTTGCCCACCACTTTTTCTTTGCGCAGCACTTCAGTGACGGTGAGCACCAGGTCGGTGGCGGTCACGCCTTCGCGCAGTTTGTTCTTGAACTCAAAGCCCACCACGTCGGGCGTGAGGAAGTACACGGGCTGGCCCAGCATGCCGGCCTCGGCCTCAATGCCGCCCACGCCCCAGCCCACCACGCCAATGCCGTTGATCATGGTGGTGTGGCTGTCGGTGCCCACCAGCGTGTCGGGGTAGGCCACGCCGTCCTTGCCTTTGTGGATGCCGCGCGCCAGGTATTCCAAATTCACCTGGTGCACGATGCCAAAGCCCGGGGGCACCACGCCAAAGGTGTCAAACGCCTGCATGCCCC
>WBZQ01001790.1_pt1 | contig 11672 bp, 11 predicted proteins | sample 5204251 | NCBI WGS metagenome assembly WBZQ01 (sample SAMN12412402, study PRJNA552823) | activated sludge metagenome | isolation source: activated sludge from nitrification reactor of wastewater treatment plant... | place: USA: Virginia | collected 2017-09 | reverse complement strand
CGGCCCTGTTCGCCGACGTGGTTGGCAAGCGGCCCGATGTCCAACTGGACAAGCTGGAAAACGACACACCCGCGGCCGTGGCGGACCCAATTCTCACTCAGGCGCATGTCTACCAGATCGGCGCCTCGCGCCAGATCATCGGCCAGCATCTGCAGGTGCATGACCAACTGCTGGACAAGACGCCGAACCTGATCGCCGTCTCCTCCAACGGCGCCGGCTACGACACGGTCGATGTCGATGCCTGCACCGCGCGCGGCATCGCGGTCGTCAACCAGTCGGGCGGCAACAAGGAAGCGGTGGCCGAACACGCGCTGGCGATGATGCTGACCCTGTCCAAGCGGCTGATCGAGGCTGATCGCGCCACAAGGGCCGGCACCGCGCATGAACGGAACGCGTTTCTGGGGCGCGAGTTGCATGGCAAGACCGTGGGTGTGTTGGGCATCGGCAATGTCGGCGGGCGACTCGCGGATCTGTGCCGCGGGTTGTTCCAGATGCGCGTGCTCGCCTACGACCCGATGCTGACGGCGGAGCAGATCAAGGCCAAGGGCGCGGAGAAGGTCGAGCTCGACGCCCTGCTGGCGCAGGCCGATTACGTCTCGGTCCATTGTCCGCTGACCAGGCAGTCGCGGAAGATGATGGGCGCCGCGCAATTCGCCCGCATGCAGCCGCACGCGTATTTTGTCACCACCGCGCGCGGCTTCATCCATGACGAGACGGCGCTGGCCGAGGCGCTGGCGTCTAAGACGATCGCCGGCGCCGGGCTGGATGTGTGGGAAGACGAGCCGCCGCCGTCGGACCATCCGCTGATGAAGTTCGACAACGTTCTGATCAGCCCGCATATCGCTGGCAGCACGATCGAAGCGCGGGAGAATATGGGGCGTATCGCCGGTGAGCAGGTGCTGGACATCCTGGACGGCAAGCGGCCGCCGAGACTGATCAACCCCGAGGTCTGGCCGGCCTATCGGGACCGCTTCGCGCGGATCATGGGGGTCTCACCCGAGGACTGAGCCGCCGACGCGATCCCAAGCGGACCGGATCAGACCACCGCGCGCCGGCGTCGGTGACGCCTGATTCCGCTTGTGTCGGCGGCTCCGCTGCGGCATATTTAAGGTGTAATATCAATAATATAACACCCAGGAGGACAATCATGGCCTTCACGATCACGTCGCATCGCCTGCAGATTGATGGTGCCCCGGCGACGGTCATCAAGTCGCGCTTCACTGGTGGCGCCTTCGCCAACACGCCCAAAATCCTGGTGGTCCATTTCACCTTCGGCGCGTCAGGGCGGTCCAGCGCCAACTGGTTCAATGACCCGAACAATCCGGGATCCTCGGCGCATGTCGTCATCGACCGGGACGGCAGCATCATCCAGTGCGTCGATTTCAACACGATCGCCTGGCACGCCGGCAATTCGCGGCTGCGCGGCATGGTCGGCCTCAATCAGTTCTCCTTCGGGATGGAACTGGCCAACTGGGGCTATCTGAAGCGGGCGGGTGACGGCTGGACCAGCCATACCGGCACCAGGATCAACGATCCGTTCCTGGCCGCGCACAAGGCCGGCAACCCTGACGGCTCCACCACGCCGATCGGCTGGGAACCCTACCCGAGCGAGCAGATCGCCAGCGCGGTCGCCCTGGCGCGCGCCCTGGTCACGACCTATGGCGTGAACGAGATCGTCGGGCACGAGGATATCGCCCCGGGCCGCAAATGGGATCCGGGTCCGGCCTTCGACATGGCCGGCTTCCGTGCCCGCGTCTTCGGCGATCGCGCCGACAACGGCGATATCCGCATGAAGGTCTCGGTCGGGGAAGGCCTGAACCTGCGCTCGGGTGCCGGAACACAGTTCGCCGTCCTGGAACTGCTGCCCGACGGCACGATCGTCGAGCCGATCGAGGTGAACGGCCAATGGATGAGCGTGTCGGTCCTGAACGCGAATGGCGAGCCGCGCCGGACCGGCTGGGTGCATTCCCGGTTCCTCGTTCAGGCGTAGCTCAGCGCCCACCCTGCCAGGTCTTGAAGCGCGCGGCGTTGTCGCGCGCTTCCCGTTCCACGCCCTGGTAGTCGCGGACATAGCGCGCGGCAAAGCCCTCGGTGCCCCAGCGTTGATATTGCATGACATGGGTCAGCTCGTGCGCCCACAGCACCAGATCGGTCTGGGCGGCATGGTCGCGCCGGAACAGGATGATATCGCCCAGCGTGATGGCGTCGGCGTGACCGTGGTCGAACGCGAGTTGCGGCAGGATCACCCCGTCCTGGGGGGCGATCACGCGATAGCGCACCCGTTGCAGCAAGGCCGGCGGGAAGAACCCTGTCAGGGCGCGTTGCACGCCGACCGGAATCCCGCGAACCCCGGCGGAAATCGCCGTCTCGCGCGAGGTTTCGATCATCCGTGCCAGCGCGCCGGCCGCCAGATCCATAAGCTGGGTCGCACCCTGTCCCCGGCCGTGGCCCTCCCCGGGATTCTGCCCCTGGGCGCGGGTCGGCCACATCCAGGACAGGCCACCCAAGAGCAGCGAAGCCCGCATCCACTCTCTCCGTCGTCTCATTGGACGCATGACACCACCCGGGCAGGTCGAAAGAAGGTCGGAATTGTGGCGCCAACCGGGCCGGTCCGGTAAGATCAGGGGGTTCGAGGGGGAATCGCTTAGGGTCCGGCCGACCGCCGTGTCGCGGTCAATCCTGAAACCGCGGTGAACGCGATGTTCAATGTTCTGCACTACGATACGATCGATTCGACCAACGACGAAGTGCGCCGCCTCGCGAACGAGGGCGCGGCGCATGGCACGGTCGTGCACGCGGATGAGCAGAAATCCGGCCGCGGTCGCCTGGCGCGATCCTGGCACAGTCCGCCCGGTAATCTGTACATGTCGGCGCTGTTGCGACTCGACCTGCCACCCGCGCGCCTGGCTGAGCTGAGCTTCGTCGCGGCCGTCGCGGTCGCCGAAACCGTCGCCGGTCTGCTGCCGCCGCGGCTGGGCATCATCGTGAAATGGCCCAACGACGTGCTGGTCGAGGGCGGCAAGATCGCAGGTATCCTGCTGGAAAACGTGGATGGTGTAACGATCCTGGGCATCGGGCTGAACGTGCTGCATGCGCCTGGCTCGGTTGGCTACAAGACCGCGACGATCGCCGGCAGTGGGGGCATCGCGTCGGTCGACGGCGCCCGCGACCTGCTGCTGCACGAGTTGGAGCGGCTGATCACCCATTGGCAGGACAAGGGCTTCGCCCCGATTCGCAAGGCCTGGCTCGATCGGTCCTACCCGACCGGGACCATGCTGCGCGTGACGATTGGCGGTCAGGTGGTGGAAGGCGATTTCGCGGGGCTGGATGAGGATGGTGCCCTGCTGCTGGACACGCCTGACGGCCCCCGCCGGGTCGTGGTCGGCGACGTGAGCGCCGCGTAGGCGCGGCTTACGACGCTCGCCCCGCGATGGCGCCTGCCATGTCCATCGCGTCGATTTCCGACCGAATCCAGTCATGGAAGGCCACGACGTTCTGCCGGCGCCGATGCGTCTTCGGACAGACGAAATAGAACGCCCGACCGGAATCGATCGTCAGCGGAAACGGCGCGATCAACCTGCCATTGCGCAGATCGTCATGGGCCAGCACCAGCAGGGCGAGCAGCATGCCGGCGCCTTCCTCGGCCGCGTCGATCGCGTGATCGGCGCTGTTCAACCGCAGCCCGCGCGTCAGATCGACACCGTCCGGTCCCACCGGAACGCCGGCCGCGGCCAACCAATCGCCCCAGACCGGATTGCGCGCCCGTCCTGCCAGCATGTCATCGTGGATCAGCGGCACATGTGCCAGATCGGCCGGCGTCGTGATGGGACCGGCCCGTTCCAGCAATTTGGGGCTGCACGCGGGCAGGAACACCAGGTCGACCAGGTGTTCCCGTACCAGGCCCGGGTCCTCGGGGTGATCACGCGGCAGGTTGCGGATCGCGACGTCGATACCGTCCTCGTCAAAGGTCGCGAGTGCCAGTGATGAGGCGATGCGGGTGTCGATATCAGGATAGCGGGTCAGGAAGCGGTACAGCCGCGGCGCCAGCCACTTGGCGGTGAAGCCAGGCGGCGTGCTGACCACCAGCAGCCGCTCATTGGCTTGTTCGTCCAACGTATCCACCGCCTGGCGGATGCGGGCGAAGCCATCCTGCAATCCCGGGAACAGCTTGCGCCCGGCATCGGTCAGCGCCAGCGCGCGCGGCAGGCGCTGGAACAGTTCCTGTCCCAACGCATCCTCCAGCCCCCGGATCTGATGGCTCAACGCGCCCGGGGTGACGTGCAGCTCCGCCGCGGCCTTGGTCAAACTCAGATGTCGGGCCGCGGCTTCGAAGGCGCGCAGGGCGTTCAAGGGCGGCAGTGGGCGTTGCATGAGGTTTCCTCAATCGTCTGTTGAGAGATCGTCCTTTGAGTTCATGATGTATCGACGATATCTATTCTGACAAGAAAACGCCACATGAGGATAATTCATATGACTACCGACAAGACCCCGATTTCCTGGCCACTCAGCGCGGATGCATGGCAGGCCGTCGAACGGTCCGCGCGGATCGAGCGGGCGCGAGCGCTGACAGCATTCGGACGGTCGATCACCGGGCTGGTCCGCCGGGTGTTCAACGCGACGACCGAGACGACGATCTATCTCCCATCCGTGCGCGGCCGTATCGGCGCCTGACCAACGCGCCGGCGCCCATATGAAAAACCCCGCCTTCACCGAAGGCGGGGTTTTTCGTTATCCAGCCAAGCCAGCGTCTACGCCGCATCCTCCCGAATCATCTGCGCGCCCTTCTCCCCGATCATGATCGTGGGGGCGTTCGTGTTGCCGGTGGTCAAGGTCGGCATGATCGACGCATCGATCACCCGCAACCCGCCAATCCCGTGCACCCGCAGGCGCGAGTCCACCACCGCCGAGGGTCCGTCGCCCATCCGGCAGGTGCCGACCGGGTGATAGATTGTGGTCCCGGTCTGACGCGCATAGTCGATCAGCTCGTCGTCGGTCCGGACATTCGGCCCCGGCAACGTCTCCCCCCGGCTGTGCTGGGCGATCGTCGAGGCGGCAAAGATTTCCCGCGTGAACTTCATCCCGGCCAGCAGCACCCGCCCGTCATTCGGATCGGACATGTAGTTCGGCGAGATGACCGGCCGGTCGAACGGCGCGGGGGAGCGGGCCATGATCGTGCCACGGCTGTCCGGGCGCACCGGGCAGATCGCGACGGTCATGCCGGGCTTGTCCTCCAGCTCTCCGAACTTGCCGGCGGCATAGCTTGCGGGGGTGAACAGCAATTGCAGGTCCGGGCTCGCCTTTTCCGGGCTGGATCGGCAGAACACCTGTGCGGTGGTGACACCGAAGGTCAGGGCGCCGCGCCCGGTGGTGAAGAACCGGAAGACTTCCTTCAGCAGGCGCCCGCCGCGCGACATCTCGTTGACGGATACCTCGTCCTTCACGCGATGCGAGACCCGCGCCACGTAATGGTCCTGCAGATTGGCACCGACGCCACGCAGGTCGTGCACGACCGGCACGCCGATCGATTGCAGATGCGCCGCCGGACCGATGCCGGAAATCTGCAGCAGATGCGGGGAATTGACCGCACCACCGCACAGGATGACTTCCTTCGTCGCGCGGGCGACGACCGGCTGGCCGTATTGGTGGAATTCAACCCCGACGCAGCGCTTGTCCTCGAACAGTAGCCGGGATGCCTGGGCGTCGGTCTCCACCCGCAGATTGGGGCGCTTGCGTGCCTCCCGCAGAAAGGTCTGCGCGGTCGACCCGCGCCAGCGCCCGCGCCGCGTCATCTGCGAATAGCCGACGCCTTCCGGAACGCGCCCATTCAGGTCGGTGCTGAACGGATGGCCGGCCTGCTGCGCGGCCTGGATGAAATGATGGGTCAGCGGCAGGATGGTGCGATAATCCTCGACCTTTAGCGGGCCGCCCTGGCCGCGGAACTCGCCCTCGCCACCCTGGACATAGTGTTCCGACTTGCGGAACAGCGGCAACACGTCATCAAAGCTCCAACCACGGCAGCCCATCTGCGCCCAGCCGTCGAAATCGGCGGGGTTGCCGCGCACATACAGCATGCCGTTGATGGAACTCGACCCGCCCAAGGTCTTGCCGCGCGGCCATGGGATCTGGCGTGAGCCATCCGGTCCCTCGGCCGTGTAGTTCCAGTTGACGACCGGATGCGTCAGCAGTTTCAGAATGCCCGCGGGGATATGAATCCACAGCAGGGAGTCCTGCGGGCCGGCTTCCAGCAGCAGCACCCTGGCGCCGGTTTCGGACAGGCGCGCGGCGACGACGCATCCGGCCGATCCCGCGCCAACAACGATATAGTCAGCTTCCATCCGTTGTGTCTCACCTCCCCGCTGTCGGTTTCCATGGGTGTCTGAAGGTGAAACACTGGTCAAGGGGCACTGCGGCGCGCGATGCCGCGTATCGTCAGGATTGTGCCGCCCGGATCGGTGCGACTTGGCCTGCGATCGACCGTCATGGTCCAGTCGCGCGCCGCCGCCACCAGTTCCGCGTCGGCTTCCCGGCCCTTGAGGAACCAGCACGCCCCGCATGGCGCCAGCTTCGGTTCCGCCAGGGCGAGCAATCGTGCCACCGGGGCCAAGGCGCGGGCCGTCACTACCGGGGCGGGCGGGATCGTCACCGCCTCGATCCGCGCGGCGTGCACGGTCACGGGCGCGGCGGTGATCCGGGCCGCTTCCCGCAGAAAGGCACATTTGCGGCGGTCTTCCTCGATCAGATGGACATGTGCCCCGGTCGCGATCGCCAGAACCAGGCCGGGAAATCCACCCCCCGAGCCAAGATCGATGATGCGATCCGGCACCGGATCGGCCAGCGCCACCAGTTGCAGGCTGTCCTCGACATGGCGTTCCCACAGCACGGGCAGGTCGTGGCGGCTGACCAGGTTGATCGTGGCGTTCCAGCGGATCAACGTGTCGCGAAACAGCTCCAGTCGCCGACGCACATCCGGGGTCAACGCGGCTGCATGCGCAAGGCGCCGTCGAGGCGGATCACCTCGCCGTTCAGGAACCGGTTGGCGATGATGTGGCCGACCAGTGCGGCATATTCGTCGGGCCGCCCCAGGCGCGGCGGGAACGGCACGTCGGCAGCGAGGGATTGCTGCACCTCGGGCGGCAGGCCATCGACCATCGGCGTATGGAAGACGCCGGGCGCGATGGTGACGACCCGAACCCCGGACCGCGCCAGTTCGCGGGCCGCCGGCAAGGTCAGCGCTGCGACACCGCCCTTGGAGGCCGCATAGGCGGGCTGGCCCACCTGCCCTTCATAGGCCGCGATCGAAGCGGTATTGACGATCACGCCGCGTTCCCCGTCTTCCAGCGCATCCGCCGCCGCCATCTCGGCCGCGGCCAGGCGCAGCATGTTGAACGTGCCGATCAGGTTGATGCGGATGACCTTCTCGAAGGCTTCCAGCGCCAGCGGGCCGTTGCGGCCGATGATCCGCCCCGCGGTGCCAACGCCAGCGCAATTGACCAGCACACGGCACGGGCCATGCGCGGCGTGGGCAGCGTGCATCGCGGCCTCCCCCGCGCTAGCCGAGGCGACATCGCAGGCGATGCCGATCCCGCCGATCGTCGCGGCCGAGGCTTTCGCCGCGGCTTCGTTGATGTCCAACACGGCCACCTTGCAGCCGCTATCGGCCAGCATCCGCGCCGTCGCCGCACCCAGGCCCGAGGCCCCGCCCGTTACCACCGCCGCCAGTCCCCGCAGGTTCATCCCGATCATTCCCATGCTGATGGCCACCACCCGGGCAGCGGCACGTGAATGGTCGATAGCGCATTTCGCCGCTCGTGGCAGGGTGTCGCGCCGGCGCGATCATCAGCAATCGATGCCGCGTGACCGCGTATTCCCGGCCGGCTCAGCACTGGCGTTCCGATCGCTGATGGCAACGCTGCGCACGTCGCCTCGTCGCGGCTGATCGCCAGCCGCGACGAGCGCCGTCGTCGTCACGCCGCCTGCTTGACCGTCGCGGCGATACCAGACTTCGCCCGCGTGAGAAACGAGCGGTTGATCGGGCTGTGCGGCTTCAGCGCGAGACGCTCATGCGCCAGCGCCTCGGCTACGTCGCGCATACCGCCACGCAGCGCCGCCTCCGTCAGGGTCCAGTCGATGATGTCGCGCTGCGCGTTGCTGCCACCAAAGCTGTTCACGATGAAACGAGCGCGGTGCAAGTGCGACACCGCCGCGGCGTGATCGCCAAACCAGAACGCACTGAATCCTTCGATCAGTGGTGCCGCCGTCGTGCGACCCCATGCGGCCACTTCACGTCCGTCATTGCCAGCCTCGTGGAAGCCCTTTGCCAGGCGCGCGACGTCCTTGATCCGGCCCGCGCCCAGATAGGCCATGACGGCGTGCCAATCGTTGAACGGATAGGTCCGGCCATCCGCATGCGTATCCCAAGCATCGGCCAGCTCCGTCCAGCGGTCGCCGACATCATGACCGCTCAGATGCAAGCGCCAGAGCAGCGCGGTCGGATCGATCAGGTCAAGAACCACAGTGCTGCGGTCGGCCCGGATCGGACCGTCATACAGGGCGAACACCTCCGCGATCTGGCCGAGGTCCAGGTGGTACAGCGCCTTGTGCCACCAGTTGTGCACCTTGAAGAAATTGGAACCCTCGGCCCAATACTGCTCCCGCGCGGCCATCCAGCCGATCCCATCCTCCGCTCGGCCTTGCATCTCCATCACATGAGCCACAGCGTGGTGTGCCCAGCAGTCGAGCGGCTGCAACGCGACGGCCTGACGCCCCGCGTCCTCGGCGCGCGCGAAGTCGCCAGATTCCTCCAGGCCGAAAGCGCGAAGGCCGAGCAGGATGGGATAGCCGGGGATGTCGGTGGACCATTTGGGGAGGACACGGGCGATCCGATCCCGCATGTCGCGTGCGTTGGCCCGATAGAAATCCATCAGGTGACCAGCCTGCAGCGCCACGAGGTCAAACGGCCAACGCATGTTGTGCCTGTCCATGGTGATCGCGGCCGCTGTCCATTCACCAGCGATGACCTGCTCGATCGCCACCACGTGCGAGGATTCCCGGTCGTTGATACGCAGCGTCTTGACGTGATCGATGATCGTCCGTGCTTGCGCCGTTGCCTCGGGCTCACTCGACAGCGCCATCAAATGGGCCTTCAGGATGTGAGCCATAGTGAAATCGGGCGCGATGGCGATCGCCTGGTCCAGCAACGCAATCGGGTCGCCTCGGTAGAGGTTGAAGGATTCGAATGCCATTTCGTAAGCAGCGGCGGCCTCGGTCGTGGCGCCGGTCAGGGTATGTCCGTGGATATCGGTTGTCATGATCATGTCTCCTGCATGTGACTTTGTTGGTTGGAGGAAGGGAGATCGACGTCTGGCAAGATCATGCCGCCAGCGCGTTCGTTTCGTTGACGAAGGTGCTGGCAGCGGTGGGGAGGGACCGCATGATTGATCTCCTGTTGATCCAGGCGTGTTCCCCCGCGAGGAACTGAAGTGTGGGTCCCGCGCGGCACGCTGTCATGCACTCGTTATCGTTGACGGCCGGCCTCTTGTCTTGAAGCTGCGATGATGGCCGCCTAAAATCGCGTTGAAGTTTTCCTGCGACGACGTTGTATGTTGGGCTGCAGGGCATGTTGGGCTTCAGGGTATGTTGGGCTTCAGGCCATGGCACGCCAGCGGATCGGGTTTGACAGCTTCGCACTGGATCTTGATCGGTCCGCGTTGATCGGTCAGGCCGGTGAAGTCGCGTTACGTCCCAAAAGCTTCGAGGTTCTGCGACACTTGCTGGAGCATGCCGGCCGTATCGTCGCCAAGGACGCGCTGATGCAGGCGGTATGGCCCGACGTGACCGTCGGCGATGAATCCCTTGCCCAGTGTGTCAGCGAAATCCGACGAGCGCTGGGCGATGGCGGGTTGCGGATCGTCAAGACCGTGCCCAGGCGCGGCTACATGATAGACGTCCCCGTGCATCACGGTTCCGGCGTACACCCGGCGGAGCCGAGCGACGTCACACACGGCGTCGTTGCCGCCCACCCATCGCCGCAGGCCCGTTACGAGGATCGCACATCGATTGCCGTGCTGCCGTTCGAGACGGCGACCGGCGCCGCGGGATCGGATGCCGATGATTTCGCCGATGGACTGTCCGAAGACGTCACCGCCGGACTCTCACGCATCCGCGCGCTTCTTGTGATCTCCCACAGTACCATGAGCGGTTACAAGGGCCGGACGATCGACGCGCGCACCCTGGGTCACGACCTGGACGTAAGCTATATCCTGAGCGGACGGGTCCGCCAGTCCGGTGAGCGACTGCGCGTAACGACCGTGTTGACCGAGGCCGCGACGGGTCGCCAGGTATGGGCCGCGAAGTTCGACCGCGCCCAGATCGGCTGGTTTGAACTGCAAGACGAACTGACGCAGAGCATCGTGGCGTCGGTTCAAGTACAGCTCATCGTGAACGAAGGACAGGCGGCGGCCCGCCGAATGCAGGCGGTGGCGACCCCTGCAGACCTCCTCACGCGTTCGCTTGAAAAGCTGTACCTGGCGACCGCTGACGGGTTGGCTGACGTCGTAACGACCGCTGAAAGGGCGTTGGCGACCAATCCGTCCAGCGGCCTGGCGTGCCGTCTTCTATCGGCCGCACTGTGGCATCGCGTGTACCGGGGTTATCTTCCGTGGAGCACGGACATCGCCCAACGCGTCATGGAATACGCTGAACGCGCGGTCCTGGCCGAGGACGCTGATGAATACGCGCATTGGGCCATCGCCCTCGCCCACCTGATGCACGGCCAGCACGACCGCGCTGTCGTTGCCTTGCGACATGCGCTTGAGATCAATCCAAGCTTTTCGCTTGGCTACGGCACCCTGGGCACCGTTCTGGCCTGGGCGGGCGATCCGGAACCGTCGATCAAGAACAACCTGCTCGCGCTGCGGCTCAATCCGGGCGATCCGCTCAATCCGCATCGATATTTCGGCCTGGCGCTCGCTCATTTCATCGCGCGTCGCTATCAGCAGGCGCATGACAACGCGTCGCGCGCGGTTGGCACACGGCCGGACTGGTGGCTCGCACAGATGCTGCTGGCCGCCACGCTCGTCGAACTCGGCCGATTGACCGAGGCCCGTTCGGCCTGCGCGGATCTGATGCGACTGAGGCCGGAGATGACTGTCGCATCATTGGATGTCCTGCCCTTCGCGAAGCCGGGTGACCGGCACCATGTGGCAGCCGGCCTGCGCAAATGCGGAATGACCGGCTGAGCGAGACGTCGCCCGAGTAACGAGCGGAATTGCCGATCCGTTGGACGACACGCCGCCAACGTCCGGGCGATACGGTTTTGCTTGCGGCGGCAAACGAAAGCGGCCCAGGATACCGAGCCGGCCTTTGATCCGGGTGAGAATTCGGCCCAAGCCGGACAATAACGGGAGGAAAAGCCATGAACCAGGGAATCACCCGCCGGCGGACCATCGGCGCGGGTTCGGCCGCCATCGGCGCCGTGGGTGCGGGACTGCCAAACCAGGCTGTTGCCAATGTGCCGCTTCAGTTCGACGGCACGAAGTTCAAGCTCGCCGCACCCGAGCCGAACCCGAAATATGGCGGCGTCCTGCGCATCGGAGTCACCAGCCGCCAGCCGCATTTCGATCTGCATCAGTCCGGCACCTACAACAACCTCGGCGCCATGGCCTGCATGTATG
>WBZQ01002538.1_pt1 | contig 11675 bp, 9 predicted proteins | sample 5204251 | NCBI WGS metagenome assembly WBZQ01 (sample SAMN12412402, study PRJNA552823) | activated sludge metagenome | isolation source: activated sludge from nitrification reactor of wastewater treatment plant... | place: USA: Virginia | collected 2017-09 | reverse complement strand
GGTGGCGGCGCCGAACTTGCGATCCTTGGCTTCCAGCGAGCGTCGTCCGTATGCGATCGCCAGATCGGTCCGGCCAATCCGCGCATGCGCGTCGGTCAGGCAATCCAGGATATTCGGGCTGTCCGAACCCAGCGCCAGGGCGCGTTCGGCCGCGGCGATCGCCTCCGCCTGCGCGCCGGTTCCCAACAGCAGGACCGCAAGGTTTTCATGCAGGGCGGCATTGTCCGGGTAGCGCGCCAGCCCGTCCCGCAGGCAGGCGATCGCGTCCGGCTGTTGCCGCAGATTGGTCAGTGCCAGGCCCAGGAACAGATAGTCGTCCTCGGTGGCCTGCCCGGTCGCCTCGGCTGATCGCAGCACCGCGCGTTGCAGGTCTACGGCCAACCGGGCCTGGCCGCGTTGATAGGCGTCACGCGCGGCGAGGCGCTGGGCCGGGATATCGCCCGTCGCCGGAGTAACGCCCACTCCCGCATCACCCTGTCCCGCATTGCCGACACGCGCGGCGACCGGTCGCAGCGTCACATAGGACCCCTTGCCAGGGGACGAACCCTGAACCCCGCCTGACCAGGACATCCGCCTATCGCTTCACAAGCACGGCTTCGACCTGCGCCGTCGCGGTGATGATCACGTCATCGGGCTGCGCGGTTGGCGGCGGTGGCGCGGCCTCCGCCATTCGGCCCATGGCCATGGGACGGGGGGATGGTCCTCCAGGGTCCTCGGCATCAAGCTGAATCGTGCGGAAATGGCTGAGTGTCATCCCCAGCGCCTCGGCCGCGTCGGTCGTGCGCTCGGTCAGGGCCTTCAACACGTCGCGTGCGGCGCTTTGGCGTGCCTTGCGCTCGGTTTCGGGTGAGAGCCGCCATTGCATCGCCGTAACCACCAGGCCCTTCTGCTGCAACGCGCCGGCCAGCGTCAGCAGGGCCGCCCCGTCGCCACTCGCCAGGCGGAATGTTTGCGACGCCCGCCAGGGGCCGGTGCGGTCATTGGGCGGCACGCCAGCGCGGCCGACATGATAGCCGATCGAGGCAAAGCGAACCTCCTTGACCGGCTCCGCCGCCGCGGTGGCGGCCCGGGCCAGCGTGTTGACCCGGCCCTGCGCCTCGGCCGCGCTGGCCGCCGTGGCTTCCACGCGCAGGATCGCCAGTAGCTCATCCGGCGCGACGGCCATCGTCAGGGACTGGTTCAGGTGCAGGATCGTTTCGGCCGCGCGCGCCGGTAAGACGAGCAGCACGGCCGGCAGGATCAGCCAGGCAAGCAAGGGGCGCATGATCGGCACTATTCGGATGGTGACGGTCCCAGCGTGCCGCTCGTTCCCCGCCATCGCAAGCGAATTGCTCGACTGTTAAAAAAAAGGGGAGCGCCGCCGCATCCAGGCGCGCTGGTGGCGCGAATGCAAGATGCCGGAGCAGACCGGCGTCACCAAGGGAGAATGCCGTCATGCGTAGCCCATTTGCCGCCCTGGCCGTTCTGGCCGCGATCACCGCCCAAGCGGCCGTCGCGCCGGCCGCCAATGCCCAGACCGTCGCCGCTTTGCTGGATGGCGACCGAATCGCGATGATCGATGCCGGTTCACGGAAGGTGACCGGGGTCGCGACCATCGCCGGAGCACCGGCCGCCCTGGTCGGGATCGACGTGCGCCCGTCGGATGGCATGCTGTATGGCCTGGCTGCCGACGGCACCGTCGTGACGTTGGACGCGCGTACCGGCAAGGCCACGCCGCGGGTGAAGCTGGAAACGATGGTCGCCTCCGGTACCTGGGCCACGATGGATTTCAACCCGGTCGCCGACCGGCTGCGCGTGATCGGGGCGGATGGCACGAACCTGCGGGCCAACGTCGACGACGGCAAGGTGGTGCGCGACGGCGCGCTGAAATTCGCCGATACCGACATGCACAAGGGCGAAACGCCCATGGTTTCCGCCGGCGCGTATACGAACAGCGTGAAGGGCGCCAAGGAAACCGCCCTGTTCGATATCGACACGAAGATCGGTGTCCTGCTGAAGCAGGCGCCGCCGAATGATGGTGTGCTCGTCTCGATCGGCAAGCTGGGGATCGAGGCGAAGAGCGTGGCCTTTGACATCGCCGCGGACGCATCGGGCACGAATACGGGCTGGCTGGTGTCGGGCGCCACGCTGTACCGCGTCGACATCGCCACCGGCAAGGCGACCGAGGCCGGCCGCGTCGACGGGCTGACCGGCACCGTGCGCAAGATCGCGGTGCTGCCGGCCGGTTGACCCATCGGCCGACCCGGGTGACATCCCTTCTGAAGCCTGCCAGCATCTGGTGGGCGTTCAGGAGGGATGGTCATGACGCAGGCGGCGCGGATGCGGAGTTTGTTGCGGGCACCTGGGATGGTGGTTGCGCCGGGCGCGTATGACGGGCTGACCGCGATGCTGGTCGCGCAGGCGGGTTTCCAGGCGGTCTACATGACCGGCGCCGGGACATCGGTCGCGCATGGCTATCCCGATTTCGGCCTGCTGACTGAAACCGAAATGGTCGCCAACGCCGCCCGCATGGCGCGCGCCGTCGACATCCCGCTGATCGCCGATGCCGATACGGGCTATGGCAACGAACTCAACGTGATCCGGACCATCCACGACTATGAGCGCGCCGGCGTCGCCGGGGTGCATATCGAGGATCAGGTCTCCCCCAAGCGCTGCGGGCATCTGGACGACAAGGAACTGGTCCCGACCGAGGATTGGGTCGCCAAGATCCGTGCGGCCTGCCACGCGCGCCGCGACCCTGATTTCCTGGTCATCGCGCGCACCGACGCCCGCGCGGTGCTGGGTTTCGAGGACGCGATCGCCCGCGCCAGGGCCGCGGTCGCCGCTGGCGCCGACATGATCTTCGTTGAGGCGCCCGCGACGATGGAGGAAGTCGCCGCGATCCCGCAACGGGTCGGCGCCCCCTGCCTGCTGAATGTCGTCTGGGGCGGCAAGACGCCCGAGATCGACCTGCGTGACGCGGAAGCCATGGGCTACAAATTCGCCATCCTGCCCGGTCTGCTGTTCAAGGCGGCGATCGGCGCCTGCGACGCGGTGCTGCGCGAGGTGAAGGCGACCCACCGCCATCCCGCCCCGCGCGACGGCATGACCGTCCAGGCCGCTTTCAACCGTGTCGGCGCCGAGGAATGGGCCGCCTATCGCACGCAATTCCGCGCGCCCGCCACCGATCGCAAGGCGGCCGAGTGAGCGCGCCCACGCCAGACTGCCCACGCCAGACAGATTGCCCACCTAACCAACGGGACTCCCGCATGTTCGAACTCTCCGAAGAACACCAGATGCTCAAGGACCTGGTCGCCAAGTTCGTTGAACGCGACCTGATGCCGCTGGAAAGGGCCGTCCTCGCGCGGGAAATGTCTGGCCAGAAAACGGCGCTGAGCGAGGAGGAGGAGGCGAAGGTCCTGGCCACCTGCAAGGAGTTGGGCCTGTGGGGCCTGGACGTGCCGGAGGAATATGGCGGCGCGAACCTGCCCACCGTCGCGCTGATGGGCGTGAACGAGGAACTGGCTCGCACCTGCGTGCCCTTCACCTTCCCGCCTGACAGCCCGAACCTGCATATGCTGATGGCCGTCGCGAACGACGAGCAAAAGAGGAAATACCTGGACCCCTATGCGCGGGGCGAGATCGTCTCGGCCATCGCGATCTCCGAGCCCGGGGCGGGCGGCGATCCGGCCGGCATGACCACGCGCGCGGTCAAGGATGGCGACGACTGGATCATCAATGGCCGCAAGATCTGGGTCAGCCGCGTCCCGCAATCCGCCTTTACGATCGTCATGGCCCGCACCGGCGAGGGCAAGCGCCACGAGGGCGTGACCGCCTTCATCGTCGAACACGGCACCAAGGGCTTCATCATCGAACGCGAGATCCCGATGCTCGGCGGGCAGCGGACCTATGAGCTGATTTTCGAGGATTGCCGCATCCCGGCGAAGCAGATCCTGGGGCAGGAGGGCAAGGGCTATGCGCCCATGCAGTTGCGCCTGACGGTGCGACGATTGCAGATCGGTGCCTGGGCGGTGGGCATGTCACGGCGCGCGCTGGACATGATGATCGAGCACACGAAACAGCGCGTGACCTTCGGCCAGAGGTTGGCGGATCGGCAGGCGATCCAGTGGTGGATTGCCGACGCGGCGATGAAAATCCACGCCTGCCGGCTGATGGTGATGGACGCCGCCGCGAAGGCCGACGCGGGGAAGGACGTGCGCACCGAGGCGTCGATGATCAAGGTGATGGGCACCGAAATGGCGACCGAGATCATCGACCACGCCATGCAGTCCTTCGGCGCGATGGGCGTGGCGAAGGAGTTGCCGCTGCAATTGATGGCGCAGAAGGTGCGCACGATGCGGGTCTATGAAGGCCCGACCGAAGTGCACCGGATGGCGATCGCTCGTCGGTTGATCGGGCGGTAGGCGCGCGTCGCGCGATGACCGCGCGGGTGGTGCGTGACTGTCGGTCACGCACCGCCGGGGTCAGATAACCCCCTTCTCCCGCAACGCCTTCAATTCTTCGGCACCCAGACCCAGCTTCTCACCCAGCACCGCATCCGTGTGCTGGCCCAGGACCGGCGGGGGCAGGCGGTAATCCGGAGGGGTTTCCGACAGCTTCACCGGATTGGCGATCAGCTTCATCATCTGGCCGGTGGCGTGCGCCATCTCCAGCACCATGCCGCGGGCGATGACATGCGGGTCGGCGAAGACCTGAGACAGCTTGTTGATCGGGCCGCAGCCGATCTTCAGCGCCTCCAGCTTGTCGATCCACCAGTCGGTCGGGTGGGACTGCATTGTCGGCGTCAGCGTGTCTGTGACCAGCTGGCGGTTGGCGACGCGGGCGGCGTTGGTGATGAAGCGCTCATCCTTCAGCAGGTGTTCCAGGCCGAACGCCTCACAGAAGCGCTTGAAGGTCGGGTCATTGCCGACCGACAGCACCATGTGGCCATCGGCGGTCGGGAACACCTGGTAGGGCACGATGTTCGGGTGCTGGTTGCCCAGCCGCGGCTGGTCTTCGCCCGTCGCCAGGTAGTTCATGCCCTGGTTCACGAGCCAGGCCACATGCGTGTCCAGCATGCCGATATCGATCTGCTGGCCCTGGCCGGTCAGGGTGCGGTGATGCAGCGCGGCCAGGATGCCGATGCAGCCATACAGCCCGGCGAACACGTCCGCCACCGGCACGCCCACCTTCTGCGGCAGGCCGTCGGGCTCTCCGGTCAGGGCCATCACTCCGCCCATGCCCTGGATCAGGCTGTCGTACCCGGGCCGAGGCGCGTACGGCCCCGTCTGTCCGAACCCGGTGATCGAGCAATAGATCAGCTTGGGGAACTTCGCGTGCAACTGCTCATACCCAAGGCCATACTTGGCGAGGGCGCCGACCTTGAAGTTCTCGACCAGGATGTCGCACTCGGCGATCAGCTTCAGCGCAATCTCCTGGCCTTCCTTCTGCGCGATATCCAGCGTGACCGACTTCTTGTTGCGGTTCACGCCGGTGAAATAGGCGCTCTCCTTCGTGTTCGGCTGATAGGGCGGGGCGAAGGCGCGCGTGTCGTCGCCGGCGCCCGGCCGCTCGATCTTGATCACGTCGGCGCCCATGTCGCCCAGCATCTGCACGCAGGTCGGCCCCGCCAGCACCCGGGTCAGGTCGAAGACGCGAAGGCCCTTCAGGGGCCCGGTAGGTTCGCTCATGCGCCACTCCTGCTTGCCGGTCCGCCGTGGCCGGTCCATAGAAAGCCAAAGCTTATAAGTCGTCGGAACCAATCGGCAAAGCCGTCCACGACCGGAGGAGAACAGGTATCAGGATGGCATCAGTCTCGTCCGAGACCATTGAGAGCCGAGCGTCTTGGGTCGCGGCGGGGGTGACCGTCGGCGTGCTGTCGGTGGCGTTCGGTGCGCCGCTCGCGGTGGTGGTGGCCCTGAAGACCATTACGACCGAGATGGGCACCGACCGGTCGGTCGTCGCGCTGGCCGGGGCATTGGCCTGGGTCGGCACCGGCGCCGGCGGGATCGCGATGGGTTGGCTGGCCGATCGCATCGGCCTGCGACCGGTCGTGGCGTTCGGCGGGATCATGACCGCGCTCGGCTTGTGGCTGTCGACCCTGGGAAACGTCTGGTGCCTGTATGTCGGCCACGGCCTGCTGATCGGTTTCCTGGGCAACGGCGCCGTCTATGCCCCGTTGCTGATCTATGTCAGCCGCTGGTTCGACCGTCGACGGGGGACCGCCATCGCGCTGATTTCCTCGGGCCAGTATGTCGCGGGCGTGATCTGGCCAACCGTGTTCCAGCTCGGCCTGGACGGGTTGGGCTGGCGCACCACGATGCGGGCATTCGCGTTGGTCGTGGTGGCGACGATCCTGCCATGCGTCATTATGCTGAAGCCGCCCCCCGAGGCCAGGCGGCCCGCGGTCATGGCAGGTGTTGGCGGAGGTCGACGCACCGTGTTGGGCCTGGGCCCGAACATGGTACAGGCGTTGATCATGGTGGCCGCGTTCTGTTGCTGTATCCCGATGGCCATCCCTGCTTCTCATCTGGTCGCGTTCTGCTCGGATATCGGCATCGCGGCCAGCAACGGCGCGGCCATGCTGTCGCTGTTGTTGGGCTGCGCGTTCATATCCCGGCAGATCTGGGGTGCCATGGCGGATCGGCTGGGTGGCCTGCGCACCGTCGTGATCGGATCGACCTGCCAGATGGTGTCGATCGCCGCCTTCATGACCACCCAGAACGAGGCCGGATTGTTCATGATCTCGGCCATCTATGGGTTGGGTTTCAGCGGCATCATCCCGTCCTATTCGGTAGCGATACGTGACCTGTATCCCTCTGCCGACGCGTCCTGGCGTATCCCCTGTGTGCTGTTCGCCGGCATGTCGGGCATGGCGGTCGGCAGTTGGTGGGCCGGCGCCCTGTATGACTTCTACGGCCATTATGGCGTAGCCTTTGCTTCGGGCGTGGCGTTCAACGCGCTCAATCTCGCGGTCGTCGGCTTCCTGGTCGTCGCGCAGGCCCGATCGCGGCGTATCATGCCCGTGGTGGCCGCCTAGCAATGGCCGCGATTTGGCGCTTCAGGCCAGGCTTTGTAGGATGTGACGGATTTTGACCCGGCGCGAAGGACCCATCCCGCGATGAATGATCAGGTGACCGAGGACCCGCAGGCTTTTCTTGACCGGCTGGAGGCGCAGTCGGTCCGATACGAATCCCCTTGTGGCGACGGCCGCATGGTCTGGCGGATGTGGGACAAGTCGGGTGGAACGGCGCCGGTCGTCGTCCTGTTCCATGGCGGCGCCGGGTCCTGGCGCCATTGGGTGCGCAACATTCCGGTGATGGTCGAAACCTATCGCGTGCTGGCCCCCGACCTGCCCGGCCTGGGCGAGTCGGATTTCCCTCCGGACGGGGACAACGCCTTCGCGATCGCGGAAATCGTGATCGCCGGCATCGATTCGGTGATCGGTAGAGCATCCGGGTTCGATGTTGTCGGATTTTCCTTCGGCGGCACGATGGCGGCCTGTGTCGGCGCACTGGCCGGCAAGCGGGCGCGGTCTGTCACCATCATCGGGTCGGCTGGCGTCGGCGCGCAGGGCAATCTGGGATCAGCCGTCAAGCTGGAGAAGGTGCGCCATCTGGAAGGGGAGGAGCGGCGGCAGACCCATCGCATCAACCTCAATCGCCTGATGATCGCCGACCCGGCCAAGATCGACGAACTGGCCCTGCTGATCCAGGACTGGAACACGATCCGGTCCCGCCTGCGTACCCCGGCGATTTCACGCAGCGGCGCCATCATCGAGGCGATCGACAAGCTGCAATCCCCGCTGAACGGCATGTGGGGGGAACTCGACGCGCCCGCCAACCCCAAGGGGCCGGAGCGTGTCGCCAGCCTGAAGGCGCGCAAGCCCGAGGCGGATATCCGCGTCGTACCGAAAACCGGCCATTGGGCGGCGTTCGAGTCACCCGAGATCGTCAATCCCTGGCTGCTGGAAATGCTCGCTCGCACCCGGCCCTGAGCCGACCGCCATAAGGAAATGCCTGAATGAACAAGCCGAGCGAGATTGCCACCGGCCCTGGTGAGATGATGGGCAATGCCGGCCCCGGCATGCTGGATGGGCTGCGCGTGATCGAAATCGCAGACGAGCGCGCTGAATATACCGGGCTGCTGCTGGCCGGTCTGGGCGCCGAGGTGATCAAGATCGAACCGCCCGAGGGCAATGCAACGCGGCGGATCGGCCCGTTCCTGGACGACAAGCCGGGCCCGGACCGGTCGCTGTATTTCTGGCATTACAATCGTGCCAAGAAGTCGGTGGCCCTGGACCTGCAAACGCCCGCGGGTCGGGAAGCGTTGCTGGGCTTGCTGGATGGCGCCGACATCTTCCTCGATTCGTCCTGCGGCGCCGTGAACAACGTGCTGGGCCTCGATCGCGCGGCGTTGAACGCGCGCTTTCCAAAGCTGATCACCGCGCGGATGACGCCGTTTGGCGATGACGGGCCTTGGGCGAATTTTCGTGGGTCGGACCTGATCCATCTCGCGCTTGGCGGGATCATGATGAATTGCGGTTACGATCCCGATCCGAACCTGGAATACGACACGCCGCCGATCGCGCCGCAGGTCTGGCACGCCTATCACATCGCGGGCGAGCAGTTGGCCACCGGCATCATCGCCGCCGCGATTCATCGCCACCGTAATGGCGGGGGGCAGGACGTGTCGGTCGCGGTGCATGAGGCCGTGTCGAAGAATCCTGAACTCGACATCATGAACTGGGTCATGCGGCGTGTCCCTTTGTGGCGCCTGACCTGCCGGCACGCGCTGGAAACGCCCAACGCGTCGCCGTCGATCGTCCATACGAAGGACGGGCGGTGGTTCATCTCCCACGGGATGGGCGCGCGTGACCTCAAGAACCTGGTGCCGTTGCTCGGCAAGTACGGGATGCAGGCCGATCTGCAACCGCCCGGCCCGGATGTCGACCTGAAGGCGCGAGCGGTGCCTGGGTCCACCGCGTCGGACGAAGCGCGTGCGCATATGTTGGATGTGGTCGGCCGCTTCATCCGCGCCTGGACCTATAACGACATGCCGTGGTTGGAGGCGCAGGAAGCCGGGCTGCTTTGGGCGCCGATCCGCAAGCCGCATGAGAACGCGGAAGACGAGCACTGGCTCGCTCGCATGACCTTCGCCGATGTCCATCACCCCGAGCTCGGTCGTTCGTTCCGCTATCCGACCTCGAAATGGTTGACGACGAAAACAAGCTGGAAGGTCGGGCGGCGCGCACCGCTGGTGGGCGAGGATACGAAAGAAGTCCTGGGTGAAGCGAAGCGATCGGCGTTCGTACCGGCGCAGCCGAAGATGGACACGAACCCCAAGCTGTCCGCGGTGCACAACAAGCCGTTTCCGCTGCAAGGCGTGAAGATCCTGGATTTCGCCTGGTTCCTGGCATCGGCCGGCGGCACGCGTTTCCTCGCGGCGCTGGGGGCGGAAAGCTACAAGGTCGAGTGGAAGGACAATCCCGACACGCGTCTGGCCGCGATGGCACCGGTCGGCGGGCGGGAGGCGCGCGACAAGGCCACGGGGCCGCTGCCGGGGGTGAAGGACCCCGACATGGGCGGGCAGTTCAACAACAAGAACGCTGGCAAGCGCGGGATTTCGCTGAACATCCGTCACCCGAAGGGTTTGCAGATCGCCAAGGACCTGGTGCGCATCTGCGATGTCGTGGCGGAAGGGTTCTCGCCCGGCGTGCTGCAACGGCTGGGCCTTGGCTATGACGTGATGAAGTCGATCCGGCCGGACATCATCTACATCCAGCAGGCCGGCATGGGCGCGCATGGCAAGTATGGACGGATGCGCACGGTCGGTCCCGTCGCCGCGGCCTTCGCGGGTCAGGCTGACATGTCGGGCCTGCCGGAACCGGCGATGCCGGTGGGATGGGGCTATTCCTACCTCGACTGGATGGGTGCCTATGGCTACGCCCTGGCGCTTCTCGGCGCGCTGTACCACCGCGAGAAGACTGGCGAGGGCCAGTGGATCGATGCGTCGCAATGCGAATCGGGCATTTTCCTGACCGGGGCGACGGTGCTCGACTACTATGCCAACGGACGGGCATGGCGGCGCTATGGCAACCGCTCGCCCTATCTGCCAGCCGCCCCGCATGGGGCGTATCGTTGCAAAGGGAAGGATCGCTGGGTGGCGATCGCCTGCTTCTCCGAGGATGACTGGAAGACGCTCGCCCGCGTCGCGGGGCAGGGGGCGTGGCTGGACGACCGGCGGTTCACCACTCTGGCCGATCGCCTGGCACATCAGGACGCGCTGGACCAGGCCGTTGGCGCTTGGACCGCGACGCAGTCGGCCGAAGACGTGATGATGGCCTTGCAGAAGGCCGGGGTCGCGGCCGGCGTGTGCCAGAACTCGGAAGACCGGGTCGACAAGGATCCGCAACTGCGCCACCTGAAATGGCTGACCGAGGTCACCGGCACGAAGATCGGCACCTGGCCAGTCTATGAACTGCCGATGAAGATGACGCGGACCCCGGCCTATATCGGGGGTCCGATCAATCGCGGCGCGCCTGGCTATGGCGAGGACAATGAGTGGCTGTTGACCAACCTGCAGCGGCTGGCGGAGGAAGGGGTGATCTGATCCCGATTGTACGGGCCGATTCGTCATCTCCGTGACACGTGACCGCGTGCCGATACCGGTGTAGGGATGCACGCCGTGTCACGGAGTGATCGATGGCCGATGGTCCTGTCATCCACATGGTCCACGAGGTAGCCAATCCCGACGGACTGGTGTGGCAAGCGGAATTTCCCACGGCGGATGACGGCTCGACCTGGTCCTGGCGGCATCTGGATATTGTGAACCCCACCGCGCGCCGCGATGCCGAGGCGGACATGCATTGGCCGGCACATGTCCGGCGTATCGTGGTAGGCACTGACGAAACGCCGCGTATCGTGGTGGACGACAATGCGATGGCCGGCGTTCTTCCGTCTTTCGCCCGCACGGGGGATTACGCCGAATTCATGGTCACGCACTGGCACTTTGCGGTGTCCCGGGACCGAATACTGACGACACGGCGACACCCGGCGCGTTCCCTTGCCGCCGCCTATCACATCTGTACCACCTTGGGTCCGGCGCCGACTGGCCCGATGTCGGTCGTATTGCTGGCGATCACTGACTTCTGCAGGGCGACACGCGCCCGGATGGCGACGTTGGAGGACGAGTTGGACGCTGTTGAGACAGCGCTTCTGTCGGATCGAGAAGCGACAGCCAACACAACGATGGCGCGCCAGATCGGTCAGGTCCGACGGGAGGCGGTCGATGTGCGCCGCCAACTTGCGCCGGTCGCGCGGGCCATGACCGATGACGTCGACGAATGGCCGCCATGGGCGCAGGCGGATGAACATGACACGACTGTCGCAGCGATCATGGGGGTCTTGGACGACATCGCGGCGCTGAACGAACGCGCGCGTTCTTTGCAGGATGAATTGAGCTCCCGGCTGACCGACGAAACGAACCGCCGGCTGTATATCGTGTCGGTCGTTACGACGCTGATGATGCCGGCGACATTCGTGACCGGTTTCTTTGGCATGAATACCGGCGGGTTCATCTGGGGCGACAGCGTGGCGAACGGAACAGCTTACGCCGGTCTGACGTGTCTGGTCGCGGTCCTGGCAATGCTGGGCTTGCTCAAATGGAAGCGGTTGCTGTAGGGCCGACTCCGCCGT
>WBZQ01002537.1_pt1 | contig 11675 bp, 8 predicted proteins | sample 5204251 | NCBI WGS metagenome assembly WBZQ01 (sample SAMN12412402, study PRJNA552823) | activated sludge metagenome | isolation source: activated sludge from nitrification reactor of wastewater treatment plant... | place: USA: Virginia | collected 2017-09 | reverse complement strand
CCAGCGGCGCGCCGGCGAGCGTGAGCGAGTGGGTGTCGTTCACCACGGGCAGAGCGGGCGTGGCGACGCGCAGCGGCACCGCGACCGGGAGGCCGCCGAGCGCCTCGCCGTGGAGCACGCGGGTCTGGAACCACGAGAACCGTGACGGCATGCGAATTCCAATGGATGGCGAGGTGGCTTGGCTGTTGCCCGAGGGGCCGCTTCCCTACTGGCGCGGACGTATCTCCTGGATCGCCTACGAGAGAGTGGGATTTGAGGTCCGCGTGGGGTATCGAGGCGGCGCGTTCACGGCCGGCTCTAACTCCCCCAACCCCCTCTTTACATTACAAAAGAGGGGGCTTCGGACACATTTGCTTGCTTACTTCAGGTAGCCTAGCGAGCGCAGGTTCTCGACGTACTCCTTCGCGCCGATTGGCAAGCTTGACGGGGCCCTTCGCCGTCCCCACGATTTCACGGTCTCTCGGCTCAACGCGACGGGTGCGAGAGCTTTCTCGAGCACCCGGCCGGCGATTTCGCGCGAGGCCGGAACGCCTAGGGCCGCCAGCACCGTCGGGGCGAGATCCGGAGGCGAGAATGAGGCCGATCGGGCTCTTTCGGGATCCGCGCTTACAAGCGGCCCGGCGAGCACCAACCGGCCCCTTTGCTCGACGCGTCCCCCGTCCAACAGCATTGCGAGAAGGTCGATGTCGGTCCTCAGGAGATCGCTCTTCAGAAATGCGTCGATGCGCGCGGCCTCCTTCTTCAGGGCCTCGGCCAACGCCACGCGGTCCGCCGCGCCGCGCGTCGGATCTCCCAACGCGGATCCGAGAATATCCAGCCCCGGAAGGTAGAGCAGCGAGAGCCTTGGCCGATCCCGCGCGAACGCCTCTTCGAAGGCGCGGATCGAAAACGCGTCGAGCCCCTCGGCATCGGCGATGAGCCGGTCTACGGTTCCTGGTTCGGGGGCGACCCGCGGGGCGAGCCTCGCCGCGCGCGCAGCCGCCTCCTCTGGCCAGCCTTCGCCTTTCAGAGACGCTCCGGCGCGCGCGGCGAAGAACAGGTGGTTCGAGAGAACGGTCGCGCTGGAGGCCTCCGATGCCGCCGGATATGTGGTCCACCAGTTCACGACCAAAGACGGGATTCCACCCCGCGCGGCGACTTCCCAAACGGCCGGAACCCGTCGGGCCGCGGATGTGACGGACTCCCGCCTTGCAAGGGAAAGGGCCGGGAGCGCGTGCCCAAGAAGCCAGCCGGACAGAGCAACCGGCTTGACCGGCGATCGCAGACCAGAGACGCGCACCAGATCGAGGGAGCCGATGCCGTGGCGGCGAACCTCCTCGCCGGTCGCGACGGTCGTCCAAAAGGCCGCGGGGTCGTGTTCGCTCTTTTGGTAACTGTAGGTTGCCGTCGCTTGGTGAGGTTCCGGCTCGCGCCTCCTTTCCAAATATCGATCCGACCAGCCGTCAATGCCGATCACGACCACGCGCCTCGTGTTCGCGGCGACCACGAGAGGGACGTCGGCGGGTGGTGTCGCGCGGAAGGCGAGGAGCGCCGCCGTGCCCGAGACCGCGACCACGATGCCAAGGCCGACCACCCAAATCGCGCGGCTCCTCGCCTGCCGGGCCAGCAGGGCGCGGCCCGAGGCGACCAGCACGGCGAGGGCGATCCCGCGGGCGATTCGAAAGGACACGAAGACCGCGAGGGCTATCGCGAAGAGGACGCCCAACGCGCCCAAAAGGCCGCCCCGCTCCATCGCGGGGATCGCGGCGAAGGCGCCCGCCGCGCCGGCGACGAGCCCGAAGACGATCCCAATCTCGGTCGAGGCGTGCTCGGCGTCTCCGCGCCCGCGCATCCTCACCCAAGCCAGGCCGCCCAACCCGGTCACAAGGACGCTTGCCAGGACGAGCGCCCCGAGGAGCAGCCAGCCGAAGAGGACCGCCCCATCGCGAACCGGAAGCGAGTTGGCAACCGCCACCATCGCGGTTTGCGCGGTCGCGAGCACGAGCGCCAGGAGGGCCGAGGCGATGCCGGCTCCCTGCACGAGGCCCCGCAGACGACTGCGCGCCGAAAGCGTGCCCTTGAGGACGGCGCCCTCCACGCCGCGGTCGAGATAGCCACGCGCGCGCAGTCTCTCGCGGGCTTCGTCGAAAGAGAGCGGTGGCGTGGAGTCGGGGGCGGGCTCTGTCATGCGGCGTGGACATTAGCAGGAGCCAAAGGCCGCGAAATGGATGCGGCCCTCATCCCGAGACCGCACGCAGGATTCCGGGACCGTACTTGCGAAGAAGGACCGGGCCGATCCCGGCCACCGCCGCGAGCTCGCCCTCGGTGCGCGGCCGCGCGTTCGCGATGTTGGCAAGTGCCCGGTCGGTCAGAATCTGGAAGGCGGCGACCTTCATCCGGCGCGACTCCGCGAGCCGCCAGGCCCTCAACCTCTCGGCGACCCCCGCGCCGTTCTCAATGGTGCGAGCGTCGCCAAACGGCTTCGCGGACTTCCTTCGTCGCTTCGGCCTTGTCAGGTCGGGGAGCCTGGACTTCGCGCGGACCTTCGTCTTGGCCCACAGCTCGATCGGCGCCCCTAGGCCGCCCACATGGCCCTCGCCCGTCAGGAACGCCCGCTGGAACGGGATCGTCCGGCCGTCCTTCTCGAACTCGTCGTCCTCGATGTTGAGGAGTCGCGCCCGGGCGAGGCCTCCCAACACCTCCTCGAACGCGCGCCGTTCCATGTCGCTCGGCGCGGTGAGGCGGAAGAGCTGGCCCGTCGAGAGGCCGTCCCGGCCCCTCAGCTCGTCCAGGATGCGGCGGATCAGCGCGTCTTCGGATTGCGAAGGGGTCCTCAGACGCTGAACCACGCAGCCGGCCGGGGCACAGATGTCGCAAAGCCCGCAGGGCTCGCCGGAATCCTCCTGGTCTCCAAAGTGCCTCACCAGCTGCAACATCCGGCACTGGGGAGATTCGGCGCAGCGCATCATCCGGTCGAGCTGCTCCAGCTTGTGGTCGCGCTGCTTGGCGTACGGCCGAAGCCAGCCCGTGGCGCCCTTCACAAAGGCCCCGTCCTCGTTCGCGACCGCGCCCCCGTGCAGCACGAGCTTCTCGAGCGCCTTCTCGAAGACCTGGCGCTCCAAGACCACGGCCTCGGCAAGCTCTTCGACGTTCTTGGGCTTCTTGCCCAACTCGGCAAAGAGGCGCTCCAGAATCGCGGGCTCGGGGTAGTCCCGGTTGTGAAAGAACTCGTGCGTCCTTCGATCGGCGAAGGAGTACAAGAGGATGGCGCGGGACGGCTTGCCGTCGCGGCCCGCCCGGCCGATCTCCTGGTAATAGCCTTCGAGGCTCGCCGGGAGGCCGGTGTGGATCACGGTCCTCACGTCGGGCTTGTCGACGCCCATTCCAAACGCGATGGTGGCGACAATGGCCGAAAGCCGGCCCGCCAGGAAGTCGGCCTGAACCCGGTCCCGCGCCTGCGCCGACATTCCGGCGTGGTAGGCCGCGGCCGGCATCAGGCGCGAGAGGGCCTCGCCCAGGCTCTCGGCCTCGCGGCGGGTCGGGGCGTACACGATGGCCGGGCGCCGCGTCTCGTCGACGAGGACCGCGAGGACCTCATCCGCGCGCTCTCCGGTGGGAATCGCGACGGCCTCAACCGCGATGTTGGTGCGGCGGAAGCCATGGATGAAGCGGCCCTCCTTCACGAGCCCAAGCTGCTCGGCGATGTCGTCCTGCACGCGCGGGGTCGCGGTCGCGGTCAGGGCGATCACGGGGGCCGGGCGCAGCAGTGGAAGGCGCTTGCCCAACAGGCGATAGTCGGGCCGGAAGTCGTGTCCCCAATGCGAGATGCAATGCGCCTCGTCGATCGCGACCAGCGCGGGGGTCCTCTTGGCGAGCATCTCGGGAAAGCCCGCCACCGAGAGCCGCTCGGGCGCGATGAACAAAAAATCGAGCCGGCCGTCGAGGTAGTCCCGACAGGCGATCCGGGACGCCATGCGATCGCGTCCGGAGTGGATGCGCTCGGCCGCGAGGCCGAGGGCCTTGAGCTTCCCAACCTGGTCCTCCATCAGCGCGATGAGCGGCGAGACCACAAGCGTGGTTCCCTTCCGCGCGAGGCCCGGCAGTTGGTAGCAGAGCGACTTGCCCGCGCCGGTCGGCATCACGAGGAGGACGTCCCGGCCCTCGGTCGCGGCCCGGCAGACGGCCTCCTGATACGGCCGGAAGGCCGCGTGCCCAAACGTGTCCTTGAGAAGGACGGGCAGCCGTGCAAGGGCACTGACATTGGAATCGGAATCGGCGCCTACATTGGGCGAGACCCGCGACATGGGACTGATTGGCCCAGGCTCCGAGCCTGCGCCTGAGGGGGAACGCCCGCCGGCCTGGAACGTCGAGTTCACAACCTCGCGCACGTAGTCTTCGATCTGCCGCATGAAGTCCGCGAGGCGGCCCTCGCCCCGGTGGATCCGCCGGAGCTCGGCCTCCCAGCGCCCGGTCATCTCCGGGCTCTTGACCAGCGGATGCACCACCTCGATCAGGCGGATCCCCTTGGGCGTCGCCTCCAGCGCCTTTCCGCTTCGCACGATGTACGCGCGCCTGAGCAGGGTCTCGATGATCTCCGCACGGGTCGCCGGCGTCCCGAGGCCGTTGTCCTTCATCGCGTCCGAAAGCTCGCGGTCGTCGAGCGTCTTCCCCGCGGTCTCCATCGCGGTCAGAAGCGTCGCGTCGGTGAAGCGCTTGGGCGGGCGCGTCTTCTTGTCGACGGCGCGGGCATCGAGAACGTCTTGGACCTGCCCGATTGCCAAACCCGACGGCAGCGTTTGCGAATCCGCGGGGGACGCCGCGCCCGGGTCGTTTCGAGCCTCTCGATCGGCCGCTTTCGTCTTCGGGCTTGCGTTCTCGGGCTCGAGGTCAAGGACCTTCCAACCGGGCCCTAAGACCAGGGTTCCGGAGGAGTGGTACCGGTCGACGATTGGCAACGGGTCGCGAGACTTGATGGTCGTGACCACGTTCGTGACCGCCCAAACGTGCTCCTTGTGCCACGCCGCCAGGAGCCTCCGGCAGATCAGGTCGTAGAGGCGTCTCTCGCCCAGGGGCAAAGCCGCGAGGCGCGCGGGGCGCGGCGTTGGGATGATCGCGTGGTGATCGGTGACTTGGGAGTCGTCGACAAACCGCGCGCCCAAGGACGAAGTGCCCGTTCCGGGCGCGAGGAGGCCCTCGTACGGCGCCCGGATCGCGCGAATGACCTCGGGGAGGGTCTCGGCAGCGTCTTGGGAAAGGTGCCGGCTGTCGGTCCTTGGGTAGCTGATCAGCTTGTGCGTTTCGTAGAGCGACTGTGCGATCGCAAGCGTGTCGCGCGCGCTGAGGCCGAAGAGGCGATTGGCATGCCGCTGGAGCTCGGTCAAGTCGTAGAGGAGCGGGGGCGGCATCCTCCGGGTCTCGGGGCGGATCGACTCGATCGACGCGTCGCCCGCGAGAGCCCGCGCGACGATGCGATCCGCGTCCGGGATGTCCAGCTTGTTCACAGGGTCTTCGCCGCGGTTCGCGCCCTGGACGTCCCCGTCGGGTCCGCCGACATCGTCCGTGGACGGGCGGATTGGCAGTCGCCGCGCTTCGGGTGTTGGCGAGTCGCCGCGAAAGTAGGTCCCTTGGTAGGTTGGGCGCGCGGGGGCCTCGCCGTCCTCGGGCCGTGAATCGGCAGGCGAGAACGTCGCGATCACTTCCCGATAGGACTCCGGCACGAATGCCTGGATGGCCTTCTCGCGCGCCACGAGCATGGCGAGGGTCGGCGTCTGGACGCGCCCAACCGAGAGGTTCTCGTCGTAGGCCAGCGTACAAGCCCTCGAGAGATTCATCCCAACGAGCCAATCCGCGCGGCTCCGGCCGCGGGCCGCGTCCGCCAAGGCGTCGAACTCCCGGCCGTCGCGCAGCGCACGCAGGCCCTTGGCAATCGCGTCTTCGGTCAGGGACGAGATCCAGAGCCTCTGGAACGGCTTTTTCGAGCCCGCGGCCTCGTACAGATAGCGGAAGATCAGCTCGCCCTCTCGCCCCGCGTCGGTGGCGCAGATCACCCGCTCGACCCCGGGCGAGGACAGAAGCCCCTTCACAACCTCGAATTGCTCCTTCGTGGACTGAAGGACCACGAGCGGCCAGGAGGTGGGAAGCATCGGCAGCGTCGCGCGCGTCCACCGCCGCCATTCGGGGTGGATCTCGTGCGGCTCGGCGAGCGCGACCAGGTGTCCGATCGCCCAAGTCACAAGGTAGCTATGGCCATGGAGGTAGCCGTTGCTCCTTTGGTGCGCTCCCACGACCGCGGCGATGTCGCGCGCCACGGCCGGCTTTTCGGCGATCACGAGCACGGCACCCTGCGTGGGGACGCCGCCCGGGCTGCCCTTCGGGGGCGATGCGGTCACGAGCCCATGAGCTCCCGTGCGACCTCAGCGGCGAAAGGCCGCGAGAAGGCCGCGCCCGCGTTTAGCGTTGGCAAGTTGGAAGCTGTCGCAGGATGCGTTCCGTTTAGCGGGCGAGGTTCAGTGGGTCCCATCGGAGGCGATGATACAGGCCGGCGGAATTTCGTCTTTCGCCCCATCTTCCCAAGCCGGGTTGGCAAATTTCAGGCGCTGAGCCTCGCGACGAAGAGAGGCGTATGCCGCGCGCCCTCCGAGGTGAGCTTGCTTTCCATCAATCGCGCCTCGCTTACCGGTTCCTTGCCCCAGACGCTTCCGCGGGCGTTCTCAAGGAGGCGTGGAAGGTCCAGGCCTTTCGAACGCGGCCTCCCCTTGTCTTCGCGAACCCGGCCCAGCGTGAGATGGGGTGCGAAGGGACGCGCCTCGCGCGGGAAGCCCGCCTCGGCGAAGGCTTCCTCTACGCGCGCGGCCAGCGTTTGCAGGACCCCGGCTCCGTCTCCGCAGCCTGCCCAAAGCACGCGTGGGGACCGCGGATTCGGAAAACAACCCAAACCCGCGAGCGTGAGCTCGAACGCGCGAAGGCCCGCGGTCGCGCGGGCGAGGGCCTCGCGAGCCTGGGGCAACCGGTCGGGCGCGGTGTCGCCCAGGAACTTCAGCGTGAAATGAAGCTGATGGCCGGGAACCCAACGGGCGTCAACGCTCCGGCGCAGCCCGTCTTGGGCCTTCATGAGCGCCTCTCGAAGGCGTTCGGAGCCAATCGGCACCGCGACGAACAGGCGCAGGGGCCGCGCGTTCGAGGAGGAAGAGCTCGAGGCAGACGCCTCTGCCGGTTGAGTGCTCACCGCCGCCGCGTGTGGACAGCGTCGATTGACAAATGTGTCAACTGCATGAGCAACGCGAACCTCGCCCCGGCGCCGTCGGGGTCGTGCTTACCCGCACGACCCCGACGCATATTGGCCGGTCTTACGCGGACCCATTCCCGCCCTATTCTCCGCGCGGTCCGCGGGGACCCTGAGGGGGACGCGGGCCTTGCGGAGACCTTGGTCCCTGCGGAGGGCGCGGGCCTTGAGGCGCTGAACTCTGCGCCGGCCTTGGACCCTGAGCCGGCCTGGGACCCTGGGAGGGCCTGGGGCCCTGGGGCGGTCTCGGACCCTGAGGCGGCCGTGGACCCTGGGGAGCCGCGCTTCGTGGCCCTTGAGCCAGCTCCGCGCGAGGGCCGCTTGTCGAAGAGCGTGCGGCTCGTGGCCCTTGAGCCAGCTCCGCGCGCGGCCCACTCGTCAGGGAACGCGCGCTTCGCGGGCCTTGAGCGAGCTCCGCGCGAGGCCCGCTCGACAGCGACGCGGCCGGGCTTCGCGGCCCCTGTGTCAGCTCCGCCCGCGGCCCCTCGGTGAGCGCCGCGCGCGGCCCACTCGTCAGCGAGCGCGACTTGGACGCGGTTCCAGAGGCCCCGGTCTTGGTCGCCCCGCCGACCCTCTTCGGCGATTTCTTCTTCCCCGAATCATCCGGTTTCTTGACCATGCTCCTCTCCTTTCACCCTCTTAAAGCCGGCCCCGCGCCGGCCATCTTCGACACGCTCGCGGCACGCGCCGCGGAGGCTCTCGATCAGCGAAACGGCGGCCCTCCGAACCAGGCCACCAAGGAGCGCCTGGTTCCCGAAGTCACCTGGGTCACGCGGTGCTGCCCCCAGCTTGGAAAGACCAGGAGCGCCGCGAGATCGCGCGCCCCGGTCGTCACATGAGTTCCGTCGCGAAACTCCACGTCGCCGCCCTCGTAGGCGCCTCCGTCCGTCAGCTGCAGCGTCATCGAGAGCTTTCGCGGCAGCTCCGAGCGCGTCTCGACAATGTCCGAATGCCACTCGTAGCCGCCGTCGGGGCCCTCGTATTCGGTGAACTGGAGCTTTTCGGTGAACCCGATCAGGTCGAAGCCATAAAACTCGTCGTTCAGCCTTTGAACGGCCTCCGCCAGCTTCACGAACAGGAACTCGGTTGCGTTCTCACGGCGCATCCAGGCGACGCGCGACTTGCGATGCGACATGTCGATGCCGTCGTCTCCGACACCCGCCATCGCGGCGATTTCGTTCGGGAGCGAAGCTCCGATCGCCACGACCTCGCGCACTTCGGGCTCCGACAAGACGCCGTACTCAACCGCGAAGGGCGGGTAGTTGCGGGCTTCATAGGCACGGAACGCGAAGATTCCCATGTCCCCCGAAATGGCCTTTCCGATTCCCGAGCGCCCCAAGGCTAACGGCACGGAATCCCCGCGCGCAAGAGAAAAATGCACGTCCGTTGAACCGTCCGGCGTGTTACCGTATCGCGACCGCAAGACGCCATGCGCCGCCGCGAGCGAATCCTCCGTGACGTGCTCCCGCCCGACCTCCTTCGGGCCTTCCAGATCTACGTCCGCGAGATCGCCCAAACCCCGCTGATGATCCGCGAGGAATGGGCAGGCCGCGTGGCGCGCCACAACGACCCGTTCGCGGTGGAGATCCACCGGCGCCTGACCCCGCTGGTGGAAGAGCACCTGAAGCGCCCGGTCAAGCGCTCCTACGCCTACCTCGCGTCCTACCAGGACGGTGCCCGGGTGACCAAACACGTCGACCGCGAGCAGTGCCGGTACACGCTGGACCTGTGCATCGAAGACAGCGGCGGACGGGCGAGTCCGGAGCGGGGATCGAATAGAGGTGGCGCGCCGCGGCCTCTTCCGCCGTGGCCGCTGTACGTCGAAGGCCGTCCCGCGCATCTAAGGAGCGGAGACGCGGTCCTGTATTTCGGCTGCGAGCAGCCCCACTACCGCTTTCGAAAGCCCGCCGGCAAGGTCGCGAACCTGGTGTTCCTGCACTTCGTGGATCCGGACTTCGAGGGCGACCTCGACTAGCGGCAAGCGTCGAGGGCGCCCACGGGGGGGCGCCCCTACGAGGGCACCGGACCAAGAGCGAGATCGCGGCAGCCGGCCCAGGAGCGAGGGCGCGCGAGCCGATCGAGGCGCATGACCGTCCCGCCGCGGACCTTGGAGGATCGCGACCTATCATTCACGGCGATGACCCAGCCCAAGGTCCTTCCCAACTTCATCGCCGGCAAGTCTCGGCCGCCCGCGACGGGCCAGTATCTCGACGACATCGCCCCGGCGACCGGTGAGCTTCTCGCAAGGGTTCCGCGCTCGGGCCCTGGCGATGTCAGCGACGCCGTCGCGGCGGCAAGGGCAGCGTTTGCCGAGTGGTCGAGAACACCCGTTTCGGTGCGCGCCGACTTGTGCGACGCGATCGCGAACCGCCTGCAGGCGCGCTCGGCCGAGCTTGCCGAGGCGGAGACGCTGGACACGGGAAAGCCAATTCGCATCTCCCGCACCGTCGACATCCCGCGCGCGGTTGCCAACTTCCGCTTCTTCGCCGGGGCCGTCCGTCACGACGAGACCGGCTTTCACCAGATGCCGGACGCGATCAACTACACGCTGAGGAGGCCGGTCGGCGTCTGCGGGCTGATCACGCCGTGGAATCTCCCCATCTATCTCCTGTCGTGGAAGGCCGCGCCCGCGATCGCGATGGGCAACACCGTGGTCGCCAAGCCCAGCGAGCTGACCCCGCTGACGGCGTCCATCCTGGCGGAGGTGATCCACGAGGCCGGAGCCCCTCCCGGGGTCTTCAACCTCGTGCACGGCCTGGGAAGCGAGGCGGGTCAGGCGCTCGTCGAGAGCCCAAACGGCCCCCTGATCTCGTTCACCGGCGGCACCGCCACCGGAGCGAGGGTCGCGATCACAGCCGCACCCCGCTTCAAGAAGCTGAGCCTGGAGTTGGGCGGCAAGAACGCGACGCTGATCTTTCCGGATGCCCAAATCGAGGACGCGGTCAAGGGCGCGGTGAGGGCCGCGTTTCTCAATCAGGGCCAGGTCTGTCTGGCCGGTTCCCGGATCCTTGTACAAGACCGCCTGCACGACTACTTCGTCAAGCAGTTCGTGGCCGCCGTAAACGACCTCAAGATCGGCTCCCCGATGGATCCCGATTCCGATTTGGGAGCCTTGATCTCGAAGGCCCACCGCGAAAAGGTGGAGGGCTACATCGCGATGGCAAGGGAAGAGGGAGGGATCATCGAAACCGGCGGCCGTCGCCCGGCCTTCGCGGCCCCCTACGACGACGGCGCGTTCCTGTTGCCAACCGTGATCACGGGCCTTCCGCCCTCGTCACGGGTCTCAACAGAAGAGATCTTCGGCCCCGTCGTCACCATCCACCCGTTCCAAACCGAGGACGAGGCCGTGGAGATTGCCAACGGGGTCAAGTACGGCCTCGCGGCCTCCCTGTGGACAAGGGACCTCTCGCGAGCCCATCGCGTGGCGGCGCGCCTCGAAACCGGGATGGTCTGGGTGAACACATGGCTGCACCGCGACCTGAGGGTGCCCTTCGGCGGCATGAAAGAGAGCGGCCTAGGAAGGGAAGGCGGGAAGTACTCGCTGGAGTTCTTCAGCGAAGCGCGCAACGTGTGCATCAAGCTGGATTAGACGCCATGTCGGCAATCGCCCAACAAAGAGACCACTCCGTGCCAGTGGTCGAGTATCTTCGAAGAGAAGCGTTGGCCGAACACCGCAGCGAGTTCGACGAGGGCCGCGTCATCGCAATGGCCGGCGCGAGCCGCAATCACAACCAGATCGTCCTGAACATCGCCGGTGCCCTCAATTCCGCCCTTCGCGATCGGCCTTGCAACGTCTACTCGACAGACCTTCGCGTCGCGGTTCAAACGGGATCGCGGTATTTCTATCCGGATGTCGTGATCGCCTGCGGCAAGGAGGAATACCAAACCGACGCCGAGCCTCTGGCCTCGCTGCTGAACCCGGTCGCCGTGATCGAGGTCCTCTCGCCCTCCACCGAAGCGAGGGACCGTGGTGAGAAGTTCCTCTGCTATCAAACAGTCCCAACCCTGCGCGAGTACATCCTCGTGTCCCAATGGCCAAGGAGATTCGAATCGTACTATCGCGAGGAGAGCGGCGTGTGGATCTATCGGGCAGAGCCAAAGAACCCGGAATTCCTGGAGGTAAGAAGCATCGCGGAACACATCCCAGCAAAGGACGTGTACAACAAGGCCGAGGAAAAGAACACCTGACCAGGACAAGCGCCGCCTCTGACAACGCTGAAGAGATAGCGGCAACATCTTTGACAACTCCCTGACAGACCGGCTCCGTTCCGAAAGCCCCCTCTTTTGTAACTCTACTTTGTCACGCAGAAACCCTTGACAAAGACTGACTTGGCCGCCATATTAGTCGGCGGGGTGCTCCGGTTCCGGAAGAAGGAGAACATCAAGCGGCACCCCAAAAAAGGAAAGGAAGAAT
>WBZQ01002536.1_pt1 | contig 11675 bp, 10 predicted proteins | sample 5204251 | NCBI WGS metagenome assembly WBZQ01 (sample SAMN12412402, study PRJNA552823) | activated sludge metagenome | isolation source: activated sludge from nitrification reactor of wastewater treatment plant... | place: USA: Virginia | collected 2017-09 | reverse complement strand
CGCCACCGCGATGGCCAGCAATGAAGCGTCAGCGTTCATCCTCATATCAATCCTCCTTCAGTGATGACGACTGCAGGTCGTCGACTGACTCAGCAATCCCCATGCCTCCCTGATCAATGGAGAATCACTCGGATTTGTGCCGGTTGTATCCGGTTGGCGTGACGAAGTTGGACCGGCAGGGGAGGAAAACGCCAACACCTGTTCAATTTTGCCCAGCTTGTGCAGGATGCTTCCTGACACATGCCTCGGCTGTCGTGGCGACACGCAGTTCTCCGTAGACGCGCTCAGAATTAAAAACCCGTTGTCAACGAGGTAGACGCCTTGTACGTTGATTTGAACGACAGGGCTCTCGTGATAACCAAGGGAGGATGTATGAAGCAAATGATTTGGAGTGCGGCTCTGCTGTCGATGTGTGTCCCGTCATTCGTGTTGGCCCAGGCGGAGACGCCCAGAATGGATCAGCGGCAGGCGAATCAGGAGCGACGGATTGATCAAGGAATATCCAGCGGACAACTGAATGAACGCGAGGCCAATCGCGTGAACAATCAGCAGCAGCATATCAACAACATGGAGGACAAGGCCAAGTCCGACGGAGTGGTGACGAAGAAGGAGCGCGCCCGCATCAACCATGCTCAGGATCGCACGTCGCGCCACATTGCTCGCCAGAAGCACGACCGCCAGCAGCGATAGTGTCCCCATCAGGACCGGGCTCGGCAGATATGTGAGTATGCCGGTCCGGGTCACTTGGTCGGTCTCTGCGCTCATGCTTGCTGTCGAGTGTCTCCATGCCGTCCACAGGTCACACTGTGGACGGCATGGTTATTTCTGATCCCCTCCTCACCCTACGCATCGTGGCACCTGTGGCGTGAATTTCTGAGATCACGCCTGAATCGATTCACGTGATCCTGCTAGAATGCCGGCATGGATCTCATCACGACTCACCTCAATGCGGACTTCGATGGATTGGCGTCCATGGTGGCGGCCCGGAAACTGTATCCCGGTGCCGTGCTGGTATTTCCCGGGGGCGCGCAGGAGTCCGTCAGAAATTTTCTGGCCGAGCATGACGTGGGCATCTGTCGTCTCAAGGATGTGGCGTTGGAGCAGGTGCATCGGTTGATCCTGGTCGATGTGCAAGAGCCCGAGCGGATCGGTCCCTTGAAGGTGCTCAGTGAGCGTAAGGACGTGGATGTCCATATATTCGACCATCATGGACAAGGCGAAGGATCAGAAAAGTCGGCCTGGTCGTCGGTCACGGAACGGCATATCGAATCGGTGGGAGCCACGGTGACGTTGCTGATCGAGCGACTGAAAGCGCAGCAGGTGGTACTGACGGCCGACGAGGCCACGGTGCTGGCAATGGGCCTGTATGAGGAAACAGGCTCGCTGGCCTATCCTTCGACGACCCCGCGCGATTTGGAAGCCGCGGCGTTTGTCTTGCGCGCGGGCGCCGATTTGAACCGGGTTGCAGAGACGCTGCAGCACCCGCTCGATCCGGATCTCATTGCCCTGCTGAACGATCTGCTTCAATCGGGGGCGATCTACTACTTAGAAGGCCGCAAAATCCTTGTTGCCGCAAGTGCCTATGATCGGTATACAGGCGACCTTGCTGAAGCGGTGCAGCGGCTCGCGGAATTGCAAGGCTTTGATGCGGTGATCGTGGCCATTGCAATGGAGGAGAAGGTTCAGATTATCGGACGGAGTCGCAGGCCGGAGATCGACGTGGCCTGGATCGCGCGCGAGTTTGGTGGTGGTGGGCATGCCGTCGCGGCCGCCGCCAGCGTCAAGGGGCGTACGCTGGTGGAAGTGCAGGAACAACTGACTCGTCTGCTGACCGAACGGTACCGTCCCACATTGTTGGCCCGGGATGTGATGACCACGCCCGTGAAATCGATTCTCGCGGATGCGACGGTGACGGAGGCGGAACGGTCCATGACCACCTACGGTGTCAACGTGTTGCCGGTGGTGGATGTAAACGATCGATACATCGGCATGATTTCACGGGAGACGGTTCAGAAAGCGCTGTTTCATCAGCTCGGAGCTCAGCGAGTGGGGGATCTGGCCAGCAGCGGACCCTACAGCGCGTTGCCCGACACGCCGTTCCATGACATCGAGACTCGGATGATTGAATTGAATCAACGTTTCGTGCCGGTGTTGTCCGACGGCAGGACGGTCGGCGTCATCACGAGGACCGACCTGCTCCGCAGTTTGCATGACGATGTGCTGGCGTCTGCGCGCGGTCAATCGAAGTCGTTGATGGGGTTGGACGCGCCTGGCGGAGTGCGGAAGCGGGAGCTAAAAGGGCTCCTGCGCGATCGGCTGCCTGCTCGCGTGTACGACTTGTTGCAGGCGTCCGGTGAATTGGGGGAACGGCTGGGCTTGTCCCTCTACGTGGTCGGCGGATTTGTCCGCGATCTGTTGCTCGGCCTCGAGAATCTCGATGTGGATTTGGTCGTCGAGGGGGACGGCATCGCGTTTGCGCGCGCGCTCGCGAAGAAGCGTGCAGGCCGCGTCAAGGTACACGAGCGGTTTGGGACGGCCGTAGTATTGCTGCCGGACGGGTTTAAAGTGGATGTAGCGACGGCCCGTACCGAGTACTACGAGTATCCGACGGCCCTGCCGACCGTCGAACAAAGTTCCATCAAGAGGGACCTCTACCGGCGCGACTTCACGATCAATACGCTGGCGGTGGCGCTCAGGCCTCGGAATTTCGGCCAGCTCATTGACTTCTATGGAGGCCAACGCGATCTGAAAGAGCGTCTGATCCGAGTGCTCCATAGTTTGAGTTTTGTCGAAGATCCCACGCGGGTCTTTCGCGCCATCCGGTTCGAACTGCGGTTCGACTTTCAATTGAGTAAAGAAACACTGGCCTTGATTAAGGGCGCAGTGAAGATGGAGTTGTTCCATCGTCTCTCCGGCCAGCGTCTCCTGGATGAACTGCGGTTGCTATTTTCCGAGCGCACCCCCCGACAGGCGGTCCGCCGGTTGGCCGATCTTGATCTGTTGCGGTTTCTTCACCCCACGCTGACGTGGTCTGTTCGGCTGGATCGACGACTTAGCGACCTGGAAGCGGCGTTGGATTGGTATCGGCTGTCCTGTCTGGATCGGACCCTCAATAGATGGGTGGTCTATGCCATGGCTCTCGTGGAGATCATGCCGGATCAAGCCGTCCGTGAGATGCTTGCACGGTTTCCCTTTACCGAGGCGGAGCGGACGGCCATCACCCAGGCTCGATTCCTCACGCAGCCGGTGTGCCGGACGTTGACGAGGCGCGCGCCTCTGCGGCCATCGGATACGGTCGCGATTCTGGCCGGTTTGTCAGAGGAGTGCCTGGTGTTCCTTCTGGCGAAGAACGCTTCCAACACCGGCAAACGGTATCTGTCGCAGTATCTCACCACCTATCGTGACGTCAAGCCGGCACTCACGGGAAAGGCGCTTCAGGCCTTGGGGTTGAAGCCTGGTCCTGAGTATCGCACCATCCTGGAGCGATTGACCGAGGCACGGTTGAATGGGGAGGTACAGAGTGAAGCGGAGGAGCAGGCACTGGTAAAGGAATTTATCGCGCGACGGCGCTCACCCGCGTAGCCCCATGCGCGTCGTGCTCATGCCATGCGAACGCGATGGCCACAGGGGAGGGGCGGCATCTGCGCACCCCTTGGCAACCGAACTGCAGCGAGGGGATTAAGCCAGCGGCTCAACCGGCTCGAGTTCGTCGTGTGTGTCGACGGCACGAGCCTCTTTCCCCATCGCGGCGAGAAGGCCGTCGTAGACGATGCGAGCCGCGTCAGACCATTTGGGATTGAATGGGCGACCAGCGAAAGCGGCCTCAGCCGCCTTTTTCTCATCGTGGGTAATTTGTCGAGGAGTCAGTATGGTGTCCATACGAATAATAATAGATCGCTTCAGGGCAATGTCAAGGACTCCGCGCCTTGAAGGGACCCTCTCGTTCGATGGGGCAGCGCACGAATCATCGACAAAAGTCCGCACAGAGATTCCTTCGCGGAGGGGCTTGTCTCACGAACGGCAGGGAGGAAGGATGCGGTCAAGTTCGGCATGGTTTGACCGAAACAGTTCAGATGCTTTCTGCGCGCTGATGACTCGAAATAACAGGCTGTCGCCGGGGGCCAATTGAGCCGCTCGTGAACGATCTGCGCCGATCATAGTGGCGAGCTTGGCATATCCACCCGTCGGCTGACAATCTGCCATCAGGAGAATTGGTTGTCGATTCGACGGGACTTGAAGACTGCCGACGCACACCGCTTCAGAGACGATTTCCGCTGAAGCACGATGCGCGAGTTCCGCACCCTCTAAGCGATAGCCCATCCGGTCTGATTCGGTCGTGACGCGGTACGGACTGCTGGTGAATAGTCGAACGGCGTCGTCCGTAAAATAGTCGAATTGCGGACCCGGCATGACTCGCACAGTGGGTGACGCCACATAGCGCGGCCGAAACTGTTCCGGCAGGAAGCGGCCGATGGACTGTGCCGCCATTGGTGCGGAAGGTCCCACGCTTAATTGATCCCATTTTTTCACCGCTCGACCCGCCAGTCCTCCCACTCCACTCCGGACATGCGTCGCAAGGCTTCCCAGTGTCATCGGGCCGCTGATGCCCCCCGAGACTGTGAGATAGGCGCGGGCGCCCTGCCGTCGCATCCCGAACTGTATCCGGCTGCCGGCCTGCATGGCCACCACGGTCCACATGGGAAAGGCGAGACCATTGCTGGTCGGCGAAAGGTCGGCACCGGTGATGGCAATTGTGAGCGCCTGCTCGAACAAGAGTTCAGGGCCTTGGATAGTGATCTCCAGACCGGCCGCCCCGTCGGGATTCCCGAGCAGGCGATTGCCGACCCGAAGTGCCCACGGGTCCATCGCACCACTTTGTGACACGCCGAACCGCTGATATCCGGAACGACCGAGATCCTGCATGGTTGTGAAGAGGCCGGGATGTAACACATGAATCAGCGGGTGTTTAGTCGGCATGATCGAGTCGTCTTACGGAAATTCCGCCATCGGCACACATCGTGCGCAACGCATGGGCGAGTCGGACGGCATCGGGGGTATCGCCGTGAAGACACAGCGTATCGACGTCGAAATGAAGGCAAGTCCCATCGACCGCCGTAATGGTGCCTTCATGCAGCAGTGAGTGCGCCCGCGCTACCAGGGTTGGCTCATCGTGGATCACCGCATGCGCCTCGGTCCTGGGTACTAGCCGACCATCGGCCTGGTAGGCTCGATCGACGAATGCTTCTGAGACGACCGCCAGCCCATGCGCTGTGCCGGCGGTGAGCAGTTCGGAGCCGGCTAATCCGATCAGGATCAATCCCCGATTGAGCTGGGCGATCCCGGCCGCCACCGCATCCGCGAGTTCCGGATCACGTGCCGCCATGTTGTAGAGGACTCCATGCGGTTTCACATGCGAGAGCCGGATGCCTTCCGCCTGACCGATCGCCATCAATTCATTAACCTGAGAGAGAATGAGGTCGAGCACAAACCCTTGCGAGAGCGGCCATTCCCGTCGTCCGCGTGATTCTCGATCAGGTAACCCGGGATGCGCACCGATCGCCAGGTCGTACTGTCTTGCCAGTTGAATGGTACTGCGCATCAATGCCGCATCACCTGCATGGCCCCCGCAGGCGATATTCACCGAAGTCACGTACGGCATGAGACGAGCCTCCACCTCTCGTTGCTCGGGTGTTGCCGCTTCCCCGAGGTCGCAATTCAGATCGATGCAACGTAACCGGGTCACGCCTGGTCTCCTGCCAATTGGAAGAATTCATCCTCCTCGATCGCCACGAATCGCACCTGGTCGCCGGGAGCGAATAGGAACGGATTAGGTCTGTCGAGATGGAACAGAACCACCGGCGTGCGTCCGATGATGCGCCACCCGCCTGGACTGGCTTGGGGATAGATACCGGTTTGTGTTCCTGCGATGCCCACTGAGCCGGCGGCCACCAGTTTGCGCGGCGTCGGAAGGCGCGGTGTGGCAAGAGGCGCAGGCACGCTGCCCAGGTAGGGAAACCCGGGACTAAAGCCCAGCATAAACACCCGATATGTGATGGAGGCGTGGAGTTCGCCGGCTTCCTCCGGAGTGAGCCCGGCTTGCCTGGCGATATTGGGAAGATCTGGCCCGGCGGCCCCTCCATACCAGACAGGAATGGTGTGTGTGAGGGGCGGGCGTGAGGGCGCTCCCGCTGCGTTCACCGTCAACGTTTGAAGGTTTTTCATGATCGTAGCGGCATCAGTGAGCAGCGCGTCAAAATAGATTGTGGCACAGCGGTAGGTGGGAACGACCTCCATGAAACCTGGAATTCCCGCCTGGTCCACCGCCGTGGTAAAGGCCAACACGAGTTCGTTCGTGCGCAGGTCAATCGTGTCCCCAAACTCCACGGTGACCGCTGACTCGCTCAGTTGGATCATGCGAGCAATCATTTGCGCGCCCTGCCGGGTGATGCGGCTAACAAGGAATGAGGAACAGTTCCTTCGGTCACAGTTTGACTGTAGGTTCGGTGGCGACTGGGAGTATGGCGAAGCCGAGCAGGGAGATCAATGCATTGGTACACGCTGGGGGGTGGGAACGGGGCGGGCAAAGGTGAAGCGCGCGAAGCGGACATGGTATAGTCCCCCGCACTATGCCGCGTATCGATTATTATCGCGTTCTCGGAGTGTCGCGGGACATTTCCGATGACGAGATCAAGAAAGCCTACCGCAAGCTCGTCTTCGAGCATCATCCCGATCGCAATCCGAATAACAGCAAGGCGGAAGAGAAGATCCGTGAGATCAACTCGGCCTATGAAGTCCTCGGGGATCCCGAGAGCCGGCGCACCTACGATCGCCTGCACTGGGGCGAGGAACTGCGGCCTGAGACCGTCGATCCGGCGCTGATTCTCGAGGAAATGGAGAAGAAGCTGTTCGACGAGGGACGAAAGGAAGTGTTCGCCGTGATGATGAAAATGGTGCCGCGGATCAAGTCCGAATTGGCCATCATTCGCGAACGCACGGTTGCGCAGCAGGGGTATGATACGTTCAAGGAACCGATCGTTGAGGCGCGGGGAGCGGAGGTGCTGGACGAATTCGTCACGCCGGAAATGGAACAACGCAAACATCGCCTGCTCGAAGTGGCCGTGCAGATGATGGTGTCCCAGGCCGTGGTCGCCCGCGGCGATGACGGGGGAATTCGCGCGTTGCGAGGCCGCCTGGACGACATGTTCCGGAAGGGTCGAATCAACGGGTTTGCCACGGCACTGGAGCTTCTGTACGAACGTCGATGAATTTTGAGTGGTGCACCATCACGCGAAGCGAATGAAATGAGCCGTGATAACGCCCTAAGTCATCCGTATTACGTTTCGCGTTCGACTTTTCTCGCCTCACGTCTGTGAGAGCGGTCCCGACACAAATCGTCCGCGCTGCATGACTCCTGCGATCCGTTCTTGCTTCAACAACAGGCCGATATTTCTGAGCGGGTTGCCGTCCACGACCAACAGGTCCGCCTGTTTGCCGGCTTCAATGGTGCCGATTTCTGCCGAGAGGCGCAGCAACCGCGCGGCGGCGGAGGTGCTGGTCAGGATCGCATCCATGGGTGCCATGCCCAAGGTGACCATCCGCTCCAATTCCTGCGCATTGTGGCCGTGATAATTAAAGGGTGTGCCGGCATCGGTCCCGAGGGCGATCGGGATGCCACGCCGAACGGCGGCGCGGAAGCTCTTCTCGTGTTGCCTGACCATGCGTTTCGCTTTTGAGCGGGCGCTGTCGGGGATGCCGCAGCCGGTCGGACAGGCGGCTGTGGTAGCGAGGGCAGAGAGTGTCGGCACCATGTAGACGCCACGCTGGCTCATCAGGCCGGCGGCTTCGTCATCCATGAGGGTGGCATGTTCGATCGAATGGACTCCGGCGCGCAGGGCGTTCTTCATTCCGGTCGCGCCATGGGCATGGGCGGCGACGTGGCGGCCATGGGCGGCGGCGACCTCAACGGCGGCTTTGAGTTCTTCCACAGTCATTTGGGCTTCGTCGGGGGACGTTCCCGGAGTGAGGACCCCGCCTGACGCGATCACCTTGATGACCTCGGCTCCGGCCGTGAGTTGATCCTGCACGGCGGCCCGCACGGCTTCGATTCCTTGTGCTTCACGCCCGATGAAGCGGGCATGCCCTCCCGGCATGCAGATGGCAAGACCGGCGGCCAGAATGCGTGGCCCCGGTGTCAATCCCGACTCGATAGCTTGCTTCAGGGCAAACACGGCGTGGTCGCGGAACCCGACATCTCTGACGGTCGTGAATCCGGCCTGCACGGTGCGGCGTGCCAATTCAGCGGCCTTGAGCAACGTCACAGCCGAGGATTCCTGCTCCACGGCCGCCACCACATCGGCTTCTGCGCCGAGGCAAAAGTGGACATGGCAATCGATGAGACCCGGAAGAACCGTCAGGCCTCGGCCGTCGAGGCGTCGCGCGCCGCGAGGAAGACGGATCGTCTGATCCGGTCCAACGGCGACAATGCGTTCGCCCTCGATGATAAGGGTCCCTCGTTCAATCTTGCGGCCTTGGCCGTCGAGGATGCGAATCTGGCGGATGGCAAGTGTCATGATGCCTCGCTGATCGGGATGGTGACGATCACTCCGCCCATAATGTCGTTGAGTTTATAGTCTCGTCGCGGGCTGTTCACATGTCCGTTGTGGCAGGACACGCAGCTTTCCGACACCGCCCGGTCGGCATAGATGCCTTGGAAGTAGCGGACCCCTCCCTGCTGATAAAATCCGGTAAAGGGTTTCTCCGGCGCCTTCATGACGACTTCCAGGCCCCGCCGTTCAAATTCGCTGTTCGGTCCGTTCCACACATAGATCGGGGTGAGGCTAGCGAGCCGGAAACTCAGTTTCATGTCTTTCTGCGCCACCAGACGGCCGGATTCGAGTAGGAATTGGGCGGGCAGGGGAAGTCCCTTTTCTTCTTTCCAATGTTCGAGGGCCTCAACCACGCCTTGAGTGTGCAACTTGTCGACGACGTTCTGCGTGTAGTTGGCGCGATTGGCATCGATCACGGCATGGATGAAACTGGTGACCCGTTCGGGCGCGACCATGTCGGCCTTGCGTGACTCTGCCACGGCGAGGGCGATGACCCAATAGGTGATCGCCGCCACGAAGCCGGCGACTCCTGCCATGACGATCCAGAACCCGTTTCGACTCATGCACCCCTCCTCGCCGACAACTGTGATTGGGTATAGGTTTCGACCGCCGCCTGTACCGCGCGACCGGGATGATCCAGCCAGTCGTGCTGGGCGAAGATGTCTTCCAAGGCGTTGAGCAATGTCAGCACGTGAGCCTGCTGGCAGGACTCGCCCATCAGCCCGATCCGCCAGACCCGTCCGCGCAGCGGCCCCAGGCCGCCCCCGATTTCAATTCCGTGATCCCGCAACAACTGCGACCGCACCAGCATATCGTCAACTCCCTCGGGCAGGGTGACACAGTTGAGCATGGGGAGTCGACGCGCCGTCGGAGGGAGCGGCCGGAGGCCCAGGGGCTCAAGGCCGGCGAGTAAGGCGTCGCTGTGGAGTTGATGGCGGATGAACCGCGCCGGCAGTCCTTCCTCGTGTACCAGCCGCAGGGCTTCGTAGAGTGCGTAGAGCATGGAGATGGGAGCCGTGTGGTGATAGGCGCGGCTGCGGTCATTCCAATATTCGGCAATCAGTGAGAGGTCAAGATACCAGCTGTGACAGGGAGTGCGTCGCTGTCGAACGGCCTCCATGGCGCGCGGGCTCATCGTCAACGGGGCCAGGCCGGGCGGACAGCTCAAGCATTTTTGCGTGCCGCTGTAGCAGGCATCAATGCCCCATGCGTCGACCTCGACGGGGATGCCTCCGAGCGAGGTGACGGCATCGATGATGAGTAAGGCGCCGTGTGCGCGGCAGAGGGCGCCGACTTCTTCGAGGGGCTGCCGGGCGCCGGTCGACGTTTCCGCATGCACCAGCACCACCGCCTTGACCGGGCCGCTTCGGGACAATGCGTCGTGCACCGCGTCCACAGGAATGATCTCTCCCCAGGGCGCCTCGATACGTAGCGGGATACCGCCGCTTCGTTCGATCATCGTGGCCAGTCGTGAACCGAAGACACCGTTGACGCCGACGATCACGCGGTCACCGGGCTCGATGAGATTGGCGATCACGGCTTCCATACCTGCCGATCCCGTGCCGGGGAGGGCGATGGTGAACTCGTTTTCCGTCCGGAAAAGCGTGCGCAGCGACGTTTGGATCCTGTTCATCAGGCTGAGGAAGAGTGGGTCCAGATGGCCGACAAGTGGCTGCGACAGGGCATGCAACACGCGCGCATGCACCATGCTCGGGCCGGGGCCCATCAGTAACCGGTACGGAGGGACAAATTCGTGATCGTGAGAGGAAAGGCTCATGGTTGAAATTGATCGTGTCCGCTCGCCAGGCAAGGTCGCATCGTCTATGGAAACATGTTTGGCGCAACGAGTGACGTAGTATAGCGAAACCGAAGGGGATTCAGCCATGGGATTGTCGCAAGATCCATCCGGCCGGGTCCTGCGGGATGCGCTCCGGTTCCACCGTCCTGAAGCCGGTGGTATACTCCGGCGCGCTGTACCCTTTGGAGGTCTCGTGGACGCTGACGCATCGACCGGTCCGGTCTCGCCTTCATCTCACTCTCCCGCGCCCTGTGTCGGGGCGCCGCCTCCGCCACATGCGTACAATCCGGGCTTTTCACGCGCGGTCACGTTCTTGTCCGCCGTGGTTCTGTCGGCTTCGATTGCCGTCGTGGCCTGGTTATCGTTCGATATCCCGAGGGTGGAGCGAGTCGCGGATCCCGGGCGCGCGCTTAGTCACATGGTCGGTCGACTGATGGATCAAGCGGACGGTGTGAAGACGCTGCCGGTGTGGGAACAGCTGCTCTATGACCTCACCATGGGAAGCGATGCGAACGATCGGGAGCAGGCCATCGAATGGTATCGCGAATTGGCCGAAGAATCGTCCGATCCGTTTGTCGATTTCCACATGGCTATCCTGGAAGGTGAGGCGGGACATCTTCCGGAGGTTCGCCAACGTATCTCGCGATGGATACGGCAAGCCGCACCCTATCCCATGTTCGCCCAACTGCTGCAGGCCGGCTACGTCGAGACGCAGGTGGCTTCCGGCGTCGGTTTCGATCTGCAAGCGTCCCTGGCGGAGCAACCAGTCTCCGGCTGGTTCTACAGTCGGCTGGCGGCTCGTATTGCCGAACGGGCGGGAGATCGTCGGCTGCTGGTCACAATCGAGACAGCCGATCAGCAACGAATCGAAGCATTGGTCTGGCGCTCACGGGCATTCGCGCTGCTCGAGTTGAGCCTCATGGTTGTGGGAGGGGTCGTCTTGATCGCGTGGCTGCGGCGAGGCAAAGGCGCGGCCATGTTTCGAGTGGGATCCGCCGAGTTGCCGCCCTTGTGGGCCGGACGTCTGGGGGCCGGGGTGTTGCTCCGAGGGGGCGCCGTTGGTGCATTGTTGACGGTGGCGTTCCTCTTTGCCGCCGGCGATCTGCCCTCATTGCGGGTCGTCGCGGTGCCGTTGTCGAACCTGCCGTTGCTGGCGTTGGCCTATTACCACCTGCTGCGTCCCCAACGGCAGACGTTCTGGCGCGGCTTGGGGCTGAGTCTTGAGCCGCGTCATGTGGGACAACTCAGTTTGGCGGTGCTGGCGGTCGTGG
>WBZQ01002535.1_pt1 | contig 11676 bp, 6 predicted proteins | sample 5204251 | NCBI WGS metagenome assembly WBZQ01 (sample SAMN12412402, study PRJNA552823) | activated sludge metagenome | isolation source: activated sludge from nitrification reactor of wastewater treatment plant... | place: USA: Virginia | collected 2017-09 | reverse complement strand
AGCCAGCTGCCGAGCCCGCCCCCTTCCATTGGCCGCTGGAGTTCCCCGACGTCTTCCATGGTGCGTCGCCGGGGTTCGACGCCATCGTCGGCAACCCGCCGTTCCTTGGCGGCCAGCGCATTACGGGTGTAGCGGGCACTGCCTACCGTGACTGGCTCGTGGCTCACGTCGCGGATGGACGGCGCGGATCGGCGGACCTCGTCGCCTACTTCTTCCTGCGGGCCTGGAGCCTGCTCGGCGGTGGTGGCGACTTCGGTATGCTGGCGGTGAATACCATCGCAGAGGGCGATACGCGGCAGGTTGGCCTTGAGGCGATGGTGGGAGCGGGAGCGGTTATTCGTGCGGCGTATCCGAACGAGCCGTGGCCGGGGAAAGCCGCCGTCGTCACGAGTCGTGTTCACATGCACAAGGGGACCTGGCACGGAGTGCGTTCCCTTCTTGGGCGTTCGGTGTCGTTCATCTCCGGCTACTTGTCCGATCAGGAAGAGTGGAGCCCGCGAAAGCTCAAATCGAACGAGGACCGGTCCTTCCAAGGTTCGATCGTCCTCGGGATGGGATTTGTCCTCACCGCGGATGAGGCGAGCCGGATGTTTGATGCCGACTCGAAGAACAAGGACGTCATCTTCCCCTACTTGAACGGCGAGGATCTCAACACCGACCCGAGCCAGCGTCCGAGCCGTTGGGTCATCAGCTTCTGGGACTGGCCAGAAGAGCGCGCTCGCGAGTACGACCTGCCGTTCGAGCGCGTCTTGGGGTTGGTCAAGCCCGAGCGCGATCAGCTCGGAGGCAACGCTACCGCCGAAGGTCGAAAACGGAAGTGGTGGCTGTATGGACGCGACGCGAAGGCGCTCTATCATGCGATTGGACGCGGCTATCACTTCGAACGACACCCCTCCGAGTGGAACCCAAAGCAAAAGCCGTTGAGCCGCGTACTCGTTTGCAGCGAGGTTACGAAGTACCTCGCGTTTGAGGAGATCCCTAACGAGTACGTGATGTCAGCTAACCTTGACGTCTTCACTGATGTTGAGCGGTTCTCCACCTGTCAATCGTCCATCCATGAAGTGTGGGCCCGGCTGCACTCGTCGCGCCTGGAGACACGACTCAAGTACTCGCCTGGAAACGCCTACGAGACCTTCGTTTTCCCTGAGGTCGGCGAGGAGCTGCGTCGACTCGGCGACGATCTCCGGGATGCACGCCGTGGGCTGATGACCAACGAGCAAATTGGACTGACCAAGCTCTACAACCGCGTGCATTCGCAGAACGACACTGACGCTCGCGTGAAGGCACTGAGGGATCTCCAGCGCGAGGTCGACGTCGCCGTTGCGCGCTCCTATGGATGGACCGACGTTGATCTCGGGCACGGCTTCCACTCGGTGCCCTACCTGCCGGAGAACGACCGCGTCCGCTGCACGATCAGCGAGACTGCACGGCTCGAAGTGCTCCGGCGCCTCGGTGAGCTGAATCGCCAGCGCTACGAGGAGGAGCAATCGACGCCACCAGCGGCGAAGCCCCGCGCGTCGAGGGGCCGTGCGAAGGCGGTACCTGCTGGCCAGGGCACGCTCGCCCTCATTGATGTGCCCGCGCCCACCAGGAAGACTTCGAAGACCAAGGCCGTCGCTCCTGCGAAGAAGACCAGTAAACGGAGTTTCCGATGACTAAGACGTACCGGCTGGAAGTCGATCCGCGCATACTTGAGCTGCTTGGGCCGAACCTCTACACGAACATCTACTATGTCTTGGCGGAACTGATAGCCAATGCGTACGACGCCGACGCAAAGAACGTCTACATCATCGCTGGCAAGGATGACATCCGCGTCGAAGACGACGGCCATGGCATGTCCTACAAGGCAGGGGATATCACCAAGTATCTGAACGTGGCTGGCGTATCGAGAACGACCGAGAAGGATTCGTTCACGAAATCCAGGAATCGGCGGAAGATGGGCCGCAAGGGTGTCGGCAAGCTGGCGGCGCTTTCCGTCTCCGAAAACGTCGATGTCCTGACCATCGCAAAAGGTGAAAAGTCCGGCTTCGTGCTGACGCGTCATCCGGAGAATGGAAATGAGCTGAAGGCGATCCCCGATGAGAAGATCGCCTTCGAGCGTATCAGGAGCCACGGCTCGGCCATCATCATGCGCCACCCGCAGTATCGGCTCCACAAGACGTTGACTGCCGTGAAGCGGAACCTCCTCAAGATCTTCCCGCTGATCGACTCGGACTTTCGAATCCACGTCATCCGAGGCAAGGAAAGTGAGACGATCGACGACTTCGACCGCAGTGTCATGGGCGAGCTTTGCACGCTGATCACGCTGGGAGATAGATTCAAGTCGCTGGGCAGCCTCGTTCCTGACAGTTATCCGAAGCACAGAAAAGCCCTTGTCTCGACACAGAGGGCGAAAACTCTACCCGTCGAGATGAAAGCCAGCGATGGAAAGCTGCACGAATACTCCCTTGAGGTTCACGGTTGGATCGGAACCTATAAGACCACGCGTGGGCGAAAAGCTGAGATGACCGACTTCCCCGACAACTTCATTTCCTTGTTTGCGAACCAGAAGATGGGTGAGTTCAACATCCTCCCCGTCGTGGGCCAGAACAAGCTGAACGAAGTCTACGTCGTTGGGCAGTTGCACGTCGATTTGTTCGAGCTGACGGAGCTGCCGGACATGGCCCTGAGCAACCGTCAAGGATATAAGTCCGACGATCCACGTTACGAGGCGGTGCGCGACTATGTAAGGAAAGAATTGCTCGCCGAAATTCTCAAGCGGCGAGAGACGTACACGGATCTCGTCAACGCCAAGAAGAAGAAGGAGAAGGAAGAGGCGCAGCGCGAAGCGGAGGCCCGACTGCGGGCGTCGGTGGATAGCTTCCGCAAGAAGGCCAGCGTTGAGGCGGCAGCCGCACTGGCAAGGATGGGGGTGAAGGTGTCGCGCGCCGCGATGGAGAAGGCGATCTCCGTATCCATCAATGCCAACAGTCCAGACCTCGGGCTAAAGGCGGCGGTGGATTCCCAGAAGAAGAAGATCCTTATCAGCCAGACCTATCCGGACAAGCCGTTTTCCGACATCATTCATCAGATGCTTGTGTTCAACGGCGTTCCCCCCGATGACGTTCTCTACACGAATTGTGACGACGAGGTGTGCCGCGTGCCGGAAGGACGTGAGGTCTACGAATATCTCCGCGAGTTCTTCGTGGAGAGCTATTCGACCCAGAAGATCTTCGTTCTCTTCGTGACGAGCGAGAATACGAAGGTCTCGTGGGGAGCCATCACTGAGGTCGGTGCGTCTTGGATTACGCAGATCGACCACAAGATTTTCAACATCCGCCCGTTCCGCCCCGAACACCCGCTCAACGACGAGAAACAATGGCAGACCACCAACCGGGACAAGACCAGCGGCGACCTCTCAATGGATCCGCTGAACGCGGACATCTTCTGCCAGAAGATTGAGGCGGTATGTGATGTGCTGGGCTACAAGAAGAAGCCCCGCGCGAAAAACATCGCGCACCTGAACACGTTGGTTTCGGTGAGGAAGTCATGACGACGACCACGGCACCAAACGTACAGGCATGGCTCGCCAAGGAGGCGACGTCACTAGGCCCGTTCGTCGTTCGGATCGACGGTGATCGCATCGGCAGCGCAGTCGCTCCTGGCCACTGGGTGGTCGTGGTCGACGCGACCGGGGCCCTGAGGCGCGTGGGGCGAATCCTCCGCATCCGCGCCGACCTTGAGTCGATGACGCTGTACTTCGACAAGCTGCACACAGTGGAGAAGGCGGACTCGCTCGCCGACCTCGGGCTGACGCCTCCCCAAGGGCTGGTTACGCGTCTACGTGCCGAAGATCTGTCTGCCTTGCTCGCACGCGATGGCATCTCGTCGTCGGACGCCGTTCCTCTGATCCAAGACGCCGCCTACGTGCGCGAGCTGCTTGAGCTGGCAACGCGCGACGACCTGCTCGGTCCTGCCAACGGCCCCGAGGAGCTGGTCATCGATATGAGCGTTCGCGACCGTTACCTCGTCGGAAAACTCGCTCCGCGCAAGTCGGGTGACGTGACGACGGCGAGCGAGGTCGAGCCCTCGGTTGCCGCCGACGAAGAGGACGACTCAGTTGAGGAGAGCAAAGCTCCCACGCACGAGCCCGGCGCCGAGTTCAACCGCGCCAGCGGGCGCGTCGAGCCCGAGGATGACGCGCTCGACGAGATCGACACGACCAACAACCAGTCTCTCGTGCCCTCGAGCATGGGCCTCACGCTCCGTGTCGGTCCCGAGGTGCAGACGCTCGACATCTCCGCGAGTTGGGGCAGCTACTCGCGCGTTCCGAAGGAAGAGCACGGGTTCACGAGGCTGAGGAAAAACCGCGAGACCGGCGACGTCCAAGAGACGAAGGTGAAGGTCTGGCGCCGCCTCCCACGCGGCGGGCGCGTGACCCTCACGTTGAAGGAAGGCCCCATCGCGCCGCTCGTGCCCGACAGCGAGCAGGACGAAATCCGCGTCCAGGGATCCGTGCGCACCAACGCCAAAGGCGAGCGACTCGTCACGCTGTTCCTGGTTAACGACCAGCGCGAGCCCCAGGCAAACCGTGACAGCGCTTGGCTTTTTCAACCCGAGCTGAGCGTGAAGGGTTCTGGCGAAGCCGCTGGGAAGCCCGTGTTCCTGCGGCGACCCAGTAATGACGTCGTCGTGGACGACCCCGAGCGTGACCACCTCGGACTCATCTACCGCCGTCGTGTGGAGTTCGCGGTGGGCCACGGTGTGGCCGTCCACGCAGAGACGCCCGACAACGACCCGACACGCGCCAACGAGGTTCGCACCGAGGTCATCCCGAGCTACGAGGTACCCGTCACCGAGACGCCAGGCCTCGACGAAAACGACCGCTCCGCGATGAAAAAGATGGTCGAGCGGGGATGGCTCGACATGCTTTCGCTCGCCGACCTCGATCAGAAGGAACTCGAAGAGGCGCTGAAGACGCTCGTCGACGACTATGCCGCGTGGATCGCCGACCAGCGCGCGCGCGTCGGCAAGGAGATCAAGGGCTACGACGTGCCGGCCAACGATGCTCTTGAACGCTGCAAGACCACGCTCGAACGCCTGCGGGTGGGCTTGAAGGTGCTGCTCTCCGATCCGAAGGCGTTGGAGGCTTTCCGCTTCGCCAACCGCGCGATGGCTCGCCAGCGCGTCCGTGGCATCTACGCACTCAAGCGTCGTCGCGGCGAGGAGCTGACGTTCGACTCAGTCGATGTGCGCAAGAACCGGTCGTGGCGCCCGTTTCAGCTCGCGTTCCTGCTGCTGTCGGTTCCCTCGCTCGCTGACCCAAAGCACCCCGATCGCACGAGCCCCGCCGAGGCCTTCGCCGACCTGCTCTGGTTCCCTACGGGCGGTGGCAAGACGGAGGCGTATTTAGGCGTTGCTGCTTTCGCGATGGGCATTCGTCGTCTGCAAGGCGTGGTCGAGAACCTCGACGGCGGGCGCGGGCTTACCGTCATCATGCGTTACACACTGCGTCTTTTGACGCTGCAGCAGTTCCAGCGTGCCGCGACGCTTCTCTGCGCGATGGAGATCATCCGCACTGGTGACATCGCCAAGTGGGGGGAGGAGCCGTTCACGCTCGGCCTGTGGGTCGGCAACAAGGTGACGCCGGGAACCACCGAGGCCTCGCACCAAGCGATTGAGGCCATTCGAGACAAGGACCGCAACCGCGCCGGCATCGCGTCGCCCGCACAGCTCACGAGCTGCCCGTGGTGTGGGACCGAGATTCAGTCCGGGCGTGACATCGAGGTCGACAAGGCGGCTGGGCGCACTGCCATCTACTGCGGCGACAAGCTCTCGCAGTGCGAGTTCAGCAAGGCGAAGTCGAGTGGCAACGCGCATCCCGGCCTTCCAGTGAAGCTCGTCGATGAGGAAATCTACCACCGGCCTCCGACCATGATGATCGCCACCGTCGACAAATTCGCGATGATGGCGTGGCGCGCGGAGGTGCGTACGCTCTTCGGCAACGTACGTGAGGAGTGCGAACGCCACGGGCTTTTGTGGCCTGGACACGGCTGCGGTGGCGGCCACAGGGCGCGGAAGCCTCACGCGGCCGCGAAGGTCAATGCGGTGCGAGGCGTGCGCCCACCGGACCTCATCATCCAGGACGAGTTCCACCTCATCAGCGGACCGCTCGGCACGATGGTCGGCCTTTACGAGACCGCCGTCGATGATCTGTGCTCGTGGCGAATCGGGAAGGCGAAGGTGCGCCCGAAGGTCGTCGCATCGACGGCAACCGTGCGGCGAGCAGCCGACCAAGTGCGCAACGTCTTCATGCGACGCCTCGCGATCTTCCCGCCCAAGGCGCTCGACGTCGAAGACGACTTCTTCTCGGTGCAGCGTTCGGTCGCGAGCAAGCCGGGCCGCCGTTACATGGGCGTCTGCTCGCCGGGCAGCTCACGGCCCGCCGTGCTGATCCGCACCTACACCGCCTTCCTCACGGCAGCGCAGGGGCTCTTCGATTCCTTCGGGAAGATCGCCGACCCGTACATGACAATGGTCGGCTACTTCAACTCGCTACGCGAGCTGGGCGGCATGAAGCGCCTCGCGGAAGACGACGTCCAGACTCGTTCGTACCGCGTGAAGATGAGCCTCGTGCAGCGCCCCGGGCTTGAGCAGCGGAGCGTCTCGACCATCGCCGAGCTGACCTCGCGCGTGAGCAACACCGACATCCCGAAGTACCTCGACCAACTGGAGATCCCGTTCGACGAGGCCTACGACACCAACACCGCGCGGCTCGCGAAGAACCATCGTGCACCCGATGTTCCTCGGCCCATCGACATCGTGCTCGCGACCAACATGCTTTCCGTGGGCGTCGACGTGAACCGCCTCGGGGTCATGGTCGTGAATGGCCAGCCCAAGGGGACGGCCGAGTACATCCAGGCGACGAGCCGCGTGGGCCGTGCGTTTCCCGGTCTCGTCGCGGCGGTCCTCACCTGGGCGCGGCCCCGCGACCTCTCGCACTACGAGACCTTCGAGCACTACCACGCAACTTTCTATCAGCACGTCGAGGCGCAGTCGGTCACGCCGTTCTCGCCACGCGCGATGGACCGTGGGCTCACCGGGGCGATGCTCGCCGTGATGCGGAACCGCTTCGAGCCGTTCAGCCCGAACCCCGGAGCGGGCGCGTTGACCAGTCCGAGCCGCCCAGAGGTGGTCTCGACGGTCGACTCGGTCTCCGAACGCACTTGGGAGGTCACCGAGGACTCCGCGAAGAAGAACCTCGCAATCGCCGAGCTGAAGAGCCGCGCCGACGAGTGGGCGAAGGAGGCGGGCGTGCCTGGACGCATGCTCGTCTACCAGAAGCACGGCGCGGGCCCGACTGCCTACGCGCTGCTTGAAGCACCGGGCATCAAGCCGTGGTCGACGTGGACCGTGCCCATGTCGATGCGCGAGGTCGAGCCCGGCGTGAACCTCGTGATGGAGGACGATCGCTCGAACCAGGATCCGGTCTGGCGCCCACGGCCCACGCCCGAGGATGAAACCATGGATGTGGAGGGGACGCTATGAGTAAGACGCCGGTGGGTGAAGTCCGTCCCAGCCAGCTCCTGTGGACTTACGGGCCTGGCGCGCTGATCGATCTCCCGAACCTCTCCGTCGTCACGATGGGCATCGACCGCTGGGAGATCGGGCGCTGCCAACCGATCCAGGAGGCGCGGCTCTTGACGAATGTGCGCCGCATGCTGGGCGACCAGGTCGAGTCGCTGCGCACGCCGCCGTTGACCGACAGTGACGTTGTAGATCCGCTCTCGGCCGAGGCGCTCGTAGGTGTACCGGTGAAGCCGTTCCCGCGATGGATGCGCTGCGTGAAGTGCGGGTTGCTCTCGCCCTTCGACACGGGACTCTTCGAGCTCAAGGCGAACCGATACCGACCAGAGCGGACGTGCTTCGTCCACAAGGGCTGCAACGGCTCGCGTGGCGACCAGAAGCCTCGCGATGCCGACGCAGTGCCCGCACGCTTTCTGCTTGCATGCCGGGAGGGACATCTCGACGACTTCCCGTGGCACTGGTTCGTTCACGGTGGACCGAGCGGGTGCAAGGGCACTCTGCGTTTCTTCGAAAGCGGCGCCTCGCTCCAGACCGAGAACCTGTGGGTGCGCTGCGATTCGTGCAGCGCCGCCAAGAGTATGGCGCAGGCTTTCGGACAGGCCGGCAAGGACAACCTGCCGGGCTGTCGCGGGAGACATCCGCACCTCAATAAGTTCGAGGACGGTTGCGCCGAAGTCCCGCGTGCCATCCTGCTCGGCGCGACGAACGGCTGGTTTCCGGTGACGCTATCGGTGCTCGCCATTCCGCAGACCGGGAGCCCGCTTGCGCAGCTCGTTGCCGATGGATGGACGTTCTTCGAGGACGTCGAGAGTGCCGTAGAAGCTGCGGCCGTCGTCAAGACGCTAAAGAAATCAGCGCAGCTCCCCGGCATCGACGCCTTTACGGGGGACCAAGTGTGGGAAGTCATCCAAGCCCATCGCGGCGGCACGGTGGGCGACGAGGACCTCGATCTGAAGGGGCCTGAGTGGGACGTGCTCACGTCACCGACGCCGCCCACCGACTACCCGCACTTCATGAGCAAGAAGGCGGACGTGCCGAAGGGCTTCGAGAAGCACCTCTCTCGCGTACTGCTTCTTGAGCGGCTCCGTGAGGTGAACGCGCTGCTCGGCTTCACGCGCGTCGAGTCGCCCATCGAGGGCGTTGGCGCGGAACGTGCGCCTCGCGCGCCGATCGGGCGGACCGCGCCGAACTGGGTTCCGGCCACGCAGGTCCACGGCGAAGGCATCTTCCTCCAGTTCTCGGAGGAGGCGCTCGCTGACTGGGCAAAGTGGCCGGGCCTGTGGAGGCAGGAAGCCGAGCTGCGCAGGGGGCACCGAGGCTGGCGGGCGCGTCGTGGGCTTGATCCCGATCCCGGCTTCCCTGGCATGCGGTTCGCGCTGCTTCACACCATCGCGCACTTGCTCATCCGTGAGCTCGCCCTCGACTGCGGCTACAACGCCGCGAGCATCCGCGAACGCGTCTATGCCGACACAGAAGGCGGTAAGTCGCAGGCGGGCATCCTGATCTACACGGCAGCGGCCGACTCTGACGGCACGCTCGGTGGGCTCGTTGATCTCGGCAAGCCCGAGAACCTCGGTCGCTTGCTGCGGCAGGCGCTCGACCGAGCGAAGGTCTGCGCGTCCGACCCGCTCTGCGCCGAGCACAAACCGAGGACCGACTCGTCGCTGCACGCTGCCTCCTGCCACGCGTGCTCGTTTGTCTCCGAGACTTCGTGCGAGTGCGGTAACCGCTATCTGAATCGCGCGCTCGTCATCCCGACACTGCAAGTCAACGACGCGGCTTTCTTCGCGGGGATCTGATGCAGGCGCTCCTCGATGCGGTCGTAGACTTCGTAGCTCTCGTCTCTCCAGCGAAGGCGCGTACTGTCGCCTCGGCGCTGCGAGGACTCGCGAGTCCCGGCGTGGCACCAAACGCGAACACGCTCGCTGACACTTCCGCAGCGCGCGCCGCCGTCGGGTGCGTCGTTGCTGCATGGGGGCAGGTGCAGGCGAGCGGGGACGAGGTGGCGGGCATGCTCCTCGGCGCGTCCGAAGCACGCCTGCGCGTCGAGCGTGAGCTGAGCGTCGAGCTGGTGTGGACCGGCCCGACAACGCGCTTCGTCCCCACACGCCGAACCGAACAGGTGCTGCTAGACCTCATCGCGAGCGCGGCCAAAGACTTCTTCCTCGTCAGCTTCGTAGCATACGACGTCCCCAGCGTGGTTACCGCACTGAATGAGGCCGCGAGCCGTGGAGTTCGCCTGCGCATCCTGCTTGAGGCTTCGACGAGCCACGGTGGAACGCTGAACTACGATCAGGCGGTGACGATGCGTTCGCGCGTGCCGTCGGCGGAAATTTTTACATGGAAGGACAAGCCTGAGCCCTTCGTCGACGGCAAGGTCCACGCGAAGGTCGCGGTGGTCGACGGCGCCCGCGCATTCATCACGAGCGCCAACCTCACTGGTCATGCCCTTGAGAAGAACATGGAGGCGGGCGTCCTCGTCAACGGCGGGCCGGTTCCGAAGACCCTGAGTGACCACCTGCAGGCGCTCATCGACGTAAGGAGCATTGACCATACGTGAATTCGACTTGAAAACTCGAATTTAACGCCTGATCAAACCGGGGGGATCTTCATCCGCTAAATCGTCGCTGGAGTTGAGGGTGATGGGGCTTCTCTCAGCAGCAACGAATTTCCAGAAAGGAATGGTCTCGTTTTCAGGGAGAGGGCAAAGAGTCAAAAGAAGTCTCTGCTCTGGCTAAGAGTTGTCTTGAAAGGGGACAAACGTCAGGTGCGACCAAATCTTTTATTGTGTATGCCGAATTCTCCATCTGTGTTGTTGAAACAATCGCTGGACAGATTATGGGAAACCGACAAAGGATAGGCCTCTACCGCAGTTCAGATCAGTCTTTCGGCCTTCGCAACAGCATAGCGCGCCAGATCGCAAATAGCCGCTCCGCTCAACTCGCCATTGTCAGGTAAATCTTCATCTCCAATTAAGTCCAGCATCGCCTTTAAAGCCTCATAAAGCAGCGGGGCGGTTTCTTTGTCTATAGTAACGTTTAGTCTTTCCATGGCAAACCCTTTCAGCTTTCACACGATGCTACCACCATGTATCTATCCATGCAATCCACCGGATGGTGAAGAGGTGAACGATCTCCGGCCAGTTTCTGCAGGTCGATTTCAGACCCGCTTGAGTGAGCAGTGGCATAGGTGTGGTCGACCCCGTCGTTTTCGTGCCGCATGGAGGAGGGTATCCGGCATAATCGCCCCCTAAGGGGGCATCGAAGTCTATCTCATCCACCGCCTTAAATCTCCAAGCTCGGCTTTAGAGGAGTGCGCTCAGTTATCGAGCTAGCTGGCGCCATTCCAACTGCGTCCGATATCAGACAGTCTATTTGTAAGCCGTTGTAAAATATTGTGTCAGCTTGGGATGTTTTGCCATGTAAGCAATTTGATTTTACGTGTCGCCTGGGGCCCGTTTAGGCGGGGGCCTCAGTTCGAAACCCAGGCAGAATCCAGGGCGACGCATCGTTTTCTATCCATGTCTCAAACGCCTTACTAAGCCTCCATGGGAACACCAGCAAGCAATGGGATTCACGCCTCTGGAGCGGCACCCAGACGTCGTCGAGCTGCTTGGTGATTCGGTGTGTCGACACGACAAGAGGTTGAACGGAAGTCAGGGGGCCAAGTGCCCATCGCCAATTAGTGTTTACGCACTGTGAGCCAGACTTTGCCGAGGACCGTGGCGGCCTTGCGAAGGTCCGGTCTCCAGCTGTCGAACGTCTTATAGATATCCGACACTTCCCCTGTCTTATGCCCGAGGAGTAGGGCGGTGACCCCGGGATGGACATGGGCTTCCTGGAGAGCACTTCCGCAATTCCGGCGGAGATCATGAAAATGAAGGTCATCGAGTCCGGCTCGGCGAGTCAGTCGACGCCAGCCTTTGCGAAACTGATCGGCGGGCCACTGGCCAAACACCAGGGACGACTCCTGACCTTCCGCGAGAAGCACCTTCAAGGCAACCGCGTTGAGCGGGAGTTCGAGTGGCCTCCCTTTCACTAACGACGGCGCCTTCGGCGGACGGTACCACCAGCCATCTTTCCGTTTATAGATATGGGCGCGGTCTGCACC
>WBZQ01002534.1_pt1 | contig 11676 bp, 5 predicted proteins | sample 5204251 | NCBI WGS metagenome assembly WBZQ01 (sample SAMN12412402, study PRJNA552823) | activated sludge metagenome | isolation source: activated sludge from nitrification reactor of wastewater treatment plant... | place: USA: Virginia | collected 2017-09 | reverse complement strand
CGTCACGGCTCCGCCCCCGCCGCCCTTCGCCGACACGATGCTGGGCGGGTCGAAGTAGCGGCCGCCGCCTGAGCCCCACACCTTGACGAGCATGCGGGTGCAGCCGGCGGGCACCGTCACGCTCAGTGCTCCGTCGGTGCCGCTGACGTTGAGCGTGGACAGCACGTTGACTTGCGGCAGGCACTGGCCCGCGACCAAGGTGGGCGCGAGCGCCAGCGCCGCCCCGAGAACTGCGATCTGCGCGCACGGGTGTCTCATGGACTCCTCTCGTGCGAGGCTGGGTCGGTGTGCACTGCGCCTCGCCGCCACCCTGCCGGTGCAAGCCGCGTGCCCTCACCGCCAGCCCGTCGCGCACGCGCCGAGCCGCGAAAACGCGGGCCTGTGACGCGCGCTCGGGTCCAACCGTGAACCCAGCGCGCCCAGTCGGGGTCCGCGCATGAACCCTGTAAGATCGCCTGCCAATGGCACGCGAGGAGGAGCCCGTGGCGCGCCTGCCGTGCGTCGGCGACGTGATCGCCGGCCGCTATCAGGTCGAGGGACCGCTCGGTTCGGGCGCCACCGGCGTGGTGCTGCGCGTGCGCCACTGCGAGACCGGCCGCGAGTTGGCCTTGAAGCTGCTTTCTTCACCCGCTTCAGGGGCCGAACGGTTCCGGCGAGAGGCGCGCGTCTTGGGCGGCCTGGATCACCCACACGTCGTCGCGGTCACGGACTCCGGCGTCGCCGACGAGCTCGGCGGCCGCCCGTACCTCGTCACCGAGTACCTCCCGGGCCCGAGCCTGCGCGACGCGCTGCAGGAGCCGCTGGAGCGGGGCCTGGCGCTTCAGTGGCTGCAGGCGATCGCGGCCGCGCTCGATCACGCCCATGGCCACGGCATCGTGCACCGCGACCTCAAGCCCGACAACGTGGTGCTGGCGCGCGCTCGAGACGGGCGCCTGTCCCCGAAGGTGCTCGACTTCGGGCTGGCGCGATGGTGGCCCGCCGAGCGCATGGCGACCGCCGCCGACGGCCCGGCGCGCGCGCTGCGCGCCACGGGCGCCGGCGCGCTCGTGGGCACGCCGGCCTATGCCGCGCCCGAGCAGATCCGTGGCGCAAACGTGGGGCCGGCGGCGGACGTCTACGCGCTGGCCGTGATGGCCTACGAAATGCTGGCCGGGCGCCTGCCGTTCGAGGGGCCGGTGCTCGACGTGCTGGACGCGCACCTGTCCGGCCTGCCGCCGCGTCCGCCGGCGCTTCCCGCAGAGCTGGCCGACGCGTTGCTCGCGGGTCTGGAGAAGGCGCCCGAGGCGCGACCGCCGACGGCGACCGCGTTCGTGAATGGCCTGTGCGCGGCGCACGAACGCGCCCGCCGCCTGGACGCCGCGCGCAGCGCGCGGCCGCGTCGGCTGGCGCTTGCGGCGCTCGGCGCGCTGTGTTGCTTGGGCGCGCCGCGCGCGCTCGAGCGCAGTCCATGGAGCGCGGCGCTCGAAGCGCAGAGCCGCGACGCGCGCCTGTGGCTGCTGCCCGCGCGCGCGCCCGACGCGCGTCTGGTGCTCGTCTCGATCGACGACCAGAGCCTGACGCGCGACGGGCGTCCGCTCGCGGCCTGGGGCGACGATCTGGGCGCTTTCGCCGCGCGTGCGCTCGACGCGGGCGCCGCCGGGGTGGCCATCGACCTGCTGCTGCCACGTCAGCACGGCCAGTCGGCGACGTTCGTCGCGACGCTCGCGCGCCATGCCGAACGGCTCGTGCTGGCGGCCTCGGCCGACGCCCAGGGGCGAGTGACCGGGCCGGAGGTGCTCGACGCCGTGGCTTGGCACGCCGTGGGCGTCGAACGCGCGCGGGCGCTGTTCGGCCTCGTCAACGTCGAGCACGACGCGGACGGCGTGTGCCGCCGCGCGCGCATGCGCTTCCACGACGTCGGCGGCGAGGTGGTGCCCGCCTGGGCCTTGCGCGCCGCCAGGCTCCTGGAGCCAGGCCTGCGCGCCCGCGCCGACGACGAGCAGGTGCTGCTGCAGAGCCAGCTTGCCCGCGGTGAGCTCGCACGTCTGCCCTGGCACCGCGCCGTGCGCGTCGCGCCCGAGCGCTGGCGCGGCCGGCTGCTGCTGGTGGGCGCCGAGTTCGCGGCCATGGCGGATCGCCATCTCGTGACGGCTCGCGGCGGCCCGCGCGCCGTGCTCTCGGGTCTGGAGGTGCAGGCGCTGCTGGTCGGCTCGCTGCTGCTGGAACCGCGCGTGCGCGAGTGGGCGTCGCCCGTGCCGGCGACGCTCGTCGGCGCGCTCGCGGGGCTGTGCGTCGGATTCGGGGTGGCTCGCGAGCGCGTCCGGTGGGCGGCCCGCGGCCTGGCAGCGCTCGGCGCGCTCTATGCGCTCGTCGCGGCCCTGGCCCTGCGCCTCGGACACACGCTGGTGCCACTGGCGCTGCCCGCACTCGCGCTGGTCGCGGCTGCGCTCGTCCTGGCGCTCGTCGCGCGCCTGGCCCGCCCAGAGGTCGCGTCGTGAGCGCTCTGGCGCGAGCCGTGGCGAGCACGCTGCTGCTGGTGGCGGCGCACCTGGCGCCGGCGGCATCGCGCCGGCCGACGGCCCTGGTCGCCCTGGTGCAGGGCGAGGCCGCGACGCAGGCGCGTCCCGGGCAGCCGCTCGCGCCCCGCGCCTGGTTGCGCGCCGGTGACGTGGTCGTGCTGGCAGCCGAGGCCCGCGTCGTGTTGGTCTTCCGCAGCGGGCGCCGTTTCGAGGCGCGTGGCCCTGCGCGCGTGCGTGTGGGGCGGGCCGCGGTGCGCGGGCCAGGCCTACGCGAGCTGCCCGCGTTGTCGCCCTGGCCGGCACGCGTCCGCCCGGCCGAGGTGCGCGCCACGTCGCCCGCCGTCGTGCGCGTTCGTTCGGCAGGCATCAGCGCCGTGTTCCCGAGCGAAGGCCAGGCGGTGCTCGCGCACGCGCTGGCGCTGCGCTTCGTGCCGGACGCGCCGGCCGCCGAGTACACGCTCGAGGTGCGCGAGGTCCTGGGGCGCGTCGTGCTGCGCACGCGCACCGACGCCACGGAGCTGCGGTTGCCTCCGGAGATCCTGCGACCCGGGGCCGCTTACCTCTGGTCGGTCAGCGGCGTCACGGCCACGGGCGAGCGGCTGAGCGGCGAAGCCGGCTTCCACGTGCTCGACGCGCGGCTTTGCGCCAGTCGCGCGCGCATCGAGCGGCAGGTGGAATCACCCGACGCGCGCGTCTACCTCGACGAGTTGGACCGCGCGCTCGGCCTGTCTCGGTGACGCCCGGCGCTCACTCGTCGTCGTCGTCGGACAGCGGGATGCCGAGCTCGAGCCGCTGGCGATAGAACGTGGTCCGGGACAACCCCAGGCTCTCGCGCGCCTGCCGCACGTGGCCGCCGAAGCGCTCCAGGCGCGCCAGGATCAGCTCGCGGCGGAAGGCGCCCAGCGCTTCGTCCATGCGCGCGCCCTCCCACAGCGCCGGCGTCACGCGCGGGTTGGGCTCGGCCGCGTCGACCTGCGGCAAGGCCGCTCTCACCTGTCCCGCGTCGATGACGGCGCCGGCGTTGGCGCGCGTGACCATGTGCGAGCACGTGCGCGCCAACTCGCGCACGTTGCCGGGCCAGGGGTAGGAGGCCAGCAGGCGCAGCGCCTCGGGCGTGAAGCCCAACGTGCGCTTGCGCGTGCGCCGCTCGTGCTGGCGGCGGAAGTGCTCCAGCAGCGCGGGCACGTCCCAGGGCCGCGCGCGCAGCGGCTCGAGATGCAGGCTCTGGGCGCGGAAGCGATCGTAGAAGTCGGCTCGCAGCGCGCCCGTCCGCACTGCATCTTCCAGGTCGCGGTTGGTGGCGAGCAGCACGGCGACGTCCACCGGCACCTCGCGCGTCTCGCCCACGGGCGTGAGCGCGTGGTTCTCGAGCACGCGCAACAACGTGCCCTGCGCGCGGGCCGAGAGGTCGCCGATCTCGTCCAGGAACAACACCCCGCGATGCGCGGCTCGGAAGAAACCGGGTTCGTCCGCGAGCGCGCCGGTGAAGGCTCCCCGGCGGTGCCCGAGGAAGCGCGCCGCGGCCAGCTCGTCGCTGATCTCGGCGCAGTTGGCGACCACGAACGGGCGCTCGCGTCGCGCGCTGCAGGCGTGCAGGTAGCGGGCCACGAGGTCCTTGCCCGTGCCGCGCTCGCCCAAGACCAGGATCGGATCGGGCCGCTCGGCCGCCAGGGACGGGACGTAGATCGTGTGCAGCTCGCGGCGCAGGGCCTGCATGTGCGACGAATCGCCCACGAGCTCCGGCGCGTCGTCGTCGGGTACCGGCGTTGTGGCCCGCCGGCGCGCCGCCTCGAAGTGATAGGAGAACACGCGCCCCAGGGCCGTGGCATAGCCCCGCAGCCAGGCCAGATCGCTCTCCCGGTAGGCGGCTCGCAGGCCGCCGTTCTGGAAGTACAGCACCGCCAGCGTGGCCTGTCGGGCGACGTCACAGACTGGCGCGCACAGCACGCTGAACTCGCCGCCCGCGAGCGAGCTCGTGCGCAGCGCGCCCTGGCGCGCGCGCGGGTCTTCGATCAGCTCGGCGTCGCGCGTCGCGATGGCGCGCGTGATCACCGACGGGCTGACTCCCGCGATGGACAGGCCCTGTTCGCAGGCCCGCACCTGCGCCGGCGTCAGGCTGCCGTGGGACGCGAGACAGCGCAGGCGCGGCGGCGCGTCCTGCTCTACCAGCAGCAGCAACGCGTTGGCGGCGCCGAAGCCCTGCGCGGCGGCCGCGAACGAGGCCTCGAGCGCGCGGCGCTCGTCGCCGTCGGCAGCCAGCACGTCGAGCACGTCGTTCATGGCGCGGAACAGGAGGTCGTAGCGGCGCTGCGGCGTGTCGAGCGTCATGCGACGACGTTCGTCTCCTGTTTCGAGGACTGTGCGCGAGGAAGTTATGATCTCACATCGCCGCAACACGACGGGCACGCAGGCCTGCCGGCGAGCCGCCGCGAAACGGCGCTCGGCGGAGCACGGTCGTGCGTCCGTGGTCGAGAAACGGAGCGCGCCGATGCCCACGTTCGTTCTGCTGGCCGGCCTGCTGACGGCCCTCGACGTCCTGGCCGCATCGGCGCCCGGCGTGGTCGTGGAGCGCGTGCCGGCGCCCGGCCCCGTCGCGCGGGCTGGGTTGCTGGCCGGAGACGTGCTCATCGCCTGGCGTCGCCCCGCGACGCCGCAGTGTGACGCCGCTGAAGGCGTCCTGGGCGCGCCCTTCGATCTGGCCCACGTCGCCATCGAGCAGGCGCCGGTCGGCCCCGTGACGCTCGTCGCGCGGCGCGACGGCCAGACGCTGACGTTCGCCCTGCCGCCCGTGCGCTGGTTGCTCGACGTGCGCCCGGCCTGGTCGGAGGAAGTGCAGGCCGCCTACGAGGCCGGTGCTGCCGCCATCGCCTCCGGGGCGCTCGAAGCCGGCACCCAGAGCTGGCTCCAGACGGCCTCGACCCTGGCCGAGCGTGGCGAGCTCGTGGGCGCCCTCAGCCTGCGCGTGCGCGCGGCCCAGGCGCTGACCCGCGCGCGCCACGGCGAAGCTGCGGCGCGTTGGGAGCTGGCGCTCGCCACGGCCGTCGACGACGGCCAGCGCGCGGCGGTGCTGGAGGCGGAGATGGCCGTGCGGCGCGAGCTGCGCAGCGCCGACGCGTGGGAGCGTGTCGCGCAGGCTGTGCTGACCCTGCGCCGCGCGCGCGGGGAGCGCTTGAGCGCCGCCAACGCGCTCGTCGACCTGGGCCAGGTGGCGTGGTCGCGGCGCGACGTGGCGGCAGCCGAAGCGGCCTGGAGCGAAGCCACGGCGCTGTACGAGCAGCTCGCGCCTGCCAGCGCGCATCTGACGCGCGGCCTGGATGGCCTGGGCGTCGTCGCCCGCGCCCGCGGCGCCCGTGGCCGAGCCGAGCAACTCGACCGCCGCGCGGTCGCCCTGCTCGAGGCCTTGCCCGGCCCGACCGACGAACACGCCGAGTTGCGCCTGAGCCTGGGCATCGATCTGCGCCAGAGCGGCCGTCTGGCCGAGGCCGAAGCGCAACTCCTGGCGGCGCTCGCGGTGCGCCGCGAACTCGAGCCCGAAGGCGTCGCCGCGGCCCCGATCCTGCTCGCCCTCGCCAACGTGGCCAACGACGGCGGCGACGACAGAGCCGCCGAGGACTTCGGCCGTCAGGCGCTCGCGCTTCAGGAGGCGCTGGACCCGGAGCACGTCGACGCCGCCATGACCCTCAACAATCTGGGCGCCTATGCCGACGCGCGCGGTGACCTCGAGGCCGCCGGCGCGTACTGGCGCCGCGCCCTGGAGTTGCGCGAGCGGCGCGTGCCGGACAGCGCCGACGTGGCCATGAGCCACGTCAACCTCGGCCTCTTGGCGCGCAAGCGCGGCCAGCTCGACGAAGCCGAGCGGCAGCTCGAGCGTGCGCTCGCCATCCAGCGGCGTGTGGCGCCGGAGAGCCTGCAGACCGCGCTGTGCCTGTCGCACCGCGCGCGTGTGGCCTTGATGCGCGGCGACCAGCAACGCGCCGAGACACTGTGGCGCGAAGCCCTCGCGCTCCGCGAACGCCTGGCCCCGGCCAGCGCGCCGGTGGCCGAGTCGCTGTGGAGCCTGGCGGAGCTGCGCGACACGCAGGGGCGAGCCGCGGAGGGAGCCGAGCTGATCCTGCGCGCGCTCGACACGCTCGACCAGCAGCGCAGCCGCCTGGGCGTCTCGGACGGCGCGCGCGCGGCGTTCTCGGCGCGCTTTGCCGACCTGTACCGCGACGCGGTCGACGCGCTGGCGCGCCTGGGGCGCTCCGCCGACGCGTTCCACGTGCTCGAGCGCTCGCGCGCCTGGTCGCTGCTGGCGCTGCTCGCGGAGCGCGGCGCGGGCGCGGCCGCACTTCCGTCCGGCGCCGAACCCGAGCGCGCGCGCCTGAACGCCGAGTACGACGCGCTCCAGCGCGAGTTGCAAGCGCTCGATCCGCGCCGCGATGAAGACCACGTGCGCCGCGCCACGGCTCGTCTGCAGGAGCTGCGCGCGCGGCGCGAAGCGCTCGCCGCCGTCCCGCTCGCGGCCACCGCACTGGGCTCGGCCTGGCGCCAGGCCGAGCCCCTCGAGGCCCGCGCCACCCGCGACGCCCTCGATCCGGGAACGCTGCTGCTCGCGTACAGCGTGGGACGTTCCGGGGCCTGGCTGTTCGCCGTCGACGCGACCAGCCGAGGACGCGGGGTGGCGGACGTCTCCGCCGTCCGTCTCGAGACCGACGCCGCTCGACTGGAGCAACAGGTGGACGCGTTCCGCGCCCTGCTGCGCCGGGCCGACGACCAGGCGCGGGACGAATTGGCGCGCCAGGCGCGCGCCCTCTACGACACGTTGTTGCGTCCGGTGGACGCGTCGATCCTGCGCGCGCGGCGGCTGCTCGTCTGCCCCGACGGAGCGCTGCGCGTGCTGCCCTTCGCGGCCCTGATGCGCGGCGAGCGCTTCGTCGCCGAGCTGCGCCCGCTGCACAGCGTCGTCTCGGCCACGCTCTTTGCCGAGCTGCGCCGCGGCCGGCGCGCCACGCCGCGCGCGCCGCGCATCGTCGCCTTCGGTGACCCGCTCTATCCGGGCGCCGCGAGCGCTGGCGCGCCGGCCGCGCCCGAACTGCGCGACGCATTCGGCGCGCGCGGCGCGCTGGCATCGTTGCCGCACACGCGTCGCGAGGTGGACGCCATCGGGCGCCTGTTCGGCGCGGCGGCCACGACCCATCTGGGCGCGGAAGCAAGCGAGGAGCGCGCCAAGGGCCTCGATCGGACGGCCACCCACGTCCACTTCGCCTGCCATGCGTTCGTCAACGAGCGCTTCCCGCTGAACTCCGGGCTGGCCCTGACCATCCCGGCGACGGCGACGCCTGGCCGCGACAACGGTCTGCTCCAGGCCTGGGAGATCGTCGACGGGCTGCGCCTCGATGCCGAGCTCGTGGCCTTGTCCGGCTGCGAGACGGGGCTCGGCGCCGACGGTGGGGGCGAGGGCCTGCTCGGCCTCACGCGCGCCTTCCAGTACGCGGGCGCGCGCTCCGTGCTGGCGTCGCTGTGGCGCGTGCCCGATGCGTCGACCGCCGACTTCATGGAGTCGTTCTATAGGCGGCTCAGGGCGGGCGACGCCAAGGACGAAGCCCTGCGTCGCGCCCAGGTCGAGCGCATCCGGCGCCAGGGCGGCGCGCGCGCGCCGTTCACGTGGGCCGCGTTCCAGCTCGACGGCGACTGGCGCTGAGGCGCATCGGCCACCGCTGTCGTCGCGCGAGCTGATCCCTTCTCCGCGTGTCCTGCCCGTACGCTTCGGCGGCCGCCGTCTCGCCGCGCGGCCCTGGTCGAGCGCGATCAGAACCGGAAGCGCAGGCCGAACGAGGGCAGCAGAGGCAGGGACGTGTCGCGCGTCGTGGTCAGCCGCGGTCGATCGGAAGTCGCATCGTAGGCCAGCTCGGTCTTGAGCCCGCCGTTCTGTCGATTCAGCACGTTGACGACTTCGAGGTAGAACTGCCAGCGGCTGCTCGGCCCTCCTGGTCGCAGAGTCAGGCGCAGGTCGAGACGCGCGAACGTGGGCGCGCGGCCGGAATTCAGATTGCGCGCGTCCCCGTAGTCGACCGTCCAGACCGCCAGGCCCGTGGCGTCTCGCCGCGGCACCAACTCGGCCGTATTGCCGTCGCCGTCGACGTCGCGCGTGTCTTCGACGGCCACCACGCGCACGCCGACCGGGACGGAACGCGGGAAGCCCGACTGCAGGCGCAGCGTGGACCCGAGCTCGAACGAGCGGCTCAGGCGACAGTTGCCGACGAAGCTGAACGCGTGGCGGCGATCGTAGTCGGACGCGTAAGTCCGGCCGTACGCGCTCGTCTCGGCGCGACCCCAGGCGTAGGACAGCCAGCCGCCGAGCCGTTCGCTCGCCGACCGCGCTTGTTTGGCCACGTACACTTCCACGCCGTACGCGCGGCCTCGGCCGGCGTTGGCTGGCGTACTGGTGATCTGTGGCGCGTCCGGCCGCTGAGCGGCGAGTTGCGCGGGGTAGTCGTATGTCGCCACGCGCGCGGCGAACTCGTCCGGAGTCTCGAGCCGGCCGACGATCAGCCGATCGAAGCGTTTGTAGTAGCCCTCGACGCGCGCGAGCAACCCCGAACCGAAGGTGCGCTCGAGCCCGACCAGCCCGTGCCAGGCGCGTTCACTCCGCAGCCCGAGCGCATCCGCATCGCTCAGGTCGACGAAGTAGTCGGACTGCAGCAATTTCTCGTAGCCCGGGCTCTGGGTGAACAAGCCGCCAGCGAGCCGGAGCCGCAGCCTGGCGTTCAGGTCGGCGACGAACGCCAGGCGCGGCGCGACCACGAATTCGCCCGCGAGCCCGCTCCAGTCGGCGCGCAGTCCGGGCTCCAGGCGCAATCGCGGTGCGAGCGTCCAACGATCCGTCAGCCAAGCGCCGGCGCGCCAGGCCGACCGTGACGAGTCGAGCGCCGAGGGCAGTCCGGCGCCGAACGATCCGCCTGACGCGTTGGCCTGGTTGTCACGGTCTCCCGTGAGGGTGGAGCCCCAACCCGTCGCGAGCGCATGACTCTCGAAGCCGGTCTCGATCAGGTGGCTCGGCGCGACCTGAACCGTCGTCTCGTTGCGAACCGCGACGTCGCGCACTTCGACCTCGCGAGTGGAGACGAAGTTGGAGAACTGTTCGGCGTCCTCGTCCGGTCGGTTGGAGCGCAGCTCGCCCGTGCGGAACAGGCCGTTGACGTCACGCGTCTCTCGGTTGCGGTACCAGGACAGGCTGGTGGTGCTCGACGCCCGCGTTCCGATCAGGGACGTAAAAGAGATGGCCGCGACGTCGTTGTGCGTGTCGGACTTCAGCCGCAGTCGCTCGCCGCGCGAGTCGCCTTCCAAGTCCGAGTCGGTGGTCTCCCGGCTCGAGAGTCCAAACACGCTCAGCCGCTGGCCCGTGCGTGGCGACCACGCCAACTTGCCCTGCAGGTCCGTGAAACCGGGGAGATTCGTGTCGACGAGCGGCTCCGCGATCAAGTCGTAGTACGTGCGGCGCCCCGTGAGCAGCCACGATCCGGCGGCCGAGCCTGGCAGCGCGCCTTCGGTGACGACGTTGGCGTCGACGAACGACAGGTTGGCGGACCCGCTCACGCCGCGCTTGTCCGCTCCGTCGCGGTTCTCGACGACGAGAATCGACGACAAGCGATCGCCGTACTTGGCGTTGAACCCGCCAGCGGTCAACTCGAAGCTCCTGACGGTCTCCGGGTTGAACGCGCTCGTCAGCCCGAAGAGTCGATAGGGGTTGTGGATCTCGACGCCGTCCATCCTGGTGAGGTTCTGGTCGGGGCCGCCGCCGCGCACGGACAGACGGCTGTCGAAGTCGTTGACGGCGGCCACGCCCGGCAACGTCTGCAGCACGTGGTAGACGTTCTCTCCCGCGCCGGCGACGCTGCGAACCTCGCGCGGCGACACGTCGATGGTCGACGGCGCCGCGTCGTCCACCCGTCCGGCCGGCGCCTGCACCACGGCCGTCTCGGCGTACGACGCGACTTTGAGTTCCAGCCTGATCGTCGTCTCACCGTTCGCCGGCAGCAGCAGATTCGTCAGGGTGGCTGAGGCGAAGCCTGGGTGCGTCGCGCTCACCGTGTAGTGCCCCGCCGGCAGCGCCGTCATCAGTACGAAGCCGTTGGCGTCCGACTCGACCCGGCGCACGACGCCCGTGGAGGATGTGGCGGTCACCGCGACGCTCGGCAACACGGCTCCCGACTCGTCGACCACGAGACCGGACAAGGTCGCCGGCGCCGCCGCCTGCCCAGCCGCGGTCGTGGCCGTGCTCAGGCAGAGGGCGACCGCCAGCAGGCGGCGACGACTCGAAGGGCGACGCTTCCGCACGAGATCCGCAAGGAGCAAGGACATAACCAGTGGAGTGTGCGCGGTCAGTGCTTACGGGACACTTACCGACGGTCCTTCGTCCGACCCATCCGCCAGGGCGGGCCAGCGGCCGGGGCCGCGCGCACGAGCGCGTCAGCGCCGTCAAGCCCGCGCACCTCCGCCGAGCGGAACGGCTGTGGAGGCGGCCCGCAGGCCTCGGCGCAGTCGTGCGCGGGGCGCTCTCAGGCGCGTGACGCCGCGTCGGGTGCCAGGGTCACCGACACCCGCAGGCCGGGTTCAGCCAGGCTCGCAGTGAGCGTCCAGCCGTGCGCACGCGCGATCTCCTGGCAGATGGCCAGGCCGAGGCCGGCGCCGTGATCGCGCCGATGGGCGCCGCGCCAGAAGCGTGTGAACAGCTTCGGCAGTTGCTCGTGAGGCACGCCTGGACCCCAGTCGCGTACGGCCAACTCCGACGGGCTGATCTCCACGCACACGTCGGTACCCGGCGGCGCGTGCTGAATGGCGTTCTCGAGCATGTTCTTCAGCAGTGTGAACAGCGCGCCGCGATCCGCGAGCCACGTCGACTCGATGCCGTCGGCGGGCGCGACCAAGCGGACGCCCGCGGCGGCGGCCATGCGTTGCAGGTAGTCAACGGCCTGAAGCGCCGCGCCGCGCAGGTTGACGGCGCCGAAGCTGTAGCGGGCTCGCTCACTGGCTTCGGCCAGCAGCAACAACTGCTGCACCTGGCGCGTCATGTGCTCCACGTCGCCGAGCAGCGCGCGCTGATCCACGCCGTCGCCCGCCAGCTCGACCTGCGCCCGGATCAGCGCGAGCGGCGTCTTGAGCTCGTGCGCGGCCGTGGCCAGGAAGTCCTGTTGAG
>WBZQ01002533.1_pt1 | contig 11681 bp, 3 predicted proteins | sample 5204251 | NCBI WGS metagenome assembly WBZQ01 (sample SAMN12412402, study PRJNA552823) | activated sludge metagenome | isolation source: activated sludge from nitrification reactor of wastewater treatment plant... | place: USA: Virginia | collected 2017-09 | reverse complement strand
CATAACCCAGGCCGCCCCGTCGGAAAAGTCATAGGCATCGTCAAATTGCGGGAGGATGAGCGTATTTCCGCTCCGGTCGATAAACCCCCACTTTAAATCCTTTACAACCCTGGCCGCGCCGTCGGAAAAGTCGTAGACCTCGTCAAATTGCGGCAAAGCAGGCAGCAAACTTTGGCCATCTTTACCAATCCAGCCCCACCGGCCGTCTTTTGGGGCCAGGGCCAGGCTGTCGGAAAAATCTCCGGCGCCGTCAAATTGCGGGGGAATGAGGAATTTCCCGCTCCGCTCGATCAGGCCCCACTGGCCGTCTTTCCGGACCCAGGCTACGCCGTTGGAAAAGTGCCGGAAGTTGTCAAATTGCGGGGGAACCAGGAATTTTTCACGCTGGTCAAAATAACCCCATTTGTCGCCTTTTTTAAGCCAGGCCACGCCGTCGGAAGGGCCGCCGAAGTCGAAGCCGTCATATTGCGGAGGAACGAGAAAGTTCCCGCTCCGGTCGATCAGGCCCCACTGGTCGCCTTTCACGACTTTGGCCGCGCCGTCGGAAAAATCGAGGGCGCCGTCGAATTGCAGAGGGATAATGATATTTCCGCCCCGATCGATAAAACCCCACCTGTCTTCTTTTTGGACTCTGGCTGCGCCGTCAGAAAAAGGGTATACGCGATCAAATTGCAGAGGAAGAAGCAAATTTCCCTCCTGATCAACCAATCCCCACTTACCGTCTTTCTCAACCTGGGCTACCCCGCTGGCAAGGTCGCCGATGGCGTCGAACTGCGGGGAAACGAGGATGGTTCCGCTATAGTCGATCAAGCCCCACCAGCCGTCTTTTTGGATCCAGGCCAATCCAGTGGAAAACGCCCTGGCGTCCTGAAATTGTGGAGGAACGAGTATATTTCCGCTCCGGTCAACCAAACCCCACCCGCCGCCTTTTTTGACCCTGGCCACCCCGTTGGAAAAAGGATAGATGATATCAAATTGCGGAGAGACCAGGATATTTCCGCTCCGGTCGACCAGACCCCACTTCCCGTCTTTTTCGACCTGGGCCACCCCGTTGAAAAAGTCGAGGGCGTCGTCAAATTGCGGGGGGATCAGGATGTTCCTGTGCTGATCGATAAAACCCCATTGGCCGTCCTTTTCGATTCTGGCTATCCCCTCCGACAAGGCGCCCATACGGTCAAATTGGGCCACGAATTGCAGGTAAGCGATCCACCCGGTCACATCAACCGAATCGAGCAATTTGGAAAGATACCTGGGCAGGGTATCGATGCTTGTAAAAACCGGTTTTACGTCTTTACCGCTGACTACAAAATATTCCGTGGTAACATAAGCAATTCCCTCCTTCTTTACCACGAACAAATCTCCCTCCGCCGGGATAATGCCCGCGTAACCCGGCAGGTCGTTCAGCCGCTTCCCGTTCACGTCGACGAAGAAATACCGGCCGCTGTTGTTTTCGCACACGGCAATGCCGTGCCGGAAGGGCTGCGGATTGTAGTATTCGTAGGCGCTCAGCGGCTGCCCCAGCGGGGTGGCCACGGCGAAGGCGCCGTCCCGGTACACCCAGATCCGGTGGGTCCGGTAAATGGAATCGATAACGGCCGCGGCGCCTTTTTCCGGGCACAACGCCTCCACCGCGCGGAAATAGGGGACGGCTTCGGCGTAGTTCTCGGCGGCGCGCAGCCGCTGCCCCCGGGCCTGGAGGGAGTCGCAGAGGCAGGCCGGGGCTTCGCCGCAGCGGGCGGAGCAGGGCCCCGGATCTTTCGCCGTCGCGGCGGCATCCAAAGCCCGCACCACCGCCGTATCGGGTTGCAGGGCCTGAGCAGCCCGCAGGTAGTAGGCCGCGGCTTTCCATTCCTGCAACTCGGCGAGGCGCAGCCCCCGCTCCCGGGCTACTTTAAAGTCGTGGTCTTTTTTGTCGTTTTCGCAGCGGGCGATGCTGTTCTTGATGGTCTGCCGGGTTTTAGCGTCCTCGACCAGGGCAAGGGCGCTGCGCCAGGCTTCGATGGCGGCGTCGTATTGTTGGTTCTGGCGGTCGAACTCGGCCTGGGTGCGGTATTTCTGGACCTGCTCGTTTTTCAACCTGGTAAGGGTCGTCTGGGCGTCTATACGCGCCTGCCGCTCGCTTTTCTGGTTCTGGTTGATCTTTTGAAAAATTTCGTCCAGTTTGGGCCCGATCCGGCCGGAAAGTTGGGAGTTGCAGGTCAGGGCGGTGAGGTAGCACTGCAGGGCCGAGTCGAGCGGCGGGTTGACCTGCGCCATCAGGCGGTTGCCGGCCCGGAACAGGGAGTCGCAGTCGGCCCGGGCGGCCACGACCCGGCCCGGCTGGGCCAGGGCCGCCCGGCAGCAGGCGAGCAGCAGGACGAGGGAGAGCACGTATTTCATTTTGAGGGTTCCCGGCCGGTTTCCCGGATGCGTTCGATGATCGGCCCCAGCGTATCGGCCCGGGGGTCCCGGACAAAGAGGGTATCGCGCCAGAACCGCTGCGCCGCTTCGTATTCGTTCAGCGCGAAGGCGGGCGACTTCAGGGCCACATAGTTTTCGCCCTTTTTCACCATTTCCACGTAACGCGCCTCGTAGAAGCGCCGGAGGTTGGCTTCGGCGCTGCGCTGGGCGCTTTCCGCGCGGCGGAAAAACAGGAAGGCCACGCCGGCCACGACCAGGAACACGGCGGCGGCGATGGCCGAGCCAACGGCGATCCGCCGGTCGCGCTGCCGCTTTTTTACGTGGTGCTGCCGGCTTTCCCCGAAAAAATCCCGTTCGGCCCGGTTCAGGCGGTCCACCGCCAGCGACTGTCCCACCAGTTCCAGTTCGCCGAGGCTCAGGTACTCTTCGGCCTGGGCTTTTTTGTCCCCTGCTTCGTCGAAGCGTTTCTTTTTGTTGCGGATGGTGGTCAGCGCCTCCCGCTGGCGGATCTCCGCGGCGTTGAACTTGGTGAACACCACTTCGGCCAGGCGGTCGTGGGCGATCTCGAAGCGCTCCTCGCCGGTTTTGGCGAAGCGCAGCCGGTTGAGGATGCGGCTGTCGGGGCCGGCCAGTTCGTCGAGGTAGCCGCGGAGCAGGGCGCCGTCGAGGCCGGCGCGCCCGGCGGCCAGTTCGTCCTGGATTTCGGCGGCGCTGCGGTTCTGCTTGGTGCCCTGCGAGGTGACGAGTTTGAAAAGTACGGACAGGCCGCTGCCCCCGGTGTCCGCCCGGGCGGGGCCGGCCGTCAGTTTCCGGTCCACCCGGAGCAGTTGTTCGTCCAGGAAGCCGCTGAGCACGTCGGTCAGTTTGTGGGTGCCGGCCAGGGCCTGGTCGAATTTCAGGAAGTCCCGCGGGTCGTTTTCCCGGACGGCCCGCGCGCAGTCTTCGCGGTACAGGCGGTCGAGGTACACCTGCAGGGTGGTCAGGTCCACTTCGCCGCGCTCGTCGGTCAGGTTGAGCAGGATCCGGCGCGGCATCCCGGCTTCCATTTCGAAGCGCGGATGGCCGGGGTAGGCGAAGGAGAGGGTGCCTTCCACCGCGCTCAGCAGTTGCTCTTCCCGCATTTTTTCCACCCGGTAGCGGTAGTCGAACAGGAAGGGCAGCGTTTTTTCGTAGCGGTAAAAATGGGCGATGTACTCCTCGCGGGTCACGATCAGGATCTTGCAGTACAGGTCTTCCTCGAACAGGCGCAGGTCGCCGAGAGCCTGGAAGAAAGCCTGCTGTTCGGCCTCGTCGCCGAGGGTAAAGATCTCCTCGAACTGGTCGAGGATGAGGTACACCGGCACGTAGGCGATCTTGAACAGGCGTTTGACGGCGTCGCGCAGGGGCAGGTTGTCGGGGATGTCCGGCTCGCGGCCGGGGTAACGCAGGGCGTAGCGGCGGCGGTACTGCTCCAGGATCTGTTCGCGCAGGGAATCGATGAAATTCGTATCGCGCCGCACCAGGATGGGCAGCCAGTCGCGGGGCGAGAACATACCCGGCAGGCCGCACTGGATGATGCTGGTTTTGCCGGTACCCGAGGCGCCGTACACCAGCAGGAACTTGCCGCGCAGCAGCAACTCGGTCATTTGCCGGGCCTCGGTCTCCCGGCCCCGGAAGATGCCGGTGTCGCCCTTGTCGTAGGGTTGCAGCAGTTTGAACGGACTGTTGGTCGGGAAGGTGCTCATGGCTGGAAGTCCTCGTTGAGTTGACGGAGTTGGCGGTACACCGGAATAAAGCGCCGGCTGTCGCGGACGTCGATGCCCAGGACCGGCGGGAACACGGCGCCCGATTTCCCGATCACCAGCCGCTGGTCTTCGGGGTGCCGGTAGCGGTGGTTGATGTCGCGGTCGATGTTCCGGAACACAAAACCCTGCTGTTCGTCGTGGTGGTTCAGGACGTAAATGGCCGGGTAGTTGTCGGCCCGCTCGCCCAGGAAGGCGTTTTTATCCACGTAAAAGGGCGAGAGGTTGAGGGCGCCGGCCAGGGCGTCGGACTGGCCGCGGGGGGCCAGGAGCAGGCAGTAGTTGTCGCTGGCGACCGGCCGGCCGGTGGACAGCAGTTTGGGTTCGCCGAAAGCGGCGTGCAGGGTCATGGTTTTGTGGATGTAGGGCTGATCCACCGGGAGGTAGCGGATCTTGTCCACCGAAATGGCCCGGACGGTGTACAGCGTGTAGCCGGTCAGGAAAAGCGCGGCTTCGAGGAATTGCGTGAATATGGTTTCGGCCTGCAGGCACACTTCGGCCAGTCCGCCGGGCTTCCCGGTGCGCGACCGCACCAGTTCCTCCAGTCGGGCGGGATCGTCGGGGTCGTCGCGCAGGGCCTGTTTCAGTTCTTCCAGGAACAGGTAGCCGGCGCGCAGGCCGGCGTCGCAGCGGTCGAGGAATTCACCGAGCCGGGCCTTCAGGCCGGCCGGGTCGCCGGGCGCGGTTTGCAGCAGGGCGCAGTATTGCCGGAGGTAGTAGAGGTAGTCGATCTCTTCCGGCCGGCCGGCGGCGGGCAGCGGCAGCGCGGCGGACAGCACCGGGCCGCCCGAGCGGCGCTGGTCCCAGAGGGCCGAGAGCGCGGCGTAGCACAGGAAGCGGGTGAGTTCGGTGTAGCCGCTGAGCAGTTCGCGGAGGCGTTCGGGGCCGGGTTCCAGCATGAGTTCGCTGTCGTCGATGGCGAACAGCCGGCGCAGGTGGGTGCCGATGGTCCAGGGCAGCCGGGCGATCAGCACGAGCAGGGGGTCCTGCTCGGGGTCTTTTTCCAGTTCGGCCCGGGCCGCGGCGTCGTTGTCGAGGAAGGCGTCCACCAGGTCGAGCAGGCTCTGGTTGGGGGCGCTGCGCAGGCCTTTCAGGATTTGGGCCGGCAGTTGGGGCACGGGGTTCAGCGGCCAGTTTTGCAGGGCCTGTTTTTCCGCTTCGCCGAGTTCGGGGTGGAAGTAGCAGCCCCAGGTGGCCGCTTCGCCGGGGTTATTGGCCGGGCGGCCTATGGAGCGGGCATCCCAGGCGATGTCGCGGTTTTCGCCGCCGGGTTTGCTGTGGACGAAGGCCGCCGCGGTGTCGAAGGCCTGTTTCAGCGTCCGGCCCTCCAGGGCCCAGGTGCGGTAGAAGCAGGCGGCGAAGTCGCGGGCCAGGCGGTCGTCGACGGGGCGGGAGGTGGCAATGACCGCTGCCGACCGGATCCCCGAGCGGAACAGGCTGTCCAGTTGCCCGGCGGTGGCGCAGCCGTTGAGGAAGAGTAATTTCAGGGCATGGCCCTGGGTGAGGCCGAAGAGTTCGGCCAGGCCGCGCGACTGGCCCCCGCCTTCCAGGTACAGTTCCCGCTGGTCGGCGTGCCCGGCGTAGTGGAAGACCGCGATGCGCTGCCCCCGGGCGGAGAAGGTCCGGAACACGTCGTCGAGGCTGGCGGCGCGGTTGGGTTCCAGCGCCCAGAGGCCGCGTTCGTGCAGGGGCCGCAGGGCTTCCTCCACGGCGCGGATTTCGTCCACCAGTCCGGGCAGGGGGGCGCCTTCGGTGTGGGCGCCGGCCAGGAAGATCGTTTGGTCGGGAACGGGTTGCGGCATAGGCGAGGTTTGTTTTGTAACGGTGGTTTTCTTTTAGCGCAGCAGCATTTCCCCCTGCGTATTGATGTGAAAAAATTCGTTGTACGGCAATTGCAGCACCTCCGCCCGGCCCTCGCGGAAAGGCGATGCAGCATCGTAGCGGCAGGGGATCATAACCTTGCCGGTTTTGTCCACCCAACCCCACTTGCCGTTTTGCTGCACCCGGATCCAGCCGTTCTCTTCGTGGAGGTAGCCGATCTGTTCATAGGCCGGTTCGATGCGGACGCCGAAGTCGGGCGCGAAGAGGCCGTAGCGGCCGTTTTGTTCGGTGAGATAGATGCGGTAGCCGGAGGTATGGACAGCGGTGTAGGCGCAGGGCAGGATCTCGCGGCCGAGGGTGTCGAGCAGGCCGAACTTTCCTGCTTTTTGAATCCTGGCCATTCCTTCTGAAAAGGTCCAAATTTCATCATACTGCGGACTTACTACTTCTGATCCGTTTTTTTTCACAAAACCAAATTTCCCTTCTTTTTGAACCATTGCCCTTCCTTCTGAAAAGGTCCAAATTTCATCATACTGCGGGCTTACTACTTCTGATCCGTTTTTTTTTACAAAACCAAATTTCCCTTCTTTTTGGACTATTGTCATTCCTTCTGCAAATGCTCCCATATACTCGTATTGCGGGCTTATTACTTCCAGGCCGCTTTTGTCTATCAAACCTACCTTCCCATCCTTTTGAACCCAGGCCAAACCTTCCGAAAAAGGCCCGACAAACTCGTACCGCGGGCTTATCACTTCCACACCGCTTTTGTTTATAAAACCCCACTTGCCTTCTCTTTGAACCCAAGCCAAACCTTCCGAAAAAGGCCTAACAGACTCGTACTGCGGGCTTATCACTTCTACGCCGCTTTTATCTATCAATCTTAACTTTCCATTCTTTTGAACCCAAGCCAAACCTTCCGAAAAAGGCCCGGCAGACTCGTAGTGCGGGCTTATCACTTCTACGCCGCTTTTGTTTATAAAACCCCACTTGCCTTCTCTTTGAACCCAAGCCAAGCCTTCCGAAAAGGAGTAAGCTTCATCGTATTGCGGCGGTACCAACTCAGCGCCGCTTTTGTCTATAAAGCCCCATTTACCACCCTCTTTTATCCCATAAATATTTCTTACTGCTCCTATATTAACCCAAGCCAAACCTTCCGAAAAAGATCCTACATACTCGTACTTCGGCGGCAATACTTCCACGCCGTTTTTATCTGTCAAGCCCCACTTGCCTTTTCTTTGAACCCAAGCCAGGTTTTCCCAAAAGGACCCAATATACTCGTACTTAGGCTGTAACACTTCTACGCCGCTTTTGTCTATTAAACCTAACTTTCCATCTTTTTCAACCCTTGCCAGGCCTTTCGAAAAACCCCAGGCAGACCTGTACTGTGGCTGCAACACCTCCATGCCGCTTCCGGCAATTAAACCTAACTTTCCATCTTTTTCAACCCAGGCCAATCCGTCTAGAAAGTCCCAAACATATTCATATTGCAACGGCACTACTTCCGTTCCGTCTTTGTTTGTAAAACCCCACTTCCCTGCTTTTTTAACCCGCGCCAGCCCTTCCAAAAATGGCCCCGCTTCATCATATTGCAGTCGTACCACCTGCACGCCACTTTTGTTTATAAAGCCCCACTTCTCGTCCTTTTGAACCATTGCCAGGCCTTCCGAAAATGGCCCCACTTCATCATACTTCATCCTTGACCCTTCCAGGCCGATTTTGTCGATGAAATACGATTTCCCTTCCTTCCGAACCCTCGCCAAACCTTGCGAAAAATCCCATACATAATCGTACTGCGGCCGGATTACCTCCACACCACTTTTGTTTATAAACCCCCACCTCCCCTCTTTTTTAACCCGCGCCATTCCCTCCGAAAAACCCCATGCAGACTCGTACGGTAGCCATACTACTTCCACTGCATTTCTGTCTATAAAGCCCGATTTGCCTTCATTTTGAACAGTTGCCATTCCTTCCGAAAAAGACCAAACTTCATCATACTGCGGCCGGACCACTTCCTGGCCGCTTTTGTCTATGAAACCCCACTTCCCTGCTTTTTCAATCCAAGCAAAACCTTCTGAAAATGACGCAACGGACCCGTACTGCGGCCGCACCACTTCCCGGCCGCTTTTGTCGATAAAACCCCACTTCCCTGCTTTTTCAACCCTCGCCAAGCCTCCTGAAAATGATGCAACGGACTCGTACTGCGGCCGCACCACTTCCCGACCATTTTTGTCGATAAAACCCCACTTTCCTGCTTTTTCAACCCAGGCCAGGCCGCCCGAAAATGCCCCAACATCATCGTACTGCGGCAGCAGCAGTTCTTGGCCGCTTTTATCAATAAAACCCAGATTCTCTTCTTTTTGAATTCTTGCCAAGCCTTCCGAAAAGTCCAAAACAGACCCATGTTGCAGCCACAACACTTCTATCCCGTTTTTGTCTATAAAACCCAGCCTTCCGTCTCTTTGAACCCTTGCCACCCCGTCTGAAAAGTCCCAAACTTGATCATACTGCGGGTGCACCACTTCCCGACCGCTTTTGTCTATTATACCCCACTTCCCCTCTTTTTCAACCCTCGCCATACCTTCTGAACACGGCCAAATCTCATCGTACTGCGGTGGAACTAAAATATGCCCTAATGAGTCGGCCACTCCTTTTTTGCCATCTTTGGCAATAGTAAGCAGGCCATAGTTTTTAAAATAATTTGATATGTGATACAACTCCATGCCAGCAGCATCCACTATTTGTTGGCCTTTACTGTTTCCCCCCAGATAACTGTTTCCCTGGACAGGCATCAGGTAATCGTAACGCTCCTGGCCTTCCCGGCCGTTATCTTTCACAAACACGTATTGGTTATTCACTCCCGATATCGCTACCCCGGCATGGAAAGGCTCAGGGTGTTCATAAACAAACCCCGTCAGTTTTTTCCCTGCACGATCTATTACGGCGAAACGGCTGCTGTCGGTGTTATAGGCCCAAGCTGCGTTTTCTTCGCCAAAAATGAAGTAACTGTTAAGGCGTTCGGCTCGCCCGAGGTTCGCTTTTGCCTGCCGCTCTGATTCTAAAGCCTTGTTTAAATTATCAATAGCCTGCTGTTCAGCTTCTTCGGCCCTGGTCAGATTGCTTTCGGCAATGTTATGTTGTCGCTTCGTCTCCTTTTCATTTTTTACCGCCAGTTCCCGCTGCCGCTGCTCGCTTTCCTTCAATCGGTTGATCCGGTCGAAAATATCCTGGATCTTCGGGCCGACCCGGCCGGCCAGCGCCGAGTTGCAGTTCATGGCGTTCAGGTAGCAGCGCAGCGCTTCTTCGAGGGGCGGAGCGGGGCGGCGCATCAGGTCTTCGCCGGCCCGGAACAGGGAATCGCAGTCGGGCCGCCGGCTTTGGACCTGGCTCCGGACCAGCCAGGGCAGCAGAAGCAGGGCCAGCAGGACCCGGAGGGCCGGGACGCCGCGAGGCGGAGAGCAGTCGTTTCTGGATGGTTTTTGCACAGTTCGGTGGCTGGTCCGCCTGACAATGCATTCGGCCGGTATTGCACCGGAGCCGGGGAGCCGGGTGTCAGGCCGGAGTCGGGTTTATTTTTGCAGGGCCAAGTTGCTGAAAATTCCGGAAAGTGGGCGCGGGAATTATTCGGGCCGGGTGCGCTCCGGTAGCGTGGTCTTTCAGGCTGCCGGTAAGCGGCCATTCATAGCCGTGCACACAACCGTTATTTCAGCAGCATTTCCCCCTGCGTATTGATGTAAAAAAATTGGGTGTACGGCAATTGCAGCACCTCCGCCCGGCCCTCGCGGAAAGGCGATGCAGCCTCGTAGCGGCAGGGGATCATGACCTTGCCGGTCTTGTCCACCCAGCCCCATTTGCCGTTTTGCTGCACCCGGATCCAGTCGTTCTCCTCGTGGAGGTAGCCGATCTTTTCATAGGCCGGTTCGATTCGGACACCGAAGTCGGGCGCGAAGAGGCCGTAGCGGCCGTTTTGTTCGGTGAGATAGATGCGGTAGCCGGAGGTATGGACAGCGGTGTAGGCGCAGGGCAGGATCTCGCGGCCGAGGGTGTCGAGCAGGCCGAACTTTCCTGCTTTCCAGACTTTAGCCAGACCTTCGGAAAAATCCAGAGGGATCTCGTACTGCAGCGGGACTACTTCCTCGCCCTTTGGGTCTATCAATCCATATTTCCAGTCTTTTCGAACCTGGGCGAGGCCTGCCGAAAATGGTCCGATAAAATCATACTGCGGCCGAACCACTTCTTCACCCTTTGAGTTTACCAATCCCGACCGTTTTTCTTTTTGCACCCAGGCCAGGCCTGCTGAAAATGCCTGCACTGCATTGTACTGCGGCGTTACCACCTCCACGCCATTCCTGTCTACGAACCCCCACTTGCCTGCTTTTGGAACCCCGGCCAAACCTTCCGAAAAGGCCTGCACTGCATCATACTGCAGCGCAATCACTTCCATACCATTCCTGTCCACGAACCCCCACTTACCTGCTTTCCGAACCCCGGCCAAACCTTCCGAAAAGGCCTGCACTGCATCGTACTGCAGCGCAATCACCTCCCTGCCATGCTGGTCTGCGAACCCCCACTTGCCTGCTTTCCGAACCCCGGCCAAACCTTCCGAAAAGGCCTGCACCGTATCGTACTGCAGCGCAATCACCTCCAGGCCATTCCTGTCTGCGAACCCCCACTTCCCTTCTTTTTGAACCCTGGCCAAACCTTCCGAAAATAACCGTATGGCGTCGTACCGGGGCGACATTATTTCCACTCCCCGTATATCCACTCTTCCCCATCGCCCTTCTTTTTCAACCCAGGCCAGACCTCCCGAAAATTCCTCCACTCCATCGTAGCGCGGCGGAATGACTTCCACCCCGCTTGTATCGACCGCCCCCCACCGTCCTTCCTTTTGAACCCAAACCAGACCCTCCGAAAAGGACCGAACATACTCGTATCGTACCGGTACTACTTCCACGCCCCGCTTGTCGATGAAACCCCGCTTCCCTTCTTTCTCAACTTCTGCCAATCCTCCCGAAAACTCCCCTGCCTCATCGTACTGCGGCCGGATCATTTCCCGCCCCCTTTCGTCTATCATTCCCCACTTCCCTGCTTTTTTGACCCAGGCCAGGCCTTCCGAGAAGGATCTCATTTCGTCATACCGCAGCCAAACGGCTTCCTCCCCGCTCCGGTCAATACAAGACCACTTCCCTTCTTTTTTAACCAGGCAGAGGCCTTGCGAAAAATGCCCCGCTGCATCGTACTGCGGCCGGACCACTTCCACCCCGGTCCGGTCAATCAATCCCCACTTTCCTCCGCCTTTCACCCAGGACAGTCCTTTCGAAAAGGCGAAAACCTCTTCGTATTGCGGCCGGATCACCTCCACCCCGCCGGTGTCGACAAACCCCCATTGGCCGCCCGCCACGAATGGATAATAGTCCGCTATCCTCCCGCCGGTGTTTACGGCGGCCAGGCCTTCCGAAAAATCCTCGGCTTGTTCGTACCGCGGCGGCACCACTTCCACACCCCTGGTGTCGATAAATCCCCATTTCCCATCTTGTAGTACCCAGGCCAAACCCTCCGAAAACCACCCGATGGCCTCGTACCGGGGCCGAACCACTTCCACACCGCCGGTGTCGACCAGCCCCTCCAGTCCTTCCTTCCGAACCTTGGACAAACCTATCAAAAACCCACTTACATCATCGT
>WBZQ01001873.1_pt1 | contig 11684 bp, 8 predicted proteins | sample 5204251 | NCBI WGS metagenome assembly WBZQ01 (sample SAMN12412402, study PRJNA552823) | activated sludge metagenome | isolation source: activated sludge from nitrification reactor of wastewater treatment plant... | place: USA: Virginia | collected 2017-09 | reverse complement strand
AACTGGGACGTTTGGTTGTCCAGCAACTCAAGAGTCGTATCACTCCTTCGAGCCTGGTTGCCTTGGTGCGCACGCCGCAGAAGGCAGTGGACCTGGGCATTGCCGTACGTGAGGCGGACTACACAAAACCGGCCACCCTGACTGCGGCTCTGGCTGACGTCGATACGTTGTTGCTGATTTCGTCTAGTGAGATCGGCCAACGAACTCAACAGCACCGCAACGTGATTGAGGCGGCAAAGAACGCGGGCGTGAGGCGAATTGTCTATACGAGCCTTTTGCGTGCGCCGACTTCGGCGCTGAACCTGGCCGGTGAGCATGTTGAAACGGAGCAGCTTCTGAAGGCCTCTGGCATCACGCATACGATTTTGCGTAATGGTTGGTACACGGAAAACTACACAGGCTCTATTCCGGGTGCGTTGGCCGGTGGTGCCTTTATCGGCAGCGCGGGTGAGGGGCGCATTTCATCGGCCGCACGTGCCGATTACGCGCAAGCGGCGGCTGTGGTGCTGACGAGCGCGGGCCACGACGGCAAGACCTATGAGTTGGCGGGCGATACGGCGTACACGCTGACCGATTTGGTCGCTGAGATTTCGCGCCAATTTGGCAAAGCAATTCCCTACAAAAATCTGCCTGAGGCCGATTACGTCGCTGCGTTGCTTGGCTTTGGCCTGCCGGAATTGTTGGCGCGGGCGATTGCCAGTTGGGACGTTTGTGCATCAAAGGGCGCGCTTTTTGATGACGGTCGCCAACTGTCCACCCTCATCGGTCGTCCCACAACCTCACTGTCGCTCTCGGTGGCGGTGGCTTTGGGGCGACAGACATCCACTTGACTCAAATATTTCGCCAGGTTGCCCTCGTTGAGGTTCACTCTCCGCGCGCCTGCACTTGGAAATTCAACCTAAATCTGGTCGTTGACCGCTTGTGTGCCTGCAATCTCCTCATGAAATCAACGTGCCGCAGCCCAAAGCGCATTGACCCAAAAGGTGAGAGCGCTATGCCATACGTTTAACTGCCGGATCTGGGCTAGTTTGTACGCGGCGCTCTGAGGGTGGCGTCGGTAGTAGAGCGCTGTGGGGTGCGGTGGGTTGTGCGCCCTGCGGCGGCCTCACTGGCGCCCATCCGCAGGGCTATATCTGCCACAGTTTCTGGTGCTTTGGGTATGCCGGCGCCCCAGCTTGCAAGCGGCAGCTTGGCGGCCTCCCAGGCGGCCAAGTTTGTGTGGAAGATTTTTTCGCGGTCTGCAGGCAGAAGGATGGGAGATCCTGCGGCACCCACAATGATTGGGCGCTTGAATGCCGGGTTGAGTGTTCGGAATTCTTCTTCAGTCATTTCTGCCAGTAAGGCTGCGGTAGCGATGTCGATGTCACGTGTCTTAGGAATGACTACGAAATAAGGTTCGTTTTTGATGATGGGCAGGGCAATGCCAAAACCTTCTGGGCTGCGCACAATGTTTTTGATGGCTTGCAGTTTGGGCACGTAGTCAAGGGTCTCGTTCGGAAGATTGAGTTCTTCATAGACCGGCTGGGCATTGCCTTGGCTGCGGGCGCGGTTAAGTGCACGCTGCACGCAACCTTCGCCGCAGTTGTATGCGGCCAAAGCCAGGTGCCAGTCACCAAAGTCGTCGAAAAGTTTTTCCAGGTAGTCCAGGGCAGCGCGGGTCGATTCGGTGATGTGACTGCGTTGGTCGTGCCAGACGTTTTGTTCCAGATCGTAGTGGCGACCCGTAGAGGGGATGAACTGCCACAGACCTACGGCGTTAGCGCTTGAGCGTGCCTGTGGTTGCATAGCGCTTTCTACGAACGGAAGCAGCGCCAGCTCAGTGGGCATGCCGCGTTTCTCAATCTCTTCAACAATATGGAAAAGGTAGGGCACGGCCCGTTGCGTCATGCGTTCGATGCTTGCTGGCTGCGCGGCATACCAGTTGGTACTGCGATCTGCAGCGGTGGTGTTTAGCTCTGGCATGGCAAAGCCACGGCGAATTCGCTCCCAGACGTCAAAGGGTCGCTCAAAAAAGTTGCGTGCACTTTGATTGCGGGGCGCTCTGAAGCGTTCAGACGGACGCACGCTGTTGCGGCGGGGTGAAATACCGTAGCTGGCGTAGCTGTACCCCGAGGGATTAAAAACAACGGCTCCAAAAGAAACTTTCTGGGAGACGGCGTTTGTGTTCTTGGGTGTTGCCTGTGTCTTTTGTTTGGAGTGAGTGCCGTTTTTCTCCGGGACTGCGGCTGAGGTTGTGGTGGTTTGAGCCTGCTTGGATGATTCGTCGGGTGTTCGGGGGGGGTTAACGAGGTTGTAGGAAGACAGCAGGGGCACATGGGACGTGGGCAGTGGCCGGTCTAGGTCTGCCAAAACGGCGGCGCAACCGCTAATCCAAAGCAAAACGGGTGTCAGTGCTGAAAAGTAGATGACGCGCAGACGACGCGTACCTATCCTGCTGCTTGTTGCATCGGTTTGGGTGTCGGATTGCATAGCCCGAAATTTTAAGAGCGGCCTGCTGCGCTCGTCGAGAGAAATAAGTGGCTCGTTGATCAAAGCGCTTAGACATTGCACTGCACATTTATTGGTTTGGCGCATGGCAATAAGTTCAGAGGACATAAAATTTGCGCCCCTTTTAGTGCAGATCTTTTGAGGAGCTTTCCATGTCATTTGCAGATTTATGCAGCGAAGAAGAGATCGTTGAATTGGTTCACGCCTTTTACGCGCGTGTTCGAGACGACTCCACCCTCGGCCCCATTTTCGCCGCCCAGATTTCTGACTGGGCGCCACATTTGGCCAAGATGGTGGATTTCTGGTCGTCTTTGTTGCGAGGCACAGCGCGTTTCAGTGGCACACCCATGCCTAAGCATGTGGCGCTGCCCAACCTGCAGGCTGCCACCTTTGAGCGCTGGCTCGAGTTGTTTCATGCCACGACGCGCGAGTTGAGCAATGAGGCTATGCGTGAACGCGCCGACGAGCTGGCGGAACGTATTGCGCAAAGCCTTTGGCATGGCTATCAGCTTTATCGGCAACCCGGTGAAGTTTTGTCGACGCGCACGTTGGTGCGTCCACTTTGATGCGCCGCACCTTTTTAAGGCCACCTCTCATTTGCTAATGAGAATCATTATTATTAATATCGGGGCCTTCCTTATAAAAGTGGGGTGCTGATATGTCCTTCATTGCGTTGCCAGTTTTGCGCCGTGTTGCTGTGGCGGCCGCCGTTTTGCTCCTTCCGTGGTCGCTGTGTACCAAGGTGTGGGCTCAGTCCAACGTGCTCAATGTCTACTCGGCTCGTCATTACCAAACCGACGAGGCGCTCTACGACAATTTCACGAAGGCCACGGGCATACGCATCAATCGGCTCGACGGCAAAGAAGACGAGCTGATTGAGCGTCTGCGTAACGAGGGTGCGGCCAGCCCTGCAGATTTGTTGATTACTGTCGATGCGGCGCGGCTAGAGGCCGCCGACAGCATAGGGTTGTTCCAGCCGATTCGCAGCAAGGTGCTCGAGGCGCGCATCCCTGCAGCGCTGCGCACACCTACGTGGGTGGCTTTTTCTACCCGAGCGCGGGTGATTGTCTACAACAAAGCAACTATCAAGCCGACTCAGGTGCAGACCTATGCCGATTTGGCCGCGCCAGCGCTCAAGGGTGAGGTGTGCATGCGTTCGGGCGCGCATCCCTACAACCTGTCGCTGGGTGCAGCGATGATTGTTCACGAAGGTCAGGCCAAGGCCGAGGCTTGGGTGCGTGGCCTGGTGGCCAATTTTGCGCGCGCACCAAAGGGTGGCGACACAGATCAGATTCGGGCTGTGGCTGCGGGCGAATGTGGCGTGACAGTCTCGAACAGTTACTACCTGGCGCGGTTGATGCGTAGTACTAAACCCGAAGACCAGCGGGCCATCGAAGCGGTGGGTGTGGTTTGGCCCAATCAGGCGAGCTGGGGTACGCACATCAATGTCTCGGGTGCTGGTGTGCTCAAGCATGCACCGCACCGTGAGGCTGCGATTCAGTTTTTGGAATATTTGGCCAGCGACGAGGCACAAACGTATTTCGCCGACGGCAATAACGAATGGCCGGTGGTTTCAGGACTGACGCAGAGCAACCCGGCCTTGGTTGCCTTGGGTCGCTTTAAGCCCGATGCGCTGCCCATTGGGGAGTTGGCACGCACCACGGTGCAAGCGCAAAAGTTGTTTGATCGTGTGGGCTGGAGGTGAGTGAGTCCCAATCTGACATCCCCGCCAAGGCGGGGATCCAGTACTCGCCCTCACGGGGCGACCTGATAAACAGAAAAGGATCAGGATAGGTTCAGATAAACGGTATGCGTCAATTAATTATCCAGGCACGATAATGGTTGAACTTGTAGTGCTTTCAGCGCTTACTATGGTGTGAAGCAGAACTTCAAAATCTGGCCGGATCAATAATAGTTCAAATACTCGCGTTGTTCGTGATAGCCTCGAATGGGCGCAATACTGGGCTCTCCTTTGCCCACGTATTCAAGAAAAATATGTTTTACATCAGCACGTTGAGCTAGCAACTCATCAAAATATTCAGGCCTCATTGCCAAAACTCCACCGGTAGGAAGCGCAATATCAACTTGTTGGAAGCCATCAGACCAAACCCGGAACGTTGCTGTCGGGTTTCCATTACTTTCCAACGGAATGCCATGTTCAATTAAATAATTTTTGTCATCATCGGACCAGTCTTTTACTACAACGATTGGATCGCCATGGCGGCCATAGTCACTATGGCCAATTTGATCCGGGTCTTTATAGTATTCGACTATGACCTCAGGGCTAACCGTCCTATTGGCGGTGTTGACGGGGTTCTTTTTAAGCGTTTCGGCCCAGGGAGTAATGCCATGAAAAGTCTCGTTTGTATTTAGTTCTCTGATCTTTCCGCTAGCCAAATCAATCGCGAGATGAAGGCGTGATCCTTGGTCTTCGGCAACTGAACTTGTAGTGGCATCACGTATTTCGGCGTATTGTTCCTGGATATTTTTAAACTGAGGATATGGGCTGTCATAAACTGGATAGCGCAGCGGCAAGCCCTGCTCGGCCCGTGCGAGATTTTCAACCAAGACAGCCAAATTTTCGTCTTGTTGATGAAGTAGTACCTTAAATTTGGCTAGATCATCCTTGCTTAACGCGCCATTTGCCCATGCTCTGCCTAGTTTAGTAAACTTTAAAGCGCTGTCATTTGACACGAGCACGTGCGCCGCCTCATGTACAAAGGTTGCCACACGATCAGCATTTATTTTATTTTCATAAACGCCAGGCAAGACGATTTGACCAGTTGCGTTGGGACTAGATAAATCAAAGTTAAATTCTAAATCGGCAATACGAATTTCGCCTTCTTTGTCAGATGGTTTCACAAACTCAATCGACCTTACAACTGAATGTTTGTGTTTTGCATCGGAATGGTGGTTAAGTTGTATCTTTCCAACTTGATTAACAAGGAGATCCAAGACGGCGCGCCCGATCTCTGTATTGGCTACATCGTCGAGAATTTTATTAAAATTAAGTTTTTCTTCTTCGGTGTGTTTTTCGGATAGAACGAAGTTATTTCTCCATTTTAGTATGTCAGTCTCAGAAGGTTTTGCCGCCCCAATTGATGTCGAACTGTTGTTGAAAGTTTTCATCACCGATAGCCAAGCCCGTCCATCATCATATTTGGGCACCCCTATCGGTATCTGTTTCCCGGTCTGTAATGACAAAAAGTCGGTTTCTCTATACTGTTTCAATAGGTGATCAAGTAATGGTTTTGGTGGAACGCCTTGTCGGTAAGCCTCTAATACCTCGGCGTGTGGCAGCACGACATTGGCGTCTCTAGGGGTGGTTGTTCGTTTATGTAATAGGTAGTTAACGCTGTCTGAAATGTTCGCGCGGTTCGCATCACCAGCTTCTGGAACTGTACTAAGTTTGCCTTTAGGCGCAAGCGGCGTCTCCTTTCGCATCATGCCTTGTTGCGGAGAGCGGTTGGCCAAGTTGTGAACTACACTATTGCCTTTGTTTTTATTATTTGATGTGGCTGTAGAAGTGAACGTTTTTTCGATGACTTTAGCTGCCTTTTCATAGCCAATATTCTGTAAATTCGAAATTAATTTATTGATGTTAGAAATTTTCATTTTAGCTTCCCTCATTTAGTGGTAACGGTGTCCGGTTCCAACTTCGCTCGCCCGCCAAGTTGATGTCTCAATGAGTCATCATTCACCTCTGGCGGCACGCAGTTTAAAGTTGTCTTTTTTCATTCAAAAATAATTTTCGCAAAATTTCTTTGTGTGCAACAGTCACTTCAAGCCATTGAACTGCTTCGCACGGAAACATGACCTAAAATTCTACAAACGCCAATTCGAGCTATTGCTGCAACGGTAGCTATAAGAAAACGGACGCCGCTACCTTTAGGTTCGTGCGAACTTATAACGAGCGCGCTGCAGCAATCAAGGGCAAACACATTTAATTGCTCATCTTTATGGCGGATGGTTAGACGCACTCATTCACCCGGGGTTTTTGACCATTGGGTCTCTCATCTCACATCTAACGGTATCCGCTCCCTCGGGTTCACCGAGGGCTTAACTGGCGCTGGCCGTTTGTTTGCCCTTGGCCCGTGGCGATTTGCCGGCAGATCAACATCATGGGCAGCAAGCCCACCGCCACAATGGCTAGCGCAGGGGTAGAGGCCTGGGCCAAGCGTTCGTCTGCGGCTAGCGTGTAGGCCTGGGTGGCCAGGGTGTCAAAGTTGAAAGGCCGCATCACCAGCGTGGCGGGCAGCTCTTTCATGACGTCAATAAAAACCAGCAGGGCCGCGGTGAGCAGGGGGGCGCGCAACAGCGGCAAGTGCACGCGGTGCAGCGTCTGCGCCGGTGTCAGGCCTAGGCTGCGTGCTGCCTGATCCATGCTAGGCGTGATGCGCGCCAAGCCCGCATCCACGGCCTGGGTGGCTGCAGTCAGATAGCGCACCAAGCAGGCATAGACCAACGCGGCGATGCTGCCGGTCAGCAGCAATCTGGGTGATCCGCCCAGCACCTGCTGGGCCAGCGCGGCCAGGGCATGGTCGAGCCGTGTGACTGGAATCAATACGCCCACGGCAATGACGGCTCCTGGCAGGGCATAGCCCATGCTGGCAACGCGGTGGGCCCAGCGCATGGCGGCGCCGTGATGCACGCGGGCCGCATAACCCAACAACAGCGCCAGCACGACAGCAATGAGTGCCGTGAGGCCCGCCAACAACACGCTGTTGCCAGCCAGTGTGATGAAGCGTCCGCCAAGCTGCGCATCACCCTGTGTGAGCGCCATATGTAGGAGCAACCCGGCGGGCAGCACAAACCCGCCAACCAGGGGCAATGCACAGGCCGCAAAGGCCAATTGCGCACGGCTGCCAGTGAGTGCCTGGCGCGGGGCGTCGGTGCGGTGTGTTTGAGTGCCAGCAAAACGTCGTTGGCCGCGGCTGTGGCGCTCTAGCAGCAGTAGCAGCACAACAAAGCCCAACAGCACCAGTGCTAATTGCGCTGCTGCCGCTCGGTCGCCCAGCGAAAACCAGGCGCGGTAAATGCCGGTGGGAAAGGTTTGAACTGCGAAGTAACTCACAGTGCCAAAGTCGGCCAGTGTCTCCATCAGCGCCAGCGCAACGCCAACAGCAATGGCTGGACGGGCCAACGGTAGTGATACCCGCCACCACGCGGCCCAGGGTGTGAGGCCCAGTGACCGGGCAACCTCCAACAGGGTGCCGCCACGCTCGAGAAACGCTGTGCGCGCCATCAGGTAGACGTAGGGATAGAGCGCCAACGAGAACATCAACACTGCGCCACCACTTGAGCGGATATCCGGGAACCAGTAGTCGGTCCGCCGCCAGCCAAAGGTCTCGCGCAGCAGGGTCTGTACCGGGCCCACGTACTGCAGCCAGTCGGTGTAGGTGTAGGCCATGACGTAAGTCGGCATGGCCAGTGGCAGCACCAGTGCCCACTCAAAGATGCTGCGGCCAAAAAAATCGTGTCGTGTGACCAGCCACGCTGAACCCACCCCCAGCAGCATGACGCCCAGGCCCACGCCTAGACAAAGCTGCAGCGTGGAGAAGATGTAGCCGGGCAGCACGGTGTCGAGCAAATGCGTCCAGGTGTCACGAGTACTGCTGTCCAGCAGCTGCACACCCAAGGCAAGCAGCGGCACTGCTACCAGTACAGCGATCAGCAGTGCCACCCACAGCAATACGGGAATACGCCGGTTGGCCTGGATGGGTCGTGGCGGCAGCGTTGGTTGTGAGGATGTGGGCGCAGTCAAGGGAGGGTGTGGGTGCTGTGAACGAGGGACGCGTGCACACGGTGCGCGCAAATTGAGGCCGAATTGAGGCCGTTGAGACCGCAGTGTAGTGAGCGAGAGCGAGTGAGTGAGGATGCAGGCCCGCCTATCATCGCGCTGCCATGAATTCTGTTGATCAACCTTGGTTGTCGCTGGCCGGCATTGCGGTCGCCTACGGTAAGCACGCCGTGGTGGAGAACTTTTCCTTCGCGCTGGCTCGTGGCACGGTGGGTTGTTTGCTTGGCCCCTCGGGGTGCGGCAAGACCACCATCTTGCGGGCAATTGCCGGGTTTGAGCCGGTGCGCGCGGGCCAGATTTGCTTAGGTGGTACGGTGGTCAGCAGCGCGCAGCTGCAGGTGCCCCCCGAACAGCGCAATATCGGCATGGTGTTTCAGGATCACGCCTTGTTCCCGCACCTGACAGTGGCGGCCAACGTGGGCTTTGGGTTGCGTGGACGGACCGATGCGCACGAGCGCGTGGCCCAGATGCTGCACACCGTAGATCTAGGTCATGTCGCGCAACGCTATCCGCACGAACTATCCGGTGGGCAACAACAACGTGTGGCCCTGGCGCGGGCCCTGGCGCCATCGCCGCGACTGCTGCTGCTCGATGAACCCTTCTCCAATCTGGATGTCGAGCTGCGCGAGCGTCTGGGTAGCCAGTTGCGTGCGTTGCTCAAGGTGGCCCACACCACCGCATTGCTGGTGACGCACGATCAGCACGAAGCCTTTGCCATGGCCGATGAAATTGGTGTCATCAACGAAGGGCGCATCCAACAGTGGGACAACGCTTGGCAGCTCTATCACCAGCCGGTCAACCGATTCGTCGCCAACTTTGTGGGCGAGGGCGCCTTTGTGCCCGGTACCGTGCGTCAGGGTCAGCGCATTTTGATGGAGCTTGGCGAGCTGTACAGCACCCAGCCCGTGCGCTGCACCGAGCACGGCGACTTGTGCGACGAGGGCTGCGCAGTGGACGTGCTGCTGCGCCCCGATGACGTGGTACATGACGACGCCAGCGCGGTGACCGCCGAGGTGCTGGTCAAGGCTTTTCGCGGCGCCGAATTTCTTTACACGCTCAAGCTGCCCAGTGGTGCAACGGTGCTCTCACTGGTGCCTTCACACCATGACCATGCCATTGGCGAGCGCATTGGCATTCGTCTACAGGTGGACCATGTGGTGGCTTACAAGCGTGATGTTGTGGCGGAGCAAAAAATCAACCCCCATCCCGCTTGAGCCGCTGCCGAACCACCGGGCAGCGATTTTTTGTTAACCCATTTTTTCGGTCGATGAGGGCGATGGCCACCTCATCGGCATGATTTACACCAAGGCCCACGGAGCACATATGAAACCCGCAGTCGCCCCTACGTTTGATTCTTTTGGACTGCGTGCGCCAGTCCTTCAAGCCTTAAAGGCGCTCGGGTACGAAGAACCCACACCGATTCAACTGGAAACCATTCCCGCCCTGATTGCGGGCAAAGACGTGCTGGGGCAGGCCGCCACGGGTACGGGTAAGACGGCGGCTTTTGCGCTGCCGCTGCTGGAGCGCGTCAACCCCAGTGATCGTCGACCGTGTGAGGCGCAAGCTCTGGTGCTGGTGCCCACGCGCGAATTAGCCATGCAGGTGGCCGAGGCGATTCAAAAATACGGCGCGGGCCTTGGGGTGAACGCGCTGGCCGTGTATGGCGGTCAGGCCATTGTGGGGCAGATCAAGGCGCTCAAGCGCGGTGTGGATGTAGTCATTGCCACGCCAGGGCGCGCACTCGATCACCTGCGGCGCAAGACGCTGGTGCTGTCCCACGTGAAGGTGGTGGTGTTGGACGAAGCCGATGAAATGCTCGATATGGGCTTTGAAGAAGACCTGCAAACCCTCCTAGATGAACTGCCCGAATCGCGTCAGACAGCGCTGTTCTCAGCCACGTTACCTGCGCGCATTGCCAAGATTGCAGAAAAGCATTTGAACAATCCGGTGCGCGTCACCATTGCCCCCAAGGTGCTGCAAGCGGGTGATCAGCCCAACATCCGCCAAGCGGCCTACGTGGTCCCGCGCCGACTCAAAGAAGCGGCATTGATGCGCGTACTGGAATGGGAAAGTCCGCAAAGCACCATCATTTTTTGTCGCACTCGCAATGAAGTTGAGACGCTGACAGAAATTTTGATGCGTGCCGGATATGCCCCCGCGGCATTGCACGGCGGGCTCACGCAAGAGCAGCGCGATGGCGTGCTCAAGCGCTTCAAGAACGGCACGGTGCGCGTGCTGGTGGCCACTGACGTGGCTGCGCGCGGCCTGCATGTAGAGGGCCTGAGCCACGTTGTGAACTATGACCTGCCGACCTCACCTGAGGCCTATGTACATCGCATTGGCCGCACGGGCCGGGCCGGAAAAACCGGCGTGGCGCTCTCGCTGCTCGATGCGCGCGAGATGCGCCTACTCAACAACATTGAGCGGCAAATGAAAAAAAACGTCGCCTTGGAGCACGTGCCTAACCGTGCGCAGCTCGATGCCAAGCGTCGCGCCACCGTGGCCGAGCGTGTGCAGGCCGAGATCGATCAACCCACACAGGCAAGCAGTTTTGCGGCGCTGGTCAAAAAGATGGGCGAGCATGCATCGGTCGAAGCCGTGGCCGCCGCCGCCATGAGCCTATTGCAGCAGCAACTGTTTCCTGCGCATGAGAGTGATACGGCAGAGTTTCCGCATGCCAGCGCGCGCGATCAAAAATCACGATCTAGAGCGGATTACGGTTCAGACGGTGCTCGGCGTGGCGAGCGCTACGTGCGGCCCGAGCAGCCCGAGCGCTTTAGTCGTGGCAGCTCGGGCAGGCAGCCCATGACTGCGCTGACGCTGAGTGTGGGCGCGCGCGCTGGCATCAGGCCGCAAGATTTGGTGGGTGCTATTGCCAATGAAGCCAACATCCCTTCACGAGAGATTCATAACGTGCGTATTGATGAATTCAACTCGCACGTTGAAGTCCCAGCTGATGCGGTGCGTCATGTGATGGCGGCCCTACGTGCCACCACCATTCGTGGGCAAGCGGTTCGGGTGTCCGTGGCGCGCGATCCAAAGGGTGAGAGGGATCGTTGGTCAGAGCCGTCTGGCAGCGCCCCCAAGCGAAAACCACGCCAAGAACCCAAATCCGTTCGTAAACCTGTGGGCCGTGGTGCAAGCAAGAAAAAAACACCCGGCGTTAAGAAGTAACGCCACAGGATGAGGCGGCGTTTAGGGGCTATTTCTTTTGATATGGAGCCCCTGGGGTGCAGGTACGCTTTTTTGACGTTGCACGTGAACGTCATGCGTGCGGGTGCCCACGAAAGCAAGGAGGTGAGTGCGTGAAGATCATGATTGTTGATGACTCCGCCATGATGCGCGGGATGATGAAAAAAGTGCTGGAGCAATGGGGCAACCACGATGTATCGCTTGC
>WBZQ01000265.1_pt2 | contig 11688 bp, 8 predicted proteins | sample 5204251 | NCBI WGS metagenome assembly WBZQ01 (sample SAMN12412402, study PRJNA552823) | activated sludge metagenome | isolation source: activated sludge from nitrification reactor of wastewater treatment plant... | place: USA: Virginia | collected 2017-09 | reverse complement strand
GGCCTTGAAGGCCCGCAGGCTTTCGACCTCGACGTTGTGCTCGACAGTCGTGTGGAGAAAGGACAGGAGGCGCAGCCACGGCGCGCGCCCTGCCAGAACGCCCGCGATCGCGGCGGCGAGCCGGGCGGGCGACGAAGGGGGCCTCAAGGCGTTGAGCCGGCGATCGAGCTCGTCAAAGAACTCGCGGAACCTCTCCTCGTGGACCGCCAGAAGGAGCGCTTCCTTCGTCGGGAAGTAGAGATAGAGCGTCCCCTTCGCAAGCGCGGTCCTTCTCGCGACCTGCTCCATGGTGACGCTCTCGTACGACGAGAGGCCGCCGCGCGGGTCCTCGCGAAGAAGCTCCCACGCCGCCTGAACGATCGCGAGGCGGCGGATCTCCTTGTCCTCCGCGGCGTGGGCCCGGCGCGGGTGAGGGAGCGCCGGACGGCGTCGCTTAATGACCACGGGTCATTTGTAACTGACTCACGGTCAGTCGTCAAGAGGCCGGGACGGCGAACCGGGGCGGCTTCACCGGGCCTGGCTCTGTCGACGCCCTCTCAGCACACGGAGCGGGCCGGCGAAGACCGCGTCAGGCGCCTCTTCTTCGGCGTCTTCGCCAGGCCTTTTCGAGGGAGATCACGGGCAGGACGAGGACTGCCGCCAAGGCCGACTTGAAAAGCGCGTCGAGATCGAGCGGCGCCGATCCGAAGAGCCGATTCATGACGGGCGCGTAGATGAACGCGGCCTGCAAGACCAGCATCAGCGCGATGCCGGGAAACACGGCCGGGTTCGAGAAGACGCCGATCCGAAAGACCGACTGGTAAAGCGAGCGGCAGCTGACGAGATAGAACACCTGAAACAGCACCACGGTCGTCACGACCATGGTCTGGCCTTCGAGGAGAGCCGTCTCCAGCGCGACGCCCCGGGCGGTCTCGAAGCGAACCTCGTAAAGGAACAGGAATATCGCCGCGCCCGCCATCAGGCACGAGACCACCACCGTGCGGATCGCGACGAAGCGCCCGAAGAGCGGGGTTCCGGGAAGCCTCGGCGGGCGGGCCATCAAACCGGGCTCCTTGGCCTCGAACGCGAGCGGAAGCGCGAGCGCGACCGCGGCCACGAGGTTGATCCACAGGATCTGAATGGGCTTGGCGGGAAGGAGCGGAACGCCCTCCTGGATCGGGAACGCCACGACCGCGACGAGCAGAATCAAGGCCTCGCCGAGGTTCGTCGGGAGCACAAACGCCAGCGCCTTGATCAGGTTGTCGTAGACGCGCCGCCCCTCGGCCACGGCCGCGGCGATCGTCGCGAAGTTGTCATCCGCGAGGACCATGTCGGCGGCCTCGCGGGAGACCGCGGTCCCCGTGATGCCCATGGCGATGCCGATGTCGGCCTGACGAAGCGCCGGAGCGTCGTTGACGCCATCGCCGGTCATGGCGACGACGTTGCCACCAGCCTGAAGGCCCTTGACGAGGCGGAGCTTGTGCTCGGGAGTGACCCGCGCGAAGACGTCCACGCCGTCCCGCACGATCTCGGTCAGCGCTTCGTCCGAGAGTTTGTCGATGGCTCGTCCGACGAGGGCACCCCGCGACATCCCGAGTCCGAGCTCTCGCCCGATCGACTCCGCGGTGGCCGGGTGATCGCCGGTGATCATCTTGACCGCGATCCCGGCCTCGCGGCAGACGCCAATCGCGAGGAGAGCCTCGGGGCGGGGCGGGTCGAGCATTCCCTGGAGGCCCAGAAACACGAAGCCCGACTCGAGGTCCGCCTCCGTTAGCCGCGACCGGAAGGGATCCTTGGAAAGCGGCTTTTCGGCGAGTGCCAGGACCCGCATGCCGTCCTTGGCCATGTCGTGAATGGCCGCGTGAATGGCCGCGTGGTCGAGCGGATCGCCGTTCGCGTCGCTCGCCGCCCGCTGAAGGAGGACCTCCGGCGCACCCTTGACGAAGACGCGCGGCGGGCCGTCCGAAGCCGGGCCCACAGGCGCGTTGAGCGTCGCCATGAACTTCCGCTCCGACTCGAACGGCACCGCGTCGCGTCGAGGCCACGCCGCGCTCAGGGCCGCGGGGTCGAGGTCGAGCCGCACCGCGGCGGCGACCAGCGCGGCCTCGGTCGGGTCGCCGTCGAGGACGAGCCGTCCGTTCTCCAGCCGCGCATGGGCGTCCCCCGAAAGGACGCCTGCGAGAAGAAGTCTGTGAACAGCCGGCGGCACGCGGTCGAGCGCTTCGCCCGCGCGAGTCCGAAGCGTCTCGCCCGCGCCCGAGGCGCCCGCGTTCAAGCGATAGGCGCCCGCCGCGGTCCAAAGCGCCACGACTGTCATCTCGTTCTTGGTCAGCGTTCCGGTCTTATCGGAGCAGATCACGGTTGTGCCGCCCAGCGTCTCGACCGCGGGAAGCCGCCGGATCAACGCGTTCTTCTTCGCCATGCGCCCGACACCGACTGCGAGGGCGATCGTGACGATCGCGGGAAGCCCCTCGGGAATCGCAGCGACCGCGAGCGTGATCGCGACGAGAAGCGCCTCCACCAGGGAAAAGCCTCGCAGGAGACTGACCCCGAAAAGCAGGACCGCGACCGCGAGGATCGCGACCGTCAACCCCTTGCCGACGCTCGCAAGCGAACGGGTCAGCGGGGTCTCGACCTTGGGGGTCTCGTGAAGCAGCGCGGAAATGCGGCCGAGCTCGGTCCGTCCCGCGGTCGCGACGACCACGGCCTCTCCCGCTCCGGACGTCACGAGCGTGCCGCCGAACGCCATCGAGAGCCGGTCCGGGACCAGAGCCTCCGGGGGCACCTCCGCAACGCTCTTCACGACCGGAAGCGATTCCCCGGTCAGCGCCGATTCGTCGACCGAAAGCTCGCGGGTCGTCAGCAGCCGCGCGTCGGCGGGGACCTTGTCGCCGGACGCGAGGAGGATGACGTCGCCGGGCACCAGCTCGGATGCCGGCAGCGTGCGCTTCTCGCCGCCGCGACGAACCGTCGCGGACTCGGGGACGAGCTCGGCCAGCGCCTCGATCGCTTTTCCCGCCCGAGCCTCCTGCGCGAAACCGATCAGGGCATTGACCACGACCACGCCGAAGACGACCGCGCCGTCCGTGGCTCTTCCCATCATGAGCGCGAGAAGACCCGAGCCCAAAAGAACGTGGATCAGCGGGTCGTTGACCTGTCTCAGGAGAAGCGCAAGCCAGCTGTCCCTCTTGGGGCGCGGCAGCGCGTTCTCGCCGTAACGCCGCTGCCGATCCAAGACGGCGTCGGAAGAGAGCCCATCAGACGAGGACTGAAGCTCGCTAAGCGTCTCTACCGCGCTGAGCGCATGCCAGGCTCGGGAGCCGTCCCCTGTCGCAAGGCCTTCCACGGAGGCAGTATCACGTACCTCCGCTGGGGAACCTACGACGGGCGGTCTCCATTGCCCCTCAGGCGGTACACCCGGCTGGCCGCGTCTTCGAAGACCAGCGCGAAGTGCGCGCGGAACTCAGGGGTGTCGGGGAGCTGCTCCGCCGCGCCCTTGCCGATCAGGAGGTATCCCACGCGAAGCTCGACGAGGGCGTCGAAGAAGGCCGTCGCGTCCCGCAGCTTTGGCAGGATTCGCCGGAAGTTGCCGGGGCCCGTGAAATCGCCAACGAGGGTGCCCTTCGACCAATAGGCCATGTTCTCGGCGTGAATCGCGTACACGCGATAGTCCTCACCATGGAGCCGGTCCAGAAACGCGAGCGCCGGAAGAAGCGGAAAACGGCGGACCAGGTAAGCCTCGCGCTCGGCCGCCGAAGCCGGGAAGAGGCCACGCCTCGAGATCTGATAGATGCCGAAGAGCCAACCCGGCAAAAGCGCGAGCGCACAGAGGGCGATCATGACGTTTCGCCCAGCGGTTCGAAGACGCTCGTCGATAAACGTGCCGAGCGCGATGCAAGAGAGCGGAAGCGCCGGCACGAAATACCGGACGTCCTTGGGAACCACGATCCCATAGAGCACCGTCACGGCGACCCACTTGCGAAAGGGGCCCCGAACGAAGAGCGAGTAGGCCAGGATCGGCAACCCCGCGACGATCCAAGGCGAGAGCGGCACCTGCTGCTCGGGGCTTGTCGCGATCACGAGCTCCCACGGCCGGTCCAGAAGAACCCGCGGGTCCAGCCACGCGGGGCTGAGGAAAGGGTCCGGAGCCCAGAGCGACGAGCCGAAGACCCCCGTCACCAGAGGGAAGACCGGGTTCTTGGTCAACGCCGCGAGCCGCCCGTAGGTCGGCGCCATGGTCAACAACAAGGCCCCCGCCACGGCCAGAAGCGTGCGAGGGCGACGGCGCCTACCGAAGGACCAGGCCGCGAAAAACACCACGACCGCGACGAAGAAGAGGCCGAAGTACTTGGTCGAGGCGGCGGTACCGGCCAGACCGGCCGCGACCGCAAAGCCCAGGTCGTCCTGCTCGTGGAGCGCCCGGTCGAGCGCGTACAAGGACCCCGTAGCGCAGAGCATCAGAAACGGATCGACGTACGCGGTGCCGCTGAGGGACACAACGAGCGGCCCGCCCGCGAGAAGGCAGGCCGCAAGGAGCCCCGCGCGCGGGTTGGCAACCGAGGTGCCCCACGAGAAGACCAAGGCCACCGTGAGACATGTGGCCAAAAGCGAGACGAGGTGGGTCGCAACATCGCCCGCAAAGAGCATTAGGAATCCCGCGAGAAGCTCGGAGAGCTGCGGAAACACCGGAAAGCGAAGGTCCGCAAGGAAACGCAGCCCGCCCGTCTTGACAAAGGCCTTGGCAAAGGGCAAGTGGTAAAGCGTTTCGTCGAAAACATGGGGCGGGTTAAGCGACAGCAGGAAGGCGGGAAGCGCAACCACGGCCATGCCCAAGACCGCGTTGCGGGAGATGGAGAGTGCGGATCCCAAGAAGCGCCTTCGGCGGTCGGTCCAAAGACCCAAGCCCACAAGGCCAACCACTGCGATCCCGATCGGAAGGGCGCGAAACAACCCCGCCGCGGCAAGCCCAAACAGCAGGTGCGCGAGCACGGCCAGGCCCAACGTCATGCGGAGCGCTCGATTCGCCATCGGGCCCATCAGGTTGCCAAGGCCCCACGCGATGCCCGCCAGCATGGCCAGCACCGCGAGGTGAAACGCCCCGAATGCAAACGCCCCCTCGGGCGGCGTCATCGCGCCTCTTGGGTTCGAGGGGACGCTGCTAGCATCGAGGCCCGTGGACGAGCGAGCTTATTTCGATCGCGAGTATTTCGAGAGGCATCCCGGCAAGGAGGTCTATTTTCAGGCGCTCCTCGAACTGCTGCAGCGCCACGGCGTGAGGACCGGCCGGGTTCTCGACATCGGCTCCGGATTTGGGCACTTTCTGGGCGCTCTTGAAACGGCCGGCTACGAGGCCACCGGCCTCGACCGCTCGCCGTTTGCCAACATGCGGGCCACCGCGGCGGGTCACGCGACCGTCACCCAGGAGGCCGAGTCGCGGCTCCCGTTTCCCGACCGCTACTTCGCGGCCGTCACGCTCCTCGATGTCGTTGAGCATCTCGACGATTATCACACGACACTCTTGGAATGCGCGCGAACGCTCGCCCCGGGAGGCCTCGCGATCGTGGTCACGCTCAACCGCTTCAGCCTCCTCCACATGCTCCTCAGAAGACAATGGAGCTATTATCAAGACCCAACCCACCGGCACATGTTCTCAATCCGGGTTCTCAAGAAGGCCTTGGAGCGCGCGGGCTTTCGGGACGTCCGGGCAAAGACCGTTCTGAACCTCGGTCTCGCCGGAGAGACGAACCGTTTTCTCAGGCCGCTCCGGCGACTCGCGCGCATCGTCGCGGTGCCCTTCTGGGGCGATTCGATCTGGTGCACCGCGCGGCGGCCCTAGGATCTCACTTGGGAACAAGTTCCCAATACAAATCCTCGACCGCGTCGGCGACGACCTCCCAATCGTAGCCAAGGGCTCGCGCCCTCGCGTTCTCCCCAAGTGTCCGGCGCGTCTCGACGTCGGCCAGGAGCCGCTCCAGGACCGCGGCCAGGGCACGCGGCTCGGCGGCCGTGCGCTCGCCCTCCCGACCCGGACGCACCAGCTCGGAAAGCGCGGACTGCGAGGATTCGCAATGGACGACAGGGATGCCGGCCGCCATGGCCTCCAACGGGAAGAGCCCAAACCCCTCGCGCTCCGACGGCTGGAGAGCGATTCGCGCGCTGGGGTATCTCGTCCAAACATCCTGGCTGGTCTTTAGCCGGCCGTCGAAGACGATCCGGTTCGAGATTCCAAGCTCGCGAGTGAGGTCCTCGAGCCTCGTACGGTCGGGACCGTCCCCGATCACGCGGAGGAGCGCTCCCCCCGTGGAGAGACGGGGCCCGAGGAGCGCCACGGCCCGGAGCGCGAGATCCAGGCGCTTCTCGCGCACCAACCGCCCGGCGTACAGGATCGGCGGACCGGGATCGCCGGCCCAGGCATCGGCGATCGCGGAGATCCTCCGCGCGAAGACGCCGCACGGCAGAAGCCGCGGCGCGCTTCCCACGCGAACGCTCACGAGGCGGCCCGACGTCAAGCGACTGCATGCTGTGGTGGCGGCTCCGAGTTGAGCAACCGCCCCCTCGATCGCCGCAAAAAGCGGCGCGCGCGCCCCTCCGACATAGCTTCGCCAGTACGCCCCCCAGTACTCGTACCAGGAGACCAGAAGCGGCTTGCCTAAGGCGCGACACTTCAACGCCAGAGCGGGGATGTGAAGGTAGGGAACGCTCGCGGTCTCGACGAGGTCGTAGGGCTTCACGTCGAGCCGCAAGATCTCGCGGGCAAAGAGCGCGGTCGCCGGGAGGCCGCGCTTGCCGGAGCGCTCGTAGAGTGGGCGGCTCCGGCCGACCGGCAACACGCGAACGCCATCGGCCGGAAACGACTCGCGCTCCGCCCAACCCGCCAGCGTGACCTCGTGGCCCCGCCCTCCGAGGAGCGTCGCGAGCTCGTAATTGCGGCGCTCGATCCCGCCGATCGAGTCGGGGTAGATCGCGTCGAAGAGGTTGAGGATTCGGAGCGGCCGACCGCGACTCAAGGCGTTTTGAGAGGACCCAGAAACGACCGGGGAGCCCGTTCTCGCGGGCTCCCCGGGTTGAACTCCAAGGGCTGTAGAGGTCTAGGGGCCGCCAGGAATGGTGTGCTGGGCCGTCGTGGCGCTGTCGAGCTGGATGGCCGAGTAGCCGACGCTGAAGCGCCCTTGAGCGTCCATGATCGTCGTCATCCACGCCTGCGCCGCCGCCGGGTCCTCGGGTGGGTTGCTTCCGGCCGCGACCACGGTCGTGTTCAGGTCGGCGTAGATCCAGCCGAACGTGAAGGGGACGGGCAGGCTCGACCCGCCAACCCGCGTGCGCTGAGCCTCCGCCGGGAACGGAATGAGGCCCGTGCCTGGGACACACGGCGAAACCGTGCAGACAGGCGGCACGTTGGGCGTCTCCTGCTCGTCAAAAATCACGATGCCTTCCTGAGCCAGCGGATACCAGCTCGGGCGAACGCCGATCAGCGCCGGGCACGTAAACGCCCCCTGATTGACCTTCGAGTCGCGCCAGGTCGCGAGGCTGGTTCCGCCGGAGAATGTGCCGCCGGTGACGTAGCGGGTCGCGAACGTCGTGGCCAGCGGCTCACGGTTGTCGGTTGCCAGCCAATTGACATATCGGCCGTAGAACGTGTACTGCCCGGCCACGGAGGTCTGCGGGTCGGTCGCGCTGGCTTCAATGTGGACCAGCGTGTCGCCCTGCGCGAACCCCTGCCCCTCGTTCACGTGGAAGTAGTCGCCCCAGATGATGTTGCGGTTGCCGGCGAGCCCGCTTCCACCGCTGATGAAGTAGCCCGTGCTGGCCGGGAACTCCACGCTGCATGCGTTCGCGACGTCCGCGGTGACGTAGCCACGGAGAATCGTGTCGCCGTAGCTGATGCCCGCGCAGAGGCCGCCCAGGACGGCCGAGGCCTTCCCCGAAAGGGCGTTCTGCAGGTGCGTGACGTAAACCGTGCCCAGAGGCCCATAAGGCAGGATTCCGCCGCAGCTCGCGTAGTTGATGTCTTGGCTGTAGGTCCCCTTCGGGCTGATCGTATCCGACGGGTCCTGCCCGGCCGAGGCTGTCCTTGGGAGGACGCCGTTCACGAAGATGTCCCGGAGGTTGATCGTCTGCACGTCGAAGCCCGTGAGGTAGATGTTGAAGTCGAGGACCGGCACCGACAGGTCGCTCCAAACCACGACGTGGACGAGCGTGGCGGTTGCCGACGCGTTGTTGATCGACATCAGCGTGGTGGCGCCCTGGGCCGCCAGGTCGACCTCAAAGTACGGCAGGAGCAGCGTCGCCGCGGGGACCGCGTCGATGGTCCCGATGACGGCTCGGGCTTCGCGTCCACCAAGGCAAACGGCGGCAAGCAGGGTTAGGGCAAGACAGGTCTTCTTCAATTCCACATCTCCTTCAATCGTTGGATCTCGTTTGGAATCAGAAATCAGTGCGGGGTGAAGTGCGACGCCGTGGTGGCGCTGTCGAGCGCGATCGCCGAGTAGCCGACGCTGAAACGCCCCTGGGCATCCATCACCGTCGTCATCCAGGCCTGCGCGGCCAAGGGATCTTCGGGCGGGTTCGCGCCGGCGGCGGGCACCACCGTGTTGAGGTTCGCGTAGATCCAGCCGAAATTGAACGGAACCGGAAGACTAGGTCCGTTCACGCGCGTGCGTTGAGCCTCGGCGGGGAACGGGACCAGCCCGGAGCCCGGTACGCACGGGGAAACCGTGCAGACATCCGGCAGGTTCGGCGTTTCCTGCTCGTCGAAAATCACGATGCCCTCCTGGCCCAGCGGAAACCACGAGGGGAGCGTTCCGCACGTGAAGGCCCCCTGGTTCACTTTCGAGTCGCGCCAGGTGACGAGGCTCGTTCCGCCGGAGAAGGTCCCGCCCGTGACGTACCGGGTCGCGAAATCAGTCACTAGCGGCTCCCGGTTGTCGATGGCTGTCCATGCCACGTAGCGGCCATAGAAGGTGTACTGGCCGGGCACCGACGTCTGGGGATCCGTGCTGCTCGCTTCGATATGGACCAGCGGTTCTCCCTGGGCGAAGTTCTGCTCGGAGCTCACGTAGAAGTAGTCGCCCCAGATGATGTTCCGGTTCCCCGCGAGCCCGCCTCCGCCCGCCACGAAGTAGCCCGGGCTCGCCGGGAACTCCACGCTGCACGCGTTCGCGACGTCGACCGTCACGTAGCCGCGGCGAATCGTGTCGCCCAGGTCCCGACCCGCGCACCGGTTACCCAGCACGGCCGAGGACTTGCCAATGAGCGAGGCTTGAAGGTGCGAGACGTAGACCGCGCCGAGCGGCGCATAGGGCAGGATTCCCGTGCAGCTCGCGAAGTTGATGTCCTGGCTGTAGGCACCCTGGGGGCTGATCGTGTCCGTCGGATCCTGGCCATCGGAGGCCGTGCTCGGGAGGATGCCGCTCCCGATGATGTCCCGAAGGTTGATCGTCTGAACGTCGTAGCCCGTCAGGTAGATGTTGAAGTCCAGGACGGGCACGGAGAGGTCGCTCCAGATCACGACGTGAACGAGCGTGGCCGAGGCCGAGGCGTTGTTGATCGACATCAGCGTGGTGATGCCGTTCCAGCCCGGCGCGAGGTCCACCTCGAAGTAGGGCAGCAGCAGAGTTGCCGCTGGAACCGCGTCGATCGTGCCGATGACGGCGTTCGCCTCACGCCCGCCGAACGAGAGGACCGCCAGAAGGGAAAGGACGAGACTCGCTTTCTTCATTTCTTCTCCTCAGGAACCGCAATCGGAATCGCGGGACGCTAAGGCAAGGGCCGAGGGACGTCAAGGCCGATCGAAGGAACCCGAAGAGCCAGGACGCACGATCAATCGCCTTCGAGGCGCCAGTCGATCTCGGGGAGGCCCCTCGCCCGAAGCAGGGCATTCACCCGCGAAAAGGGCCGCGTTCCAAAGAAACCCTTGTTCGCCGAGAGAGGCGACGGGTGGGCGCCGAGGACCACGCCGTGCCGGCTCGTGTCGATGCCCGCGGCCTTCTGCTTCGCGGGCCCGCCCCATAACACAAACACGACCGGCGGCCCGGCCTGGATCACGGCGAGGACGCGGTCCGTGAACGTCTCCCACCCCTGGTCCCGGTGCGAGTTGGCCTTGTGCGCCCGGACCGTCAGCACCGTGTTGAGGAGAAGCACGCCACGGCGAGCCCACGCGATGAGCGAGCCGGATTTGGGGATTGGAAGCCCGAGGTCGGCCTGGCGCTCTCGCAGCACGTTGGCGAGAGACGGCGGCATCGGAACACCGGGGGCAACCGAGAAGGCCAGGCCCTCCGCCTGCCCGGGACCGTGGTAAGGGTCCTGGCCCAGGATCACCGCCCGGACCGCCTCGCGAGGGGTCAGCTCGAACGCTCGAAACACGTCGTCTTCGGGCGGGAAAACCTCATGAGCCCGCCGTTCGGCATCCACAAACGCCGACAGCCTCTCGAAGTAGGATGCCGAGAGATCGGCCTCAAGGGCTTCTCTCCAGGACGCGGGAAACGGTGTCTGCAACAGGGCTCCTGAGTTTCGGGAAGACGTGCGAGCTCTTTATGAAGACGGCTGTCGCGACTATACGACCAACCCTTGAGGCCGGGTTGACCTGCCGGAAGGGCTCGCCTAGCCTCCCGCACCCAAAGTGCCTGACACCGCCCCGTACGCGCTGCGCTCGATCACGCCGGAGGATTTCGAGTTCCTCTTGGGCGTCTACGCGAGCACCCGCGAGGAGGAGCTGGCCCAAGTCGCCTGGGGCGCCGGCCAGAAGGACGCGTTTCTCAGGATGCAGTTTGAGGCGCAGAGCCAGTACTACAGAGAGCACTACAAGAACGCAGACCTGTCGGTCATCCTAGTCGGCCAGGAGCCTGCCGGCCGCCTCTACCTCCACAGGCGAAGGACCGAGATCCGGCTGATGGACATCGCGCTCCTCCCCGGGTTTCGGGGACGGGGAGTCGGAACCGCCATCCTGAACGCGCTCTTTGGCGAGGCCGAGCGCGAAGGCAAGCGCGTGACCATCCACGTCGAGTCCTTCAACCCGGCCATGCGGCTCTACGAGCGCCTGGGTTTCGAGAGGCTGGAAGAACGAGGAGTCTATTGGTTTCTCGAGTGGCGGCCTAAAGCCGGGCCGCACGGCTCCCGTCGAGATCTGATCGCTCTCTCCCCCGTCTAACCGATCCAGCTTTTTGATCTGATGTCGGTCGGTTTGGAGCGGTGATCGCCCGCCGACTGCGGCCGAATGTATAAGAAACCGGATTTCTGGACCCCCGTCCGCCTCAACCTGGCCTCCGTCCACCTTGAATCATTTGCACCAACGTGGCAGAGTCGTTGCTAGTTCGTCCCCGCGCACCGACCGTTCGCCCCTACCTAGGACCAGTTCGTGCCGGAGGCGATCGGTGTGCTCGCCCTCACTTTCAGGGGGCGAGAGGAAGGAGGGCATGCGACCCAGTGGAGCAAACAACCGGCAATTCATCCCAAGGCAACTTGACTTCCACCGTTTCACAAACCCAAGGAAGAAGGAGACAGGTGACGTGGTGATTAACTTTCGATCTTGGAGGGCTCTGCTGCCGATCCTGGCGGCCTTCGTCCTCCTTCAGGCAGGCCCCCTGACGGCCCAGCAGCTCACGGGCAACATCTTCGGTTACGTCACGGACGAGCAGGGAGAGCGCCTGCCGGGCGTTTCCGTGACGCTCTCCGGCGTCGGCGCCGACATCGCGGTCGTGACCGACGCGCGCG
>WBZQ01002532.1_pt1 | contig 11691 bp, 7 predicted proteins | sample 5204251 | NCBI WGS metagenome assembly WBZQ01 (sample SAMN12412402, study PRJNA552823) | activated sludge metagenome | isolation source: activated sludge from nitrification reactor of wastewater treatment plant... | place: USA: Virginia | collected 2017-09 | reverse complement strand
CCAGCTCGCCGTAGGGGACGTCGCGCACCCACTGCCGCACGGGGCTGTCGAGCGAGAGGCGGCCCTCTTCCGCAAGCTGCATCACGATCACCGCGGTGAAGGTCTTGCCGGCGCTGGCCCAGTACAGCAGCGGCGACGCAGGCGGCGTGCGCGATGCGCGCCACAGGCCGCCGCCCGAGGGGGCCACGGCCGCGCTGATGGCGGTCGCCTGCGCCGCCTGCGTGGCCACCGTGAAGGCTTCGTCGAGGCGCGTGACCAGCTCGGGAGCAAGCGTGCGTTCGCTCTCAACGAAGGTCCCGGGCGCCACTGACACGGCCGCGCGCAACGGGCGGCCGGCGTAGGGCTGGCGCGACGCACAACGGGCGGGCTTCACGGCCTCGGCCTGGACCGCCCCGAGCGCGCCGCACCCGAGCAGCGGCCACACGATCCCGAGACCGAGCCGAACCCGGTACGACTTGGATCGAAGTCTCACGGCGCCACCTCCAGCCCCAGGCGTCGGTACAGCGCGGCGTGCGCCTGCGCGGCGCTGTGCGGGGTCGGCAGGTCCGGCGGCGGGACCACGCGCGGCCAGGCGTCCGCCTCGCGCAGGACGCGCGCCACGCCCTCCACGCCTTCGGCCAGCGGCACCACCGCGCCCGCGTTCCAGGCGCGCACGCGCTCGGCCGGTGCGCCGACGTCGAACACGATCGACGGGACGCCGGCCGCCACGCACTCGTCGAGCGTCAGGCCGTAGCTCTCGGGGCCGATCGACACGAGCAGGGCGACGCTCACTCCATCGGCGAGCAGGCGCGTCGGCAACGAGCCGGCGCGGTAGTAGCCATGCACGCGCACGCCGGCCGCGCGCAGGCGCGCCAAGACTTCGGGGTCGCCGCCGCCGTAGGCGCTGAAGCGCCAGGCCGTGCCGCGCAGACGCTGCGCCAGCGCCGCGAAGACGTCGGCGCCCTTGTCGGCGCGCGCGGCACCCACGAAGGCGGCGTGCGGCGCTCCCGCTGGCGCGCGTGAGGGCTGCACGCGCGCGCCGCTCGACGGCGCGATCACGGCCTGCGGCACGGCGTCGAGGCCGCCGACCCACTCGCCGAAGCGCGCGCGCAGGAACTCGGAGGGAAACACGAGGGCGCGGGCCGCGCGCAGCAGCCGCGCGCCGTCGGCGCGCAAGGTCTCGATGGTGCCGCGTCCGCCGCTGCCGTCGGCGGCCAGGCACGTGGCGCAACGCAAGGCGTCGCGCGAGCCGCCGCAGAAGCGGCCCGCCGGGCGCTCGATCAGCATGGGACGCGGGCAGAAGGGCGCGAAGTCGTGCAACGAGAGGATCAGCGGCTGCTCTTCGGCGACCTCGGCCAGCGCGCCCAGCGGCAGCCCCGCCGCGTTCTCGACGTGCACGACGGAGGCGCCCGCGCTGCGCGCCGCCTCCCGCAGCACGAGCGCCAGCGGAGCCGCGGCGACGGGCAACGCCAGGCGCAGGCCTGTCATGCGCACCTCGAGGCGCCAGGCGCCGGCGCGCGGGTACAGCACGCTCAGCGGGCGCCGGGCCGCCTCCAGCGCCAGCCGCCGCACGGCCTGGATCTGCACGCCGCCCAGGCTCACGCTGGGCGCGGTGGGCAGCACGTTCAGCAGGCCCTGGCGCGCCTGCAGGCGCGGCCAGGCGCTCGGGGCGATCTCCATCAGACGCTCGTTGCGGTCGAAGTCCGCCAGCCGGTCGAGCGCGCGCGCCAGCACGGCGCGCGGTCCCTCGGATCGCAGGACGCGCAGGAGCGTGCGCGCGCTCGACGCGCCGCTCACGGCGCTTCCTCACGCAGCGCGGCCAGGGCGCGCCGCAGAGCGACGTCGCCGGCCTGCCACTCGCCGCGCCGTGCGCGCGGCAGGGCGGCCGAGCGCAGCGCGCGCGCGACGAGCCGCAGACGCGCCCCGGCACGCAGTGCGAGCACGGCCCGACGCGCGGCGCGCGGTCCGTCGAGGCGCCCCAGGCAGCGCACCAGGTCGACCCACAGCTTCTCGGGATGCGCGCCGCCCAGCGCGCCGGCCTGCCGGCCGATGCTGGCGCCCAGGTGATGCCGCACGCGCAGGCCCGGGATCAGCGCCACGTCCCAGCCCGCGCGCGACGCGCGCAGGCACAGGTCGACGTCCTGCGCGTAGAAACGATAGCCCTCGTGGAGCGGCCCCACGGCGTCCCAGGTCGCGCGGCGCGCGACGAGCGCCGCGCCCGTGACCCAGTCCACGCGCCGCGGCCAGGCATCGCCGGCCGACTGGCCGCGGCGCCGCTTGAGCAGCGCGGGCAGGCCGCTCGCCAGGGCGAAGAGCCACAGTGGCGTCGGCTTCGCGCCGCCACTCCACTGCGGGCGGCCGTCGGGGTAGGTCAACTCCGCTCCGGCGATGCCCAGGCGCGGCTGCGCGTCGAAGGCCGCCCACAGACGCGGCCAGGCGTCGGCCGGCGCGCAGGCGTCGCTGTTGAGCAGCCACAAGAGCTCGCCACGCGCGGCCCGCAGACCGGCGTTGGCGGCTGCCGAGAAGCCACGCGCCTGCTCGTGACGCAGCACGCGCACGTGGGGCAGGCGCGCGCGCACCTCGGCGGCGGTGCCGTCGCGACTGCCGTCGTCGACCAGCACCACGTCCCAGTCGCCCGGCGCGGCCCGCAGCGCCTCGAGACACTCGAGGGTCAGGGCGCACGTGTCGTGGGTCGGCACCACGACGGAAACCAGGCGCGCGCCGCTCAGCGGCCGCCTCGCAGCGCTTCGCTGGCGGTGCGCAGCACGATCACGACGTCGGTCACGAGCGACAGGTGGCGCAGATACCAGAGATCGAACTCGAGCTTGCGCTCCGCATCGGCGGCGCTGGCGCCGTAGGGGTAGTTGATCTGCGCCCAGCCCGTGAGGCCGGGCCGCACGAGATGACGCCAGGCATAGAACGGCACGCTGCGCTCCAGCTCGGCCACGAACTCCGGCCGCTCGGGGCGCGGGCCGACGAAGGACATGTCGCCGCGCAGGATGTTCAGGGCCTGGGGCAGCTCGTCCAGCCGCGTGCGCCGCAGGAACACGCCCAGCCGCGTGCGCCGCGCGTCGTCGGGCGTCGCCCAGCGCGGTCCGGAAGCTTCGGCGTCGAGGCGCATCGTGCGCAGCTTGAACATGCGGAACGGCCGGCCGTAGCGCCCCACGCGCGTCTGCACGTAGAACGTCGGGCCAGCGCCGCTCAGGCGCTGCGCCAGCGCCACGAGCGCCACGAGCGGCGCGCCGGCGAAAAGCAGCACGAGCGCCAGCAGCACGTCGCTGGCGCGCTTCAGCGCCTCGCGCAGGTGGTCGGAGCTGTCCCAGCCGCGCGCCAGCAGCCAGGCCGCGCTGACGTGACGCACGGGCACGCAGCGGAACACGTCCTCGTAGAAGTCGGCCACGGCGCGCACGCGGCATCGCAGCGGCAGACAGGCCAGTGCGGCGCCCAACAGCGGCTGCAACTCGTCGGCGCGCTGCGGCAGCAGCAGCTCGTCGACGGCGTCGTCGCGACAGCGCGTCACGAGCTCGGTCGCCTCGTCGGCGCGCAGCACGCCGGCCGTCTCGTAGTGATGGTTCGGATCGTCGCGCAGCAGCTCCAACGTGCGGCGCTGCAGGGCATCGTCGCCCACGAACAGCAGCCGGCGCGGGCGGCGCCGCTGCACCTGCCAGAGCGCGAAGCGCGGCAGGATGACGAGCGGCAGGCTGAAGCCCAGGCTGGCCGCGCTGACGCGCCGGCCGAGCGGCTCGTAGAACACGACGTAGTGGAACGCCAACGTGGCCGCGCTGGCCAGCAGCGCGGCCGCCGTCGCGCGCCCGGCGATGAGACGGCGCGAGCGCCACACGCCGCGGTCGTAGAGTCCGGCGCCGAGGCCCACCAGCACGAACGCCATGGCATAGACGAAGGCGGCGCGGCGCGCACCCGGGCCGAGCGGGCTCTGCAGGAACACGGGCGATGCGGCATGCGCCGCGAGCATGGAAGCGCAGGCCGCCAGCGCGTCGCACACGAGCCAGATGCCCGGCCCGCCCAGGCCCGCGGCCGTCTGGGCCAGCGCGCGATGCCGCGGCGCGCTGGACGGGCTGGCGCGTGGACTCGATGTACCGCTCGTCACGCGTCTCCCCTCGACCCCGATGGCGCGCAGGATAGCATGCGGCCTCGCGGCCCTCCGCCGGCGCGCGGCCCGCGGTATCATCGAAGCCTATGACCAAGCCAGGGACCGAGGCGACAAGAGCGGCGCGCAGCGCGCGGGCCGCGGCGGGATGGGCGCTGACGCTCGTGCTGGGGCTGCCGGCCAGCGGGGCGCCGGCCGCGGCGGCCGGACCAGCGCCGCTGGTCAAGATCTTCGTCGAGCGCGACGGCGTGCACCGCGTGACCGACAAGGCCCTGCGCCACGCCGGTCTGCACGTGGCCGACGCCGACGTCGACCGCCTGCGCCTGCGCCTGCGCGGCATCGAGGTGCCCGTGCGGCTCTCTCGCGCGCGCCTGCCGCGCTCGGCCGGACGCTTCGCGCTCGACTTCGCCGGCCGCTACCCGCGCGGCACCAAGACCTACGAAGACCCGTACAACCGCGCGAGCGTCTATCTGCTCGACCTGGCCCCGGCCGGCGTCACGCCCGCGCGCTACGCCGAAGACCGTTCGCCCGCGCCCGAGGCGAGCGGCGCGCGGCGCGCCTCGCGCCTGCACGTGCACTTCGAGGGCAACCGCAAACTGATGCGCTTCTCGGGCGCCTCGGTGCCGGACGAGACCTGGTACTGGGAACTCGCCATGGCCTCCGATCACGCGCCCAAGCAGGTGCCGCTCGGCATCTACCGCGTCGATTCGAGCCGCGGCTTCCGGCTGCGCGTGCGCCTGCAGGGCTACTCGTCGCTGGTGCAGGACCCCGACCATCACTGCGACCTGTACTGGAACGATCAACCCGTCGGCCAGGCGGTGTGGGACGGCCAGGCGAGCTACACCTTCGAGAAGGTGCTGCCGCCCGAGCTGCTGCGCGAGGGCCTGAACCGCCTGGGCTTCCAGGTCAAGGGCGACAACACCGACGGCATCGACGTGGTGCTCCTCGACTGGGTCGAGGTCGAGTACGTGCAGCGCCTCGACTTCGTGCGCGACGGCCAACTGGCCTTCAACGCCGAACACGACGCGCCGCTCGAGCTGGACTTCGGCCGCAAGGCGCGCGTCACGGTCTACGACGCGCAGACGGCGCGCGTGCGGGCGCTCGACGACAAGGCGCGCGGGCTGCGCTTCAATCCCACGCCCGTGCAGGAGACCCCGGGCGACGTGCCGCGCTTCTGGGCCGTGCGCGAGGGCGCCCAGTTGGCGCCCGCCGCCATCAGCGTCAGCCGCTCGAGCGACCTGCGCGCGCAGGCCGGCGCCGACGCCATCTTCGTGGTTCATCCCGAGCTGCTGTCCACGGCCGAACGCCTCGCGGCCCAGCGCCGCCGCGAGGGACTGCAGGTGCGCGTCGTGAGCGTCGACGACGTCTACGATCAGTTCTCCGACGGCTTCCTGGCGCCCGAGTCGATCCGCGAGTTCCTGCGCTACGCCTGGCGTCACTGGCAGCCGCGACCACGCTACGTGTTGCTGTTCGGCGACGCGAGCTGGGACTACAAGAACCGCACCGTGGACGACGCCAACTATCCCGACCACGAGTTCCTGCCGTTCGCCTGGTCTTCGGTGGTGCCCAAGATCCCGAGCACGCCTCTCAAGCCCGACGATCGCCGCAACGATCGCCAGCGCGTGCCCACGTTCCAGTGGCAGTCGCCCTGGGGCCATGCGGCCAGCGACAACTACTTCGCGCTGCTCGAAGGCGACGACGACCTGCCCGACGTCGGCGTGGGACGCATCCCCGCCGGCACGCGGGCCGAGGCCGAAGCGGCCGTCGACAAGATCCTGGCCTACGCCCACACGCCCGCGCGCACGCGCGACGACGCGCTCTTCATCACGGACCAGTACACCTCGCACCAGGCCCAGACCGACCGCCTGGCCGGCGAGGCCGCGCAGCTCGGCTACGGCGTGACGAAGATCTACCCACAGCCCGAAGAGAAGGACAACGCGGGCAACAGCGCCGCCATCCGCGGCGCCTTCGACGCCGGACAGGCGCTGGTCGTCTTCGCGGGACACGGCGGACGCTACATCTGGCGCACGGGTCCGCCCGACCCGCAGAAGAACCACGATCTCTTCACGCTCGAACACCTGGACGAGTTGCGCGCGGCCGCGCGCGTGCCGATCGTCATCAGCCTGACCTGCTACTCGGCGCCGTTCGATCACCCCACGGCCGATTCGATCGGCGAGAAGCTGCTGCGCCTGCCCGGACGTGGCGCCGTGGCCGTGGTGGCTTCGAGCTGGCGCAACGTGCCGCCCTTCAGCCTGGCGGAGAACATCATGAAGGGCCTGAGCACGTCGTCGACCACGCGCCTGGGCGACGCCTTCGTGGCCGCCATGCGCCAGGTCGGCGCCACCGATTCGCTCCACACCTACAACCTGCTCGGCGATCCGACGATGCCCTACACGCCGCCGCCTGCGACCGTGGCCACGCACGAGGCGGCACCGGCCGCGACGGAGGCCGCGCCCGTCCGTCCCTGAGCCGCGCTCAGCGCGGCCAGAGCCAGGCGGCGAGCCCGCCGCGCTCCAGCACCAGCTCGCGCGCCAACGCGCTCGGCGCGGCCGCGACGACGTTGCGCGCGGGCGCGTAGCGCGCGGCCAGGCGCGGGTCGGCGCCGCCGGCGTCGAGCGGCAGGGCGTCGCGGCGCAGGTAGCGGTTGCGCGCCGCGTCGTAGTCGACGATCACCAGACGCTCGTAGGGCAACAGCTCGCTCGCGCGGCCGTCCAGCGCGCGACAGTCCGGGCTGCGCTCGACCTGGCACACGAGCCCCTGTTCCGTCGGCTGGCAGTGCTCGCCACGCGCGCGCGAAGCCAAGACCACGCGACACTCGACGCGCGCGTCGGCGTACAGCAGCGCCGCCCAGGCGCGCGCCAGGTACCCGGCTTCGGTCGCGAGATAGGCGTCGGCGCGCTCGACGCGCAGCAGCAGCGCTGCGTCGGGCCGCAGGCCGGGCACGGCGCCCAGCAGCGAACCCAGCTCGCCCGCATGCCGGCGCGCGTAGGCGGCGTAGTAGTCCTGGCGCTCGAGACCGCCCGCGACGCCGAGCGCGATCCAGCCGGCGAGCGCCGCGACAAGCGCCGCGCGCGCGACGCGTGAGGGCGCGGCCAACTCCCAACCTCGACGGACCACGTCCACCAGAGCCAGGCTGGCCCACACGCGCGCGAGCAGGTGCGTGCGGCAGTAGAACTCCGCGAGCTGCACGCCGGCGAAGGGCGCATTCGAAGCCAGCATCAGCGTCAGGCTGGCCGCCAGCGGCCCGAGTCGCCCCGCTTCACGCGCGGCCCGCGGCACGCGCTGGATGATCAGGGCGCTGGCCGCGCCCAACAGCAGCGCCAGGCCGAGCCGCGCCGCCAGCGGGACGACTTCGCCCGGCGACGGCTGCCACAACGGGCGCGCGAAGGCCCACGACCAGGGTTCGAAGTTCCAGGCCACGAGTTGCGCCAGGCGACGGGCGCGTTCGTCCCAGGCCAGCGGGATGAGGGCCGCGCGCAGATAGCCGCGCCCCGACGCGAGCTGGGCCACGACCAACGCCGCGTAGGGCGCGGCCGTGAGATACCACAGGCCGATGAGCCGCCGCGTGCGCGCCGCGGCATCGGGCGCGCGCGGCGCCGCCCACCACGCCAACGGCGTGACCAGGCAGGCCACGGCCGCGGCGTCGGTCGTCCACAGGCTGGCGCAGAGCGCGAGCAGCGCGCCCGCCAGACGGCTGGGCCGGCCACTGTGGAGCCAGGCAAAGCCCGCCTCGACCGCCAGCAGATAGGCCGCGATCGACAGCACGTACCCGACGGCGACCGTCGCGTCGGTGAAGAAGTCGGAGGTGGCCGTGAGCGTCAGCACCCCCGCCAGCCAGGCCGCGCGCGTGTCGTCCGGCCACAGCCGGCGCGCCAGGCGCTGCGCCAGCACGCCCGTCGCCAGCCAGCCGCAACCCAGCATCAGCTCGAGCGCCAGGCGCGGCCGACCACTGCCCAGCGCCAGGAAGAACGGCCATGCCAGCAGCTTGCGCGTCGGGCTGGCCAGCACCGGGAACAAGCCCTCGCCGCGTCCGGGCGCGGCCAGCGCGCGGAACAGGTTCTGCACGTCGTCGTGCCACGGCCCGCGATCGAGCGCGAAAAGCCCCCAGACCGCCAGGGTGAGCGTCGCGTAGAGCGCCCAGGGCGTTGCGGGGCGCGGCGCGCGCGAGGTCACAGATGCTCCTGCAGGGCGGCTGCGGCGCGCGCGGCGCCGTCGAGATCGGGGGCCTGCGGCAGCGGCCGCGCGAGCCACGTCTTCGAGCGCGGGCGTCAGCCGGCCCGCATACAGGTCCTCGCTGGCGAGCGGCGCGCAGGCCAGGTGGCGCGGCATCTCGCGGACCAGCACGGGGTATTCGGGGAAGTCGCCGCGCGGCGTGTACAGCAGGCGCGTGCCCGCCGCCAGCGCGTCGGTGACGATGCCGTAGCCGGGCTTGGTCACGACCACGTCGGCGGCGCCGACGAGGTCGACGTAGCCCAGGCCGGCCTCGCGCAGGCGCCCTCCGTCGATCACGTGCACGTGCGACGGCAACGGGCCCTGGGCCAACGACAGCACGAAGCGAAACCCGTCGAGTGGCCGGAGCACGTGCGCGTCGAAGTCGGGCAGGCCGAGCCCGCCAAACGAGAGCAGCACGAGCGGGCGCAGGTCGGCGTCGAGGCCCAGCCTGCGGCGCGCATCCGCGCGCGCGCAGCGCGGGCGCCGGGCGACGAAGCCGACGTCGGCGACGCGCGGGAAGACCGCCAGGTCCCCCGCGAACGGCAGACGCAGCAGCAGCGTGGTCGCGGCATAGGCCGCGGCGCACTCGTCCGCGGCCTGGCCCAGCACGGGCTGACGCGACGCGAGATGCCGATAGATCCAGTCCCACGAGAAATTGGCGAGCACGACGGCCGGCAGCCCGGCATGTGCCGCGGCCGCGCAGGCCAGCGGCGGGACGTCGGCGAGCACCAGGCGCGCGCCAGCGCCACGCAGGAAGCGCGCTTCGTCGCGCACGCGCTGCTGCCAGTCGGCCGCGAAGGCCAGCCAGGCCCGCGCGCTCGCGGGCTCGTCGATCTCGAGCGCTCCGCGCTGCACGAGCCCGACGTCGCAGGCCCGCGCCTGGAATCCGAAGTCTCCAGGCAGCACGGCCCGGAAGATCTCCTCGGGGGCCGCGCTGACCACCGTGAGCGCCAGATGCGGCAGGCGCGCGCGCAGCACGCGCAGCACTTCGCCCACCCGCGTGGCGTGCCCGAAGCCGTGTCCCGACACGTACGCGACCAGCATGCGCCTGCGCCCCTCCACGCCGCGCCAGAAGCCGCCCATCGGGCGGCGCGGCGAGTTTATACGAGCGCGTCGACCACGCCGCGCGGCAGGCAGCCAAGGGCCGCGGCGCAGGAATCACGCGCTGCGCCGCTGGCGTGGCGCTTGCAGTTGCATCGGATGGGATCGCGCGGCGGCGCAGTTTTGGGGCGGGCGCCGCACGACGCGCGCCCGGAGGTGGGTCATGTCGAGCGAGGCGAGCGTCCACCCGCGCGGTCCCTGTGATCTGATGCAGCTCTACAGCCTGCTCGGCAGCGTCGCGCAGGATCTGATCGCGGCGGTCGAGCGCCGTCTGCGCGGCGCGGCCACGCCCCACTATCAGGCCGCGGACCCGGGCCTGCTGCGCGAGCGCGTGGGCCGCCTCGTAGGCGCGTTTCTCGACGGCGCGTGCCACGGCCCGGAGCCCTTCGTGAAGCACGTGCGACGCATCACGGAGGAGCGCATCGGCGAGGGCTACTTCCTCGACGAGCTGCAACTCGCCCTCGGCGCGCTCGAGGAACGCGCCTGGCAGGCCCTCGTCGAGCGCTCCGAGAACGATGCTCTGGTCGCGCGCCTGGCTTGCATCACGACGCTCGTGGGCGCGGCCAAGGACGAGCTGGCGCGCGTCTACCTGCTTCACAAAGAGCAAGCCGACCTGCGCGCCTGCGACCTGCAACGTCAACTCGACGAGCTCTTCAAGGGCACCGACGCGCCCGCAGCGTTCGACCTCACGCACGCCTGAACGCGCATCGCCTGGCACGCGCAAGGCTCCGCTCCGAAGGACCCCGGTACCGATCTGGGGAGGCCGACCGCAGCCCCAAGCAACAAGCTGCGAGCGAAGGGGATTCACTCCCCGAAGCGAGCGGAGGTCGTCGCACGCCGACCGCAAGCCCAAGCAACAAGCTGCGAGCGAAGGGGGATTCACTCCCCCGAAGCGAGCGGGGGGTCTGGGGGGGGCGGCGCAGCCCCCCCAGCTCAATCAAGGATAAATGCGGTACAACGTGCGCGGGAAGGCGATCGTCTCGCGCAGGTGCTCGAGCCCGCAGATCCAGGTCACCACGCGCTCGATGCCCATGCCGAAGCCCGCATGCGGGAAGCTGCCGAAGCGTCGCAGGTCGAGATACCAGCGGAACGACTCCTCGGGCAGTCCGTGCTCGTGCAGGCGCTTGAGCAGCAGCTCGGCGTCGCTGATGCGCTCGCCGCCGCCCACGATCTCGCCGTAACCCTCGGGCGCCAGGATGTCGGCCGAGAGCGACAGGTCGGGCCGCTCGGGATCGGGCTCCATGTAGAAGGCCTTGATCGCCGCCGGGAAGCGGTGCACCACGACCGGCCGGTCGAAGGCCTCGGCGATGAGCGTCTCGTCGGTGCCGCCGAAGTCGCTGCCGTGCGGCGTCTGAGAGCCCTTCTCGTGCAGCAGCTTCATGGCGTCGTCGTAGTGCAGCCAAGGGAACGGCGCGCGCACGTTGGCGAGCTTCGACACGTCGCGTTCGAGGGTCTTCAGCTCTTCCGCGCGCGTCTCCAGCACGCGCGCGACGACGAAGCAGATCAGGTTCTGGGCCAGCTCGAGCGCGTCCTGCAGGTGCGCGAAGGCCATCTCGGGCTCGACCATCCAGAACTCGGTCAGATGGCGGCGGGTCTTCGACTTCTCGGCCCGGAAAGTGGGACCGAAACAGTAGACCTTGCCGTGCGCGGCGGCCGTGGCCTCGTTGTAGAGCTGGCCGCTCTGCGTCAGATAGGCGGTGCCCTCGTCGAAGTAGGGCACCCCGAACAGCGTGGTCGTGCCCTCGCAGGCGGCCGGCGTGAAGATGGGCGTGTCGACCAGCGTGAAGCCCTGCTCGTCGAGGAAGTCGCGCACCGCCTTGACCACCGCGTGGCGCACGCGGATGACGGCGTGCTGGCGCTGCGAGCGCAGCCACAGATGGCGGTGCTCCATCAGGAAGGCCGTGCCGTGCTCCTTGGGCGTGATCGGAAACTCCTGCGTGGCGTGGAGCAGGGCGAAGGCGCTCACGTCGAGCTCGTGGCCGCCCGGCGCGCGCTTGTCGGCCCGCACCTTGCCGACCAGTTCGACCGTTGCCTCCTGGGCGGCGGCTTCGGCGGCCGCCCAGTCCGGCGCGGGTACGGCGGCCTTGGCCATCACGCCCTGCGCGAAGCCGCTGCCGTCGCGCACGATCAGGAACTGCAGCTTGCCGCTCGAGCGCTTGTTGTGCAGCCAGCCCAGCACGCGCACTTCTTCGCCGACGTGCGCGGCGAAGTCCGCGATCCTCACCGTCTGCATCACTCCCCCAACTCCTCGACATGGCGCGCCAGCACGCGACGCAACCCGTCCCACTCGG
>WBZQ01002529.1_pt1 | contig 11697 bp, 10 predicted proteins | sample 5204251 | NCBI WGS metagenome assembly WBZQ01 (sample SAMN12412402, study PRJNA552823) | activated sludge metagenome | isolation source: activated sludge from nitrification reactor of wastewater treatment plant... | place: USA: Virginia | collected 2017-09 | reverse complement strand
TCTGACGGATGTTGTCGAGACCCGTCATCCCGATCCACCACAGCGTGTTCTGGATCAGGTAGCGGCGCGCCTCTTCGTCGTCCTGATTCAGATCGGGCAGCAGGTTGATGAACCAGCCCTGCAGCGTGGCCCGTTGCGACTCGGCGGTCGCGTGCGGATCGGCCAGCGTCCAGATCTGCCAGGTGTTGTCGAGATGGCGCGCTTCGGTGCCGTTGAACCAGGTGGGCGTCGGCGAGTCGGCGACCCAAGGGTGATAAGGCCCCGTGTGATTGGCCACCTGGTCCTGGATGACCTTGATGCCCTGGGCATGGGCTGCGTCCACCAGACGCCGGTAGTCGTCGAGCGTCCCGAAGCGCTCTTCGAGCGCGTAGAAGTCCACGGCGCCGTAGCCGTGGTAGTCGGTGATGGGCGCGCCGTCGTACTTCTCACGCTGGTTCAGGTGGTCGGCGTTGTCGTAGACGGGGTTCGTCCACAAGGCGGTGATGCCGAGGTCCTTCAGATACGGAAGCTTGTCGACGATGCCACGCAGGTCGCCGCCGTGGTAGTAGCGCGCCCGGGTGCGGTCGAGCAGGCCGCGCGACTCGGCCGGATCGTCGTTCGTGACGTCGCCGTTGGCGAACCGGTCGGGCATCAGCAGATACATGACGTCGTCCGACGAAAAGCCCTGGAAGCGCCCCGCGCGCGGCAGCGGCGCGCTGATCTCGAAACGCGCCTCGGCGCTGCCGCGCGGCGTGACCACGCGCAGCGCGCGCGGGCCGGGCGTGGCCTGGGCGTCGATGGCCACGTCGACGAAGAGATAGGTGCCGGCCGCGTTGACGCGCACGCCCCCGGTCGCAAGCCCCGCGCCGACGGCTTCGACGCGCGCGCCGTGCAGCCGCTCGCCGCGCAACAGCACGCGTACGGGGTCGAGTGAATGGCCGGCCCACCAGTTGGGGGGCTCGACCTTGGTGACGCGCGGCGCATCCACGCCGGCGGCCGGGACCGGCGCCGCGAAGGCCAGGGCGAGGACGGCGGCGATGAGCGTCGCCTGCGTGTGCATCGAAGCCTCCAGGAGCGTGAGTTCTCAGCGCGGCCCGTCGTCGTCGACGAAGAACGTGGCCAGCGCCGCCACGAGCAGCGCGCCGCCGCCGAGCGTGACCACCTTCACCGGATCGTTGCCGAAGACCTGGCGCACCACCGGCTGCAGGGTCAGCGCCGCCAGGATCTCGGGGATCACGATGAAGAAGTTGAAGATGCCCATGTACACGCCGACGCGCGCGGCCGGCAGAGCGCCCGACAGCATCGCGTAGGGCAGCGAGAGGATGGAAGCCCAGGCGATGCCGACGCCCACCATCGTGGCCTTCCAGAGCAGCGGGTCGTGGATGAAGCCGGTGGCCAACAGCCCGAGCCCACCGCAGGCCAGCGCCAGCGCGTGCACCGTCTTGCGGCCCAGGGCGCGGGCCAGCCCGGGCAGCGCGAACGCCACGGCGAAGCACACGATCGAGTAGACCGCGAAGGTCTCGCCGCCGAAGGCCGTGCCGCGGTCGAAGGCGGGGCTCTGCGGATCGGTGGCGCCGTAGATCTGCTGAGCGCTCGCCAGGCCGAAGAACATCCACATGCAGAACAGCCCCAGCCAGGTGAAGAACTGCACCACGGCGAGCTGCTTCATGGTGCGCGGCATCTCGCGCAGCGCCGAGCTGACGTCGGGACCGGACAGCACCGCGCCGATGGCGGCGCCGATCGCGGCCCCGGCCAGCGGGTGCAGCGCCGTCAGGTGGCCTTCGACCAGCGCCCCACGCGACACGCCGAACAGCGCGCCGATGGCCGCCGCGCCGCCCAACAGGCTCCACTGCGGCCGATAGGCGCGCCGCTCCTGCTTCTCGCGCAGGAAGGCCTGCATGTCTTCGGGCGGATACTCGCGCGTGGTGAGAATGGTGTAGAGCACGGCCAGGAAGAAGACCGCCGCGCCCAGTTTGAAGGCGTACTGGACCGTGAGCGGCACGCCGTTGGCCGCGTTGCCCGCCACGCCCAGCGCCTGCAGCAGCGACGGCAGCGAGTTGGCCACCGCCGCCCCCACGCCGATGAAGAAGCTCTGCATCACGAAACCCGTGGTGCGTTGCTCGGGCGGCAGCTTGTCGGCCACGAAAGCGCGGAACGGCTCCATGCTGACGTTGATCGAGGCGTCGAGCACCCAGAGCAACGTGGCGGCGGCCCACAGTCCCGGCGAGTCGGGCATCAGGAAGAGCGCCACCGAAGCCAGCAGCGAGCCCACCAGGAAGTACGGCCGGCGGCGGCCGAGGCGGTTCCAGGTGCGATCGCTCAGCGAGCCGATGACCGGCTGGATGAGCAGCCCGGTCAGCGGCGCGGCCAGCCACAGGGCCGGGATCTCGTCGGGCTGGGCGCCCAGCTTGGCGTAGATCGCCGACATGTTGGCGAGCTGCAGGCCCCAGCCGAACTGGATGCCCAGGAAGCCGAAGCTCATGTTCCAGATCTGGCCGAAGCTCAGCCGCGGCTTGTGCATGGCGGCTCCCTCCCTGCGCGCCGGCGCGCGCGGACGGCGTGCAACCCTGGTGAACGCACGGACTCGTGGGCCAAGCTAGGCCGCGGCCCGCTCCCTGTCACGAGGGAGCGACGAGAGTTCCACGAACTTACGCCGAGGCTCGGCGCGGCAGGCGGTCGAAGACCTCGACCAGCGCGCGCAGGCGCGCCGCCAGCTCCGCGGACAGGTCGTCCGGCGCGCAGCGCCAGCGCCAGTTGCCCGCGGGACGCGAGGGCAGGTTCATGCGCCCCTCACTGCCCACGCCGAGCACGTCCTGGAGCGGCACGATGGCCACGTCGGCCACCGAGGCCAGCAGCGCGCGGATCATGACCCAGTGGATGTCGGTCCCGTCGGTGCCCAGGTACAAGCTCGCCAGCGCCCGCTCGCGCGCCACGTCCTCGGCGCTGCGCGTGCTGTCGACGCCTGCCTGACTGCTCCACCAGCCCACGACCGTGTCGTTGTCGTGCGTGCCGGTGTAGGCCACCAGCTCGCGCTGCCAGGTGTGCGGCCGGAACGTGCAGGCCTGCTCGTCGATCCCGAAGGCGAACTGCAGGATGGCCATGCCGGGAAACCCGCAGCGACGACGCAGGGCTTCGACCTCGGGCGTGATCACGCCCAGGTTCTCGGCCACCACCTGCAGCTCGCCGCCCAGGGCGCGCTGCACCGCGTCGAACAGGGCCTCGCCCGGCGCCTTGACCCAGCGCCCGTTGACCGCTGTCTCGTCGCCGCCCGGGATCTCCCAGAACGCCTCGAAGCCGCGGAAATGATCGATGCGCACGAGGTCGACGCTCTCGAAGGCCTGCCGCAGGCGCTCGATCCACCAGGCGAACCCGGTGCGTTCGAGCATCTCCCAGCGGTAGAGCGGATTGCCCCAGCACTGTCCGGTGGCGCTGAAATAGTCGGGCGGCACGCCGGCGATGTAGGCCGGGCGGCCGTCGGCGGCCAACCGGAACAACTCGGGATGGGCCCACACGTCGGCGCTGTCGTGGGCCACGAAGATGGGCACGTCGCCCATGATGCGGATGCCGTGTGTGCGGCACAGCCCGCGCAGGCGCTGCCATTGGCGCGCGAAGGCCCACTGCACGAACTCGTGCGCTTCGCACTCGGCCGCGTGACTCGCGCGGAAGGCGTCGAGCGCCGGCGCCTCGCGGCGCGCCAGCGCCGGCTCCCAGGTGTGCCAGGCGCGGCCCTCGTGGGCGGCCTTCAAGGCCATGAAGAGCGCGAAATCGGTCAGCCAGGCCGCCTGGCGCTCGCGGAACAGGGCGAGCTCGGCGCGCGCCGCGGCTGGCGCCTGGGCCGCGAAGGTGTCGTACGCGCGGCGCAACAGCGGCAGCTTGAAATCGATCACCGCGCCGTAGTCGACGGCCTGCGCGTCGAAGTGCGGGGCGCCCTCCAGGTCGTCGACCGACAGCCAGCCCTCGTCGGCCAAGTCCTCGAGGCTGACGAGCAGCGGGTTGCCGGCGAAAGCCGAGAAGCACTGGTAGGGCGAATCGCCGTAGCCCGTCGGACCCAGCGGCAGCACCTGCCACAGGCCTTGCCCGGCATCGGCCAGAAACGTGACGAAGCGTCGCGCGACGGGGCCGATGTCGCCGATCCCGAAGCGGCCCGGCAGCGAGGTCGGGTGCATCAGGATGCCGCACGAGCGAGGCAGTCGCATCAGAACCCGCCCGCCGCGCGCGCAATCGGGGCGACGCGCGCGCTCGTCCGGCGGGCGCGGGTGGCCAGCGCTGACATCGCCAGCGGGACTAGGGCTTGGGCGCCGGAGGCGGCAGGTCGCGCGCCGGGCAGACCGACTGGAACCCGGCTCGGTTGTGTGACCCGTCGCAGAACGGCTTGTTCTCCGAGTGCCCACAGCGGCACAGCCCGATGGCCGTGCGCCCGCCCAGGCCGAAGGCGTTGCCGTCGCCGTCGACCAGCGTGATGTCGCCCTCGAGCCGCAACGGCCCGTTGTTCTTGACGATGACCTTCACGTCCCCCATGCGGTGGCTCCTTCCGGCGCGTGGCGTCCGGCGGGCATTGTCATACAACCCCGCGCGCCTGTCGACCGTGCGCCGAGGCGAACAGGTCGGACAGGCCGAGGCCAAGCGACCGCTTCCGAGCGGCAAGCGCCGCTCGTCGACGGCCGCGCGGTCGACCCCGGCGCCGCGCGCACCTTGTGTCTGTGCTCACCGCTGCGCGCTCCGCGGGCTGTCTACCCTTCAGCCATCGCGCCGACCCATCGGTCCTGTCGTCCCGCGCTGCCTAGGCCCGGCCCGCGACACGTGTGCGCGTGGAGGTGTGCATGTCGACACTGATCGTCAGACGCTCGGCTCGCGTCGCGGCCGCCACGACGCTGCTCGCGGCAGCCGCGCTGGTCGCTGTCGCGACGGCCGCGCCACTGGACGTGGCGGACACTCCGGAACCCTCGCCGTCCACTTGGCCCGAGCCCTCGCCGTCCACTTGGCCCGAGCCGTCGCCGTCGCCCGAGCCGACGACTTCGCCCGAGCCGTGGCCCGAACCCTCGCCGTCACCCGAGCCGAGCCCATCGCCCGAGCCGTGGCCGGAGCCGTCGCCGTCGCCCCAACCGTCGCCGCAGCCACCACCACCACCACCACCGCCGCTGGCCTGTCCCGAGCGCGCCATGACGGCCCTGGAGCGCCTGGCGCTGGCCACGCGCTTCCTCCAGGCCTGGCTGTGCCACATGTCGGACCAGTGGTGGAACGGCAACGGCAACCCGCCGGCGGGCTCGACCTTCCCCCTTCAGGAGCTCAACGGCTACGGCTGCTACTGCGGCTCGGGCAGCACGGGGCTCGACACCGAGCCGGTCGACGGGTACGACGCCTGCTGCCGGCAGCACGACGTCGACTGGACGGCGATCTGCAACGGCGTGCGCGACCCGAACCTGCCTGGACAGCAGGGCTGCAACTGCTACACGAACGTGCCTGCTCCCACGGGTTGCGCGGGCGGCCGACTGACGTTCGCGGGCAACCTCAACGCCTGCCAGCAGACCTGCGCCGACGAGCTGAACAAGCAGTTCGGCTGCTACGCGCGCTACCACAACGACTCGAACTACCAGACGCCCGATCTGGGCCGCTATCGCAACCAGTGTGGTTGGCAGCACGAGCCCAACAACTGGCCCGGCATCGGCGACCTGGGCCCGGGCAGGCCCTTCGATCAGGTCGTCCCGTCCTACTGCCGCAAGTCGAGCGACCCGCTACCGGGCAGCGACTTCGGCAAGCTGTTGCCGGGCTCGAACGTCTACAAGGCCTGCACGTGCCTGCTGAACACGCCCGACTGTTCCGGCGGACGCTATGTCGTGGCCGCGTGCACGAAGACCGCCGACTCGTGCCGCGCCATGGGCGGCATCCCGGGCGAGACCTGCGAGGTCGGCCAAGCCTGCGATCCGAACGACATGGACGTGACGACGCAGCCCTGTCGGTACCGCGATCCGGCCAACCCCTGCCCGCCGCTCTGAGTCACGTCGTCGCGCGGCGCGCCACCTCGACCGAGGCGTGCGCGCCGCGCGCTCACTCGCGCCGCCAGGGCTTGTAGAGCACGTCGAGCGGCTGACGCAGGCGGCTCTCCAACTCGGCCAGATCCGCGCGCCCGGCGGGCACGCCCTGCTCGGCGCGCCCGTCCGGGGCGATGGTCACGGTCGCGCGGCGCGTGAAGGGACCCTTGCGGCCCTGGCCGACGACGACCTGCCAGCCGTCGGTCGCGAGCGCGGAGCGCGACCAGTCGGCGCGCGCCTGGCCGAAGAGGCGGAACAGCAGGGCGAGCGCACCCGTCACCGGCCGTCCCGAGATGCCCTCGATGTCCTCGAGCACCACGAGCCCCGACAGCTCGAGCAGGCGGTACGAGACCGTGCGCTCGAAGCTCATCTCGAGCACCGGCTGCGCCAGCAGGTCGCGGTACGAGTAGCGTGGCGTGCCGCGGCGCGAACGCCAGGCCACGTTGAGCGCGCGCGTGAGGCTCGGACCCGCGCGCACGCTCGTGACCACCGCGCCTTTGCGCGCGTCGACCAGGATGTCGTACTGGTGTTCGTGGCTCAGGCGCACCGAGAGCGGCGCCTGAGGCTCGTCGAGACCGAGCGCTTCGAGATAGGCCCGAAACCAGTCCTCGTGATCGATGGCGAACACGCCCTGGCGCTCGGCGGCGAGCCGCAGCAGCACGCGCGTCTGCAAGCGCGACTGGTTGGTGGTGGCGCGCCGCTCGTAGCCCTGTTCAGCGCGCAGAGCCGCGACCAGGGCTGCGCGCTCCACCACTGGAGCCTGCGCGCGCGCGCAGCCGGGCAGCACGACGAGCCAGACCGCGAGACCGAAGCCGCACGTCCAACGAACAGGCATGTGACCGAGCTCCGCGGCGCTGTGGCCCACGCCGGACGCCGCCGCGTGACACAATAGCGTGTCGCGCGCCCCTCCGTCGCGCGGCCCTGGGGGCTCTCGGAGGATCGTCATGCGCCTTCGCGTTCTGGCCACGTGGCCGCTGCTGTTGCTGTGCGTCGCCTGCGGTGGCAATGGCGGCGCGCCCACGGCGGCAAGCCTGCCCACGCCGACTCCGGGGCCGGGCGTCAACATGACGCTCCTGGCTCATCTCGACACCGCATCCCTGGCCGCAGTCGTGCTCGCGGACGACGGCCACGTGCACGCCGCGCCGCCCGACGACGGCCAGGCGCGGCTCAGTCACGACGAAGAGATCGTGCTGCCGAACGGGGCCGCCAGCGGCTCGGGCAACTGGGGCTACACCACGCCGGACGGACGGCGGCGCTTCGCGCTGACGGGCACGTCCGTCGGCCTCTCGATCGTCGAGGTCAGCGATCCGGCCCGGCCGCGCAACGTGGGCCTCGTGCCCGGCCCGCAGAGCACCTGGCGCGAGGTCAAGACCTTCGGCACCTACGCGTACGTGAGCACCGAAGCCAAGCACGGGCTCGACATCATCGACCTGTCGGAGCCCGACAGGCCGCGCAAGGTGCGCACCTGGGACGAGAGTTTCAAGTCGGCGCACACGCTGTGGGTCGACGCCGAGCGTCGCCTCCTGTTCGCCAACGGCGCCGGCGACGACGGCGGCCGTACGGGCCTGCACGTGGTCGCGCTCGACGATCCCGAGCAGCCCGAGGAGCTGGCGCGCTTCAGCGACTACTACGTCCACGACTCGTTCACGCGCGGCGACGTGCTCTTCGCCTCGGCCATCTTCGACGGCTGGCAGGCGCTCATCGACACGCGCGACCCACGCCGCCCGCGCGAGATCACGCGCTTCTTCACCGGCCGGCGCTTCACGCACAGCGCCGCGCTGACGCCGGACGGGCGCTATCTCTTCACAACGGACGAGCGTTTGGACGCGCCGCTCGAAGGCTGGGACCTGCGCGATCCGCTGCGACCGGTCAAGGTCTCGGAGTACATCGCCCGCGCCGGCAGCATCCCGCACAACCTGCAGATCGACGGCTCGCGCCTGCTGGTGGCGCACTACACCGAGGGCGTGGTGCTGCTGGACGTCGCCGATCCCACGCGCCCGCGCGTGCTGGGCTCGTACGACACGTACGACGGCGGCGAGAGCGGCTTCCACGGGGCCTGGAGCGCGTATCTCTTCCCCGGAACCAACCTCATCGTGGTCAGCGACATCGAAGGAGGGCTCTTCGTCCTGCGTCAGAACTGAAGTGCATTAGACTCGCACACGATGGCCAAAGAGACCGCCAAGGGCAGACAAACCACCACCCGCTCCGCGCCCGAGTTGCTCGCGCGCTTCAGTCTGGGCGAGGTCCAGAACGCCTACGACCGGCTGGGGCGCCAGCGTGCGCTGGCCACGCTGGTGCGCGGCGCCCTGCCGCACAAGCTGCTGCGGCGCATGCTGCGCGACGCGGTGCCACGTCGCGAGGCGCACGAGATCCCCGACGAAGCCTGGGCCAGCCTGGCCGTGGGCATCGCGCTCGAATCGCCCGACTTCGGGCTGGCGCTGGCAGAGGCGCTGCACGACCACCTGGGCTGGGACCGCGAGCCGGCCACGCTCGACGACTGGTGGCCGCTCGTGGTCGAGCGCCCGCTCGAAGCGCTCTGGAACGCTGCCCTGAGCGCCGACAAGGTCGTGCGCAAGGAGTTCGCCCACATCGCGCAGCACACCCTGGAGAATTTCCGCAACTCGCCGGAGTGCACGCCGCCGTCGTGGGAGTTCATCGACGCCGTGCTCGATGTGCACGGGCGCCAGCACCGCGACCTGCGCGACGCGGAGCGCCAGATCGAAGAGCAGAGCCGGCGCCTCGACGGCGAGCGCGAACGGCTCGACGAGCTGCGCGAGGAACTGAAGCGCCTGCGCCGCGAGAATGCCGACTTGCGCGGCGAGCGCGCCAAGGCCGAGCGGCGCGTCGAGGAACTGGAGCAGGGTTCGGCCCCCGCGGCCGGCGACGACCGGCGCCTCGAGGAGCTGGAGCGACGCGCGCGCAAGGCGGAGAAGGAGCGCGATCACGCCTGGGCGGAACTGGAGCGCCTGCGCGAGGCCGCTGCGCGCGCCGCGGCCGAGCACGAAGCCGAGCCGGGCGAGCCCGCCGCCGCCGAACAGTCCGACGAGGGCGCCGCGGCCGGGCCGCAGAACGGAGCCGACGCGGACGAGCCCGGCGGCCTGCCGCTCTCGGCCGACCCGAACCCGCGCCGCCGCGTGATCCGTCAGATGCTGCGCAAGCTGGTCAAGAAGTCCAAGATCGGCGCGGCCCACACCCACGAAGACAACGTCTACCGCGGCGTGGCCGATCACGAGAAGGGTCTCGCCAAGGAAGCCATGGACCTGCTCTACCGCGAGGGCTTCTTCGTGCCCAAGCCCACCGCCGCCGACCCGCACGTCTCGATCGCGCCCGAGCGCCTGGCGGAAGTCCAGAACCTGATCGCGGGGCGCGTCGAGAACGCGCGCCTGTTGCGCTTCTGCGAAGAATGAGCGCCGCCCTCGACGCGCACGGGACGCCGGGCGACGAGACCACGGCTGCAGCCGCGGCCGACTACGCCGCAGCGCGCGACGGCGCGGGCCTCGTCGAGCTGCCGGAACGCGCCCTGTTGAGCGTCAGCGGCGCGACCGCGCGCAAGTTCGTGCACGCGCTCGTCAGCAACGACGTCCTGAACTGCGCCGAAGGGCAGGGTTGCCGCGCCGCGCTGATGGACGTCAAGGGCCACCTGCTGGCGCTGATGCGCGTGCTCGTGGCGCGCCAGGGGCTGATTCTGGAGCTGCCGCGCGAACGCCTCGACGACGTGCGGGCCGTGCTCGAGCACTACCGCGTGGCGGCGCCCGTGCGCTTCGCGCCGCGGCCCGAGCGCGTGCTCGCGCTCGTCGGACCGCTGGCCGAGTCCGTCCTGGCGCGCGTTCGCGCGCCGGCGCCCGACCAGCGACCCGAAGCTCATGCGAGCGGCGTGCTGGCCGGCCACGAGGCGCGCGTGACGTGGGCGGGCGACCTGCCGGGCGCGGGCTTCGTGCTGCACGTGCAGCCCGAGGCCGAGCGCGCCACGTGGGACGCGCTCGTGGCGGCCGGCGCGCGCCCCATCGGCCGCCAGGCGCTCGACGCGCTGCGCATCGAGTACGGCCGCCCCTGGTACGGCCCGGACATCGACGAGTCGAACCTGCTGCACGAGACCGGCCTGGTGCGCGAGCTGCACTCGCCCAGCAAGGGCTGCTACGTGGGCCAGGAGGTCATCGCGCGCTTGGAGGCGCGCGGCGGCCACGTCAACAAGGCCCTGCGCGCGCTGCGCCTCGCTGCAGCGGTCACGCCCGGGACGCCCGTGTGCGCCGCAGACCAGGAAGTCGGGCGCGTCACCACCGCGGCCCTGTCGCCGCGCCTCGGCCCACTCGCCATGGCCTACGTGCACCGCAACCACTTCGAGCCAGGCAGCCTGCTCCGCGTCGCCGGCCAGCCGGCGACGGTGGCTGCGCTGCCGCTCGAGACGCCGACGGCGCGCGGCTGAGGCGCATCCCGACGTCGCGCGGCACGCGTCCTGTGGTGAAATCGCAGGGTGAAGATCTACACCAAGACCGGTGATGCCGGGCAGACCGGGCTCGTCGACGGTTCACGCGTGCCGAAGGACGATGCGCGCGTGGCGGCCTACGGCGACGTGGACGAGCTGAACTCGTACCTCGGGCTGCTGCGCGCGCGGCGAGACGAGGACGGCGGCGCGGACTCCGCGCTCGACGCGCTGCTCGATCAGATCCAGCGTGACCTGTTCGCCATGGGCGCCCGGCTCGCCGATCCGCGCCCGGGCTCGGCCGCGCGCCAGGCCAAGGCAACCCTCGACACGACACACGTGCAACGGCTCGAACGCGCCATCGACGAGCGCGAGGCCGAGCTGCCCGCGCTGCGCGCCTTCATCCTGCCCGGCGGGGCGCGAAGCGGCGCGCTGCTGCACGTCGCGCGCACCGTCTGCCGGCGCGCCGAGCGCGCGGTCGTGGCGCTCGCGCGCGAGCAGACCGTGGAGCCGGGGCTGATCGTCTACCTGAACCGCCTCTCCGACCTGCTGTTCGTGCTCGCGCGCCACGCCAACCAGCGGGCCGGACGCCCCGAGAGCACGTGGTGAGCCTGCGCGCCGAGGTGCGCGCGGCCCTCGAACGTCACGGTCTCACGCCCGGCGCCGACGAGTCTCCCGAGGCGCTGCGCGAGCGCCTGAACGACGTCTATCTCGAGGACGTGCGACGACTGCGCGCCAGCCAGCGCGCCGGCCGGATCGCGCTGCGCGACTACGCGCGCGCCGCGGAGGCGCTGAAGCGCGACTACGCCCTCCTGGGTCTGCCGCTGGCGCTCTGGAGCGAGTGACGGGAAGGGGCACAGCCGGCCGGCCGCGCGCGCGGTCGGCCGGCCCGCGGTGCGCCGCTACAGCGAGTTGAGGAACGTGATCAGATCGTTCTGCTGAGCGGTGGACAGGAACAGGTAGTTCAGGATCACGCCGTTGGCCTCGCCGCCGTGACGCAGGATGGCCTCGTTGCGCGTGAGCGTCTCGCCGTCGTGCATCAGGCGGTCGCGCGTGCGCATGCCCCAGAGCGGGGGCGTGCGCAGCTTGTTGCGCGTGCTCGCGCCGCCGTTCTGCACGATGCCGTCGCCGGTGCCCACGTCGTGCAGCAGGAAGTCGCTGTACGGGTGGATGATCTTGTTGCCCAGCGCGGCCGGCACCGTGAAGGTCCCGCCGTTGATGACCGTGCCCGCCGGGGCGGTCGTGATCGACGTACGGTGGCAGACGTTG
>WBZQ01002528.1_pt1 | contig 11698 bp, 8 predicted proteins | sample 5204251 | NCBI WGS metagenome assembly WBZQ01 (sample SAMN12412402, study PRJNA552823) | activated sludge metagenome | isolation source: activated sludge from nitrification reactor of wastewater treatment plant... | place: USA: Virginia | collected 2017-09 | reverse complement strand
GTACCCGGTTTCAGTATATCATCATCAATACTCCCCCGGTCCTGGCCAGTGCCACAATGGGGAGTCTGGTGAGTTTGGCCGATGAGGTGGTGATGGTCATCAAAGCGGGCTCGTCTCCGCAGCATGTCGTACAGAAAGCGTTTGCACTGCTTGGACTGACGGGGGAGAAGTACGCTGTGCTGAATGGAGTCGATGAGCATAGCCTTCCCCACTACTTATATGGGTACAGCATGCCATATGGTGGCGACCCAGTAGTTGAAGAGACGGTAGCGAGGTAGTTTGTGCGTGGATCGGTGTATGTCTGGCATGTTCTGGCGAGTGTGCTTCAGGTGCGCCTCCGGACCGGTGCCATGTCAATTTATCCCGTCGAGTCTCTCCTGGTTGTCCCGTAAAGCAATCAGGTCTGCAAGACGACCATAATAGTGTTTCACGGACAATCCTCTTCCACAGCGGTCATTGCGAAATCATAGTCGGCTCATCTTGAGGGTTGTAGAATCGTGGTCGTTCCACAGCGCCGCATCGTTCCTTGTCTGGATGTGTCAGGGGTCTGACGTTGTAAGTGGTCCATGGCCGAATGACTTACGCAGGAGCACGAATGATGGATGCGATTGTTGATACCAGATCGTCAGCCGCACCGCCTCGAGTAACGCTGCATCCAGTCACGGCAGAGGAGTTGAAAAGCCGGCGGCAGGTATTAATCCTGGGTCAGGGAGAATTCGCACTGACTTGTCAGCAAGTACTCATGAGCGAATCACGCATGGCTGGACGGGTCATTGGATTTGTCAATCACTCTGACAGTGAACCCACCGGTTACCCTATGCTCGGAACCTTTGCCGATCTTCCTGAACTGGTTGATCGATATAAGGTTGGACTCATCGTCGTCTGCCTGGATGATCAACGGGCTACTCTTCCAGTGGATCTTCTACTAGCTCTCAAGGTTGCCGGGATTGAGGTTATTGATGGCCATCGCTTATTTGAAAAAGTGACAGGTCGACTCTCCATTGATTCTCTCAGGCCCAGTGCGTTGATTTTCTCCCCGGGATTTAAGCGTCATGCAGCCACTGCAGTGGCGAAACGTGTGGTGGACGTCACGATTGCCTCAGTGAGTCTGATGACGATGGCCCCGTTCTTGCTGATTGTGGCCATGCTGATCAAACTGGACTCTCCTGGACCGATCTTTTACCGTCAAAAACGAGTTGGATTCCACTCCCGTCCATTCATGATTATCAAATTTCGATCAATGGTGGATGGTGCGGAATCGTCCGGACCCCGTTGGGCCCAGGAAAACGATCATCGAGTGTCGCGCGTAGGACGCTGGTTGAGAAAGTCGCGAATCGATGAAATCCCACAATTCATCAACGTGCTGAAGGGAGAGATGAGTGTCATCGGGCCTCGGCCTGAGCGTCCAATCTTCGTGGAGGAATTGCGTACGCAAATTCCCTATTACGATATTCGACATACCGTGAGGCCTGGTATTACGGGATGGGCTCAGGTCATGTTCGGCTATGCCGCCTCTCAAGAAGACTCGCATCTCAAGTTTCAATACGATTTATATTACATCAAGAACCGGTCGTTTTGGTTGGACCTCAAGACGTTAGGAAAAACCGTGCGTGTTCTCATGAAGGGCGAGGGAGCCCGGTAATGAAGTGATAGTCCTGAGGCAGCACTGTGAGCGACATGGTTAGGCCATGAAGGATCGTATTGCGAAGTCAGTATTTTGGATTGTCTGGACCCGCGGTGGCGTGCAGGTGTTGTCCTTCCTGAGTACCCTTCTCGTGATTCGCCTATTAAGCCCGTCTGATTATGGTCTGATGGCGTTAGCGGGTATGTGGACGGCAACATTATCCCTCCTAACCGAAATGGGCCTGGGCGCCGCTATCATACAATTTAGAGAAATAGACGATCGCGATCTCAATGCGTGTTTTTGGATCACGCTTGGACTGGGAGTGCTTGGCTACGGAATGCTCTATGCCATTGCCCCCTGGAGTGCGGACTGGTTTAAGAGCCCGGAGTTGACGGCGGTCCTGCGGGTCAGTGGTTTGTCATTGCCATTAATTGCGTTACGAACTGTACCGGATAGCCTTCTGCGCAAGCGATTGTTGCTGGATAAAATCTCGATAGCTGAGTTGATTGCCATGATCGCGACGTTTCCGTTGGTTCTGGGGTTAGCCTGGCAAGGGGCGGGAGTCTGGGCACTTGTGGCAGGCTCGTTGGTGACGCCTCTCATGCAGATGATGGTCACGGGATGGTATGTGCGGTGGTGGCCGGGGTTGCGCATCGGGGGAGGCGCACAATTGAAGGAGATGGTGCGGTATAGCTTGGCCACGTTGGGCTCTCGGTTATCGTGGGCGTTGTATCAACAAGCTGATGTATTCGTACTGGGACGATTGGGCGGAGACTATGTACTGGGGCTCTATACGATGGCAAAACAGTTGGCCACACTGCCTGTGAGCAAAATAACTCCGATGGTCAATCAACTTGCGTTTCCCGTCATGGCCGAGCTGCAAGGCAATGATTACGCATTGCGATCAGGTTTCTTGAAAGGTGTGCGATTGGTCAGCGCAGTAGTGTTCCCCATCAGTATGGGGCTGATGATGGTCTCCGATTACATTGTGATGTTGGTGCTTGACGTCAAGTGGGCAGCGATTACGCCGATGTTCAAAATATTATGCGGCTACGCCATGGCTTCTGCGATCGCCACTCTGTTGTTCCCACCGCTGATGGTGAAACGACGTCTTGATCTGCAACTGACTTATACAACAGCTCAACTCGTCATTATGCCACTAGGATTTTGGGCCGGGGCATCTGCTGCCGCAGGGATCGGAGTGTCACTCGTGTGGGTCATCCTGTATCCGTTGCAGTTGCTGTGGCTGACTAAGTGGGCCTTGAGAGAGTTGGGAGTCAGTTGGTACGAATTTGGACGGCAGCTATGGCCCCAAACGCTCGCAGCGGGAGTCATGACGGCAGTCACTGCCTTGATACAGCAGATACCTACGATGACTGCTGTATCGGCTTGGATGCAAATGATCCTCATTGTTCTGATGGGGATAAGCATATATGTAGCCGTGTTAAGAACCTCTGGGCCCCAATTATTTTCGGAACTAACCGAGATTGCATCCTGGGTACTGGGGTACAAGCCGGTACTGACTCCCCGCCCAAATCCTATTTAGGACACGCGCAGGCTCTGTAGGAGCGAAAGGAGTTGCTGAGAGGCACAGGATGCCTTGTCTGCAACGGGGGAAGTTGATCACGGTGCGTGGTCATGGCGAAGGACGGTTGTGAATGATAGCGCAAAATCAACTCAGCCAATATGAATTTCTGCAGATCGATGAAGAGCCATATTTCCTGGCCCACTTCCAGGACGGTAGGGTGGTATCTCGAGGGATATCGCAAGTGATGCTTGGTCATAAGATCAACACCCCCGGATCTCCGGGCCAAGATGGGGTGTTTGTGGAGTGGCAATGGGATGGGAATACACTAGTCGTACGAAATGATGTCAGTGGTATGTATCCCTGCTACTACGCCACATGGGATAACACCGTTGCAATTTCTCCCTCTATTCCACGGCTCCTTCTCCTCGGTGCGCCGTCAGAACTTGATGGGGCTGCACTAGCGGTCTTTTTTAGGCTTGGGAATTTTGTTGGCGAAGACACACCCTTCCGCGCCATTCGTGCCTTACCACCCAATGCGGTTCTGGAATGGAAGGACAAGCGGCTTTCGGTTCGTGGCCAGCGCAGTATTGGTGTTGAGGCAAAGATATCACGATCGGCGGCGATCGATGGGTATGTATCGTGTTTTCGAGATGCGGTTCGGAGGCGAATTCCTGAGGGAACGGCAGCCGTCACCCTGAGCGGTGGGAGGGACTCACGACATATTTTGCTAGAACTCTGTGAGGCAGGGCATCCTCCCGCGTTGGGTGTCACGGTAGGCGAGTACTTGTACAACCATAGTAATGAGGCTGAAATTGCCGCGCAACTGGCACGACTGGTAGGCGTTTCCCATGTGATTGTGTCTCAAACGGAGTCGCCGTTTCTGCTGGAACTCAAAAAGAATGTCTTGACCAACTTCTGCAGCGATGAGCATGCATGGTTTTTCTCCGTAGCTGATTATCTGAGAGGTAAGGTAGAGGTTGTCTATGATGGGTTGGGGGGGAGTCTGTTCTGCGACGGATTCGCATTGACGGAGGACCGTCTGAATCTGTGTCGTGCCGGGAAGCTGCGAGCGTTGGGGGAAGATCTCTTGGGCGCTGATGCGACCATGTGTTTTCTGGATGCGGAGGTGCGTCGGCAATGGTCTCGTGAGTTGGCTGTAGAACGGCTGCTTGAGGAGCTTGAGCAACACGGTAGTGCACCCAACCCAGTCAGCTCGTTCTACTATTGGAATCGGAGTCGGAGAGAAGTGGCGTTAAGCCCGTATCGATTGTTGAGAGGGTTTAATGTCGTCGTAAGCCCTTTCTGCGACTATGGCGTCTATCAGCACCTCGCCAGTTTGCCGGCCGCTATGGTGCTCGACCATACGTTTCACAACGACACGATCTCGAAGGCGTTCCCAGCGGCGGGAGCAATACCATATGCCTACAAGCCGAAGTTTCGAGAGAATGACGGCAAGGAACTCGTCCAATTATCGCATGAGCTCCTGAGGTATTGTTATCGTCAGTGGCAATCATCACTGGTATCGTTTTCTTATGTTGTGCCAAGAGCGATGCGTTGCCTGATTGATCGCGCGTACTCTTCGACCATGCTGTGGTTAGCTCCTCCGGCAATCTACCTCCTACAACTCGAGTCCGTGATACGCCGTGCAAAACGCGTCTCCGTCGCCCCCTGACGAGCAGCGTCTCATCCTATTTATGGTCTCCCAATATCGACAGAAAAGATAAGGATTGACCGGGGTATGTGTCAGAAGCTTCTGATGGTCACTCACAGTTGGCCGCCGGATGCCTGTGTCGGAGCAGTGCGTCCCGTGAATATTGTGCGTGCAACGAAGGCCCATGGTTGGCAAGCAACAATTCTCACCGTGCAAGCCAGATACTATCACTATCGCCAGCAACAGGATGACACTGAGTCTGCCTTGGCTCAGGTGACCAGGACTCGTTGTGTTCCTCATCCATTGGAACTGTACCGGGCGGTGAAGAAATGGATACCGGGTGCTTCACGTTCGGCAACCCCTACGCACGTATGCCAGGAAGGCGGCCCTAGATCTCCGTCCAGTTCGCGAACGGATGTGCAATCGATCACGAGTCGTATTCGGCAAATGATTGTATCCATGTTGAATGTGCCGGACGAGCAACTGGGGTGGTTACCGTTTGCGGTCTGGAGAGGCCGTCGATTGATTCTACGACAGCACATCCCTTGCATGATTACGACCGGGCCTCCGTTTTCCGCCCATCTTGTTGGTTTGTGTCTCCGATGGGTATGTCCGGTTCGATGGATCGCAGAATTTCGGGACCCTTGGGTGGGAAATGTCCAAAAAGATCTATCCATGAGAAGTGCGTTGGCAGATCGCTGTGACCAATGGCTGGAAGCATTGGTCATTCGACATGCAGATCGTGTGTTCTGTGTGACGGAATCAATGACCAAGCTGTTCCAGCAACGATACCCGCGGGAACCGAGAAGCAAGTGGGTGACGATGCCCAATGGTTTCGATGAAGAGGAGTTCAAGACACTCGGCCCTATTATCCGGGAGCAGCGTTTTACCATTACGTATGTGGGAGGGTTTAACTATACAAGAAGTCCTCGAACGTTACTGGTGGCGCTCCAACAGGTGCTGAAGAGTGGGGTGATTGGAAAAAAAGACTTGCACGTGCGGTTCATCGGGGTCTGCCGATCTGCCGGTGGGTCTTCTGTGGAGCAGATGATCGAAGAGTCCGGGTTGTTGGGTCTAATAGAGATTGTGGACCTTTTGCCGAGGAAGAAGGCGCTCAAGGCCATGCAGGAGGCGCATGTGTTGCTATTGTTGGCGAACGCGCAGCCGTTGCAGATTCCTGGCAAGGCATACGAGTATCTTGCGGCCGGACGATGGATATTGGCTGAGACAGAAGAAAAAAGTGCTACAGCGGATTTGATTCGGGATACGCAGTGCGGGGAGGTTGTTGAACCGGGTGATGTCGAGCGGATGGCTCAAGCGGTTGTCCGGGCGTATAAGGTCGCTCGTGCGGATGACTCGGCGGGGTCTACGGAGATGACGGACAGACGGTCAGTGTATTCGTGGGAGACACTTGGGGCAAGGTATGCGGAATGCTTGGAACAATTGGTGGGAGCACCGGTCTCATGAGTTGTTCTTCTGAACAGACGGTACCCCTGGCGTCGCTCCGTGAAGCCCTGTGTCTTGTGCATAGTGAGAAATCGATGAAACTGGCGGTTTTGGCACTGCTACGAGGACCTGGTGGGTGTGCCCGGCCGGAAACTCTTGAGAGCCAGTCCGTTGTAGAGCCCTATTATGAGCGACTGGCTGAGGCTGGTTTAGTGGCCTCTCATGGACAGGGAGGGTGGGTCCTTACCGCGAGTGGTCGTCAAGTAGGGACGTACCTAGCCCAGTGTGAGGCTGATGACGAACTTGATCTCATGTTTGACCGGCTCAACTGTCAGCATAAGTCAGTCTTTCTGGATTTGGGTTGCGGAGCTGGGCCAGCGTTAATCAAAGCGTCTGAGTTGCCTACTCCGCCCCAACTGGTGATCGGGATCGATATCGATCGGTCGTCATTGATGGCTGCGGGTGCCGCATTAGGACAGCATCGATCACGGTGCCTGTTGATCCAGGCTGATCTGTCTGCCTTGCCTATTCAGGATGAGGCGGTGACCCATGTGTCATCGAGATTGTCCTTGCCGTATGTGGATCAGCGGGCATCACTGGCCGAGTTGGGGCGTATTATGGCGTCAGGTAGCGGGCTATTCCTTCAAGTGCATTCTGTTGGATTTTATCTCCGGTTATTGTGGGATGAACGATACCAGTGGAAGCGTGTGGTGATGAATGGGTTTTGTCTGGTGAATGGCTTCATGTTTTCGCTGTTCGGAGTGCAACTCAAGGTTCCTAGTCGTCATGGCCTGTATCAGGAACTGTATCAGACTCACGCTGGGATGGCCAAAATGCTTGGGCAACAGGGCATCACAATTCTGTGGTCTGAATGCGATCGGTTATTCCGAATATTCGGGAAGAAAAAGGGCGCATGAGCGGAGCAACGGCTGAACTTCAGGATAAGCTTGGCCTGTCGGAGCGAGTGCTGGAATCCTCCGATGCGATTGAGCCGATCACCGTTCGCGAGATTACGGGATGGGAGGCGCTCCAGCATGCCCTAACCGATGATCACTTGGAAGTGCGATGGGAAGAATTGCTGGCAAAAGATCAGACAGCATCCTTTTATCAGACTCCCTTGTGGTGCCTGACGTGGTATCGCTGCTATCAAGATGAATACGAGCCGGTCGTGCTCACCGTGTGGAACGGGGATCAGCTTCGCGGTGTTGCGCCGTGCGCCCAGGCAAGGACGAGCGGACAGCTGATCTTTGCCGGAGCCGGGATGGCTGATTACCGGGATGTCGTCAGTGCGTGGGCCGATCGGGCCGCAGTTCTCGACGAGATCATTCCCCGGATGCTGGTGTACGCAGGAGGGCATCCCATCGCGTTCGGCCAGACACAACCAGACTCACCGACTCCGACCCTCGTTGAGGCGTGGTCACGACGGCATGCCGGACACGGAACCATGCACGTGAGCCATCCGTGCTATCGCTTTGAGTTTGGTCAGCACTGCTCTCAACAGATAGAGGAATTACACAAGAAGAAAACCATTCGCCAGGCCTTTGCTTACTATCAACGGCGTGACGGGTTGCATCTGCAGATCGTCGATACCGTTGCGGACTGGGTCAGGCTCAGAGCGGAATATTTTACGCAGCATGGCTTACGGCAGGTTGGTTCTGATCGGGCAGAGGCCTTTGAGGATCCTCGAAAACAGCAGTTATATGCGGAGCTCTTTGCCAGTGGTTCTCCCGCGATTCACTTTTCATGTTTGTGGACCGGAGGCAAACCTCTGGCATTTGCCTTCTGCTTTATCTTCCGCAAAGTCCTATACTATGGCGCTCCATCTTTTGACATTCTCGAAACCAAGCATTCGCCGGGGATGTTACACATCATTGAATTAGTAAAGTCCTGTCATCGTGAACAGTATGCTGAAGTGGATCTAACCATTGGGTCTGCTGCATTCAAGGGGCGGATCGGGAATCGATGTGTACAATTACCAACAGTGTACCTCTATCAGGGGAAGAGAGGCTATTGGAGAGCAAGAGCGCGCGAAGTTGTAATGGATCGGTTCAAGTCGGCGCTCAGAGCAATTGCTCCAGAAAGAGATATCTGGAGGAAATTAAAAGAATATGCAGACCACATCACCTGGTATCGAGTGCGATATCGACAGTCAACGTGGCGTCGAATGTTACGGTTCGGAGTAGAGCGGGCAACAAAGCTCGTCCATTGGAACTATTGTGCCGATGTCTATGCGTTATCCCCTGATAGGTTTCACTGTACGAGTGGGCCTGATCTAGCAGATTCCCTGGTTCTGTTTCATACGAATCGATTAGCCGATTTCCTTGCGTTGGATGGGCCGGAGCGTCGTGACCGAGCCTTCTATGTTCAAGATGCGGTGCGGCAGCTTGGTCAAGGCCGGACCCTGCATACGGTCATGGTAGACGGAAAACTTGCGCAGTTTGGGTGGTCGTTCAGGCCAGTGGGAGTCGTGGCGATGCCGGAGACTGCATCGGAAATCATGGTGCCAGAGCAGACGGTCTCGCTGTATCAATTTTATACCTGTGAGGCGTTTCGCGGGCGGAAATTGTACCAGGCAAATCTTGCGAAGATTGTGAGCCAAGAATTTGCCGACGGCGCGATGATGGCGGTGATTGTCTGTGAACGTCGAAATGTCACCTCGCGGTCGGGGATTCTTAGGTTGGGATTCGTACTGCGCGAAACGCACCGGCTTATTCGATGGGGGTGGTGGGAGCGAAAGGGTATCGACCAAAGAGAAAAAGGCCGGTCGTAGTTCGGATGGCCGTGGTGCGGAGAGGATCCAGAGGGTGAGTTTGATGGCGATTGCTGCCTTGTTGATAACCATGGTGGGGTTGGTGGTGGGGGTGATCTTTCGCGAGTTGCGGAAGAAACATGTGCATCTCTGGATTGGTTCTTATTGCGCGCAACGTCTTGCAGGATGGCGAGCACGACGGGAAGCAGAACGTCAACCACTGATTCATGTCCTGTTCTGCATGGTGGATCATTTTGAGCCAATTTCGGCTGGCTCCACGCCGGAAGTGGAACGTGACCGTATGAAGGATTGGTTGGTTCGCTATCCTGCTCTTGCCTGCCGCCATCGAGACTCCAATGGTCGTCCGGTGCAACACTCGTGGTTTTATCCCGGTGAGGCATATCATCAGGAATATCTGGATAACTTGACGGACTTATGCAGACAGGGTTTCGGCGAGATTGAGCTGCATCTGCACCATGGCCATGACAACGAAGAGACCTTGGCGAGAAAAATCCACCATGCGGTGGAGTTATTCGGTCAACATGGCGCATTGCGGACGCAGTGGGGGCAGGGACGCCCTGTCTATGGATTTATTCATGGCAACATGGCTCTGGATAATTCTCGACATGATCCTCAGTATTGTGGGGTCAATGGGGAACTCACGGTATTGCGGGACACCGGATGCTATGCAGATTTTAGCCTGCCGACGGCCCCGTGTGAAAGCCAGTCGTCCATGGTGAATACGATATTTTATGCCACAGACGATCCCTCTAAGGCCAAATCGTTTGACCGTGGCGAAGAAGTTGTTCTAAATGGCGAGACGACCGGTGACCTCATGATTGTCCCTGGTCCGTTGACGTTCAATTGGGCTAGCCGGAAATGGGGGCTCATTCCTCGAATCGAGAACGGTGAGATTCAGGGTTCGAATCCGCCGACCCGTGATCGTGTGCGTCTCTGGGTAGAGACGCATATACATGTGAAAGGACGGCCTGAATGGGTCTTTGTCAAAGTCTCCTGCCATGGAGCGGAAGACCGAAGCCGCGATGCTCTACTGGGCGAGGCCGCCGACGTCATGTATGAGGAGTTAGAATGCCGGTATCGCGAAGGACGGTATCGGTTGCACTACGTCACGTCTCGAGAAATGTATAACATTATCAAATCGGCAGAAGCGGGAAAAACTGGGGATCCCCGACAGTACTACGACTTTAAGATTGCACCGTACAGGACGCATTGTCTCGCGGTTCCGCAAGAGGTCTTAGGGCTCTAGAATCACATGGCGACGGCTTCTTCAAATCTCTGGGCCTTGTCCGAGCCTCACGGAGAGGTTTCGAGGAATGCTTTCGAACCTGAGCTCGAAGATGAAGGCTCTCCGCTGGCGTTCGGAGCTCTGTTGCTGCTGATATTCGTTATTTATATAGCCCCACAAGTAATCTTTCCAGTCCTTGAGCCGCTCCATCTCGCAAAGGTTTCAGCCGCCTTGGCCGTGGTCGCGTATGTGACCTGGGTGTGGCGAAACGGCGACGGGTGGACGTTCATGAGTCGGGAAGTGCGCTTGATGCTGATTCTCATCGGCATTGCCTTAATCTCTATCCCGTTCTCACTGTGGCCCGGGGGAAGCCTGCAGTATTTAATCGATCAATATTCCAAGTCCATTATCATCTTTTTCTTGGTCGCGAACGTGCTGACGTCTGTTCGACGTTATCGAATCTTTGTCTGGGCGATGTCAGTCTTCGCGGCCTTTAACGCCTTCCAAGGGACGAAGCATTATGTCGCTGGGGAGGTCTGGAAGTATGGGCGGGTGTTGGGTGGTGCGTCCAGCATCGCCGGAAATCCAAATGATCTCGCTCTCGTCCTCAACCTTTCCATCCCATTTCTCTTCTACCTCTACGAGACAGCGAGGAGCATGAGACAACGCGTACTGATTGTTCTGTTGATCGGCATCGACCTGGGTGGAATTATTACCAGTTTTTCTCGTGGTGGATTCCTGACTCTGGTCGCCATTGTGCTATGGACCGCTTGGGTCGTCGGAAAGCGCAAGGGGACGGGAGTGTTCCTGAAGACCTGTGCGGTGGTGTTGGTATGTGGATTGGTATTAGCTGTTGCGGGGCCTAGCGGGTACGGGGATAGAGTGGCATCCATCGGTGACATGTCAAAAGATCAGACGGGCTCCTCGAATGCACGATGGAACCTGATGGTTGGGACGGCTCAGGGCATGTTGCTTCATCCACTTGGGGTTGGCCTGCACATGAATAATGTCTTGCTTCACGAGACAGGCTATGGGTGGGAAGGGGTCCACAATGTCTATCTCGAGTTGGGAACGGAGATCGGGATTCCGGGGCTTGCTGTATTGCTCTGGTTGCTCTATCGCTTGATCAGTTCGATGAAGGAAATACGGCTCGGATATGAGCAGGTGCCGGAGCTTTCAGCTCTCGCGCAAGCCGCCGGAGGGGCGATGGTGGCGTTTGTCACGGCGGGGATGTTCCATCCTGTGGCGTTCCATTTTTACCTGTACATCGTTGCCGGATTAGTTATCGCGTGCCAGCAGCTGGCACTTCGAGTTGACCGTGCCATGGAACAGGAAGCTGGCCGCGCCGAGTTCGGTTGATTGTAGTCGGATACCCACCCTGTGAATCGCTGTCCGAAGACAGCATCGTTCCCATCCATACGCTGTCTGTCACGCCTGTTCAGCAACCGGAATAC
>WBZQ01001761.1_pt1 | contig 11698 bp, 8 predicted proteins | sample 5204251 | NCBI WGS metagenome assembly WBZQ01 (sample SAMN12412402, study PRJNA552823) | activated sludge metagenome | isolation source: activated sludge from nitrification reactor of wastewater treatment plant... | place: USA: Virginia | collected 2017-09 | reverse complement strand
CACTGAGTTCATGAACCAGGACCGCCATCGGCAGATTGAATGCGCCACCCAGCGCACCCACCACGAGGACGCTGATCACGAGGATCGACAGCGCCAGATTCTGGCGCACGACCCGCTGACTGCGCTGAGCGAGGCGCAACGCATAGGCGAGCCGCTCGAGATCGTCCGCCATGAGCGCGACATCGGCCGTCTCGAGGGCCACGTCGGTCCCGGCCGCGCCCATCGCGACACCGACCGTCGCCGCCGCCAGCGCCGGTGCGTCGTTCACCCCGTCCCCGACCATGGCCACGTGGCCGCGTGTTTCCGTCAGCTCCCGCACCTTGTTGGCCTTGTCCTCGGGTTTCAGGTCGGCAAACACCTCGTCGACGCCGGCCTCCGCGGCGATCGCGCGCGCCGTCCGCGGATTGTCGCCCGTCAACATCACGACGTGTTGCACTCCGGCGGCGCGGAGTGCCTCGACCGCGCGCCGTGCGTTCGGCCGAAGATTGTCGCGGACGGCAATAGCGGCGTACACCCGAAGTTCGTCGCCCACCAGGATGACGGTGTTGCCCTGCTCTTGGAGGTGGGTGATCGCGACAGCGAACGCGTCGAGCGGCGCACCCAGCCGAGCCGCAAACAGCTCCGGGCTGCCGACGTACACCGGGCGATCGCCCACGCGTGCCGATGCCCCGGCACCCGTGATCGACTGAAACGCCGTCGCATCTGGCACGGACAGCTCGCGTGCGGTCGCGTGCGCGACGATGGCGTGGGCGAGCGGATGCTGACTCCTCCGTTCGACCGCCGCGGCGAGCGCGATCGCCTCGTCCAACGGTGGGCCATCTGCGCCGGGGTACGGCACCACCGTGGTGACTTCCGGCTCGCCGCGCGTGAGCGTTCCCGTCTTGTCGAGCGCGACGATCCGCACCTTCGCCAACTCCTCGACGTACACTCCACCTTTGATCAACACACCCGTGCGGGCACCGGTCCCCAACGTCGCCACGAGCGTGATCGGAATGGAGATCACCAGGGCGCAGGGCGCCGCCGCCACCACGAACACGGTCGCACGTTCAACCCACTGCGCCCACGATCCGGTGATCGCACCCGGGATGATCGCCAACAGCACGCCGGCGAGCAGCACAGCCGGACTGTAGCGCGCGCCAAAGCGCTCGATGAAGCGCTGACTTCGCCCTTTCTGTTCCTGAGCCTCCTCGACCATGTGGATGATCCGGGACACTGTGTTGTCCGCGAAGGTCCGCGTGGCCCTGACCTCGAGTGCGCCTTCCTCGTTGAGGCTCCCGGCAAACACGGGGTCGCCGACGTGCTTGTAGACGGGCACGCTCTCGCCGGTCACCGGCGCCTGATTCACGCTGGACTCGCCCGCCACAACCTCGCCATCGGTCGCCATCGACTGGCCGGGCGTGACGATAAACACGTCACCGACGGCGAGGGCTTCGACCGGAATCGTCTCCTCGCGGCCGTTGCGGCGCACGAGCGCGGTCTTGGGGGTGAGATCCATCAGGGCGCGAATCGCGGACCGGGTCTTCTGTTCCGTGTAGCCTTCGGTGGCTTCCGAAATCGAGTAGAGAAACGCCAACATGGCGCCTTCCGCCGCTTGGCCCATGATGATCGCGACCACCGCCGCGGTCGCCATGAGCATCTCGATCCCGATGCGGCGTTCGTAGATCAGATCCTCGAACGCCTCACGCCCGAAGTAGTACCCACCGCTGACGGCGGACACGAGGTACAGCGCGAGTGGCAGCCAACCCGGAACATGGGCGAGACCGACGAGCCACCCGATGAGCAACAGCAGACCGGAGGCGACCGACGCCAGGACCTTCGCGTTTCGCCACGGCGATGGCGGGCCGGCGGCGCGACCCGCCTGCAACGGAAATCCCATCGCGTGCAAGCGACGCTCAATGGTCTCGCGATTGGTGGCGTCGGCATCGTAGGCGACGCGCAGTCGTGCAGACTTCGGCCACACGTGCACGTGAACGATGCCGGGCTCTCCATCGAGGCCGCGTGTGATGGCCGCGGCGTCGCTGTCGCAATCAAGGTTGGCGACACAAAGATCGATCTGTGCAGACTTCATCGGTGCTCCGGTCTAGGTGGAGGTCGAGGCGAGGGGAATGACGGCCCGGTATTTTCCGCCGAGAGAGTGCGCCGGCGGCTCCTCGGCGCGCTCAACCGTGACGTGGTCGAGCCCGCGCTCCTTGAGCACACGGGTGACCTCCGCGTGCACGGCCTGCCAGACCCGGTCCGGATCGGCGGCAGCAGCGGGTCGGAGACGCACGCGCACGTTGGCTGGCGTCGTCTGCACGATTTGGAACTGTTCAACGCCCAGTGCATCGACGACCTCGAACATCAGCGCCGGAATGGACACCAACTCCCCGCGATCAGCGGAGAAGGTGAGCACATCGGCGGTGCGCCCCTCAACTCGGATCGCGGGGAGCAGGTTCCCGCACGGACACGGATCGGGCCGCTGCAGAATGCGGTCGCCAAGGTCATACCGCCGGATCGGCTGCACGCGGTTCGCCAAGTTAGTCAGCAGGACCGTATGGGACCGCGTGTCCGGCGGCGTCGGTCGCCCGTCGGCATCGACTGGCTCGAGTACGACCCAGTCGCTGTTGACGTGCAGCCATCCGTGGTCGCAGCTGTAACTGAGAAACGGGCACTCGGTGGCGGCGTAGCTGTGGTGGACATTGACGCCGAACGCCTTCGCGATCCGGTCGTAGCCGCCTTCCGGAAGTCCTTCGGCGGAGAGCACCACCAGCGCCGGGCTGATGTGCAGCCGGCCGGCGTCCTGCTCGCTCGCGAGCTGCGCACCAACGCCTGCGTACGGCGCGAGTATGGCCGGACGGAAGCGATTGATCTGAGCGACGAGCTCACCAACGGGGGCCTGTGCAGCCAGGACCTGAACAGCCTTGTCCCCTCGTCGCTCGCACAGTCGGGCGCCCGCGACGGCTTCGGCGTAGTGCCCGCCGGTCGCACACACCATGGTTACACGTCCACCACGCGTGACAATCCTGGCGACATCACGAACGCGGAGCCACGCTCCCAGCATGTGCAATGCGAGGACGTAGGTCACGGTCATGCTGTGATCGTCCCAAAGGAAGATCCCAGGAGTCCCAGTGGTCCCCGACGTGGTGAGGGCCGTGTATCTGTCCAAGAATCGTTCGCCGATCAGACTGCGGTCACTCATGAACGCGCGCACCTTCTCGATTGTCACCGCGCGATCAGTGACCCACTCGTCGTAGCGGGCCATCAATCGCCCCTTGTCGGTAACCGGCAACAGTGTCAAGTCGTCGACCCGGTCCGGCAGCGCTTTGTAGAACTCGCGGAAATAGGGCGACTGAGCGCGGGTGTAGGCGACCATCTCGGCAAGCCGAGTTCGCTGTCGCTGCGCAATCGCCTCCTTTCCTTGCTTTCGCGCCCGTCGCGCGTCGCGCAGGAGCCAGAAGAGGCTCTCCTTCCTCATCGTTGCCTGACGTCTTCGCCGTTACTGACTGATCGTCGGCGCGCGAGGCGGTCGCCAGTACGCAGGATCCTCTCGCTGAGCAACACGACGCCGGCGATAATCGCCGTCGCGAGCCCCAGGAAGTACCTGCCCGACCCGATCGCCAGACCGATCGCGCCAACTGCCTACATAGCCGCCGCTGTCGTCAGGCCACGCACTTGAGTGTCTCCGCTCTTGAGGATCGTGCCAGCACCAAGAAAACCGAGGCCCGTCACCACGCCGGCCGCGACCCGGGACGTATCGGATCCAGGGAAAGCGGTGATGGACAACAGCGCAAAGGCGGCGCTACCCAGAGCGACCAACGCATGGGTGCGTTCGCCGGCGGCCTGACCTGCGGCTTCTCGCTCCAATCCGATCACGAATCCCTGCACTGTAGCCAGCACGAGTCGACCAATCGTTTCGAGTTCCGTCGGCACTGTGATCATCGGTGCATGGTCCTCTCGTTGACCGGGATTGCCTAGCGGCGCGCCGATGATGCAGGGGTGCCAAGGTCGCGAATTCGCACGAACCGTTCGACCGGTATGACCATCACAAGTCCGTCGCCCGCCCGGCCCGTGTGCGCAGCGCGACCGATCGCGCTGACGGTGGCGTCGACGAGTGAGTCAGGCACGACTATTTCGAGCTTCGCGAAGTCCGCTTGCACACCATCCGACGCGCGCGGGTTGTTCGGCGGTCGAGCTCCTCCGTGCGCATGCACGGTCGATACGGTGACTCCCGGCAGCCCAGGAATCTCACGAAGGGCCTCCATGACCTGTTCGAGGCGCTGAGGTCGGACAATCGCCTTCACTTCGCGCATCACAGTTCCACCTCCGCGTGTTCCCGTTCGAACCACCCATAGAGCATGGGCAGCAGTAAAAGCGTTAGAACCGTGGAGGTGATGAGGCCTCCGATCACTACGGTGGCGAGGGGCCGCTGAACCTCAGCGCCTGTACCGTGCGACAGTGCCATCGGCAGAAAGCCGAGACCTGCCACGAGCGCCGTCATCAGCACAGGCCGAAACCGCGTCAGCGCCCCTTCGCGCATGGCTTCACTGACCGACCGACCACCTTCGCGAAGCTGGTTGATGAACGTCAACATCACGACGCCGTTGAGCACCGCCACACCGAACAGTGCGATGAAACCGACACCGGCACTCATCGAGAACGGCATGCCCCGCAGGACGAGCGCCAGAACGCCTCCGGAGATGGCGAAGGGGATGCCCGTGAAGACAAGCGCTGCCTGCTTCAGCGAATTGAACGTCGTGAATAGCAGCAGAAAGATAAGAGCAAACGTCGCAGGCACGACCACCATCAAACGTTGACGCCCGCTCTCGAGGTGCTCGTACATCCCGCTCCAGTTCAACATGTACCCGGCTGGCGGCTTCACGGCAGCATCCACACGCGCTCGAGCCTCGTTGACGAACGATCCGATATCACGCCCGCGAATGTTCACCTCGACAGTGATGCGGCGCTGGCCATTCTCCCGGGCGATCTCCGCAGGACCCTCTTCATTGGTGATGTGCGCGATCTGCGCAAGCGGTACCTTTTCGCCTGAGGGTGACGCCACGAGGAGATTTCCAATGGCCGCTGGGTCGGAGCGTACCTCAGTGGGAAATCTGACAACCAAACCGAAGCGCATGAACCCTTCGAGTACCGTGGTCGCTTCGGTGCCGGCGATCGCTGATTGAATGACTTCCTGGACGTCGGCGACGTTGATGCCGTACCGAGCGATAGCGGTCCTATCAATCTTGATCTGCAGAACCGGCAGTCCGGCAATCTGCTGCACTTTTACGTCAGCGGCGCCGGGCACTTGGCGAACAACGGCCGCGACCTCATTCGCTTCACGCAGGAGGACGTCCATGTCGTCGCCGAAAAGCTTCACCGCAACATCTGACCGAACCCCCACTCCTTCGATCAGTTCCATCATGCGGAATTTGATCGGCTGCGAGATGGAAATCGCCACACCGGGAATCTGCTCGAGGTCTTCAGCAATGTCGGCCACAAGCGCTTCACGCGTGACGCCAGGACGCCACTCGGACCGCGGCTTGAGAATCGCGTACGTATCCGCCATGTCTGGGCCCATCGGATCGGTTGCGATCTCCGGCCGACCTACGCGACTCAACGTCGTCTCCACCTCGGGATACTTGCGGACCATGGTCTCGACGATCTGCGCTTGGCGAACCGCCTCGGTCAGCGAGACGCTTTTCAAACGCATGTGGTTGATCGCCAGCGCACCTTCGTCGAGCTCGGGCAGGAACTCGGATCCAAGTCTCATGAACAGAAGGCCGCAGATCAGGAGAAACACCGCTGCCGCCGCAGTCATCGACCGGCGCCGCGCCACGATATAGTCGAGTGCCCGTGCGTAGCGACGCCGCAGTGCCTCCAGCACATGATTCTCCCGGTCGTGCGCATGATCACGGAGAAAGGTCGCAGCCAACGCCGGGATCAACGTGACGCTGATAACGACGGCCCCCACCAGGGCGAGAATGACGGTCAACGCCATCGGCCGAAACATCTTTCCTTCGATACCCGCGAGCGTGAGAATCGGGATATATGCCGCGATGATGATCACCATCCCGAATAGCGCCGGCGTGAGCACTTCGCTCGCTGCGTCGCGCGTGAGGCGCAGACGCTCATCCAACGTCATGGCGCGACCGAGATGTTGCCGCTGCGCCGCCAGGCGACGTACGGTGTTCTCGATGATGATCACGGCACCATCGACAATCAGCCCGAAGTCGATCGCACCAAGGCTCATGAGATTCGCGGAGACCTTGAAGTAGTTCATGCCAATGATGGCCGCGAGCATCGACAGTGGGATCGCCGAGGACACGATGAGCCCGGCGCGAACCTGCAAAAGAAAAACGAAAAGGATGGCGATGACGAGAAAGCCGCCTTCGAGCAGGTTCTTGCTCGCCGTGTAGACGGTCTGATCGACGAGTCCTGTGCGGTCGTAGAACGGCTGGATGACCACGTCCGGAGGCAGAGACTTCTGGACTTCCGCCAGGCGAGCCTTCACGCGCGCGGTCACGGCACCGCTGTTCTCGCCCTTCAACAGGATGGCCATACCGAGAACCGTCTCGCCGCCGGCGTCCCGGGTGGCAGCCCCTTGCCGGACCTGCGATCCGACCCCGGCGGTCGCGACGTCGCGGACACGCACCGGCGTGCCGTTCTCGGTGGCGATGACGATGTTCTCGACATCGGAGATCGACCCAATGAGTCCAATCCCGCGAAGGAGTTGCTGCTCTCCGCCACGCTCGAGGTACGCTCCGCCGCCATTGACGTTGTTGCGTTCGAGCGCTTCGATGACCTGTCGGAGCGTCAGCTTGTAACCAACCAGCCGACGCGGATCGACGAGCACCTCGTATTGGCGTTCGCGGCCTCCAAAGCTGTTCACCTCGATTACGCCCGGCACGGTGCGCAGCTGAGGCTTGATCACCCAGTCGAGGATCGTGCGCAAGTCCATGAGATCGTCGGTCTGCACCGTACCCGGCAGGCGGGACGAGGCCGGCAGCAGATCGCGACCGGCGCTATCCGGCCGGCGCTCGACCGTGAACTGGTAGATCTCACCCAACCCGGTGCTGATCGGGCCGAGTTCCGGCGCAACTCCGGCAGGAAGCTCGCGCTCCGCTTCCGCGAGCCTCTCGAGCACGAGCTGTCGTGCCCAGTAGACGTCGACATCCTCTTCGAAGGTGACCGTCACTTGAGAAAGCCCAAACTGTGAGATGGAGCGAATCTCTTCCTTGCGGGGAAGACTGCTCATCGCGACCTCGATCGGAAAGGTCACGTACTTCTCCATCTCCTCGGGGGCGAACGCCGGGGCCAGCGTGTTGATCTGGACCTGGTTGCTCGTGATGTCTGGAACTGCGTCGATCGGCAATTGCGCCGCGGAATAGAGGCCGGCCGCGGTGAGAAGGACACCCCCGACAATCACCAGCATCCGGTACCGGATACTGAATTCGAGCAGGCGTTCGATCATTGCTTCTCTCCCTCTTCCTCTTCGACTCGAAGCTTCAGGCGCGACTTGAGCATCAGGGCGCCATCGGTCACGACGCGTTCGCCGGCTTTCAACCCCTCGACCGCCTCGATTGAGTCCCCAGCCGGCGCACCGACGCGGACCGCGCGTGTCTCGAAATGTTCCTCATCGACGCGGACAAACACCGTCGGAACTCCGTCAATGTCCTGTACCGCGCGCGCTGGAATGACCAGCGCTTCCTTCGCGGTCGAGATCGGGAGCGCGAGCGTGGCGAACATCTGGAGCTTGAGCCGCCCGTCGCGGTTGGCGACTTCGCAGCGAACCTTCGCCGTGCGTGTGTCTGGATCGAGCACGTCGCTGACGTTCGTCACGCGACCGGTGAACGTCTCCCCGGGGTAAGAGTCGACCATCACCTGAGCGTTCTGGCCGACGCGAATCTTCCCGATGTCCTTCTGGTAGACGTCGGCCTGAAGCCAGACCCTGGAGAGGTCCGCGACGGTGAAGAGTTCACGATCGGGGTTGATCACCTCTCCCTGCGCCGCGTGCACCTCAGTGACGACGCCGCTGAAGGGTGCCGTCACGACGCTTCGAGAGGCAGTATTCGGATCGGTGCCTTTGCGAAAGCTCTCCAGTTCTTCTTGGGAAATCCCGAGTCGACGCAATTTCCGCTCGAGACTCGTCACCGCGGCGCGGGCGCTGTTTACCTCCGCCAGCGCGCGCTGATGTTCCGCGGACCGCCGCTCCCGTTCGCCTTTCGCCACGCCGCCCATCTCAAGGAGGTTATCTGCCCGCTCCAGCGAGCTCTTCGTCACGTCGGCCTCGGCTGTCGCCCGTTCGAGTCCGGCGACGGCGGTGCGGTACTCCGAAATCAGATCGCCGGCGGTGATGCTGTCGTATGTGAGCAGAGTCTGGCCCGCTGCGACCCGGTCGCCGACGCGAACGGCAACAGCCGTGACCCGCCCGTCCGCCAAAGGTCTGATCCGTGCGAGGCGTGTCTCGTCAGGGCCGACTACGCCGGTTGTCTGAATCGTCTCGGCGACGGCACCCTGCTCCACGGGCGCGTCAGCGAGCCCCACCGCGCGCTGGATGTCCGGCTCGATCTCCAGAACGTTCGACGCGGTGGGCGCAGTCTCCTTCGCTTCAACGCCGCCTTCCTGTGCCGCCGGTCCGGCGGATGAACCAGATCGCAACCAAAACACTGCGGCGGCGAAAATGAGAGCGAGAGCTCCCGCGAGCAGCCACCACCGGCGGCCCGACGACTGCTGTGGAGTGACAGCACTGAATGTGTCTTGCGGCATCTCGATTCCGTCCTTTACTGGAGAGGGACGCCGATCGCGCGTTCCAGTGCCACGCGTGCCAGCGCCTCCTGTCGAATAGCCTCTGTGTACGCCTTCTGCGTGTCGATCAGACGCCGCTGCTCCGTGAGCACATCGAACAGTCGCACCTCACCAGCCGAATAGCTTGCGCGCAACACGTTGACGCTTTCCTGGGCCGGCTGAATCACGGTCTTACTGAACACGTCTACGGCCTGTCGCGCAGCGAGGTATCGTCCGTAGGCTCCTCTAATGTCGGCCTCAATGCTTCGGGCGATGTGTTGGCGCCGCAGCACCGCCGCCGTCTCGCGCGCGCGGGCCGCCTCGATCTGCCCCTGGTTGCGGGACAACAGAGGAAGGGTGATGGACAGCCCCCCAAACAACACACGATCGTGGTCGCGCACTTGGGCCAGCGCTCCTGAAGCGGTGAAGCCGAACTGACTGTACGACGACCGAGAGTCCGTATAGCGCACCAGCGCGGCGACGTCTGGTACGCGCTCGGCGCGAGCCAGGCGCACTTCAGCACCACTTCGCGTCTCCTCCCCGCGGGCCGCTGCTAGGTCGGGACGAGACGCAAGGCCGCGCTCCAATGCCGCGTCGAGCGTAAGTCCGGCTGGTGGCCGGTCGCCCTCAGGCTGCAGAGCCAACGGCTCGCTCAGCTCCATGCCGGCGACCACTCGAAGCGCCAGCATCTCCTGCTGCACTTCGCTCGCAAGCAGCAGACGGTCTGCCTCGAGGCGACCCACTTCCGCCTGAAGGAGCATCTGCTCGACACGCGGCGACTCTCCCTCCGACACGCGCCGCTGCGTCACCGCAAAACTCTGCTGCGTAACTTCGAACTGTTGCGCAACCGCCTCCAGATTGCGTATCGCGGCCATGGCCGCGATATAGCGGTCCTGCAGTTCGGCCCGGAGTGTTCGTTCGCGATCAGAAATCTCGAGCCGAGCCAAGTCCAGTCCAGCTCGCCCCACATCGACGCGACGGGCACGCTTGCTGCCCAACTCGAAGACATGGCCGTAGCCCACGCTGAACTCGCTTTCGCCCGGATTCCCAATCGGGGACCCGCTGCCGAACTCGGTCTCGATCACGGGATTTGGCCGAAAGCCAGCCTGGCGGAGCAGTCCCTGGGCCTCAACGGTCCGCTGTCGTGTGGCCATGAGGTCAGCGTTGCGTGAGAGCGCGAGCTGGACAAGCTGATTCACGCTAAGCCCCCTGGCCGGGTCGACGAACTGGCTGGTTGTCGTCGCTCCCGCTCCTGAGATGGCGCCATTGGCCGGCGACTGCTGGGCCAGGACTACGACACGTGCAGACAAGAACGGAATCGACAGAACGAGCCCCAGCAGGGGCACTAGTGCGTTACGCATGATGACCTTCGGATAGGAAACAGCTACGCCGATTCTCGACAGACCTGCGGACGGAGCACCAGGCACTACCCGACGGAGCTAGAAGCGCGGCGGTCGAGAGGAAGTCCGAATCGAGATGTCGGGCGATCGCAACTGCTTCAGCGGGGCCATAAGAACGAGTTCTTGGGTGACACACAACTCGGGGCGAATGACGTCCACGACTTGCGAGCGGCCAAAGCATTGCCGATCCGCCGCAGGGACCATATCGGAGCCGTGGCCGGCGCTGATCTGCGTCGCCGCTGGTCCGTGCACCGGCTGCGGAACGCAGGACGCAAACCGCGAGGTGTCCGCCAGCAGCCACACGGTCAGCAAGAGAACACCAACCCGACGCCAACGAGAAGGGATCATTCACGGCAGCTCTACGATGCGGCGGCATCGCAAAGACCGAATCGGCTGAGTACGGGCAGCTCATGGCTGTCGCGTCCGCGGCGCGAACTCGCCGTCGGCGGCGCCGCTCACCCCAATGGCCTGTCGCTTTCCCCGTTTGCAGCGCGGAAACAGTTCTTCGGTTCCTGGAGATCCGAGCAGTCTGCCTCCGTAGTCGACCTCCAACGTCGGACTTGGACGAACGAAGGCGCCGTGAAGCAGCGCCTTCGTTTCGGCCACACGTTCGCGGGCTGCAAGCAGCTCGCGATTGCGCTCCAGCGCGACCTTCACGAATTCGTTCACCGTGCGACGACCGTGCTCGGCCCGCCGTGGCGGACAGCACACACAGCACCGAGACCGCGGGCATCAACGCCTTCCACATTCGTAGCCTCCGTTTGTCCCGATCAGAGCCGCTGGCCCAGGTCGCTGGCAAGGGCCAGCAACCCGGAACCGTGAGTCCGTACGTACGTGTTGGTACGCCCGCGGATCAACGTCCGCCCGTCATAGGGGCGGCGCCAGAGACCGCGGGTGGTTTAAGAGCGGAACTGCGGAGGGTGGTACAGGGCGAGCCGTATTCCTGGACGGTCCGACGGAGGGACGTCAGGAACCGACACCGCATCCAGGTGTGGCTCGAGGAAGGCGATTGCCACGGGGCTGACGACATGGGCGCAGCAGAAACATGTGTCGGCCTGCTTGGGCGCAGTCGGCGCTTGCGAACCGTGGTGATCCGCCGCCCAACCATTCGCAGTCGCGCCGGGCCGCAGTTCGTCCTGGCAGCAGACACCCGTAGTGGCGAGGTCCAATCCCAGCCACAGTATCAGGGCGAATGCGACAGCGCGAACGACGGGAGGGTACCGATAGTGGGCCACGGCCCCATGAGTATAGCGCAACGGGCCGTGCCTGCGTCCATCGGCCATGTGCCGGAGCGACGTCACGGCTTCCTGACGGCCTTCACGACGATGCGGATCTCTGCCGCACGAGGGGCCCTTGTCTGCCGAAGCCCCGTACTTGACGCGCACGCTGTCGTATTGATGGACCAGGTCGGCCACTACTGCCGACCGCCCCTCGGCCCTCAGGCGGCCCGTGATCGTGCCGACGCGTTGCTTGGCATTGGGCTTGCCCTCCGGCACGACGCTGTAAGGCGAAAAATACTCGCCGGGTGGTCCCGGATC
>WBZQ01001261.1_pt1 | contig 11702 bp, 9 predicted proteins | sample 5204251 | NCBI WGS metagenome assembly WBZQ01 (sample SAMN12412402, study PRJNA552823) | activated sludge metagenome | isolation source: activated sludge from nitrification reactor of wastewater treatment plant... | place: USA: Virginia | collected 2017-09 | reverse complement strand
CTCGAGGCAGGCTTCGATCGAGCGGGCGATCGCCTCGGCCTGGCCGCGCGCTTCCGCGTCGATGCCGGGAAAGGCGCCCGAGGTGTCCACGAAGGTCAGGATGGGCAGGCCAAACCGGCCGGCGAATTCGATCAGGCGACGCGCCTTGCGGTAGCCCTCGGGGCGGGCCATGCCGAAATTATGTTTGACGCGGCTTTCGGTGTCGCTGCCCTTTTCGGTGCCCAGTACGACAACGGAACGGCCGTGGTAGCGACCCATCCCGCCCAGCACCGCGGCATCGTCGGCGAAGGCACGATCGCCGGCCATGGGGGTAAATTCGGTGATCAGCGCCTTGATGTAGTCGCTGGCCTTGGGCCGGTCGGGATGGCGCGCGACCTGGGTCTTCTGCCATGCGCTCAGCCTGGCATAGGTGGCGCGCAACTGCCGGTCCGCCACCGCCGTCAGGCGCGTGACCTCCTCGGCGATATTGATTCCGTTGGGCTCCGACATCCGCCGGAGCTCCTCGATCTTGCCCTCAAGCTCGGCGATTGGCTTTTCGAAGTCGAGGAAGTGGCGCATGAGGCGGGGCGTTTAGCATGATTCCCAATCGGGGGAAGACTGGGACTTTCCCGCCGGCCTATGGTAGGGTCGCACCATGAGCGAGGCGGTTCGCCTGATGGGTGCCAATGAGTTCCTGGAATGGTGCACCTTCCAGGAAGGCCGGTATGAGCTCGTGTCCGGCGTGCCTGTTGCGATGGCGGGCGCGAAGCAGGCGCATGATCTGATCGTGGTGAATGCGGTGGCCTTGTTGCGCCCGGCCCTGCGCGGTCGCCCCTGTCGACCGTTCACCGCCGATTTTGCCGTCCGCATCCCCGCCGGAAATGTCCGTCGCCCGGATGTGGGCGTCGATTGCGGCCCGTTCGAACCCGAGCGCCTTGACGCCTCGGATCCCCGGCTGGTGATCGAAGTCCTGTCGCCGTCCACCCGCACCTTCGACATGATCGGCAAGCTTCGCGACTATCAATCCGTGCCGGCCCTGAGCCACATCATCCTGATCGACCCGGAGGAACCACGCGTTCAGCACTGGTCCCGTGACGCCGGCGGCGTCTGGTCGGGTTCGGCCGCGGAGGGCCTGGAGGCCGTCATCGATCTGCCTGACCTCGGCATCCGCCTGGCTCTGAGCGATCTGTATGAGGGGCTGACGTTCAGACCGCATCCCCATCCGATGGCCGAACAGCCCGCATAGCCAGCGGGTGGTGCGCCTCCACCAGTTGGCGCAGGCGTTCGGCCTGCACATGCGTGTAGATCTGCGTCGTGGAGATATCCGCGTGCCCCAGCAGCATCTGCAAGCTGCGCAGATCGGCGCCATGCGCCAGCAGGTGCGACGCGAAGGAATGCCGCAGCACATGCGGTGACACCCGCGCGGGATCGAGGCCGGCCTCCAGCGCGATCTGCTTCAGCATCAGGAAGAATGTCTGCCGCGTCAGCGGCTGGCGCGGGTCGCGGCCGGGGAACAGCCAACGACTGGCGGTATCGGTCTCGGCGATCAGGGTGCGCGCGGCTGTCCTGGCCCGGTCAGACAGCGGCACCAGCCGTTCCCGCCCGCCCTTGCCCTTGATCAACAGCAAGGCCGCATCCGCGCTCAGCGTCGCGCGGGGCAGCGCCAGCAGTTCCGACACCCGCAGGCCGGAGGCATACAGGATTTCCAGTACGGCCCGGGCGAGGGCGCCGGGACGGCCCGGCTTGGTTTCCGCCACGGCGAGCAAGGCATCGACCTCGGCCTCGGTCAGGTACTTCGGCAGCGTCTGCGGCAGGCGCGGCGTGTCCAGCAGGGTCGTCGGGTCATCGGTGCGGCGGCCATCGCGCAGCAGGAACCGGTGGAACTGGCGCAGCGTCGACAGCCGGCGGGCGGCGGAGCGCGGGTTCAGCCCCTGCGCGGTCATGGCACCCATATAGGCTTGCAGCGTCGCGGCGTCGGCCTGCTCGACCCCCTGTCCCCGGGCGCGGGCGAAAGCCGCGAAATCCGCGAGGTCGCGGCCATAGGCCAGGATCGTGTTCCGCGCCGCGCCGCGTTCGGCGGCCAGCATTTCCAGAAACGCGTCGACCGCCTTGTCCACCTAGCGGCCCTGGAACCGCTCGTTCGGCAGGGTCTTTTCAACCGGCTTGGGCGTCGGCGTCGGCGGAAACGCGCCAAGCAGCCCCATCGCGACCACCAGCACGATCGCCCCCACACCCACGACGATCAGAAAGATGCGGCTCATGCGTCAGGCCCGTGCTCCCGCGATGAACAGGCGCGTGATGGCCTGTCCGGCTGGGGATGTGCTAGCCTTGGCGACCATGACACGCAACACCGCCTTGCAGGAGCATCCATCCCTGCCCGATTTGCTATCCGGCCGCAGTATCGTTCTGGTCGGCCTGATGGGCGCCGGCAAGACCTCGATCGGCCGGCGCCTCGCCGCGCGCCTGGGCATGCCGTTCCGCGACGCCGATGATGAAATCGAGCGCGCCGCCGGCTGCACGATCCCGGAAATCTTCGCCCGCTTTGGCGAACCCTATTTCCGCGATGGGGAACGCCGGGTGATCCGCCGCCTGCTGCAAGGTCCACCGGCCGTCATCGCCTTTGGCGGCGGCGCCTTCATGGACGCCGAAACCCGCGCCGTGGCCCGTCAGTCCGCCGTGTCGATCTGGCTGCGTTGCTCGCTTCGCACGCTGGTCCGCCGCGTCTCCGCCCGCGACAACCGCCCGCTGCTGGCCGGTGGCGACCACGAAGCCACGCTGTCCCGCCTGATGGGCATCCGCTACCCGATCTATGCCGAGGCCGATGTGATCGTTGATTGTGGCGATGAGTCGCCGGAAACCACCACCTCTGACGTCGTGTCGGCGCTGCAAGCCTGGACGCCGCCGAACCGCCTGACCGTGACCCTGTCGACCACGCAATACGACGTGGTGATCGGACCCGGTCTGCTTGACCGCGCGGGTGCGCTGCTCGCCCCCGTCCTGCCGCAGAAGCGGGCGATCATCGTCACCGACAAGACGGTCGCGCGCCTGCACCTGGACCGGCTGCTGGCCGGGCTGGCGCAGACCGGCTTCGCCACGCACACGGTTGTCGTCGAGGGCGGGGAAGCCACCAAAAGCGTCGAGACCTGGTCGAACGTCGTCGACCAGATGCTGGAACAACGGGTGGAGCGGCGCACCGCCGTCCTGGCCCTGGGTGGCGGGGTCGTGGGCGACCTGGCCGGATTCGCGGCGGCGGCGACGCTGCGCGGCCTGCCCTTCGTGCAGATCCCGACGACGCTGCTGGCGCAGGTCGATTCGTCCGTCGGCGGGAAGACCGCGGTCAACACGAAATGGGGCAAGAACCTGCTGGGCGCCTTCTACCAGCCGCGCATGGTGCTGGCCGACATGGACACGCTGGCGACGCTGCCCGCGCGCGAACTCCGCGCCGGTTATGCCGAAATCGCCAAGGCCGGGCTGATCGGTGATGCCGCGTTCTTCGACTGGTGCGAGGCGAACGGGCGCGCGGTGGTGGGCGGCGACCGCGACGCCCAGGCGGAGGCGGTGCGGCGGGCCTGCGCCTTCAAGGCCGCGGTGGTCGGCGACGACGAGCGGGAGGAAAAGCCGAATGACGGCCGAGCGTTGCTGAATTTGGGGCATACGTTCGGGCACGCGCTGGAGGCGGAGTATGGCTATGACGGCGGCCTGCTGCATGGGGAGGCCGTCGGCGTGGGCCTCGGCCTTGCCTTCAAGCTCTCCGTTCGGCTGGGGCATTGCGAGCAGGCGGACGCGGACCGGGTGGTTTCCCATGTCGCGGCGTGCGGCATGGCGGCCGATTTGCGGATGCTGAACCGGCGGTTTTCGGCCGGGACGCTGATCGGGCATATGCGGCGGGACAAGAAGGTGCGCGACGGGGCGCTGACGTTTGTGCTGGCGCGTGGGATCGGGCAGGCGTTCACCAGCGCGGATGTGCCGGTGGAGGCGGTGGCGGAGCTGCTGCGGGATGAGGGGTGTGAGGTGTAGGGGGATGTTGGACCTGCGTCGAAACACTTGAAACGAGAGGTCGGGGCGGTACAGTATTAGGCAAGCGCGAGGCGACCGGGTGGCTTCTATTCCGGGGGAGACCGCGATGCCGCCAGAGCTGATCTACCGCGCCTTCATCTCCTACAGCCATGCCGATTCTGATGCCGCCGCACGTTGGTTCGATTGGTTGCGGGCCGCCGACATTCCAGCGCCCTTTGCTGGCATGTGCACTCGACTCGGGCTTGTACCTGAGCATCTGCGGCCGGTGTGCCGCGACCGGTTGAATTTTTCGCCCGGCAAGGAACTGAGCGCGCAGACGCGGCAGCATCTGGATCAGTCGTGGACATTGGTACTGCTGGCCTCGCCTGCGTCTGCGGCCAGCGCTTATGTGAACGAGGAGGTCCGGTATTTCCGCTGGATGTACCCGGATCGCCCGATTGTTCCGGTGTTGATCGGTCCAGCAGACGCGGCGTTTCGCACGATGCTGCCGCCCGCTCTTGCATTCACCCTGGACACAGCAGGAAACGTGACTGATGTGGAATACAACTTGATTGCGGTTGACCCGAGACCTGAAGGTGATGGGCCATTAATGGCGCTGGCCAAGTTGGTCGGGCAACTTGTCGGGTTCGACGATGACTTACAGCGGCAGTGGGTCGAGTTTGAGTTGAACCGAGCAAAATCAGCAGAGCAGAAGAAGGATCAAGAACAACGCGGGCAAGCCGATCACCGACGCGCACAAGGTATCACCATTGTAATCGCCTTGCTCGGGGCGATGGTAGCAGGCTCGTGGTGGGCAGCCCGAAAAGATCACGCTCAGGAAGCAATCGTTCCGGCGATTCAGCGGATCGAGACCATGCAGCGGGCCATCTTGACCGGTGAAGGTCCTGCCTCGATCCAGGCCGTGGCTGAGTTCCGTGCGTTATTGCGACGATTTGCTCCTGATATAGATATGGTCCCAGCTGAGAAGCTTCCTACCCTCCTCCTGCGCATCCTTACTACTTTGCGTACCCCCGGGGTTGATCCGAATGACTTCGCGGGTGCGGTGCGGGAGGCGTTGCGTCAGGCAAAGGACCGTATTAACCAACTCGATTTTGTGGGTGCGGCATCCGTGTTGGATGCGGAACTAGCGCGCTCCGAGGCGCAAGCGCGCGACCGTGCTGCTCTGCTGGCCGAACGAGGCCGGGTGGCACGATTGCAGTTGAAGTATCGAGAGTCCGCGCGGTTTTACAGACAAGCCAGTGATGCGGTGGCGTTTGATCCGCAGATGGCTTGGTCGTATGAAATGTCGGCGGCCGACGTATTGTATGACCAGGGCAACGAGTTCGGTGATAACGAAGCCCTCCACGAGGCGATCGTCACTTATCACACCACGCTTCGCCGTGCCCCCCGTGATAGCCGTCGCGACGACTGGGCGTCCACTCAATACAATCTCGGGATCGCGCTTCGGACGTTCGGACGACGCGAAAGCAATGCAACGCGGCTCGAAGAGGCCATAGCCGCCAGTCGTGCAGCCCTGGAGGAACGAACTCGTGAGCGGTTGCCGCTTGAATGGGCCGCAGCTCAGAACAGCCTCGGCGTTGCGTTAAGAGCCCTCGGCGAGCGCGAGACCGGTACCACGCGGCTGGAGGCGGCAGTCACGTCCCTTCGCCTTGCCCTTGAGGAACGAACCCGCGAGCGCGTGCCGCTGGATTGGGCCGAGACCCAGAACGACCTGGGTACCGCGCTCACGACCCTCGCGGAGCGCGAAAGCGGTACCGCTCGGCTGATGGAAGCGGTCGGTACCCTTCACCTTGCTCTGGAGGAACGAACTCGAGAGCGCGTGCCGCTGGATTGGGCCAGGACCCAGGCCAACTTGGGAACCGCGCTCACGATCCTCGGTGGACGCGAAATCGGAAATGCCCGACTGGAGGACGCCGTAGCTGCCCTTCGCCTCGCCCTGGAGAAAACCGCCCGCGAACGTGTGCCACTGGATTGGGCGGGGCTCCAGAACAATCTGGGCATTGCGCTCGCCATCCTCGGTGGACGCGAGAGTAGCATTGCCCGAGTGGAGGAAGGTGTCGCCACCCTTCGCCTCGCATTGGAGGAACGAACTCGCGAGCGTGTACCACTTGAATGGGCCGCAACACAGAGTAGCCTCGGTTACGCGCTTTCGATGCTCGGCGATCTTCAAAGCAGCACCACGCTGCTGCCGGAAGCGGTCGCCACCTTACGCCTCGCCCTGGAGGAACGAACTCGCGAGCGCGTACCGCCGGATTGGGCCGGGACCCAGATCAACCTGGGCATCGCGCTCGGAACCCTCGGCAAAATCGAGAGCAGCACCGCCCGGCTCGAGGAGGCGGTCGCCACGTTTCGTCTCGCCCTGGAGGCAACGCCCCGCGAGCGCATGCCGCGCGACTGGGCCGGGACCCAGGCCGAACTGGGCATCGCGCTCAGGACCCTCGGCGGAATCGAGAGCAGCGCCGCCCGGCTCGAGGAGGCGGTCGCCACGTTTCGTCTCGCCCTGGAGGAAACGACCCGTGAGCACGCGCCACGCGAGTGGGTGGCCATCCAGGCGAATCTGGGCATCGCGCTCGGGACCCTCGGAGGGATCGAGAGCAGCATCGCCCGGCTGGAGGAAGCGGTCGCCGCGTTTCGTCTCGCCCTGGAGGAAACACCCCGCGAGCGCATGCCGCGCGACTGGGTTTCGAGCCAAATCAATCTGGGCATCGCGCTCCGGACGCTCGGCGAACGTGAGAGCATTACCGCCCGGCTCGAGGAGGCGGTCGCCACCTTTCGTCTCGCCCTGGAAGAAACGACCCGCGAGCGCGCGCCACGCGACTGGGTGGAGATCCAGGTCGATCTAGCATTAGCGCTCTGGCGTCTCGGTGACCGTGAAGGCGGTACCGCGAGGCTGGAGGAAGCCGCGAAGTTGGTACGTTCTGCGTTGCACGTGTGTGAGAACGACGCGCGTCTGATTCTATGCGTAATACACCGTCGTTATCATCAGAGCATTGTCCAGGCAATCGCAGCTCGGCACAGCGGACTATGGGTTCTGCAACAACGTGTTGATGCCGCGCGTAGAGATCTTGCTTCGTCATCACGCGACGACGCGCCATCGGAGTGGGCGAACGCACAACTCGACCTTGCGGACGCCTTGGCCAAGATCGGTGAACAACTTGGCTCTCCTGGACATCTAGAGGAGGCAATCGCGCGCGCCGACGCCGTCATCGAAATCTACAAGGAATGGCAGTCGACTGAACGCGCGGTCGCGCTTGGAACACGGGTGGCGGAACTCAAAGCGAAGCTGACCGATTGGTCCACACGGTGACCGGCGCCGCCACAAATTTGTTGGGCATTGCGGTGACGTTCCTGCTCCCCCAACCTGGACCCAAACCCCAAACCCAAGCATCGTCCCGCCAGCACGAACGGGGGAACCATCCATGCGCCTGCAAGGCCGAACAGCGATCATCACCGGCGCCGCGGGCGGCATTGGCGGCGCGGTCGCGCGTCGTTTCGCCCAGGAAGGTGCCGATCTCTGCCTCGCCGGGCGGCGCGGTTGCGCGGAAACAGCCCGTGACGTCGCCGCCATGGGCCGGCGCGTGATCGACGTGCAGACCGATGTCACCGACAAGGCGCAGAACGAACGCATGGTCGCCGCCGCGCTGGAAGCGTTCGGCAAGGTCGACATCCTTGTGACCGTCGCGGGCGTCGTCTCCCAGGGTAACGCCGAAACGCTGGCCGAAGCGGAGTGGGACCGGGTGATGGCCGTGAACCTGAAAGGCGTGTTCCTCTCCTGCCAGGCCGTGATCCCCACCATGCGCGCCGCCCGCTATGGCCGGATCGTCAATATCGGCTCGTTGCTTGCCAAGAACGGTGGCAATCCCAGGCCCTGGATCGACCGGTCCGAGCAGACCCGCGCCGGCAATGTCGCCTATGGCGCCGCCAAGGCGGGCGTGCACGCGATCACGCTGTTCTTGGCCAAGGAACTCGCCGCCGACAACATCACCGTGAATTGCGTCGCCCCCGGCCCCATCGCGTCGGCCATGACCACCAACCTGCCGGACAGCTTCAAGTCCCTGCTGCCCGTCGGCCGTCTCGGCCGGCCCGATGAAGTGGCGGACGCTTGCGCCTATCTGGCCGGCGAAACCGCGTCCTTCACGACCGGGGAAATCCTGGACGTGAACGGCGGCGCCTGGATCGACTGAGGAAACACGGAAATGGAAACCGATATCGTCGTCGTCGGCTGCGGCATCGCCGGCCTCTCGGCCGCCGCCGCGGCGCATGAAGCCGGCGCCCGCGTCATCGTGCTGGAACGCGCGCCCAAGGACGAACGGGGCGGCAACACGCGCTATACCGAAGCCTATCTGCGGATGAACTCGATCGACCAGGTCTCGGACGATTTCGAGGAGAAGCAGGCGACCTTCGGCGGCGGGCATCTCGATCCGTCCCTGGTCGACCTGGCGTCAACCGAGCGGACGTATTGGCCGGCGATCCTGAAATCCATGAGTTTCGCCGATCCCGAGGTGATCGCGACCTTCGCGGAAAATGCCGGCCCGGCGCTGCGCTGGTTGCAGGGCAAGGGCGTGCGGTTCGACTTCCTGCCGACGGCGTTCATCACATCCTCCACGTCGCGGCTGCTGCCGATCGGCGGCGGGCTGGCGATGGTGGAAGCCGTCTGCGCCTGGCTGGAAGCCCAGAACGTGCCGGTCCTGTATGAAACCGCCGCCCGCGACCTGATCATGAACGATGACGGCTCGGTTGGCGGCATCCGCGCCGTGGGCGCCCGCAACAAGCCGGTCAACATCCGTGCCAAGTCCGTGATCCTGGCCTGCGGCGGGTTCGAGGGAAACCAGGAAATGCAGGCCCGCTATCTGGGCCCGCGCGCGCTGTTCCTGCGCCCGATCTGCCGTGGCGGCAACTACAACAAGGGCGAGGGCATCCGCATGGCGCTGGATATCGGCGCCGCCCCCTGTGGCGATTTCGGCGGCTGGCACGCCGAACCGATCGACCCTCGGTCGGGCATTTCCGAGCCCGCGATCTTCATCTTCCCCTACGGCATCCTTGTGAACCGCGAGGGCCATCGCTTCATCGATGAGGCGCCGACCACCGTCGATGCATGCTATGAGGAGATCACGCGCCAGATCCACTACCAGTCCGACGGGATGGCGTATTGCATCCTGGACGGGAAGATCACCGACGTGCCCGGTTATCACCGCGCCATCAAGACCGACCAGCCGCCGATCGAGGCCGCGACGATCGCGGACCTCGCCCGCAAGCTGGAGATGCCGGTGGCGGCACTGGAAGCGACCATCGCTGCCTACAACGCCGCTTGCGCCGCGGGCACGTTCAAACCGCTGGAGACCGACGGCCTGGCCACATCCGGCCTGGAACCGCCCAAATCCAACTGGGCGCGCCCGATCGACACGCCGCCCTTCCACGCCTACCCGATCATTTCCGCCAACGTGTTCACCTATGGCGGCCTGAAGGTCACGCCCGACGCCCAGGTCGTGAACGCGGATGGGGAGGTGATTCCGGGCCTGTATGCGGCCGGGGAGACGATGGGGATGTTCTATCGAACCTATACCGGCTCCACCTCCGTCCTGCGCGGCGCGGTGTTCGGCCGTATCGCCGGCCAGCACGCGGCACGTCTGTCGAACGGATAGGCGGTGGGTGATCGGAACCTGGTGCGCGCCGTCTTATCGTCTGGCGCACACGCTGTTACGGTCCGCGCCGCCTGAACCCCTAACAGCCCGGAGCCGACAGCATGCGCAATGACGAGGAAATCTGGCGTCTGGTCGATGCCAAGCAGGGTGATTTCATCGAACTCTCGGACCGCGTCTGGGGCATGCCGGAGCTCTGCTACGCCGAACACCGCTCCTGCGCGGAACACACGGCGATGCTGGAGGCGCAGGGGTTCCGCGTCACCCGTGAGGTCGCAGGCATTCCGACCGCGGTGATGGGGGAGGCCGGCGACGAAGGCCCGGTGATCGCGATCCTGGGCGAGTATGACGCTCTGCCCGGCCTGTCGCAGGAAGCGGGCGTCGCCGAACCAAAGCCGCTGCCCGGCCCCGGCTATGGTCATGGCTGCGGGCACAATCTGCTGGGATCGGCGTCGATGCTGGCGGCGACCGCGGTCAAGGACTACCTGGCGAAGAACGGCCTGAAGGGGCGCGTCCGCTACTATGGCTGCCCGGCCGAGGAAGGCGGCGCGGCCAAGGGCTTCATGGTGCGCGACGGCGCGTTCAAGGACGTGGACATCGCGATCTCCTGGCACCCGGCCGCGTTTTCCGGCGTCAACGAGCCCGTGTCGCTGGCCAACACCCGCATCGACTTCGCCTTCACCGGCCGGTCGTCGCACGCCGCCGCCGCGCCGCATCTGGGCCGCAGCGCGCTCGATGCGATCGAGCTGATGAATGTCGGCGTGAACTACATGCGCGAACACATGCCGTCCGACGCACGTATCCACTATGCCTACCTGGATGCCGGCGGCATCGCGCCCAACGTCGTGCAGGGCTTTGCCAAGATCCGCTACCTGATCCGCGCCCGCAACCTGCCCGAGCTCAACCGGCTGATCGAGCGTGTGCGCAAGATCGCCGATGGCGCCGCGCTGATGACGGAAACGACGGTCGAGGCGAAGGTCGTGTCCGCCGTGTCCAACCTGCTGGCCAACACGCCGCTGGAAAAGGCGATGTACGACAACTACCTGCGCCTCGGCCCGCCGGAGTTCGACGCGGCCGACCGCGCCTTCGCCGCCGAGATCCAGGCGACCCTGTCCGAGGAAGATATCGAGACGGCCTATCGCAAGGTCGGGCTGACGCCGAAGGATGGCACGCCGCTGTGCGACGTGATCGTGCCGCTGGACGCGAAGACCGCCCCGATGATGGGATCGACCGATGTCGGTGACGTGAGCTGGGCCGTGCCGACGGTGCAGGCGCGCGGCGCGACCTACGCGATCGGGACGCCTGGTCATTCCTGGCAGCTGACGGCGCAAGGCAAGATGCCGGCGGCGCACAAGGGTCTGGTGCATGTGGCGAAGGCCATGGCCGGCACCGCGCTGGACGCGCTGACCAACCCCGACCTGCTGGCGCAGGCGAAGGCGGACCACCAGGCGCGCCTCAAGCGGTCACCCTATGTCTGCCCGATCCCCGACGACGTCACCCCGCCGATCGGGATGTCGGCCGACTGACGCGCCTTCGCGCTGACCGCAAGCGGTCAGTGCGCCCTGGCTGGTTGTCCTGTCGCGCGGTTCACACGCTGTGGCATGCCGAGCCGAGTGCTATGGCAGGCCGGCGCCGGGGACCTGGACGGTGGTGATCTCGATCGCGCCGTCCGTGGTGCCGGCGCGAGTCGGGCCGCTGCCGGTCGCGGTGCAGATGAACAGGGTCTTGCGGTCGGGGCCGCCCAGCATGCAGGCGTAGGCGTTGCGGCCGGGGAGAGGGATGGTGTCGGTGATCTCTCCGCCTTCCTTCACGCGGACGACGCGGTTGGTGCGCGGATCGGCCACCCAGATCGCGCCCTCGGCGTCCAGGCAGATGCCGTCGGGGACCAGGGTCGGGGATTGGGCGAAGATGCGGCGGTTGGTCAGCGCGCCGTCGGGGGCGATGTCGAACGCGGTCAGGCGGTTGCCCATCGTTTCGCCGATGATCAGGCGCTTGCCGTCCGGGGTGATGACGGCGCCGTTGGGAAACAGCATGTCGTCAGCGACGACGGTGACGACCGCTACCGGC
>WBZQ01002526.1_pt1 | contig 11703 bp, 5 predicted proteins | sample 5204251 | NCBI WGS metagenome assembly WBZQ01 (sample SAMN12412402, study PRJNA552823) | activated sludge metagenome | isolation source: activated sludge from nitrification reactor of wastewater treatment plant... | place: USA: Virginia | collected 2017-09 | reverse complement strand
AAGGAATGCTCCTCGCGGAGCTCGATCCAACGCCGTTTCAGGCGATCGCCGACCAACGTCGGGCCGATCTTGAAAGGTCGAGGGTCGAGCTTCGAAACGCAGAGCTCGCCATGGCGCGCGCTAAGAGCCTTGCTCAGCAGAGGCTCTTGGCTCAGGCCGAGCTGGATGCGGCGGAGACCAACCGCGACGCGGCGCGGGCGGCGGTTCAGCAGGGCGAAGCCGCTCTCCGTCAGGCCCTGACGAACCTCGCGTACACCAAGATCGCTTCGCCAATCGACGGAATCGTGGTCGACCGCCAGATGGACGTGGGCCAGACCATCGCGGCGTCGTTTCAGGCCCCGACGCTCTTCACGATCGCGCAGGACCTCACCAAGATGCAGGTGCTCACGAACATCGACGAGGCGGACATCGGTCGCATCACGATTGGTCAGAGGGCCTCGTTCACGGTGGACGCGTTTCCGGACACGCCGTTCACCGGGTCGGTCTCCCAGGTCCGCCTTTCCCCGCAGACCGTCCAAAACGTGGTGACGTATCCGGTTCTGATCGACGTCGCGAACCCGAACGGCAGGCTCAGGCCGGGCATGACCGCAAACGTGCAGGTCCCGGTCGAGACCCGCGAGGGCACCCTCCGTGTTCCGAACGCTGCGCTACGGTTTAGGCCGGAGGCGGTCGACGTCTTGACGTCGAAGGCAGTGGCCTCCGCGGATTCGAAGCCCGCCAAGCCCGAACAGCCGGACGCGGCCGGTCCCAACGGTCAGGAGGGCACCCGTGAAGACCCGCGCGGAACCGGATCGAGAGCCGAGGGCAAGCGTGGGCCGCGGGAAGGGGCGCGAGCCGGCGCGACGCGATCAGGGCGACCGAGTGGCGGGCGGCGGCAGGCGGTTCTCTATGCCGAGATCGCCGGCGGAAAGCTCCGGGCGATTCCCGTCACGACTGGTATCACGGATGGCACCGTCACGGCGATCGAATCGTCCGAGCTGAAGGAAGGCGATGAGATCGTGGCCGGCCTCGTGACCGCAAGGGCCTCGGACTCTTCGTCGCGGCCCGGCGCAGGTGCGGGTTCGCCGCAGCGGCGACCGTTCTGAACGGTTCGTGGACGCCTGACCCGATGTCGTCGCCTCCGGTGATCGAGCTTGTCGACCTGACGCGCGTTTACAGCCTCGGCGAGACCGAGGTGCGGGCGCTCGACGGGGTGTCCCTGCGGGTCTTCACAGGCGAGTTTGTCGCGGTGATGGGGCCGTCCGGCTCGGGGAAGTCGACGTTCATGAACATCGTGGGTTGTCTGGACCGGCCGACCTCGGGGCGCTATCTCTTGGAGGGCACGGACGTGTCCTCGCTCGACGCGGATGAGCGCGCCGAGATCCGCAACAGCAAGATCGGCTTCGTGTTTCAGAGCTTCAACCTGCTGGCGCGAACGACCGCGCTCGAGAACGTCGAGCTGCCGCTGCTCTATTCACGAGAGGGCTTGGACGACCAAGCCTCACGGGCGCGCGCCCTCGCTTGCCTGGGGCGCGTGGGTTTGGCCGAGCGCTGGGATCACACATCCGCGCAGCTTTCCGGCGGGCAGCAGCAGCGGGTCGCGATCGCGCGAAGCCTCGTCAACGATCCGGCAATCCTGCTGGCCGACGAGCCCACGGGAAACCTCGACACGAAGACCTCCGAGGACGTGATGGCGGTCTTTCAGGCCCTCAACGGAGAAGGGCGCACGATCGTCCTGATCACACACGAGCCGGACATCGCGGCGTTCGCGAAACGGATCATCACGTTTCGGGATGGCCGGGTGGTTTCCGATGTGCCCGTCGTCGAGAGGCGGTCCTCGCCGTGAAGAAGGCCCGCAACATCCTCCGCGTCGCGTTCCGGGCGCTGGCCCGGAACAAGCTGCGCTCGCTCCTGACCACCCTCGGCATCATCATCGGCGTCGCCTGCGTGGTCGCGACGATCGGCATCGGAGAAGGCGCGCGTCTCCAGAGTGAAAACCAGCTTCGCTCTTTGGGGACGAACTTCCTGATGGTCTTTCCGGGCGCGGCAACCTCCTCCGGCGCGCGCATGGGAATGGGCGCTAGCTCGAAGCTCTCAGAGGGGGACGTGGATGCGATCCGCCAGGAAGTCGGGACGGTCTCCTATGTCTCGGCCACGATCCGAACCGTGGGCCAGGTCGTGTATGGAAACCAAAACTGGTCGACCTCGATTCAGGGCGGCGAGGTCGACTGGCCGCTGATCCGATCCTGGAACGTCGAGTCCGGCCAGTTTTTCACCGACCAGGACAACCGGGCCGCGGCGAAGGTGTGCCTTCTGGGGAAGACCGTGGCGGCGAGCCTCTTCGGCGACGAAGATCCCGTCGGCAAGACCGTCCGGCTGAAGAACATCCCGTTTCGGGTCGTCGGGGTTCTGGAGAGGAAGGGCGGCTCGGCAATGGGTCAGGATCAGGATGACTTGGTGTTGGCTCCCTACCAGACGGTCCGGACCAAGATCATGGGTACGACCGCCGTCGGACTCATCATGGCGTCCGCGGTCTCAAACGAGCTCGTCACGCAGGCACAGGAAGAGATCACGGCTCTCCTGAGGCAGCGACATCGCATCAACCGGGCCGCGGGCCAGGAGGACGACTTCTCGATCCGCTCGCAGACCGAGATGCTTCGCCAGGCCGAGGAGCAGAGTCGAACGATGAGCTATCTCCTTTGGTCGATTGCCGGCGTTTCGCTTCTCGTGGGAGGCATCGGGATCATGAACATCATGCTGGTCTCGGTGACCGAGCGGACGCGAGAGATCGGCGTGCGAATGGCGATCGGCGCCAAGGGGCATGACATCCGGGCGCAGTTCCTGGTCGAGGCGGTCGTGCTCTCGATCGCCGGAGGAACGCTTGGAATTGCGCTCGGAATCGGCATCCAAAGGGCGGTCGCGAACCTAGCGGGATGGCCAGTGTCCCTGGGGACCAGCGCGATCACGCTCGCCTTCGCGTTCTCGGCGCTTGTCGGGATCGCGTTCGGTTTCTATCCGGCTCTCAAAGCCTCGCGCCTCGATCCGATCGAGGCGCTTCGATACGAATGAATTCTGGCCATCAACCGAAAGAAGGGGAAAAAGGACGATATGAAGCACTCATTCTCAACACGACCCCAAGCCGCAGGGCTCGTTCTGGGGCTCGCCACGGCGATGCTTGCGGGCTGCGCCGGCTCGGGAACACCCGCGCCCGAGAGCGCGGCCGTGGCCACAAAGACTGGGGGAAAGGCGGACGCCAAGACCGAGGGTCAGAAGAAGGACACGCCGAAGAAGAAGGACGAGCCCAAGGTCGATTGGCTCGTCGACGAGGAGGGGCGGCAGTACCAGCTGGACAAGCTTCCGAAGAAGGGCGTCAAGCACACCAAGATCGAGGGGAACAAAGTCCGAACGGTCTGGGGAATCGTGGTCGATCTCGCGAAGGAGGACGACGATTACTTCTACGTCAAGCTCTATAAGGTCGAGGACGTCCCGCCCCCGCCGCCTTCAGGCCCCACGCCGGAGCAGAAGGCCGCGATTGAGAAGAGCTACGAGGTCTCGATCAAGACGAGCGACACGCTGCGGCTGGTGCCCTTCGAGACCGGGCTCCCGACCACCGGCCAGTGGCGGCACGGCTTTCGGCTCGCGGACATCAACGAGGACGGGCATCTGGACGTGATACACGGGCCGGAGCGCAAGCGGCCGGGCCACCCCATGATCTTTCTCGGCGATGGCAAGGGAACGTGGCGGCGATGGACCGAGGCGACCTTCCCGCCGTTTCAGTTCGACTACGGCGACGCCGTGGCCGCCGACTTCGACGGCGATGGCCACCTGGATCTCGCCCTGGGAATGCACCTCAAGGGCGTGGTCGCGCTTCGAAATGACGGCAAGGGCCACTTTGAGCTGTGGAGCGACGGCATCCCGGCAAACGGAATCACGGTGGAGGACAAGAGCGCGTTCTCATCGCGCGCGATCGCCGCGGTCGACTGGAATCGCGACGGGAAGGTGGACCTCCTCGCGTTTGGCGAAGGCCCGCGGCCGATGCTCTCGCCGCTCGGACCAAACGAACGATCGTCCTCCCGCGGCGTGATGCTGTTTCTCAACGAGGGGAAGGGCCGATGGACAAGGAGGGCGGACGGGACCCAATCGGGCAACCTCCCGTTTGGCGATGGCATGGTCGTGGCCGACATCGACGGCGACGGGCGGCCGGACTTTTTGACCGCGACCTCGGCGGCGGGCCTCGCGGACATCCTGTGTACGGCCAACGAGAGCGACCTTTGGATCTGCAATCCGATCGAGGGGACTCGCCCGTTTTCCTATATTCGAGGAGTGGCCGTCGCCGACTTCGACCGCGATGGGCGCGCCGACATCGCTCTCGGCTATCAGAGCTTTGAAGGGGAGGAGTGGCGTTCGGGTATCGACGTCTTCTTGCAAAAGAAGCACCTCGTGTTTGAACGCATGACGCTCTGGTCGGAGAAGAGCCGGGAGGGCGTCTGGGCCCTCGGCACGGGCGATCTCAACGGAGACAAGGCTCCCGACCTCGTAGCCACGACCGGCGACGCTCGCGTCATGGTCTTCTTAGGGAACGGAAAGGGAGGCTTCATGCGCGAGACGCATCAGCCGAACCCGCCCATCAGCGCCTGCCGCGGTTCCCACATCGAGATCGCCGACCTGGATGGCGACGGGCGCGACGACATCGTGGCGTCGTTCGCCGGGGAGCCCGAGGGTGGCAAGGGTCCCTACGGCCCGGCGGCCGGTGGCTGTCCCGGGGATGGGAGCATCCGCGCCTGGAGATCCGTCAAGAAATAATTATGTGGATGAGCCATATTTTCGCCTCGTGGGGCTTGACATCCACGACGTAGCGACATAATGTTCACCCGGACAAATCTTGCGAGATGGGGCGGCCACCCCCAGTAGAATGGCTGGTCCGAGTTTCTACGCGAAGATGAAGAGATACGAAAGGGAGGACGATCAATCATGAGAAAAACGTTGCTCGCGGTCGGGATGCTGGGGATCCTGGCCATCGGAAACCAAGCTCGCGCGGTCATTGGAACCGTGGATGCGGTCCCCGCCGCCACGCTCCTGTTGCCGTACTTCGAAGTGAACCTCACGAACCCGAACGGCGGGCAGACCCTGATGTCCGTAAACAACGCTTCGGCGACGGCGGTTCTCGCGCACGTCACGGTATGGACCGATCTCTCGGTTCCGGTTCTCGACTTCACCATCTACCTCACCGGCTACGACGTTCAGACCATTAACCTGTACGACATCTTCGTGAACGGCGCGCTTCCGCGAACGGCGTCGGCTGGACAGGATCCGACCGATACGATCAGCCCTAGGGGTGCCTACAGCCAGGACATCAACTTCGTGAGCTGCAATGGCATTCTTCCGTACACGCCGCTTCCGGCCAACTACCTCGCGCACCTGCAGACGTCGCTGACCGGAAAGCCCTCGGCGTTCTTCAGCGGCCTGTGCTCGGGGAGATCGGACTACGGCGACAACATCGCACGCGGCTACATCACCGTGGATACCGTCAACGCCTGCCAGGTGCTCTTCCCTTCGAGTGTCGGTTACTTCCTCAGCGGTGGACAGGGCATCGCGACCAACCAGAACGTGCTTTGGGGCGACTACTTCTACGTGAACAGCGAGCAGAACTTCGCCCAGGGCGATACGCTGGTTCACATTGAGGCGAGCGGCACGGATTCGAGAACCTCGGTCGCGGGTCGGTATACGTTCTACGGCCGATACGTGGCCTGGCTCGCGGCGGACAACCGTGAGCCTCTTACAACCAACTTCGCGGCGCGCTTCATTCGCGGTGGCACGTTCACGGGTGGAACCAGCCTGATCACGTGGCGCGACTCGAAGGTGAATCAGGGGCCCTTCACGTGCCCGGCCACGCTGGGCGTGCGGCCCTCCTGGTATCCGCTTTCTCAGGAGCAGGTCGTGATCTTCGACGAACAGGAGAACCCCGAGGCGCAGTCGGTCTGCACGGTTTCGCCCTGCGTCCCGGGCCAGTCCCTGACCCCATTCCCCAGCGAGGCGCAGCGAACGGTCGTCGGTGGCGCCTCGCTTCCGGTGACGCCAAACTTCGGCTGGATCTACGCGAACCTCAATCAGACGAATGCGGCGGCTGGTAACAACCCAGCGGTCGACCCGCTCGCCGCCCAGGCTTGGATGAGCATCGTCATGGATGCCTCCGGTCGCTTCAGTGTCGGCTACTCGGCGATCCAGCTGGATAACGCCACGGCCGCCAGCCACGTACGCATCGGGCCCTAGCCCCTTTTTCTGTTGGGCCCGGCCGGGAACGGTCGGGCCCAACATTCCCCGCCCCTGCGATCTTGAGCAGGTTGGCCTCGAAGCGTGGGATTTTTCGTTTCGGAAAACACTAGCACACGAACAGGGAGGTAAGTCACGTGAAAGGTCCATACCACAACGAACGACGCCACACCTTTACCGGTCTTGAGCTTCGCGGTACCCGTGCGGCGTGGACCGTCGGCCTGGCGCTTTCCCTGATTGCGCTCCTTCCCAGCCCTGCGAGTGCGCAGCAGTGCGATCGCTCCGGTTGTCAGCCGAGCACGTGTGCCCAGCCGGCCCGACCGGCTCCTTCAACGCTCTGGGGAGACTTGGAAGCGATCGATCCCAACCCGCTCCCGGCCGACCGGGATGCAAGCGCGTTTCGCTTCAATAACGCGACGTTCGAGAGCAAGAACTGGTTCGTCGCGGTTGACGTCGAAACGGATCCGAACGATGGCAAGGATTACCTGTTCACGGGACTGGCTCACGGCTTTCAGGTCTGGAGCCTGGCGAACCCGGCCAGCCCCACGCTGACCGGGCAGGTGCGCATCTCGGGTTTCCCGTTTCGCGAGTCGGATCCCCACGTCTTCCATCCCCTTTTCGACGCGGATGCCACCGAAGACACCTCAATGGCCGCGATCGCGGGCACTGGCGGCACCGGAATCACGGTGTTCGACCTCTCGTCCAAGTCGAGCCCGCGGGTTGCCTATCAGAACCATGAGAAGGAAGCCAAGCAGGTCTACGTGACCTCCCAAATCACAGGCCAGGGAAAGAGACATTTTGGTTTCCTGGCCGTCACCCAGGGCAGTCCGACGGCCGGGCTTCTCGCCTTCGATATGACTGCGGCCAAGGCCTTCACAAGCTGCGCGGAGACAACCCCCGATGGGGCGACTCAGTGTGCGGGCGTCTACCTCGGACGGGTTGGAACCAAGACGTATGCCGAGTACGTGGACGGCGTTGACAGCTACGTGGTCGTGAGCGCTGGCGCCCAGCGCGGCCTCGAGATTTGGGATATCTCGAACATCGCGAACCCGCCGAACCGTTTCCAGCTGAAGCTCTCGGGTCTCTCGACTAAAGCCGTCTATGGCGTCGCCATGTGGACGGACGTCGGCCAATACTACCTGGGCGCGATAAGCTCGACGGGGCTTGCCTATACCCTCGAGATCTACGATGTGACCTGTTATCTGACCGGCTCCTGCGGCTCGACCCTGACCACCCAGCCACTCTCGGTTTTCCCGGTGACGCGGGGGAGCGTCGAGCAGCTGCTTACGTACTCGCGAAGCGCAGCCAAGTCGTTCCTCTACGTCGGGTCTGACGACCAGTGCAGCAGCGGAACGCCTCAGCGCGAGTTCTTTCTCGACGTGTCGAACCCAAGCGATCCGAGGAACCTCTCAAGCGCCGCCTACTTCGATTGGTACTACCGCGGGAGCGCGACCGGCTTCAACTACATGACGCCAAGGGCCGCCAAGATCAAGGGCGAGTACCTCTATCGTGCTGGCTTCTCGATCATGGACGTTCACCGGGTCCGGGTGAATCAGCCGCCGACGGCCCCCGCGATCGGAAGCCTCTCCCTGACTCCATCGACGCCGGCCGTTTGCCAAACCGTGACCGTAACCGCCAACAATGTGACCGGGTATCCAACGCCCAGCTACACGTGGAGCGTGACCAACCAAGCCGGCACGACCAACCCGGTCAGCAACAGCCCGTCCTTGACCCTGCCTTCCGTGATCGCAGGGCCCTACACGGTGCAGGCCACGGCGACCAATACGGTCGGCTCTGACACCAAGAGCATCGGTTTCACGCCGACGGCGCCGCCAGCGCTTCCCGCGGACGGGACGTTTACGCCGACCAACGACGCGTTCAGCGCGGGGACGGTGACGTTCCACGTGAATGTACCGGGAGCCTCGGAGTGGAGTTGGGACTTTGGAGACGGCGCGGGGTTCCGGGCCTACACGAGCGATCCGGTGACGGGTCCGAACCCGACGAACGCCTACACGACGACGGGGGCGAAGACCGTGCGGGTGAAGGTCCGGAACTGCGTGCAGCCGGAGAAGACGAGCGGGCCGCTCTCGATCAACATCGTGACGATCACGCCGCTGCAGGCGGCGTTTCAAGCGCAGGGATGCCAGTTCGGGTTCTGCGTGTTCACGGTGAACCAGTCGATCACGTTCACGGATTCATCGACGGGGGCGCAGACGTGGAAGTACGACTGGGACGGTAACGGGACGGTCGATCAGGTTTCGACGACTCCGATCGGGAGCCATACGTACGCGTCGATCGGCACGTACTCGCCGAAGCTGACGGTGGAGCGAGGCGTGGAGACGAACACGTTCACGCACGCGCCGATCACGATCAGCTCGCCGGTTCAACCGTCGATCTCGGTCTTCGGGCCGACGTCGGGGCAGGTATTGCAGAGCTACACGTTCTCGGCGACGGCGTCGGACTGCCCAGGGGTGAACGCGAGCGGATGGTTCTGGACGGTTTCGGGAGGCGCGATTACGGGAGCGACAAACACGTCGTCGATCTCAGTGTCGTGGTCGACGGCGGGAACGAAGTCGGTGTCGGCGCAGAACAGCGGATGCAGCGGAGCGACTGGGTTTGCGTCGATAACGATCGCGGGATCGACGGGGCCGTCGATCGTGATTGATGGGCCTGGAACGGGGACGCCGTCGCAGTCGCTGACATTTATCGCATTGGGAACGAACTGCACACCGTTCTCGTCGTCACCGTGGGTGTGGGACACGGCTGGGGGAACGGGAAGCTCGACGACGGACACGATTCAGATCACGTGGGCGACGGCGGGGACGCGGGAGATCACGGCGAGCAACGCGGCGTGCGGGTCGGCGGTGGGACGCAAGACGGTGACGATCGGCACGGGCTCGGGACTGGTCGCGAACTTCACGACGGCGCCCGGGTCGCCGAGCGCGGGGCAGACGGTGACATTCGATGCGACGAGCTCGCAAGGCGCTCCGACTGGGTACGACTGGAGCTTTGGGGATGGATCGTCGGGGCAGGGAAGCGTGGTGACGCATGCCTACGCGACGGGCGGAACGTATCAAGTGAGGTTGTCGATCGTGAAGCCGGGACAGGGAGCGGGATGCACGTTGGGATTCTGCACAGCGGAGAAGACGCAGAACGTGGTGGTGACGGGCGGGACGCCGAATCCGATCGCGAGCTTCACGACGTCGGCGACGTGCAGCACGCAGGGGGGCGTAGAGACGTGCCAGGCGACGGCGGAGCAACCGGTGAGCTTCGTGTCGACGTCGCAGAACGCGCCGACGCTGAGCTGGAATTTCGGAGACGGAGAGACGTCGACGCAGGCATCGCTGACACATGCGTGGAGTCAGGGGGGAACGTACGTCGTGACACTGACGGCGCAGAATGGGGTTCTAAGCTCGGTGGCGACGAAGACGTTCGTGGTGGCATCGCCGAGCGGGCCGTTTCTTTCGCTTCGGGACAATCGATTCGAGGTACGAGCGACGTGGAAGAAGCCGAATGGGGAGGCGGGAGCGGGGACCGGGGTTCGGTTGACGAACGATTCGGGATTCTTCTGGTTCTTCCAGGACACAAACCTGGAGATCGTGGTGAAGGTCCTGAACGCGTGTGCATTCAATCCGCCGCGATATTGGGTGTTTGCGGGCGGACTGACGAACGTGGAGGTCACGCTGAAGGTGAAGGACAAGCAGAGCGGACAGGAACGTACTTACGTGAACCCGCAATCGACGCCATACCAACCGATCCAGGACGGGGACGCGTTCGCGACGTGCCCATGACGTAACTTCGAAACAAGCAAGAGACCCGGGACTTCTCGCGGCCTTCCTTGTCGGAAGGCCGCGAGTTTGTTTTTGGGGCTCCGTTTCGCCCCGGCATCTTGAGCGAGCGCGCTCAGGTCATCATCCCCCAGAACACGGGCTTTATGGTCAAATAGCATCTCTTTGTCCTCGTAGTCTTGAAACAAAGGCTATGGCGGCATATTTTCTTGGAATGCGAACGAAAGCACAGCAGGACTTTCATCTCACGGAGGCCAACGAGTATCGAAAGGTAGGTCACTGCGTGGAAGATCCACGTCAACCCGAACTGGACGGCCCTTACCGACGCGCTATCGGTACATGCTGGCAAGTTGGCCTTTTTCTGATCTTGATCGCGCTCTGGCCGGACTCGGCTGCGGCCCAACAGTGCGATCGGCTGGGGTGCCAGTCGCTCGATTGCGCTCAACCGGCTCGGCCGGCGCCATCAGCGCTCTGGGGGGACTTGGAGGCGATAGACGCGGATCCGCTCCCAGTGGTTCGCGATGCCTCGTCGTTTCGCTTCAACAACGCCAGTTTCGACAGCAAGAACTGGTTTATCTCCGTCAGTACGGGAACGGATCCTGCCGACGGCGGGGAATACCTCTTCGCGGGACTCGCGCACGGTTTCCAAATCTGGAGCCTTGCAAATCCCGCCAGTCCAACACTTAGCGGGCAAATCCGGATTTCGAGTTTTCCGTTCCGTGAGGCCGATCCCCACGTGTTCTGGCCGCTAGAGAGCGCGGACGTGACCGAAGACGCCATGATGGGGGCGATCGCCGGAACGGGCAATACGGGGATCACAATTCTCGATCTGACGTTCAAGTCTAGCCCGCGCGTCGCTTACCAGAACCACCTGAGGGATGCAAAGCAGGTCTACGTTACGTCGCAGACGACCAACAATGGGAAGCGGCATTATGGCTTCGCCGCCGTATTTCACTCCGAGGGAGTGACCTCCGCAGGGGCGGGCCTTCAGGCCTTCGACTTAACTGCTGCCAAGAGTTTCACGAGCTGCAGTGAGTCGGCGCCTGATGATGCCGTTGCGTGTCCAGGTGTCTATATTGGCAAGGTCGGCTCCAGGGTAACAGCCCACTACGTTCACGGGGTTGATAACTACGTAGTCCTCAGCACGAGTGGCGCGCCGGGCTTTGAGATCTGGGACATCTCGAACATCGCGAACCCTCCGAACCGCTTCCTATTGAAGCTCTCGGGCCTTCAGACGAAGACCGTCCACGGCGTCTCGATGTGGAAAGACGGAGGGCAGTACTACCTGGGTGCCATCACGTCGACCGGCGCCACATACGCGCTCGAAATCTACAACGTCACCTGCCATTTGACCGGTGTTTGCGGGTCCTCGCTCACGAGCCAGCCTCTTTCTGTTCTGCCGTTGAGGGCGTCCAATACGGTCGTAACCTATTCGCGGAGCGGCGCCAAGTCGTTCCTCTATGTCGGAACCGACTCTGACTACTGCAGCAGCGGAACGCCTCAGCGCGAGTTCTTTCTCGACGTGTCGAACCCAAGCGATCCGAGGAACCTCTCAAGCGCCGCCTATTTCGATTGGTACTACCGCGGGAGCGCGACCGGCTTCAACTACATGACGCCAAGGGCCGCCAAGATCAAGGGCGAGTACCTCTATCGTGCTGGCTTCTCG
>WBZQ01002525.1_pt1 | contig 11704 bp, 12 predicted proteins | sample 5204251 | NCBI WGS metagenome assembly WBZQ01 (sample SAMN12412402, study PRJNA552823) | activated sludge metagenome | isolation source: activated sludge from nitrification reactor of wastewater treatment plant... | place: USA: Virginia | collected 2017-09 | reverse complement strand
AAGGAAAAGATTTCCCACGGATTGAACGCCGATATTCTGGTGCTGTCAGGCGGCGTGTCGATGGGGGATTACGACTTCACGAAAGCGGTATTTCGGGATCTCGGCGCCGAGATGAATTTTTGGAAGTTGGCCATCCGGCCCGGCCAGCCTCTGGCCTTCGGCAAGATTCAGGGCAAGCTGGCGTTCGGGCTGCCGGGCAATCCTGTCTCTTCGATGGTGACCTTCGAGCAACTCGTTCGTCCGGCTATATTGAAATTGTCCGGGGCGCGAAGTTATGGGCGTCCGTTGCTGGAGGCGATTTTTCAGGAGAAATTTTCCAAGCGGACCGATCGTCGTCATTTTTTGCGCGGGATATTGTGGCGCGAAGATGGAGTGTTCAAGGTCAGGACGACCGGCGATCAGGGGTCCGGCATTCTCACCTCTATGGTTAAAGCGAACTGCCTGATTGATATTCCAGTCGAGGTGGAGCGTCTCACTCCCGGCGATCCGGTGACCGTGCAATTGCTCAGCGGGTCGGTATGGCTGGACCAGGCCGCTCCGGCTGCCTCTGCCGCCCACCGCCCCTCCTGCTGCTGAAGCCGCGAAAGGAACTTGTCATGTCCGTGCCCATTCTGTCTTTTGTCGGCCGGTCCAATAGCGGCAAGACCACGCTGATCGAACGTGTCATCCCCGAGCTGGTGCGAGCCGGCTATAAAGTGGCGACGGTCAAACATGCCGGTCATGGATTCGATTTGGATACCGAGGGGAAAGACAGCTGGCGGCACAAGCAAGCCGGTGCGAGTAGCGTCGTGATCATTTCGAAGAGCAGTCTAGCTATGTTCGCCGACGTTTCGGATCATATGAATGTCGAGGACGTGCGCGAGCGGTATCTTGATCCCTCTTACGATCTGATCTTGGCGGAAGGGTGGCGGAGCGAAGGCTATCCAAAGATCGTTGTCGTGCGCGACCAGATCGGCGAGGTGCCGGTCTCTCAGGATGGCCTCCTGGCGGTCGTGTCCAACAAACCTGTTGACACATCCGTGCCGCTGCTCGACCCTGACGATGTGGCGGCGGTGGCGGCGTTGATCATCCGTCATTTCCCCAAATCCCAACGGGATGATGCGTAAGACTCCCGCCATTGTGTTCGGGGCGATTCTGGCCGGCGCAGTGGCTTTCGGGGGAGTTGCGGTTCCGCTGACGAATCATCCGAAATTCTGCGCCAGCTGTCATACCATCCAACCGGCCTATGAGCGCTGGTTGCAATCATCTCACAAAGAAGTGGAATGCGTGGCCTGTCATGTCAGGCCCGGTGTGGTCGGCTGGTTGGAGGATAAGGCCTGGCATGGGACGAGAGACGTGGCGATCTATCTGTTCGGCAAACCGACGGATCCTCACAATCTGCAAGCTCGGGTCGATTCGGCCGTCTGCCTGGGGTGCCACCGCAACATCCTGCGTGTGTCGGAAATCGCGCCGCGCGATTTGCCGTCGCCCGTGAAGGATGTAGGCCTCATCATGAGTCATCGGAAGCATATGGCCGCCTTTGATCAACGCGCGCAGGGGGAGGGCTGCACCACGTGTCATGCGGCGGTGGTGCATGAACGGCCGATCAAAGGGTATCCGATCGTCATCCCTCGCGGCCATGTGTCAGCTGATAGTCGTCCGTGGAACTCAGAACATCCTGAGGGCTCGGTGTTGCACAAACGGGCACAAGGGGACTGCTTTCGATGCCACGATAACAAAACCGAGTATGAAGGTCGGGTGCTGAGCCGCAAATGCGAAACCTGTCACCTGCCTGAAAAGCTCTCGGAATTCCTATCGTTCTAGCCCACGGAACTCTCTGCCCATGTCATCGCCGGTGGTCGAAGTACGCAATCTCAGTAAACGATTCGGGGGATTCACCGCCGTCGACGGGATTTCCTTCGAGATCGGGCGAGGGGAAATTCTCGGGTTGCTGGGCCCCAACGGCGCCGGCAAAACCACGACCTTTCAAATGATGTTGGGATTGGTCACGCCCACCTCCGGCTCCATCCGTATGTTCGGCCTCGACTTGCAATCGAACCGGGAAACGATTCTTCAGCAGGTCAATTTTTCTTCCACCTACATCTCGTTGCCGTTTTCCCTGACGGTGGAGGAAAATCTTCGAGTCGTCGCCCGACTGTACGGCATGTCGAATATCGCGGCTCGTGTGGAAGATATGGTAAAAAAACTGGAGATGGGCGAATGGCGGCACAAGCTGACGCGTAAACTGTCGTCGGGACAGATGACGCGACTGACGCTGGCCAAAGCTCTCCTTACGGAACCCAAGGTGCTGTTTTTGGATGAGCCGACTGCGAGCCTGGATCCGGATATCGCGCACAAGATTCGCGCGATCCTATTGGAGGAACGGCAGGCGACCGGACTCAGTATTCTCTATACCTCGCACAATATGCGGGAAATGGAAGAGATGTCGGATCGCATTATTTTTCTCCAGCGGGGAAAGATTGTGGCCGAAGGCACCGCCAAGGACATCGTGGCTCGGTTTGGCCAGGCGGACCTTGAGGATGTGTTTCTTAAACTCGCACGCGAGTAGCAGGGCCGCACGGGACGTGTGATGTGCAAGGGGAGTAGGCGCCGTCATGGTTGATGCAGGAATATCGTTTAGTGTGGGACTGCTCATCGGCGGGCTCAGCCTGATGATGGGATGGGGATTGTTGTGGTTCGTCGTGGGCGCGATCGGCTTGGCGCGGCAGACGAGTGGCTGGCCGATTTTTATCAGCAGCGTCAGCAGCACCGCGATTGCGGGAGGCGCCATGGCTGTGGTGTTCTGGGCCATCGATGCCGCAAGACTGAGTAGCTCGGCGTTGCATGCCGGTCTGGTCGGGATTCCACTGGCGTTGCTGGCGGCGTCAGCCTTCCGCTTGCAAGACGGCCGGCGTATCGGTCCGGCCTTCGTTGAGGGAACCCGCTTGATGTTGCAGCAATTGCTGGGCGCGCATCAGGAAGAGGGCGGATGTGGCCATTGCCATGAACAGCCGGTTGAGCAGCACCCCTGTCATCAGAAGCCCTGCTTCGAACAGGCATGTCACGAGACGAAGCCTTGCGAAGGGAAGTTGTAGCGGACGATGGCCTACCACCGTATTGCGGCCTTGGTCATCCGCCACTTGTACCTCTACCGGCGCAGCCTGCCGCGCGTGATGGAGATCATCTATTGGCCGTTTCTCGATCTGGTGGTGTGGGGCTTCATTACGGTCTATCTGGCGACCTTTCAGGGGCAGATGCCGGCGGTCGTGACCTTTCTGCTCGGCGCGCTGATCCTGTGGGACGTGTTGTTCCGTTCGCAGCAGGGCATCACCATTTCCTTTCTCGAAGAAATTTGGGCGCGCAACTTGATGAATCTCTTCGCCAGTCCGTTGACGCCCAGCGAGTTTCTCGCGGCGACGATGGTCATGAGTCTCTTCAAGGTCACGGCCGTGTCAGTGGTCATGTCCCTCTGCGCCTGGCTGTTTTACGGCTACAATGTCTTTATCATCGGCCTGTGGCTCATGCCGTTTATAGCCAATCTCGTGTTGACGGGATGGATCATCGGCGTGTTCACGACGTCGCTGATCATGCGGTTTGGACAGGAGGCGGAGGTGCTCGCCTGGAGCATGGTCTTTTTGTTTCAGCCAATCTCCTGCGTGTTCTATCCTATGGATGTCCTGCCGGCTTGGCTGAGAGGCGTGGCCGCAATCAATCCGGCGGCGCATGTGTTCGAAGGGATGCGGGGATTACTCGCGACCCACGCGGCTCCGTTGACCAATCTGGGGCTGGCCAGCGGGTTGAATCTGCTGTATCTTGGCGCAGTGGTGCTGTGGTTTCATCACACGTTCAATGTCTGTAAAGAACGGGGATCATTGGTCAGGGTAGGAGAGTAGAAGATTTTGCTCAACCCCTCGGCCCCCAGGAGTAGACGATGAAGATTGTATCAGGACAAGTCGGACAAGCGCGGTCACCGGCAGAGCTGGAAGACTTTTCCTTCCACAAAACGCCGGTCCTGGTCATCGAGAACTTCTGGTCGGCCGACGAACGAGGCCAATTTCGAGAGGCCATGGCGCGTGCGAATTGGAATCAGCTACAAGATATGTCCTACGTCCGGCAAGATTTCCCGAACTCCGGGAACTGGGCCAAAGCTGAAATCGCCCAGCCGCAGGGGCGGCTGCTCTTGAGTCGAATGGAGTTGCCTTGCATTCAGCAGTACATCGAATCCTTTCCGAACATCACCCGTCGGCATATGGGATTCAGCTACTATTCCTATGGCACGGGCGATTGCTTGTTGACCCATGATGACACGGATCAGGGGCATCCGGTCGGCGGGCGCCCCGCGCCTCGTCGGCGCATCGCACTCGTCAGCTATTTTCACGAGAAATGGGATTGTGACTGGGGCGGTGAGCTGATGATTTATGCGCCGGCGGGTGAGTCACAAGACGGGAAGCCGGATTTGGCCATCACGCATTGTATCGCGCCGAAACCGGGATCGTTGGTCATGTTTACCGTGCCTCGTTTGCATCGGGTGTGTCGTGTCGATCAGACAGCCGGCGACCACAAACGCCTTTCCATCGCCGGATGGTTTATGACCGAACATGCCTAGCATGACGATGGAATGGTGCATGTGAACGTTCTATAGGCTACCCCACCTAGACGCTGCTTCAGTAGGGCCATCCATCTCGCTGCACAGCTCACGCCGGATTAAATCGTGTACGCCACTCCAGCAGAGGCCTAATGACGCCGGGCCACCGACCGTGAAAGTCACCTCGGGCCGAATCTCCGTCGGCACTGTCATCCACCCGGAATCCGAGGGCCCGCGGCGCATGCGCATGGAGGCGAAACGGAGTCTCGGTCATCATGAGGGGGCTGACGGTCATCATCCCTTCGGCGAGCAGGTTTCCCGGAATTCGGGCGGTGGCGATGTACCGGCCGGCCTGGCGAGGGGTCCGTTGCCATGCGGGATCCCGATCATGCGCGATGAACACGGTGACGTCTTCCTCGTTATACAGGTTAAAGACGGGGACAAAGACTTGCCCCGGCTTGAGGACATCGAATTCCACTTCGAGATCAATCGGCCGCCGGATGTCGAAGCGATCCATGATCAGCCCTGATTCCGTTTGGGCCCGTACGGCGCGGAGACGAACGATGTCATTGCCCGGCGCTTGCGCCAGATCTGGCCATACGGCACAGGGCTGGATATGTCCGGCATGCAGATAGTGATTCACCACGTCGTGCGCCGGCCCGGCTTCCACGACTGTCCCCTTGTTCAATAGAATGGCCCGTGAACACATGCGCGTAATCGCCGGCATGTCGTGAGAGACGAGAATCACCGTCCGCCCATGCTGCCCCACGTCTTCCATCTTGCCCATGCACTTCTTCTGAAAGCGCACATCGCCCACGGCGAGCACTTCGTCGACGATCAAGATGTCCGGATCCATGTGGGCCAGCACGGAAAAGCCTAACCGTACGTACATCCCGCTCGAGTAATGTTTGACCGGCGTGTCGATGAACTGTTCCACCTCGGCGAAGGCCACGATTTCATCGAATTTGCGGGCAATCTCTTCCCGCTTCATCCCCAGGATCGCCCCGCTCATGAAGACGTTGTCCCGGCCGGTGAGTTCAGGGTGGAAGCCCGTGCCGACTTCCAGCAAGCCACAAAACCGGCCGTTGATGATCGCCCGGCCCTTGGTCGGTTCCGTCACGCGCGAAAGAATCTTCAGGAGCGTACTCTTCCCGGATCCATTGGTACCGATGACCCCGAAGACTTCGCCTTTTTTGATTTCGAAGGAGACGTCGCGCAAGGCCCAGAGGGTGTCGTCGGCCGTCGGCGGTGTGGCGCGGCGACCGACCAACCGGCGCATCCCTCGTGACAAGGCCCCGGCCAGGGACCCGTCCTGCGCGTGCGTCACGCCCAGCCGATACCGCTTGTGCAAATGTTCGACTCGAACTGCCAGGTCGTTCATCCTAGTCACCATTCCAAGGCAGCGACCTTGGTTGCGTGTGGCCTGCAACGCGGATGCGTCTCAGAGAGCTTTCCTCAGCGAGATCACCTCGCTGCTCAGCTTGCCGGCCAAAAATTCCTTGAGCTCGCCGATATTGTGCATGGCAGCCAGCTCGTTGCCTTTAAATCGGATGCCGAAGGCCTGCTCGATGCCGAACATCAGATTGATATGCGCCACGGAATCCCAGCCTTCGATATCGGCGGCTTTCATCTCATCGCGCAGCGCGAGCGCATCATTGTCGAATACTTGGCGAAACACTTCTTCCAATCGATCGTGCAGCTCCATGAACTCCTCACTTCATGCGGTTAGGTTGTCGGGTTGTCATTGTCCTATCGGAAACGGCGGGTGCCTGTTTCGTGGTGCCTCATGGCTCGTCAAAATGTCTCCATGATCTGCAAGGCTTGTGACTGGTGGGATTGGCAGATCTGTCGCACAATCGCGGCCGCGACCCGTTCGACTTCAATAGCTCCTTGTCGTCCCATGGTCGTATTGGTTTGATCCGTCAGGAGCTTGGGCGGTCTGACGATACGATGCCGAACCGTCGGGTATTGGGCGGCAGCCCAGTTCACCAGACCTTCCAGTGCGCATTTTGCCGTCACGTAATGCGCGAAGATTGCCGGGAGCTCTTTGACAAAGGATGACGACAGGACGATGTTCCATCCTGCCTGGTCGGCCAGCATCCCGAGAAAGGTCGACATAGGCGCGGAGACGAGCGACAGACTTCGCGCAACAAAGTCCTGGAACTGCGGGAGCTTGTCCGGTTCGAACGCCAGCGGACGAATCGGGGGCGACGCATTGCAGACGAGGAGGTCGAGGCCGCCGTACCGTTTGAGAATCATATCCCGTAGAGACAGGCACCAGGCAGCATCCGCGGCATTTCCCTGCACCAATTCAAGCTGTGTCGACCGGTCATCCAGGCTGGCGCGAATGCGCTCCGCCTCCGCCGTACTCTGCTGATAGTTCAGCAATACCGAGCAGCCCTGCGAAGCGAGTGCCTGCGCGATGGCGGCGCCAAGTCCGCGACTTCCGCCGATGACCAGCGCGCGCATTCCCTTCAGGTGTTCGGATTCCGGCAACAGGTCGCTGATGCGTCGCAGGGAGGGTTGCGGAGAATCCTGCCGCACGAATGCCGACAGGTGAGCCGTCGCATAGGGCTGCGAGCCTGCGGACAGCGTGCCCGTTGACCGCAGGAGGTCATAACGCTCATCCACGTCTTCAACCGCCGCATCGTACGAGAAGGGTTCCTCTCGAGGCGCTTCCGCATCATGAAATTCAAGCCGTAGTCGCCAGAAGACGGCGCGTTTCCCGGGAAGGTGCATCCCGACGACATAACTTGCCCACATCATCGCGGCGATCTGGTGAGGGGTCGCGCCTTTTCCATCGAGTCCCCAGCGTTCGACCACCTGGGCAAATGCCTCGGTCTCCGGCGCATAGGTGCCGGTCACACGAGTGCCCGGGATGAGGGCGTCTTTGTTTCGGTCTTCCGGTTCCGTCGCACAACAGGCCTTCGGGAAGCGCTGTGACTCAGTATGGCCTTGTCCCTGAGCGAAGGCGAATGTCGCTGTCATCATCAGACGAGTCGTATCATAAAGCTTGACGCGCGCATTGTCTGTCGCCGATTCGATGATGTCGAAACGATACGGTGCATCGACGCTGAGTGGATTTCGAAACTCGGCGGAGATGTGCCGCAGCTGTCGGTCATGGCGTTCGGATAGTTGCCCGAGTCCGGCCAAGAGGCTCAGCAGGCCGAAGACGACCGGTTCGGCGTACGGGGTGGTGCGGGCGTATTCCTCTGAGATGTGCAGAGGATTCCGGTCGCAACTCGCCGCGCTGAAACGAGCAAGATCCTCTTTTGTAAAGCGGACAGTAGTCATGTGGGTAGGAAGAGTCGAACTGAAATCAACCAATTAGGGCGTGCCATCAACGGATGCCCACGAATCGACACTCCTCACAAACGGATTGGCAATCGGGCCTCTCGCCTTGAGGTCATACCGCCATATTTGATGCCCAGTGGTCTGGTTGAACGGCTCGAACCCGTGCTTCGCATAGACTTCCGCCGCCATCGCGTTCTTCTGTGTCGGAATGTACGTTCCTTGAAGGACCGTACAGCCGAGCTGGGCGGCCTGGCGACAGAGGTGTTCGAGCATCGTGGCCTCCACGGTCCGGCCGATGACCCGGCAACTCATGAGCCAGGTGTCGATATCCAGGAGCTCGCCTTCGCACCGCGCAATCATGACACTGACCAGGCCATGATCGGTGTAGCGGTCTTGCAGTCGCAGGGCGAGGTGAACGTAGTCCGTGCTCCGGATGAACGCGGTCAACTGCGGCAGGCCGTGGCGCCTGGTGGTCACATTGAATTGGTTGGTCTTGCCGATCAATTGCGCGATTCTGGGCAGGTGTGCGTCGTCGAAGGGCGTCACGATAGCCTGCATGCGGAGGCCGTGATAAAAATCTTCGATGGATCCGGCCGCGGCCTCCAACTCTTTGATCTGTGCTCTGGCTCGATATTGATCGGCGCGTTCGCTGTCCTCGGCCGTCAAGGCCGCGGTCTCGAGCGAGAGGTATTGCGACAGGGTTCTGGTGTAATAGGCCGGATCGTCAGGCAACGGGAGGACATCGACCTCTGGGAGAAATTTGCGGACAATCTCACGCTCGACCGGGTTGTCGTCGACGAACACCAGACTGTCCAGCCCGATTTGTAAGGTGTCGGCGATCCTGCGGATGTTGTCTGGTTTGGATTCCCAATTGGCGATGAACAGGGCGATATCCTGCAGCCTGAGCCGCATCTCCGCATGTGTTTCGAACGGTTGGATGGCATCGGCATAGTTATTCTTTGAACAGACGGTCAGGATGACGCCTTTCCGCTTCAACTTTAGGATATAGTCCTGGAACGCCACGAATGCCTCGCCGTCCGGTCCCTGCCCCAACTTGATGCCGGCGAGGCCCTCTTCAGCGATCACGCCGCCCCATAAGGTGTTATCGAGATCGAGGACCAGGCATTTACGGCTCAGGCCGAGATCCGCTGCCATTACTGCAGCCGTGTGTCTGGCGAGTAAGGGCAGCGCCTCCAGCGCCACGGCTTGTTTGGAGAGGTTCCAATATCGCGGGTCACGCCACTGGCGTTTCCCGACGAGCGCCGACAGGCGTTCGCAATCCACCAAGGACACCGCATGGCCAGCCGCTTCGCCCAACCGCATGTTCACGGCCTGCGTCATCGTGTATCGGGAGCCGGGAAGTCTGGTCGCGAGATGGCCCGCAGGGACTTCGCAGGGCAGCGCAAAGTTATGTTGGATGACACGGACCTGCGCACGTTCGGCGACCAACTTCCACAGTGTCGTCCAACGGTCGACTTCGGTCCGAATATCCTGCTCAGGCGTTGAGCTGTACTCGGGAAGGCGGAGATCTCCTTCGTGAACCGCAAGGATGACGACATCCGGGCCGAACGCGTAGAGCTGGCTACCCGGATCGATGATGTCCTGTTGATATTGCCCGTAGTGGCTCTCGTAGAGATCGATACGGATGCCGAGCTTGGCCGCGGCAAGCCGCAGCAATGGGCTCAATTGAGTGGTGGTGTAGCTGCTCAGCATGGCGACCCTGGTGGATCGCAACACGGGCCAGCCGCCCCGGTCCGCGTGACGTTGGAAGAGCGCCCAGCCGGCGAGCCAGGTCGTGTAGTCATCACCCGCCTCAACGAGGGCGAGCGCCCATCTGCAAGCTTCGGAATGCTGCTTGAGGCGATCGTAACAGCGCGCCAGTTTCAGGCAGAGCGAGGGAGAGGGTGGAAAGGTCACCGCCTCTAAATAGGCGTGGATGGCCTGTTCCATCTGGCCTTGCTTACGATAGGCGTCACCGCGTGCTTCGGGCGTGTCGGAAGAAGCCGGCTGTTGGGGCGAGGCTATGCCGCTTGAGGTCATCCTGTGCTGTCTCACATGTTTTGGGAGGTCCCACTGGTGCTGTGGGACTCATCGGGGGGATTCGGCAGGCGTATCACACGGGGAGCTTCTGCAAAAACCCTGGTTCCTGCTGGCACATTCGACATGACCACGACATTCGGGCCAATGACTGCGCCCTCTCCGATTGTCACGGCCGCAAAAATCACCGCGCCGGGACCCACTTCCACGTGGTTCCCGAGTCGGGGGCCCTTATGTAGCGTTTTCTGCCCGCCATATCCTGCGCCGATGGTGGCATTGTGGCGGATCAGGCAATCGTCACCGACAACTGTCTTCCAATGGAAGACGATGCCGTGTTGATGCACCAGCCAGAGTCTTCGTCCCAAAATGACGGTGAGAGGAATTTCGATACCATAGTAGTTGCGTATGTACCGGTACATAGCCTGATACAACCACAGCAGCAGGGCTCGGAGCGCCCCGGGTCGTTTATTGGAAACCCAGGTGCCAAAGCGATGCACGGCAATGGCGCGAAATCCAGGCATCGTCCAGTCACGATGGTTGGTCGTCCAGTCCTCATGGATCTGGCTCGCCAGATCCTGCACGCTGAGAGAGAGTCTGCGGAATGTTCCTCGCATGGGCAAATCGGTCTGATGGAGAATTCTTGCCCGGACGTTCATAGAACCTCATTTCGACGTACTGCCGTTGCCGAACGGTCCAAGGCCGTACTGTGGCCTGAGGGGCTAGCTCCCAGACTCGACCCTTACGCCGTCAATCACATATGCTTCCATGGGACTGTGGGTGAGTAGGTTGCTTCGTCCTGCATCACGGTCTGTAAGAATCACCATCGAGTGGTGGTGATCAAACCGATCAGCGCCTCAATGAGCCGTGTGAGCCACGATCTTCCGGCCGCTTGCGAATGTAGCTGATCTTACCATATGTCCAGCAGTACTGGACAAGCTAAAACGATCTCTGATCGCGAAATTAGTGTGCTGCCGCAGGTCTTAGTCGTGTAGTTCTCGCGATGACATAGGCACGAGATGGTGCAGGGATACGGCCGAGTTGATCAGCATGGTCGGGCGCGGAGGCGCTCGCCCCTAGTCTTGAGCAACGAGAGTTCCGAATCGACTAGGTATAGTCCTAGTGCGACGAGAAGCGGGGGGCATCGTTGTCGGTCGATCAAGGGAATAGATGATGGCATCGCAATGAGGGGACGACAGTGACCAAATTGGGCAACTGTCAACACTGGGCCGAAATGCCTATTTCATGGCTTGTATGGCAATGGGGCCCGTGGTACTATTCGCGGTCTCCCGCTGGGGCCTGGTGAGGGATGCGTTGAAATAGTTCAGGCCTGACTCGATGTTGCCTTGCCCGGGAATCTAATCGAAAGCCAGACCCAAGTCGCCCCGTTACGTCGCGTCTTCGGCCCGTCCTTTCCCTTTCTTTCCTTCGTTCAAGACAATGTCACTACCCAAGAGGAGGACCCACATGGGTTCTAAAATTTATGTTGGCGGGTTGCCGTATTCGGCAACCGAACAGCAGTTGAGCGATTTGTTCGCAGTGCACGGGGCGGTTGAATCGGCCCGTATCATTACGGACAAATTTACCGGCCAATCGAGAGGTTTCGGATTCGTCGAAATGGCCTCTTCAGACGAGGCGCAGAAGGCGATTTCCGCTCTCAATGGGACGGACATGGGTGGCCGGACATTGACGGTCAATGAAGCGCGTCCGCAGGAACCTCGCTCAGGCGGGCCTGGGCGGAGCGGCGGAGGCGGGGGATTCAACGATCGTGGTGGCAAGCGCGATCGCTGGTAACGCCTGACTTTGTAACAG